>ERZ724512.953-NODE-953-length-13572-cov-8.231930_pt1 | contig 13572 bp, 11 predicted proteins | sample MGYA00376045_ERZ724512 | MGnify/ENA primary metagenome ERZ724512 (study PRJEB28724, sample SAMN07190883) | activated sludge metagenome | isolation source: activated sludge of sewage treatment plant in Hong Hong | place: Hong Kong | collected 2016-03-17 ... | reverse complement strand
GCCCGCGCCGCGCCGCCAGCCGGCAACACGGCAGCCGGGCCGCGTCCCAGGCCGGCCACTCCGGCGCGACCGTCTCGAAGGTGGCGTTGCCCGTGGCGATGCCTTCTTCGTAGATGGCGCGCACAGCCGGCCAGTCGGCCGGCGTCAGCGTCGCCAGCCGCGGGCCGACGGAGCGGGCGGACTGGCCGGTCGTACCGTGGCCGGTCGTACCGTGGCCGGTCGTGTTCAGGCGGTAATCCAGGCTCATGGCTTCTTCTCCTGTTAAAAACCTCAACGCCAGGGCGCAATAGACGCCAGGACGCAATGAGAAAAGAACTCTCTGTCTTTGCGTCCTGGCATCTTAGCGTCCTTGCGTTAACCTCTTCTCTTCCTCCGCCAGGCACTCGCCCAGGATGGCGACGGCGGCGTCGATGTGGTCGCGGGTGACGATGAGCGGCGGGGCGATGCGCAGGGTGTTGTCGCCGGCGTTGATGACCAGCAGGCCGCGCTGCCGGGCCGCGGCGAGGATGGGGGCGACGGCCGTCTTCAGTTCCACGCCGACCAGCAGCCCCGCGCCGCGCACCTCGACGACCAGCGGGCTGGCCAGAGCGCGCAGCCGTTCGCGCAGATACTCGCCATTGGCGGCCACGGCAGCCAGAAAGGCGGGGTCGCTGACGCGGTCGAAGACGACCTCGCCCGCCCGGCAGACGACCGGCCCGCCGGCGAAGGTGCTGCCGTGCTCGCCCGGGCCGACGGCCGCGGCCACGTTCTCGGTCAGGAGGATCGCGCCAATGGGCAGGCCGTTGGCCAGCGGCTTGGCCAGGGTCATGATGTCGGGCGTGACCCCGGCGGCCTCGTGCGCCCACAGCCGACCAGTCCGCCCCAGCCCGCACTGGATTTCGTCGAAGATGAGCAGCGCCCCGTGTTGGTCGCACAGCGCCCGCAGGCCGCGCAGGAAGGCCGGCGTCGCCGCGTGGATGCCGCCCTCGCCCTGCACCGGCTCGACGAGCACGGCGCACGTAGCGTCGGAGATGACCGCCGCGGCGGCGTCCAGGTCGTTGAACGGCGCGAAGCAAACGCCCGGCACCAGCGGCGCGAACGGCTCACGATAGGCAGCCTTGTAGGTGACCGACAGCGCGCCCATCGTCCGGCCGTGGAAGCTGCCGCTGAAGGCGACGATCTCGTGCTTGCCCGGGCCGCGGCCGCGCGCCCACTTGCGGGCGAACTTCAGCGCGCCTTCGATGGCCTCCGCGCCGCTGTTGGTGAAGAAGACGCGGTCGGCGAAGGAGTGGGTCGCCAGCCGCCGGGCCAGCCCGACCTGGGGGATGGTGTGGAATAGGTTGCTGACGTGGGTCAGCGTCGCCGCCTGTTGGGCCACGGCGGCGGTTACGTCCGGGTCAGCGTGCCCCAGCGCGGCCACGGCGATGCCGGACATGAAGTCGAGATAGCGGCGGCCGTCGGTGTCGAACAGGTAGACGCCGTCGCCCCGGGCCAGCACGATGTCGGCCCGGCGGTAGGTCTGCATGAGATATTGGGATTCGTCGGTGATGATTGATTGGGTGTCCATGGTCAGTGGTCAGTAGGTCAGTAGGTCAGTGGTCAGTAAGACAGTGGTCAGTGGTCTGTCGTCCGTGGTCGGCGGTCAGCCCAGAGAAGACCGTGCCGGCGGCGCCGGCCAGCCCGGCGAGATCGACGATACGCACGCGGGGGACGCCGCGGGCCAGGGCATCGAGGGCGGTGCGTACCTTGGGGATCATGCCGCCGCTGATGACGCCGCCGGCGATGAGCGCCTCGGCCGCGTCCGGCGTCAGTTGCGGCAGCCGCTCGCCGCCGGCCAGCACGCCGGGCACGTTGGAGACGAAATCGAGTTGCGCCGCCCCCAGCGCGGCGGCGATGGCCCCGGCGGCCTCGTCGGCGTTGACGTTATAGGTCTGGCCGTCCACGCCCAGGGAGATGGGCGAGATGACCGGGGTGATGCCCCCCGCCAGCAGCCGTTGCAGCAGCTCGCCGCGCACGGCCGTCACCTCGCCCACCAGGCCCAGGTCAACCGTCGGGTGACGCTTGCGGCGACAGGTTAGCAGCCGGCCGTCCACGCCGCTCAGCCCGACCGCGTCCAGCCCCGCGCCCAGCAGCGCCCGGACGACCTGCTTGTTGGTGTGGCCGGAGAGCACCATCTGGGCCACGGCCAGCGACTCGGCGTCGGTCACGCGCAGGCCATCGACCTTGACCGGCTCGATGCCCAGCCGGCTCTGCAACGTGGCGATGTCCTGCCCGCCGCCGTGGACGACGACCAGCGGTGCGTCCGCGGCCAGCCGCGCCAGCCCCGCGGCCAGCGCCTCCAGGAAACCGCCGGCGTTCATCTCGTTGCCGCCGATCTTGATGACGTGGATGCCCATCGCCCGCCCGTCGTCGCCTGTCATAGCAGCCCCGTCGTCTCGGCGCAGCCGAACATCGCGTTCATGTTCTGGACGGCCTGTCCGGCAGCCCCTTTGACCAGATTGTCGATGGCCGAGGTCAGGATGAGCGTCCGGCCAACCAGCTTCAGGCCGATGGCGCAGCGGTTGGTGTGGTTGACGTGGGCCAGTGAGGCTGTTTCGCCCGGCGGCAGCACCTCGACGAACGGCTCGCCGTCGTAAGCGACCCGGTAGCGCGCGCGCAGGTCGTCCTCGCTCGCGTCCGCGCCCAACTGCGCGTAGATGGTGGACAGAATGCCGCGCGGCACGGGCAGCAGGTGGGGGGAGAAGATCAGCGGCGGCGCGCCGGCCCGCCACTGGCCAATAGCCTGCTCCATCTCCGGCAGGTGGCGATGGACGCGGCCGATCTTGTAGGCGCTGTAATTGTCGGCCACCTCGACGAAGTGGCTCGTCTGTGTCGGCGTGCGGCCCGCGCCGCTGACGCCGGAGGCGCTGTCGGCGATGATCGGCCCGGCCAGGGGGATGTCGCTCAGCAGCAGCGGACGCAGCGCTAGCAGGACGCTCGTCGGGTAGCAGCCGGGGTTGGCCACCAGCCGCGCCCCCGGCAGCGCCGCCCGGTTGACCTCGGTCAGGCCATAGACAGCCTCGGCCAGCAGTTCCGGCGCGGGGTGGCTATGGGCGTACCAGGCGCGATAGACCTCGGCGTCGCGCAGGCGGAAGTCGGCGCTCAGGTCGATGACGCGCTTGCCCGCGGCCAGGGCGACGAGGGCCGTCTCGGCCGCGGCGGCGTGGGGCAGGCAGAGGAAGACGACGTCGGCCGCCTCCAGTGGCGCGTCCGCGCCGGCCAGCAGCGGCAGGGCCGGCGCGGCGGGGAACACGTCGCGCAGCGTCTTGCCCGCCTGCGATTGGGAAACGATGAAGGCGATGTCGGCCGCGGGGTGGCGGCGCAGGAGCTTGACCATCTCCATGCCCGTGTAGCCCGTCGCGCCATAGATGGCGGCTTGGATCATGGCGCGCTCCTTGCCGGACGGCGCTCGCCGGTCGCGGCGGGCCGCTTGAGGGGGTATGTTGTCCCGGTTGTACTCATCTTCGCTCCAAAAAAAAGACCGCCAGGCCCTAGAGGGTCTGGCGGTCGGTTTCTCCGTGTCGGCTCGGGCGCGACTCAGGCAACCACAAACACCAGACCTGTAGTCTGGGGCGGGCGAGGGCGGCGCGGGAAAGGCTGAGCCATGTCAACGAACATAGGGAGAATAATAACGGCCGAGAGGGAAATGTCAATATACCTGGGAATTCTCTTTTGACTTGGCCCGGTTTACAGCCTTCCAACCATTCCTAAACATTTTCCTAACACTTTTGGGCCATACTGCCAGCGTAACGATGACCGGGCGCGTGGCTGCGGTCAATCATCCAGGACAGCGGGGCCGGCCCAGGCCGGTCTCGCTCTCCGCCAAGGTGAAGCGCATGCAACATCAATTCTCATGGTCCAAGTCGAATCAGCCGCAAGTTGTCTACGGAACGCCCACCCCGGCCACCCACGGCCGGCCGGTGCGCTGGGAAGACTTCGGCCCCGACTTCGCCGGCCTGCTGTCCACCTTTGCGCCCATCAGCCTGAGCGAGATGAGCAGCGTGGCCCTGCAAGACCGCATCGATACCAAATACGTCATGACCGAGCGGCAGCTCTACGCCGCCCTCGCCGGTCTGGCCGACGACTACCGCGTCCTCGACATCGACGGCGTGCGGCTGAACCACTACCGCACCCTCTACTTCGACACGGCCGACTTCGAGCTTTTCCAGCAGCACCACAGCGGCCGGCGCGAGCGTTACAAGGTGCGCAGCCGCAGCTACGTCGATAGCCGCCTGTCGTTCCTGGAGGTTAAGCACAAGGTCAGCCGCAGCCGCACTGTTAAGAGCCGCATCGCCACCGATGCCTTTGTGGACACGCTGACGCCCGCCGCCGACGGTTTCCTCCAGGAGCAATTGCCCTTCGACCCGACGACGCTGGAGCCGAAGCTGTGGAACGAGTACACGCGCATCACCCTGGTCAGCCTGGCCGATTGCGAGCGGGTGACGCTCGACCTGAACCTGAGCTTCAGCGCCGACGGCCGGACGATGGCCCTGCCCGGCATTGCCATCGCCGAGGTGAAGCAGAATGGCATCAACCGCGACTCCGCGTTCGTCCGCCGGATGCGCGCCCTGAATCTGCGCACGACCGGCTTTAGCAAGTATTGCGCCGGCGTCTCGTTGCTCTACAGCGACGTCAAACACAACAACTTTAAGCCCCACTTGCGCACCATGAGCAAGTTGATTCGAGGTGATTATTATGTCCAGTGATCTGCTCTACTTCATGCTCGGCGCGGCGCTCAATTTCGTCGTCGCCCTACTCATTGTCCGTTTTGTCTATTACCCCGCCACGCAGGACAAGACCTACGTCTTCACCTTCCTGGCCTTTAACACGGTCATCTACTTCGTGCTGGGCTTGCTGACCAGCGCGACGCTGAGCGTCGGCGTCGGCTTCGGCCTGTTCGCCATCTTCTCCGTCCTGCGCTACCGCACCGACGAGATGCCCATCCGCGAGATGACCTACCTGTTCATCCTCATCGCCCTGCCGGTGATGAACTCGGTGATGGTCTCGGACAGCGCTCTGCCCTATCTGCTGGTGTCCAATGTGGCCATCATGACGGTGCTGTTCGTGCTGGAGAAAGAGTGGGGCTTCCACTTCGAGCGCAGCAAGCGCATTGTCTACGACCGGATTGACCTGATCACGCCGGAGAACAGCGAGCGTCTGCTGGCGAATCTGCACGAGCGCACCGGCCTGGCCGTGAAGCGGGTGGAGACGCGACGGATTGACTTCCTGCACGACTCGGCCGAGATGGTCATCTACTACGACGAGCCGCGGCTGACCAGCGCCAAGGTCGCGCCCCTGCAATCCGTGAGGGTGACGCAATAAACATGAAGAACCATATCGTCCACCTTTCTGTGAGTGTGATCCTGCTCTGTCTACTGGCGGCCTGCTCCGGCACGACCGTGGCTCCCGAAGCCACAGCCGGCCTGGAGCAGGCCGCGCCCACGGCCGTGGCCGACGCCACGGCGGAATTATCCGCGAGCGGCGAGGCGGCCGGCGCCGACACCGAAGAAGAGGTTGCCCGGCCCGAAGGCTGGACAGAGGCGACCCACAGCAATGACGTTGACCCGAACTACGATGTCGTCTTTCCGGCGGACAAGGTCAATCAGATCACCATCACCATCGACCCGGCCAACTGGGCCGCGATGCAGGCCGACATGACCAGCCTGCTTGGCGAGGCCGGCACGGGGCAGGAGATGGGGCCGGGCGGCCAACCCGGCGGCGATTTTACGCCGCCCGAAGACGTGCAGCCGCCGGCCGGTGAACTGCCCACGCCGTCAGCGGGCACGGAGCCGCCGACAGGCGATCGCCCCACGCCCCCGGAGGGTATGCAGCCGCCAGGCGGTGGTGGTCAGGGCCAGGGCGGCTTCGGTCCCGGCGCCGGCGGCAACACCGACATGATCGGCGGCACGCCCATCTGGGTTCCGGCCACGATCGAATTCGATGGCAACACCTGGACCAACGTCGGCATCCGCTACAAAGGCAACTCCTCCCTCACGAGCGCCTGGCGCAGCGGTTCGTTGAAGATGCCGCTGAAGCTGGACTTCGACGAGTTCGAGGATGATTACCCGGAGATCGACAACCAGCGGTTCTTCGGCTTCAAGCAGCTGTCGCTGGCCAACGGTTTCAGCGACGCCACCTACCTGCGCGAGACGGTGACCTATGACCTGATGCGCGAATCGGGTCTGGTGGCGTCCCAGACGGCGTTCTATGAGGTCATCCTGGACTATGGCGAGGGGCCGGTCAATCTGGGCATCTACACCGTGGTCGAAGTGATCGATGACACGGTTATTGCCAATGCCTTTGGCGACGACAGCGGCAACATCTACGAGGGCGATGGCGCCGGCGTCACCCTGGCCGAGGGCACGTTCGACCAGATCGCCGATAGCTTCGAAAAGGAGAACAACGAGGACGAGGCCGACTGGAGCGACATCGAGGCGCTCTACACCGCTCTGCACGCCGAGACGCGCACGACCGACCCGGCTCAGTGGCGGGCCGATCTGGAAGCGGTCTTCGATGTGGACACGTTCCTGAACTGGCTGGCCATCAGCACGGTGGTGATGAATTGGGACACCTACGGCTCGATGACCCACAACTTCTATCTCTACAACAACCCCGATACCGGCCAACTCGTCTGGATTCCCTGGGACCACAACATGACCCTGGGTTCCGGTGGCGGTGGCCAGGGCGGCCGTGGCGGCCCTGGCGGAATGGGCGGGCGTAACGCGCTGTCGTTCGACCAGGCCAACGTCACCGAGCAGTGGCCGCTGATCCGCTTCCTGCTGGACGACCCCGTCTACAACGAGAAGTACATGGGCTATCTGGCCGCGGCGAGCGAGCTGTTTGACGCCGAGGCGCTGACGACCCACATCGAAGCGATGGCCGCGCTGATCCGGCCGGTTGTCGCCGCCGCGGGCGAAGAGTCGCAGTTCGACTCGGCCGTGGCCCAACTCATCGCTACGGTTGCCGAACGCGATACGGCCGTGGCCGACTTCCTCGCCCAGTAAGGTAAGCTGACGCAGAGAGATCAAAAGCGCCGGGGAAGCAGCACCCCGGCGCTTTTGGTTTGTGGCCCACGCCTCAGGCCGCGGCGGCGCTGTCGGGGCCGGCCGGGCGGATGCGGTAGGTGTTGGTCATGAACCACTCGCGCCCGTCGGCGGCCCGCACCCAGATGCCCGGCGGCTCGCGCCGCAAAACGACGGCCGGCTGCCAGCGCTCTTGGTCGCCCTGGCCGAAGCGAATCTCCACCCGGTCGCCGGGCGCGTAGCGTTCGTAGATGTGGCGCATAAGAAGGGATTAGGGGATAGGGATTAGGGGCTAGGGAAGAGAGCGCCTTGCTGATTTTCTATGCCCTAGCTCCCGGAACCTGTTGAGAAGGGGCTAAGGATTAAGGGATGGGGATTAGGGGCTAGGAAAGAGCGCTTCTCCCTAGCCCCTAATCCCTAACCCCTAACCCCTAATCTCAGCACTCGCTATAGCCGCAGCTATTGCACTTCCGGCAGCCCTCTTCATTGACCAGCGACGGCGTGCCGCAGTCGGGGCACAGGTCGCCGACGATGGGCAGAGGCGGGATGTGCAAGCTGGTGTGCACCTGGCCCACGGCGGGCGTGCCATGACTCAGGCCGTTGGCGTGGCCGTTGCCCTTGACCGCCGCCGGCTCCTCGGCCGAGCGGTCGAGGAAATCGGCCAGCACCTGGGCCACGCCGTCGGGCAGCGACAGAACGCGCTGCGGGCCGAAGCCAAGCGGCCGCCCGCCGCCGATGCCGCCGAGCTGGCTGACCACTTCCTTGAGCCGGTCGCGTGGCGCGACGGGCGAGGCCAGGCGCAGGGCGTAGCTGACCAGGCGGCCGATGGCTTCAGAGACGGCCGCTGTGTCGCTGCCCGCTTTTGAGGTCTGGATGAAGACCTCGAACGGCTGGCCGTCGCCGTTGTGGTTGACGGTGACGTAGGTCGCGCCCAGCGGCGTGTTGATGCGCGAGGTCTCGCCCTGCAGGACGCGCGCCCGCGGCTTCTTCGTCTCCCGCCAGATGGTCAGCTGCTTGGCCGGCTCCTCCGGCTTGTCGGCCTTCTCCTTGGCTTCCTTCGTGGCCTGTGTCTCCAGCGTCACAGTCTCGCGCGAGCCGGTGACGTAGACAGTCAGCCCCTTGCAGCCCAACTCCCAGGCCAGCAGGTAGGCCTGGGCCACGTCTTCCGGGCCGGCCCCGGCCGGGAAGTTGCACGTCTTGGAGATGCTGTTATCGACAAAGGCCTGGATAGCGGCCTGCATGCGCACGTGCTCTTCCGGGGTGATGTCGGACGAAACGACGAAGCTGTTGCGCAGGTCGGCCGGCAACGCCTCGATGTGCTGGCAGCTGCCGACGCGGTTGACTTCGGCGATGATCGCCGCGCGCGTGGCCTCGTCCAGGCCGCTGGCCAGCAGGGCGTGCTCGAACGCCGGGCTGGTGTATTGCAGCTGCAAGTCCTTGCCGTTGTCGTTGACGTGGCGGACGTAGGCCAGGGCGAAGACCGGCTCGCAGCCGTAGCCCTCGATGCCGGCCACGGTGGCGATGGTGCCGGTCGGGGCGACGGTCGTCTGGGCGGCGTTGCGGATGCCGTGGCGCTTCAGGTCGGCCACGAGGTTGTCCCAGTCCAGCGCCGGGCGGCCGTAGCCGTCGTCGCCGGCCACCAGTGGTTGCGGCGCTTGCCAGCGGAAGTCCTGCGGGTCGTAGATGCTGCCCGCGATGGCCAGGAAGGGGCCGCGGTCGTGGGCCAGATCGACGCCGGTGCGCATGGCGTGGTAGCGGACGAATTCCATGATCGCCCCGGCCAACGCCTGGCCCTCGCGGCTGCCATAGCGCACGCCGACGCGGTAGAACAGATCGCCCAGGCCCATGATGCCCAGGCCGATGCGGCGGGCCTTCAGCGCCGCCTCGCGCAGGGCGGGCACGGCCGGCACGTAGGCGTTGGCGGTGACGACGTTGTCGAGGAAGCGGGTCGATTCCTCGGTCGTGCGGCGCAACTGCTCCCAGTCGATGTGGCCGTCGGTGGTGACGTGGCGGGCCAGGTTGATAGAGCCGAGGCAGCAGTTCTCATAGGGGCCGAGCCACTGCTCGCCGCACGGATTTGTCGCCTCCAGCTCGTAGAGGTGGGGCACGGGGTTGCTGCGGTTGGCCGCGTCCAGAAAGAGCACGCCCGGCTCGCCGTTGCGGTGGGCGTACTTGACGATCTCGTCGAACAGGTCGCGGGCGCGGACCGTGCGCCAGACCTTGCCGTCGCGCGGATTCACGAGGTCGAAGTCGGTGTCGTCCTTGACCGCCTGAATGAACGCGTCAGTGACGCCGACGGAGATGTTGAAGTTGGTGATGGCGTACTCGCTGGCCTTGCAGGAGATGAACTCGAAGATGTCGGGGTGATCGACGCGCAGAACGGCCATGTTCGCGCCGCGGCGGGTGCCGCCCTGGGCGATCTCGCCGAAGGCCTGGTCATAGACGCGCAGGAAGCCGACCGGGCCGGTGGCCTTGCCGGCCGAGGAGTGGACGTAGTCCCCCTTGGGGCGCAGGCGCGAGAAGGCGAAGCCGTTGCCGCCGCCCGTCTGCTGGATGAGGGCCGCGTCGCGCAGCGTCTGGAAGATGCCGGCCCCGTCGCGGCCCATGTCGTCGGCGATGGGCAGGACGAAGCAGGCCGCTAGTTGGCCCAGGGGCGTGCCCGCGCCGGTGAACGTCGGGCTGTTGGGGAAGAAGCGCAACTCGGTCAGCAGGCGGTAGAAGGTCTCCTCCGTCGCGGCCACGTCGCCGCCGTGGTCGGCTTCGACCAAAGCGATGTGGTGTGCGACGCGACGGAACATCTCCTCCACCGTCTCAACCGGTTGGCCATCGAGGCCGCGACGAAGATAGCGGCGACGCAAGACGGCGAGACTGTTTTCGGGCAGGGACAGGCCGGCGGATTCGGCCGCAAGGACGACGGACGACGACATACAACAATTACCTCCTCGCGTTGATGGGATAGAACGCCCAGATAACTCCCACATCGAGCGCTCACGCACAACCCCCCATATATGGGGGGCGCTTACCGATACAGGGCCTTATATGGTCAACAGGCGCACATTATAACATGGGCGGGAGGGGGGCGCAAGGGGCATGCCTTAAAGATTCCGAACAAAGAATCTATTGGTTCGGCGGCCCTTGCCCAACACTGCGGCGCGGCCGTGCTGACCGGCCGCGCCGCAGCGCCGGACGGGGGTGAGGAGAACGCTAGGGCGCGTTCACCCGCAGCGTGTAAAGCACCGAACTGTTGTTGTTGGCCACGACGACGACGCGCACGTAGTAGCGCCCGGCGGCCTGGTTTGGCCGGGAGAGCGAATAGGGCGGCGCGGTGTCGATATCGACCAGGTTGTTGTTGGCGTCGCGCAGTTGCAGTTGCGGGTCCTTGCCGGTGATGTCCGCCAGGGTGATGGTGACGGTTCGCGCCGTGTTCAGCACGAAGTAGTAGTAGTCGGACAGGTCGTTGGGGTAGCCCTGGTAGTTGCGGTTTAGCAGGATGGGGCCATTGGCTTCAGCGGTGCTGTTGTTCGGCTCGATCTCCAGCGGGCCGAGGAAGCCGCTCAGGCCGTAGAGGATGAAGGGCATGACCGCGCGCTTGTTGCCGGTCTGCTGCTGGACGTAGTTGACGCGCGCCGTGTGGGTGGAGGCGGGCATGGTGACGGTGTTGGTGTTGGCCGTGCTGCTGTTGTTGTTCGTGCCCGCCCAACTGCCGACGCGCCAGCCATTGGCCGCGCTGGCTGTCAGGGTGATCGCCTGGCCGGCTGTGTAGCGGCCGTTGGCGCAGCCGGACGACGCCGCCGGTGAGGCGGTCGGCACGCTGCCCTGGCCGGTCTTGTCGAGCGTCAGCTGATAGCAGGTCGGGCCGGCGGCGGTCACATCGACGCGCACATCGTCGATCATCATGCCGGGGAAGGTGTCGGAGGCGTCCGCTTGCAGGGCGAAAGCGATCCACACCGTCGGGTCGCCCAGTCGCGAGGCCAGATCGATCGTCCAGGTGTAGTAATTGTTGCCCTCCGTGCCGGTAATCCACTCGCCGCAGAACTGGCGGCCGTTGTAGTCGCCGTTGTCATCGACATGCACGGCCAGGAAGCGGTCGAAGGGACAGTTGTTGCCCCCTTCGGTGATGCCGTGGAAGTAAAAGGTGAAGCTGGCCGCGCTGGCGTTGGCCAGGCTGAACGGTCCCCAGAAAGTCCAGGTATTGACGTTGTTGGGATAACCTCCCCAGCAGCCGAGTTGGCTGCCGTTGGCCCCGCCGCCGACCGAATAGGCCCCCCAGGCGCCGGTGCGGGGCCAGCAGCTGTTGTCATCCCACAGATACTCGCCGCCGTCGGTCGTGCTGTTGTCCTGGCGCGTCCACAGGCCGGCCGGCCAAACGCCTTCAAAGCCCTCGTTCAGGATAGCTGCCTCGGGCGACTCCTCGGCGCGCTCGGTCGGCGGCAGCGCGGGTGGCAGCGCGAGCGTGCCGGAGACTTCGCTCTCCTGCGGCGCTACGTCGGCGGCTTCGGGCTTCTCCGGCTGGGCATGTAGCACTCCCAGGCCACCGGCAATCGTCGCGAACAGGGTCACAATCAACAGGAAACGCCACAACTTGAGGGACATGACGTTCTTCTCCTCTGACGAACTGGTTGGCTCCGATACTGCCATAGTAGCATAGCCGCGGGCCAAGCGCTAGTGGCGGCGCGGCGCTACTCGTGGGCGGCCGGCGCGGCGTCGCTGGCCTGTGCGTGGCAATGGGGCCACGGGTCTTCGCCGGCCAGCAGGGCGCGCAGCGCGGGCGTGTCGGCGTAGACGCCGCGATGGCGAGGCTCGGTCAGGGCGGCGACGTGGGTCATGAGCAGGCAGGTGTAGGCCGACAGGTCGCGGCCGCGCGGCCGCCGGCCCAGCTCCGGCAGGGTGAACGGCTGGCCGATGCGCAGGGTGATGTGGCTGCGGCGAAAGCGGCGGGCGTTGGCGAAAAGGGTGTCGCTGCCGCTGATGCCGGCGGGCACGATCGGCGCGCCGGATTGCGCCGCCAGGAAGGCCGCGCCGTCCTTGCCCACCTGTATGGCCCCGACCTTGCTGCGCGTCCCCTCCGGGGCCAGCCCGAAGACCGCCCCCTCCTGCACCGCCGTCAGCGCCTCGCGCAAGGCCCGCCGATCCACCGCGTTGCGGTCGATGAAGATGACCCCCAGCCAGGCCAGCAGCGGCCCCCAGATGGGATGGTCGGCCCACTTCTCGCCGGCGAAGAAGCGCCAGCGCTGGACGGGGAAGGCGATGAAGGGGAAGGCGATGTCGGCCGTGCTCATGTGGTTGACGACGAGGATGTAAGGGCCGGCGGCGGGGATGTTCTCGCGCCCCACGACCTCCAGCCGGCAAAGCAGGCGCTGGACGAGGGTGATGATGAAGCGGACGAGTCGATAGCGCCACATGTCCGCGCACTATAGCAGAATTCGGCCGCGGCGCATCCCTGCCGGCCGGGAAGGTGACATTTGTAAGCAAAAAGGGGTGACATCCGCCACATGATCGGCCGCCGGCCCATCGGCTATACTGTAAACAGAGCTAGTCTGCCAACTTACCGGCAGACCAGTGGATGTGGCGAGACACGAGGAGGTACTCATGTCCATTCAGCGAGTAGCACAACCCGAAACAGTGGATCACAAAGCCCTGGCGCATGACCTGTCGATCCTGGAAGATATGGTTGCCCACATGGGCGGCTACCTGATGACGGAGGCGACGCGCTGGGACGTGGGTAAGAGCGGCGAGCCGCCCATCACCATCGGCGGCTATCTAATGCGTCGCCGCCGTCTGGGCTACTTGAGCGACCTGTTGGACGAGGACGAGCGCCACCGGTTGGCCGTGGCCAATGCCGACTATGATGGGGTCATCGCTCGCCAAACTGTCCGCTTTGAGGCGCGGGTGATGGCCGAGATCGGCGCGCGCATGCGCGAATGGGCGGAGTACCTGCGCGATCTGGCGGTGTCGAAGCGCCTGTCGGCCGACCGCGCCCACTACGTCTGGAAGTCCGACACCCGCGTCGTCATTGGGGAATTGCTGGATGCGTTCGGCCCCACCCTGCCCGGCCATATCACTGACGACGTGGCCATGCTCGACCGGCGCTTGCAGGCCCACTGGGAGCCGGGCGCGTTCATCTGGGCCGCGATGTGGCAACCGGCCTACCCGGCCGAGCGCTTCTGGTGGCTCTACGGCTATCCGGCGGCGCGTTGAGCACCGGCGCGCCGGGCATCAGCGCCAGTGTACGCCGGTCTGCTTGAGATAGACATAACCCTGCACCAGGTCGCCCAGGAACCAGCCGCCCGCGCCCAGCAGGAAGGCGAAAGCCCAGGCGACCACCTTGAAGGCTGTCTCCAGGTCGTTGGCCGGCCATTGCAGGGCGATATACGCCAGCACCGACGCCAGCCCCAGCCAGCCCGCTTCGCGCTGCCACGCGCCGGCGGCATCGCGCGTGCGTTTGCCGAGCACGCGCGGCAACAGGGCGATCATCCCCTCCAGCACGGCCGCGCTGGCCACCGCGCCCAGCACCAGGTCGGGCACGCTGACG
>ERZ724512.950-NODE-950-length-13584-cov-13.832064_pt1 | contig 13584 bp, 10 predicted proteins | sample MGYA00376045_ERZ724512 | MGnify/ENA primary metagenome ERZ724512 (study PRJEB28724, sample SAMN07190883) | activated sludge metagenome | isolation source: activated sludge of sewage treatment plant in Hong Hong | place: Hong Kong | collected 2016-03-17 ... | reverse complement strand
CTGCTCCGGAGCCGGCTCCGACCCAGCAGTTCGAGAGCCCGACCCAGCAGCACTAGCTCGCACGACTCTCCACGACGAACGGCCCGCCCGGGATCCCGGGCGGGCCGTTCTGCGTCCGAGGGCGGGGCGGCGTTACCTCTTGACCACGAGCCGCACGGTCTTCGACCTCGAACCGGCGACCGTCGCCGTCCCGGCGTACACCGCGCGGAGCTTGTGCACGCCCGGCGCGAGCCCGCTCAGCTTCACGACCAGCCGCCCGTGCCGGCCCTTGGTGAAAGCCTTCTGCGTCAGGGTCGACTTCTTGTCCAGGATCGTGACGTCCCCGGTGGGCGAGCCCATGCTCGGCACCCTCAGGACGAGCCGCAACATCGCGGCCTTCCCCTTCGTGACGGTCTTCCTGGCCAGAGCCGCCGACAGCTTCGAGGTGAGCTTGGCGACCGTGACCGGTGCCGTGGTGAACTTGCCGGCCTTGTACGCCGGGCGGGTGGCCGTGACGAGGACGGCCAGGTCCTGCCCGACGTCGGCCTTGTCGACCTGGTAGGTCTGCGCGACCGCACCCGGGATCGCCGCCCCGCCGCGGAGCCACTGGTAGGAGTAGTCCGGTGGTCCCGACGCCTCGGTGCCGCCCGACCACTGCCCCGGGTCGGCCGTGAGCAGTCGCCCGACGGCGCCCGTGCCGGTGATCCGGGGCTTCATGACGATCGAGATCGCGTCGCCCACGAGCGGCGTGACCGGGTCGCTGGTGATGGTGTTGTCGGTGTAGCCGGTCTTGTGCCCGGTGACCTTGACGGAGACCTGGTGTCCGAAGTCGGCCGGCGCCAGCGCGTAGGTCGCGGTGGTGGCGCCCGGGATCGGGGCGTTGTCTCGCAGCCACTGGTAGCGGCTCGTCGCGTCGGCCGGATCCCACGTGGGTCCGGTCAGGGCGAGCGTCGTCCCGATCTTCTTCGCCCCGGTGATCGCCACGTCGCTGACCGGAGCGACCTGGCTCTGGCCCCCCGGCAGCGGGACGGGGAGGGCGTCGGTGATCACGGTCAGGGCCGGGATCCCGGCGAGCAGACCGGTGACCTGGGCAGAGAGCTGGTGCCCGGCGTCGTCGAGGGTCGGCACGTAGAACTGGTCGTCGGCCCCGGGGATCGGCACGCCGTCGCGGAGCCACTGATAGGTCGTTGTCACCCCGGGCAGGTTCCACACCGGGTCGGTCAGCACGATGAGCTGACCGACCTCCGCGGTGCCGGGGAGCCCGAGGCCGCCGAGGAGGGCGAGCACGGAGCCGGGATCGCCCCCGCCGCCGGGTCCCCCGCCGCCGCCGGGCAGGGGCACCGGGATCGCGTTGCTGGGCACCGAGACCGGCAGCAGTCCGAGCACCGAGCCGGTCACGACGGCCATCACGACCCCGCCGGCGTCGTCCGCGGTCGGCGTGTAGGACGACCCGGTCGCGCCGGCGATCGCACCGCTGCTGTTGAACCACTGCGTGCTCGTCGTCACCAGGTCGCAGTTCCAGGTCGGCAGCTGGCTGAGGCCGACCGGTGAGCCCACCGCACCCGTGCCGCTGATCACCGGCGCGGTCGTCGCCTGCAGCACGCTGACGACGCACCCGAGCCGTTTCCCGGCTCCTGTCCGTTCGTGTGCCTGCGACGGTGTCGTGAGGCCGACCGCGAGGCCGGCGGCCACCACGGCCACCACGACGAAGGCGCCGACGGCGCGCGCGAACCTGGGCATGGACCCTCCCCTCCCGGGCCGTCCCCTCCGGACGGCATGACGAGCCCGTCGACCGCGATCGACCGGCGTCGACTGCGTGATGCCCGTCACGGGCGCCTGGCAACCGGCGGTCTGGACCATCGGCCGGTTCCCGCTCAGGGGGCAGGGGCCTAGAGTCGGTCCGATGTCAGAGTCCGCGCCCGAGCTCCCGCAGCGGCTGCGCGCTGCGCTGCTGGTGGCCGGTTTCACCTACGACGCGGTGGCCGAGGTGCTCGGCCCGGTGGCCCACGACGCGCTCGCCCGCAACGAGACCACGCCCGGCCTTCGTCGTACGACGGGCGGGTGGCCCCTGGAGACCCTGATCCGGCTGTTCCTCCTCCAGGCGCCGGTCGAGCGCGCCGCGGCGGAGCGGGCGCTGCCCGGCCTGGTCGACCGGTTGGCCGTCGAGGGCTTCCTGGAGCAGACGGTCGGGGAGGTCGCCGCGCGCCTGGACGTGCGTCCCTACGCCGCCGACGACGAGCACCTCTGGGTCGTCAGCGACCTCACCCCCGGGCTCGACGGGGGCCACGCCCGGGCCGGCCCCGACCACGTCCTGGGCATCAGCGCGGCGTCGACCTCCCTGGCCCAGCTCACGCTGCGCGAGCGGGTGGGGCGGTCCCTCGACCTCGGCACCGGCTGTGGTGTCCAGGCGCTCCACCTCGCCACCCACAGCGACGCCGTGGTCGCCACGGACGTGAACAGGCGGGCGCTGCGGATGGCGCGCTTCAACGCCGCCCTCAACGACGTCCCCGTCCCGGTCGATGTGCGCGAGGGCTCCTTCTTCGAGCCGGTCGCCGGTGAGCGGTTCGACCTGATCGCGACGAACCCGCCGTTCGTCATCTCCCCGGCCACGGGCGAGCGCCTGGTCTACCGGGACTCCGGGCTGCCCGGCGACCGGGTCGTCGAGCACATCGTCCGCGAGGCGCCGGCCAACCTCACCGAGGGCGGCTGGTGCCAGGTGCTCGCCAACTGGGTGGTCGCGACCGGCGAGCCCTGGGGGGAGCGGATCACCCGCTGGGTCCCCGACGGCACCGACGCGTTCGTGGTGCAGCGCGAGGTCGTGGACCCGGCGGCGTACGTCGAGCTGTGGCTCAAGGACGCCGGTCTCCACGGCTCGGTCGACTACCTCGTCCGCTACGACACCTGGCTGTCCTGGTTCGAGGAGCAGGGCATCGAGGCGGTCGGGTTCGGGTGGATCAACCTGCGCCGCAGCGGTGGGTCGCGGCGCGAGCTCCTGGAGTGGCCGTACGACGTGGAGCAGCCGATCGCTCCGGCGATCCGCGACTGGGCGCGCGGGGTGGACGCCGAGGTCGGCGCCGACTCGCGGCTCGTGGCCCGGACGGACGTGCGCCAGGAGACGCTGGGCGCCCCCGGCGCCGAGGACCCGGAGACGGTCGTGCTCCGCCAGCAGACCGGTTTCCGTCGCGCCCGCCGCGTCGACACCGTCGAGGCGGCGCTCGTCGGTGCCTGCGACGGCGACCTGACGGTCGGGCAGATCCTCGACGCGGTCGCGCAGCTGCTCGAGCGCGACCCGGCCGACACGCGCGAGACCTACCTGCCGCTCGCGCGGGAGCTCGTGGCGGAGGGATTCCTCAGCGCGGCGACCTGAAGGTCTCAGCCGGCGGCGCCCGTCATCTTCAGGGGGGCCTGCCCCACCTCGCTGCCGAGCGTCGTTTCGACCTCGAGGCGCAGCACCGGGACCGGGTCGCAGCTCGCCTCGACGACGCGGACCGTGCCCCGGGCGTCGGCCTCGTTGGTCGACACCTCGTTGCCCCGCGGGCGGCCCTCGGTGTCGGCGACGAAGAGCGTCAGCGGGACGTCCGCGGTGTCCATCGACCAGTCGTTGGGCCAGGTGAAGGTCCGGTCCCCCGCGATCTTGTCGACGATCGCCTCGACGTAGAGGAACGGCTCGGTCACCCGGGCGGTGTCCTCGTCGGTGCCGGTCAGGTGGAAGGGGCTGTACATCCAGATCCGGCCCGTGCCGGTGCCGAGCGGGTCGCCGCCGGTGAGCTCCGGCGGCGTGCAGGTCACCGTCACGTCGGGGAAGGAGTACGTCGACCCGTCCGGTCGGGAGAGGACCAGCGTGCTCCGGGGACCGGTCGGCTGGTCGACCGCCACGGTGTCGCGGCCGTCGTCGCCACCGGCGAGAGCCACGGCGCCGCCGGCGACCGCCACCACGGCGACCGCGGCCGTCCCCGCCAGTGCGGTACGCCGGCGCCGCCGGCGTACCCGGACCCGTCCGGCCACCCGGTCGGCGGCGTCCGTCGGTGCCGCGAGGGCGCTGTCGAGACGCTCGTACCCGTCCCTGATCTGCTGCTCGGTCATCGTCCTGCCTCTCCTGTCGTCGTCCGCAGCGGGCCGTGCTCGCGGGCGTGCTCCCGCAGCCGCTCGGTCCCGCGGGACAGCTGGCTCTTCACCGTTCCCTCCGAGCAGCCCATCCGCTCGGCGATCCCGCGCACGTCGAGGTCCTCGACGTAGCGCAGGGCGAGTGCGGTGCGCTGTCGCGGTGAGAGCGTCGCCAGTGCCGCCACCAGCCAGGTGTCGACCTCGCCGACGACCTCGACCGGCGCCTCCTCGGACGGGTGCCCGAGCAGCGGCAGCTCGCGCCGCAGCCGGCGGATCCGGTCGATGTTGAGACGCGTCATCACCGTGCGGGCGTACGCCGCCGGCTCCTCGATCCGCGTCCGGTGCCACCGCTCCCCGAGCCGGGCGAGCGTCTCCTGGGTCAGGTCCCAGGCGTCGTGGGGGTTCGCGGTCAGGGCGTGTGCCAGACCCAGCAACGGCCGGGTCTGCACCGCCACGAAGTCCCTGAAGTCGGCGTCCGTGCCACCGCCTGCTCCACCGTCCATGCACCGGCCTCCCGAGGGGCTCGTCGTTGCTCTCACCTACGCTCTCCTGACGAGGGCGTCCCGCAAAAGGTTGAGGGTGCCCTCCGACCGGCGGGGAACGGCTCCTCCCGGGTTCGCGCTACCGTGTTCGGCCGTACGCCCCACATCGAGCACGCGCAGCAGCGACACAGCAGAAGGACAGAGGTCCCGTGGCCCACAAGTTGGTGATCGTCGAGTCCCCGGCGAAGGCCCGCACCATCGGCGGGTACCTCGGCCAGGGCTACGTCGTCGAGTCCTCCATCGGTCACATCCGCGACCTGCCCCAGTCGGCCGCCGACACCCCGGCGAAGATCAAGGACAAGCCGTGGGGCCGGCTGGCGGTCGACGTCGACAACGGCTTCGAGCCCTACTACGTCGTGCCGCGTGACAAGAAGTCCCACATCTCCAAGCTCAAGACCCTGCTCAAGGACGCCGACGAGCTCTACCTCGCCACCGACGAGGACCGTGAGGGCGAGGCGATCGCCTGGCACCTGCTCGACGAGCTGAAGCCGAAGGGGATCCCGGTCAAGCGGATGGTCTTCCACGAGATCACCAAGCCCGCGATCCAGGCGGCGGCCGACAACCCGCGCGAGCTCGACATGGACCTCGTCGAGGCGCAGGAGGCCCGTCGGATCCTCGACCGCCTCTACGGCTACGAGGTCAGCCCGGTGCTGTGGAAGAAGGTCATGTCCGGCCTCTCCGCCGGCCGCGTGCAGTCGGTGGCCACCCGGCTCGTGGTCGACCGCGAGCGCGAGCGGATGGCCTTCCGGGTCGCCTCCTACTGGGACCTCGAGGGCACCTTCGACGCCGGGGCGACCAAGGAGCCCCGGATGTTCCCGGCGCGGCTGCACTCCGTGGACGGCGCCCGGGTCGCCGGCGGCTCGGACTTCGGCCCCGACGGGCTGCTGAAGTCGGGCCGGAGCGAGCGGGTGCACCTCGACCGCGCCGCCGCCGAGTCGCTGGTCGCGGCGCTGGCCGACACGACGTACGACGTCCGCTCGGTCGAGGCCAAGCCCTACCGCCGCTCGCCGTACGCCCCCTTCCGCACCACCACCCTCCAGCAGGAGGCCAGCCGCAAGCTCGGGATGAGCGCGAGCGTGACGATGTCGGTCGCGCAGCGCCTCTACGAGAACGGCTTCATCACCTACATGCGTACCGACTCCACGACGCTGTCCGGCGCGGCCGTCGGTGCCGCGCGGTCGCAGGTGCGTGAGCTCTACGGCGCGGAGTACCTCCCCGACGCGCCGCGCACCTACGCCAGCAAGGTCAAGAACGCCCAGGAGGCGCACGAGGCGATCCGGCCGGCGGGGGACTCGTTCCGCACGCCCGCGCAGACCGGGCTGACCGGCGAGCAGTTCCGGCTCTACGAGCTGATCTGGATGCGCACCGTCGCCTCGCAGATGAAGGACGCGGTCGGCCAGTCGGTCTCGGTGCGCATCGGCGGCGCTGCGAGCGACGGCCGTGACGTGGTCTTCTCGGCGTCCGGGCGGGTCATCACCTTCCACGGGTTCCTCAAGGCCTACGTCGAGGGCACCGAGGGTGGCAAGCGCAGCGACGACGACCAGGTCCCGCTGCCCGACCTCCACGAGGGCGACGCGGTCACCGCCGCCTCGATCAGCGCCGACGGGCACGAGACCAAGCCGCCGGCCCGCTACACCGAGGCCACGCTGATCAAGGAGCTCGAGGACCGCGAGATCGGCCGCCCGTCGACGTACGCCTCGATCATCGGCACGATCCTCAACCGCGGTTACGTCTACAAGAAAGGCACCGCGCTGGTGCCGGCGTGGCTCGCGTTCTCGGTGACCCGGCTGCTCGTGGAGCACTTCCCGCGGCAGATCTCCTACGAGTTCACCGCGGGCATGGAGGACGTGCTCGACGAGATCGCGGCCGGCCGCAAGGACCGCAACACCGAGCTGGCCGAGTTCTACTACGGCTCCGGCGACGTCGAGGGGCTCAAGACGCTGGTCGACGGGCTCGGTGACATCGACGCCCGCGAGCTGGCGACCTTCCCGATCGGCGGCGACGACTCCGGGATCCACCTGCGCGTGGGGCGCTACGGCCCCTACCTGGAGGGTCCCGACGACGAGGGCACGCCGTTCGCCGTGCGTGCGAACGTGCCCGACGACCTGCCGCCCGACGAGCTGACCGTCGCCAAGGCCAGGGAGCTGCTGGCGAACCCGGCCGGCGAGGAGCTCCAGCTCGGCCGCCACCCCGAGACCGGCCTCGAGGTCGTGGCCAAGAACGGCCGGTTCGGGCCCTACGTCACCGAGCTGCTGCCCGAGGACGCCCCCAAGAGTGCGAAGCCGCGCACCGGGTCGCTGTTCAAGTCGATGTCGCTCGACACGATCACCCTCGAGGACGCCGTCAAGCTGCTCTCGCTGCCGCGGGTGGTCGGAACCGACCCCGAGTCCGGTGAGGAGATCACCGCGCAGAACGGACGCTACGGGCCGTACCTGAAGAAGGGCACCGACTCCCGCTCGCTCACCTCCGAGGACCAGCTGCTCACCATCGGGCTCGACGAGGCGCTTCGCATCTACGCCCAGCCCAAGCAGCGCGGCCGTGCCGCCGCGGCCGCCCCGCTCAAGGAGCTGGGCGACGACCCGGTCTCCAAGCAGCCGGTGGTCGTCAAGGCCGGCAGGTTCGGGGAGTACGTCACCGACGGCGAGTACAACGCCACCCTCCGCAAGGAGGACTCGGTCGAGTCGATCACGCTCGAGCGCGCGGCCGAGCTGCTCGCCGAGCGGCGGGCCAAGGGCCCGGCCAAGAAGGCCGCGAAGAAGACGGCCCGGAAGTCCACGGCGAAGAAGTCGACCGCGAAGAAGACCACGGCCAAGAAGACCACGGCGAAGAAGACCACCAAGAAGGCCGCGGCCAAGAAGTCCTGACTGCTCCGTACCGCGGTGGGTACCACCTCGGCATGGATCAAGACACCCCGTTCTCCGGCCGCGGCAAGATGCTGCTCGTCGTCCTCGGTGTGATCGTCGTTGTCCTCGGCACCTTCCTGCTGATCGGCATCCTGGCGGGTGACGACACCGACGAGATCGACCCGCAGAACGGCGACTCGGCGCCGGTGCTGCTGCACTGACGCTCGGCGCCGGTGGTCGAGCAGCGAAGGCGTGCAACGCCTGAGCGTCCGTCGAGACCCCCGCACCCTGCGCAGGGCGGGCCTGACGACTCCCTGCGGATCGCCTCGGCTTGCGACCCAGAGCCCGCGAAGCGGGTACGTCGCTGCAGCACCTGTTCGAGGGCGCGGGCGGTCCGGCAGGGTCGGTCGAAGACCTGGCCCCAGGAGAGCCGAACCGTCTCGGTCGCGCTCACGGCGGCGGCGTCGAGGTCACGGTCGAGATCCCGGTCCCGCTGGCGCACGGATGAGTGCAGCAGCCGTCCGTCGAGCTCGACGATCGTTGTCTGCTCGTCGTACGACACGTCGCGGTAGACCTGGTGGCCGGCGTGGCGGTGGCTGGCCTGGCGCCGCCCGGTCGGCAACCCGTGCGCTCTCTCGACCCTCGTGAGGTAGCCGTGCTCGAGCACCGAGCAGGTGCCGGCCGCGATGTCGGTCAGGACGTCGACGAGCCATGGGCGCCTGGCCTCCCGCTGGCGCTCGTCGAGAGCACGCAGGATGCGTGTTGCCGTGGACCGTCGTGATCCGCACGCGTCGGCCAGGACGGCGATCGCGTCGAGGTCGGACGACGTGTCCGCGGTGACGTCGAGGAGCGCGTGCTCGTAGCGGATCCGTGGCGGGCCGACGTTCCAGAGTGCTCGCGCCGCCAGGTGCGCGGTCCGGTGGATGCGTACGCCGTCCGGCTCGTTGAGGTTGCGGTCGCGGCGGCCGGGTCCCTCGACCAGTCGCAGTGCGGATTCGTGGGACAGCGCGGCCGGCCACGAGAACAGCACCGCCGCCCAAGCCCGCTGCACCCAGGTGGGCGGCCCGGTGTGGTCGACGTAGACGCCGCGATGCACGCGGCGCAGCTCCCGACGCCGCACGAGCCGCTTGATGTCGGAGCCCGTCAGTCCGCACGCCAGCAGCTGCCGCCGGGAGATGACCCCGTGCTGGTCGCGCAGGAGATCGGCGATCGCATCCACGACAGGAGCGTCGGCTCCGAGGCAGCGCGCGAAACCGACCGCTGTGGACCTGTGGAGAACGATGGGGGTCCCCGCGCCTAGGGTGTACCGCGTGAGCAGGGGACCGGGGGCGTACGCCGACACGGGCGCCTTCGTGTGCTTCGAGGGGGGCGAGGGCTCGGGCAAGTCCACCCAGTCCGGCCGGCTCGCGACCTGGCTCGAGAGCGAGGGCTACTCGGTCGTGCTGACCTTCGAGCCCGGCGACACCGAGGTCGGCCGTCAGCTGCGCACCATCGTGCTCAGTCCCGAGACCGGCGCGATCTCCGACCGCACCGAGGCGCTGCTCTACGCAGCCGACAAGTCCGAGCACGTCGACACCGTCGTCCAGCCGGCCCTGGACCGGGGGGCGGTGGTCGTCACCGACCGCTACGTCGACTCGATGCTGGCCTACCAGGGCGCCGGCCGCGCCCTCGACCCCGACGAGGTCGAGGACGTCGCCCGCTGGGCCACCCACGACCTGCGCCCGCACCTGACCGTGGTGCTCGACCTCGAGCCCGAGCACGGGCTCGGGCGGTTCGCCGAGCGCGACCGGATCGAGCAGGAGTCGCTGGAGTTCCACCAGCGGGTCCGCGAAGGGTTCCTCCAGATGGCGAAGGCCGACCCCGACCACTACCTCGTGCTCGACGCCCGCGGGGACGTCGACGACATCGAGCAGCAGGTCCGCGCCGCGGTCGTGCCGTTGCTGGCGCGGGCGGTCCGCCGATGACCGCTGCGCCCGCCACCGGCACCGCCGCACCCGGCACCGTCTGGGACGGCCTGGTCGGCCAGCCCCGCGTGATCGAGACGCTTCGGGCGGCCGCGAGCGGGCACGGGATGAGCCACGCGTTCCTGTTCACCGGGCCCCCCGGCTCCGGGCGCTCGAACGCGGCGATCGCCTTCGCCGCCGCGCTTCAGTGCGAGCAGGACCCGCCCGGCTGCGGCGCCTGCCACGCGTGCCACACCGTGCTGGTCGGGTCGCACGCCGACGTGGCGGTGATCCGCACCGAGGGGCTGTCGATCGGCATCAAGCAGGTGCGCGACCTGGTCCGCCGCTCGGCGCTCAGCCCGATCGGCAACCGGTGGCAGATCGTGATCGTCGAGGACGCCGACCGGCTCACCGAGCAGGCGTTCAACGCGCTGCTCAAGGCGATCGAGGAGCCGACCGAGCGGACCGTGTGGATGCTGTGCGCGCCGACCGTCGAGGACGTGCTGCCCACCATCCGCTCGCGCTGCCGCCTGGTCTCGCTGACCACGCCGACCGCGGAGGAGGTGGCCGCGTTCCTGGTCCGCCGCGAGGGCGTCGACACCGCGCTCGCGTCGTACGCCGCCCGCGCCAGCCAGGGCCACATCGGCCGGGCCCGGGCGCTGGCCCGCGACGAGGAGACGCGCAACCGGCGGCGGGCGGTCGTCGCGATCCCGGCGACCCTGACCTCGCTGGGGCGGTGCATGCAGGCCGCCGCGCAGCTGACCCAGGTCACCAAGGAGGAGGCCGAGGCGATCACGACCGAGCTCGACGCGCGCGAGAAGGCCGAGCTCGACGCGGCGTACGGCGTCGAGCAGCGCGGCCGCCGTCCGCGCGAGTACGCCCCCGCCCTCCGTGACCTCGAGCAGGAGCAGAAGCGGCGCGCCAAGCGGCGCCAGCTCGACGTCGTCGACCGCGGACTGATGGACCTGGTGTCGGTCTACCGCGACGCGATCGCGGTGGCCGCCGGTGCGTCCGGGGCGCTGGTCAACGAGGAGATCCGCGGTGACGTCGAGCTGCTCGCCCGCGCCTCCGGCGCCGAGGCCAACCTGCGCCGCATCAGCGCCGTCTTCGAGGCCCGCGAGCAGATGCTGGAGTTCAACGTCCAGCCGGCGCTGGCGCTGGAGTCGATGATGCTCGGCCTGGTCGCCCCCGAGCTGCGGTCGTCCGGGGTGGGCCGATGAAGCGTCTGTGGATCGTCGGCGCCGTGGTGCTGGCGCTCGTGTACGGCGGGCTCGCGGTCGGTGCGTTCGCGGCGCTGGTCTCGCTCGGCGACGACGAGGGCGGCTCCACCAGCAGCCTGCCGTCCACCACCACCCCCGAGCCCGGGGCGACGCAGCCGCCCGAGCCGGGGCTGGAGCAGTTCTACTCCCAGGAGCTGACCTGGGACTCCTGCGGCGACGCCTACTGCTCGACGCTCACGGTGCCGGTCGACTACGCCGACCCCGGCGGCGAGACGATCGAGCTGGCGCTGCTCAAGGTGCCGGCCGCCGATCCGGCGGCCCGGATCGGCTCCCTCGTCGTCAACCCCGGCGGGCCGGGCGCGCCGGGCACCGACTACGCCGCGAGCGCCTCGGACGTCTTCCGGCAGCCGATCCTCGACGCCTACGACATCGTCGGGTTCGACCCCCGCGGCACCGGCCACAGCGCGCCCGTCGACTGCCTGAGCGACGCCGAGCTCGACGCCTACGTCGCCGAGGACCCCGACCCGGACACCGACGCCGAGGTGTCGGACTACATGCGCAGCGTCGAGGCGCTCGGGCGCGGCTGCGCCGAGCGGTCGGGCGACCTCGCCGCCCACGTCACCACCGTGGAGGCGGCGCGCGACATGGACGTGCTGCGCGCTGCCCTCGGCGAGTCGCAGCTGGACTACTTCGGCGCGTCCTACGGCACCAAGCTCGGGGCGACGTACGCCGACCTCTTCCCCGAACGCGTCGGCCGGATGGTCCTCGACGGGGCCGTCGACCTCTCGATCAGCTCGCGGCAGCTGAGCCTGCAGCAGGCCGCCGGGTTCGAGACCGCGTTGCGCGCCTACGTGGCCGACTGCGTCGCCCAGGGCGACTGCGTCCTCGGCGACTCGGTCGAGGAGGGGCTCGCGACGATCAAGGGCCTGCTCGACCAGGTCGACCAGGACCCGATGCCCACCAGCGGCAGCCGCGACCTCGAGGTCGGCAACGCGTTCTACGGCATCGTGCTGCCGCTCTACAACCGCGACTACTGGCCCTACCTCACCCAGGGGCTGGAGGCCGCGCTCGACGGTGACGGCACGCTGCTGCTCCGCTTCTCCGACATCTACAACTCGCGGAGTGCGCGCGGCGGCTACACCGACAACAGCACCGAGGCCAACTACGCGATCAACTGCCTCGACAACCCCTGGTCGATCCCGGCCGACGAGGTGCCGGCCCAGCTGCCCGCCTTCGAGAAGGCGTCCCCCACGTTCGGCACGGTCTTCGCCTGGGGCCTGACCGGCTGCGGCGGCATCGAGGTGGAGGCCACCGAGCACGACCGTCACATCGACGCGGAGGGGGCCGCCCCCATCGTGGTCGTCGGCACGACGCGCGACCCGGCGACGCCGTACCAGTGGGCGCAGCACCTCGCCGACCAGCTCGACTCCGGCGTGCTCGTCAGCCGCGACGGCGACGGCCACACCGGCTACAACTCCGGCAACGAGTGCGTCGACACGGCGATCGAGGACTACCTCGTCGACGGCACCGTGCCCGAGGACGGACTCAGCTGCTGAGCAGGCCGACGACGTCGTCCGCCGTGGCCTCGCCGGAGCGGACCGCGCCCTCCATGTAGCCGTTCCACACCGAGGCGCACTCGGCGCCGGCCCAGTGCAGCCGGCCGACCGGCTCGCGCAGCGCGGGACCGAAGCCGGTCCACACGCCGGGCGCGAAGTGCGCGCCGTAGCAGCCGCGGCTGAACTCCTCGGCCATCCAGTCGCGCTCGACGTACTCCAGCGGCTCGGCCGCCCGCTGGCCGAAGTAGCGGACGAAGCAGTCGACGACGGCCGCGCGCCGCTCGTCCGGGGTCCGGCGGGCCCAGTGCCGGCCGTCCTCGGCCTCGATGAAGCCCATCAGGATGCCGCGGTCGTAGCCGGGCGGGGTGTTGTCGAAGGTGACCTTGACCGGGCCGCGGTCCGAGCCGGCCTGGCCGTTGAGCCCCTCCTCGCGCCAGAAGGGCGTGGGGTAGACGGCGTACACCTTGAAGACGCTGCCCGCGGGGAGCTTCTGGGTGAGCTGGTCGCGCCAGCTCGGCAGCGGCGGGTCGTACTCCAGGCGACCGGCGAGGGTCGGCGGCAGCGTGATGACCGCCCGCGCGGCGTCGTACGACGCGCCGCCGCGGGTCGTGACGCGGACCCCGTCCCCGGTCTGCTGCACGGTGCGCACCGGATCGCCGAGGCGCACGTCGAGGTCGGCCGCCATCCGCTCGCTGATCCGCCACGAGCCGCCGGCGATGCGGTCCTGCTGGGCGCCCCGGTCGACGGCCATCAGGGTGTCCATGTCGGTGCCCGAGTGGGTGTAGAAGAGCGCGTGGAGCAGCGAGATGTCGGAGAGGTCGGCGGAGAAGACCGCGTCGCAGTAGAGCTCGAAGTAGGCCCGCCCCTGCGGGGTGCGCAGGTTGCGGTGCACCCAGCTGCGGAAGGTCTGCCCGTCCAGCTCCCGGGCGCCCGGGGTGCGCCACGGCTCGGCGAGGTCGACCTTGCGCGCCAGCCGGCCCCAGCGCAGCGTGCCCTGGGCGAGGTCGGCGATCGCGAAGGGGTTCAGGCGCGGGATCGCCCCCTTGCGGCCCGCGAGCCGCCCCGTGCGGTTGCCGAGGCCGAAGACGATGTCGCCGTCGTTGTAGGTCGCGATGGTCTCCAGGCCGAGCTCGGCGATCAGCTCGTACATGCGGTCCTGCGTGGGTCCGACCCACTGGCCACCGAGCTCGATCCACTGGCCGTCGGAGAGCTGGCCTGCCTCGGTGCGCCCGCCGACCCGGTCGCGGGCCTCGACCACGACCACCGAGCGTCCGGCCGCGGCGATCCGTCGGGCGGCCGCGAGCCCGGAGAGCCCGGCGCCCACGACGACGACGTCGGTGCTGGTCACGAGGCCACCGGTGCCTTCCGCGGCCGGTCGGCCGCCTCGTCGTACGACG
>ERZ724512.949-NODE-949-length-13593-cov-4.247821_pt1 | contig 13593 bp, 11 predicted proteins | sample MGYA00376045_ERZ724512 | MGnify/ENA primary metagenome ERZ724512 (study PRJEB28724, sample SAMN07190883) | activated sludge metagenome | isolation source: activated sludge of sewage treatment plant in Hong Hong | place: Hong Kong | collected 2016-03-17 ... | reverse complement strand
CCACATAACGGCCATCCTTAAGGGCAACATAGGGCAGGTCGGCAGCCGAAACCCGCACCTGACCCTGTCGCCTCTCATTGTCTGACATAAAACCGTCTCCCGCCGGCAAAGCGCCGGACGCAATATAACGTCCTAACAAGCGAAAGGTGCCCGAGACGGCCTTTCGTTCTGCTGCAACTGCACAATCTGGAACTTTGTTTCTCGTGCGGGGTTAAATGTTGTTTGACCCATCCACCTACCTTTCGGCATCCAGGGGCCTTCCATGACGGAGCAAGTGAGACTCGTTCCACCGCGCGCGGGGAACGGAAAGAGTCGGATTCGCGAAACGAAAAGGCCGCGGCTGCGGGAGGGATCGCCGAATCCCCTGGGGGCAACATGGACCGGCCTGGGCGTGAACTTCGCGCTGTTCACCGCTACGGGCACCAAGGTCGAGCTCTGCCTGTTCGACGATGCCGGCGAAAAGGAAATCGAACGCATCGAGCTGCCCGAATACACCGACGAGGTCTGGCACGGCTTCGTTCCCGATGCCCGCCCCGGCACGATCTACGGCTATCGGGTGCACGGCCCCTACGAACCCGACAAGGGCTACCGCTACAATCCGAACAAGCTGGTGCTTGATCCTTACGCCAAGGCGGTGGTCGGCAAGCTCAAATTCGGGCCCGAGCTGTTCGGCTACAAGCTCGAGAGCTCCGACGATCGCACTTTCGATGACCGCGACTCGGCGCCCTTGATGATGAAGTGCCGGGTGGTCGATCCGGCCTTCACCTGGGGGCAGGTCCGCGCGCCGAAAGTGCCGTGGGACCGCACCATCATCTATGAGCTTCATGCGCGCGGGTTCACCAAGCTGCATCCGGACGTGCCGGAGCCGGTGCGCGGCACATTCCGCGGGCTCGGCCATCCCACCGTCGTGGACTATCTGCGGCAGCTCGGCGTCACGACGGTCGAGTTGCTGCCGATACACACCTTCGTCGACGACCCCTATTTGCTCGACAAGGGGCTGGTCAATTACTGGGGCTACAACACGATCAGCTTTTTCGCGCCGGCGCGCCGCTACGCGAGCGTGCCGGACTTCGCATTTTCAGAATTCAAGGAGATGGTCGCGCGCCTGCACGACGCCGGCATCGAGGTCATTCTCGACGTCGTCTACAATCACACCGCGGAGGGCAACGAGCGCGGCCCGACGCTCTCCTTCAAGGGCATCGACAACGCGTCGTATTATCGGCTGCTGCCCGACCAGAAGCGCTACTACATCAACGACACCGGCACCGGCAACACGCTCAATCTCTCCCACCAGCGCGTCCTGCAGATGGTCACCGACAGCCTGCGCTACTGGGTCGAGGAAATGCATGTCGACGGCTTCCGCTTCGATCTCGGCACCATTCTCGGGCGCGAGCCTTACGGTTTCGACGAAGGCGGCGGCTTCCTCGATTCCTGCCGCCAGGATCCGGTGCTGTCATCGGTCAAGCTGATCGCCGAGCCGTGGGACTGCGGACCCGGCGGCTATCAGGTCGGCGGCTTCCCGCCCGGCTGGGCGGAATGGAACGACCAGTATCGCGACGTCGTGCGCCGGTTCTGGAAGGGCGACGAAGGTCTTCTCGCGCCGTTCGGCGCCCGCCTGACCGCGTCCGGCGACATCTTCAACCGGCGCGGCCGCAAGCCGTGGGCGAGCGTGAACTTCGTCACCGCCCATGACGGTTTCACGCTGAACGACGTCGTCAGCTACAACGACAAGCACAACGAAGCGAACGGCGAGGACAATCGCGACGGCCATAACGCCAATTACAGTTGGAATCACGGCGCCGAAGGGCCGACCGACAATCCCGATATCCGCGCGTTGCGCCAGCGGCAGAAGAAGAACTTCCTCGCAACGCTGCTGCTCTCGCAAGGCACGCCGATGCTCACCGCCGGCGACGAGTTCGGGCGAACGCAAGGCGGCAACAACAACGCCTACTGCCAGGACAACGAGGTCAGCTGGGTCAACTGGGATTGGGACGAGGACGGCACCGAGCTGGTCCAATTCGTGCAGCGCCTGACCGAGCTGCGACAGGGTTACGCCGTGCTGCGGCGTTCCCGATTCTTCACCGGCGAATGGAACGAAGAACTCGGCGTCTGCGACGCGACCTGGCTCGATCCGCAAGGACTTGTCATGGGGCCGGAGCAGTGGAGCGACGGGAAGGCGAAATGCCTTGGCGTCGTGTTCGACGGGCGAGCACAGGCTTCCGGCATCCGCAAGCGCGGCAGCGACGCGACGATGCTGCTCATCGTCAATTCGCACCACGACGTCGTGCTGTTCACCCTGCCGCGTGTCGCGGGGGGACGCGCCTGGCTCAGGCTCATCGACACCAATCTGGGCGACGTTGAAGACGAGTTCGACGCGGTCCGGCTGAAATTCGGACACGTCTATAACGTGACGGGGCGCTCGCTGCTGCTGTTCAGATTGTTGCGTTCACGCAAGGCGAATCCGACACCGCCGTCAAAGACCGCACCGAAACTGACTTACACGCCGCCGTCTTATCAGCCCTCGGAACAGCCGGCCACGCGCGGGGCGCCGAAAGAGGACAAGGACAGCTCCGCTGCCGCAGCAGAGGAGGCGGACGACGGCGACGACGATCATCTCGATGACGACGACGGCGAGCCGGGCACTGCCTAATTACGCGCCATCGCGCGGAGTGCGGCCGTGCGCCAAGTGTGCGCGGCCGCCGACGACCGGCGGGCGAGCCATATTGTGGAATCGATTACTCGCCGGAACTCGGCGGCGCATCATCGCCCGCTGCCGAACCCGATCCGGCAACGTCGCTGCGCGGGCCGCGATGGCGACGGCGGCGGCGATGCAGCGGGAAGCGGTCGCCGCCTGCCCCCTGCTGCTGTCCATCGAAGCTGCCGTTCGGATTGTAGGCCTGCGCCGGCTGCGGCGCCGACGCTGCGCCGGTGACGAAGGAAGGCAGACGATCTATGCCGTCGTCCTGTCCGTTCTGTCCATTGGGCGGAGGCGGCGCCGCGGCGGCGGGCTGCCGTCCGTATGCTTGTTCCCGCTGCGGATAGAATTGAGCGTCACGCGGAAGAATGGGCTGCGGATCGCGCGTGCCGAACGCGGGTTGCTGCTCGCCATCGCTGATGATGGGCGCGCCCATGTCTTCCTCGCCCTCGTCGTACATTTCCTCGCGTGGATCCGCGGGAGCGCCGTCCGCTCGGAAGAAGGTTTGGTTCGGTCGGAACTGCTCTTGAGCCGCAGCGATCACGCGCAGATAGTGCTCGGCGTGCTGGAAATAGTTCTCCGCCGCTACGGGGTCGCCGGAGGCCTGCGCATCGCGGGCGAGCTGCATGTATTTTTCGGCGATGTGCGATGCGGTTCCGCGAATCTTCACATCCGGGCCGTTGGATTCGTAGACCCGCGTCAGCGGATTGTGGCTCTTGCGGTTACGCCCGCGCATACGCTTGTTCTGACCGTTTCTCATCGCTCTGGCTTTCGGCCACCTCTTATTGAAAAGGCGGTTGCTCCGCCCGTTGCTCAGGAACCTGTCATCGCGCGCAAACGCGCGCACAGCACCTGCGCCGGCGCATCACCGACGCGGAAGGTGCAGCCAAACGACTGCGGAGGCCGCGCAAAGCTGCGTCGACGTCCGCCCCGACCCGCATTTAGCTGTCACCTGCAGCAATGCCCTGGCGCTGCCAACCTTTCGTGCTGCGCATCGCTCCCAGCCCGTTAAGGGGGAACGCACGTCCAAGCCGATCAAGCATCTCGATCCTGAGTGGCGTATCACCAACCAATTTTAATACGTTGGTAACAAGCTTCGCCGCGCAGCCTCGCCAAACGTCAATCGAGGCTCAATCCGCAGCGTCAACCCCCCATCGCTCAGGTCGATTCCGTGAGCGGAACCTAGTCGCTCTTTTCGGAGAATCAAGCACTTTTTTTGCTCTCGCGAAGGCGGAAATCGCCCGACGAGTACCGATTAAACGCGACTCCGCGCGACCACGGCGCGGGCCGTTCCGGCAAGATCGTTCGCAACTGTTTCGACGGCAAGCCCAACGTATTGGAGCAACTCGCCGACGGCGCGCGCTTGCCCTGCGCCGACTTCAACTACCAGTGGCGCAGACGGCGCCAACAGGCGAACGCTGTCGTCGGCGATCGCGCGATAGGACGCGAGCCCGTCAGGCCCGCCGTCGAGCGCGCATCGCGGATCGAACTCGCGCACTTCGGGCGCGAGACGTGCGATGTCCTCGGTGCGCACATACGGCGGATTGGCGATCACCAGATCGAAGCCGCCGGCCAGCGCCGTTCCGAAATCGCTCGCAACAAATTGCGCGCGCGCGGCGAAACCGAGTTGTCCGGCGTTATCGCGCGCCGTCATGAGAGCAGATATGTCGCGATCGGTGCCGACGCCATAAGCATGCGGCAACTCGCTCAAGAGCGCGAGCAGGAGCGCGCCCGAGCCGGTGCCGAGATCGGCGATGCGCAAACAGCGCCGGCGCGAAGCGTTCGCACCGAGCGCCGCAAGCGCCGCCTCGATGAGCGTTTCGCTCTCCGGACGCGGAACAAGAACCGATGGCGTGACCGCGAACGCAAGCCCCCAGAACTCCTTCGTTCCGAGGATGCGCGCGACCGGCTCGCGAGCGAGACGCCGCGCGGCGAGCGCCTCGATGCGCTCGATCTCCGCCGGGACAAGCGTGCGCTCCGCGCCGCTTGCAAGCCCGGCATGATCGAGCCCGAGCGCATGACCGATCAGCAACCGCGCATCGAGCCCGGGCGCGTCGAGCTCTGCGGCGCGGAACGCGTCGCTGAGCCTGCGCCGCATCGCTGCGATCGTCGTCACGACGCGACGCGACCGGCTGGACGCTGCGCGCTCATCGTTCCTGTGCTGCAAGCAGCTCCGCATTGTGCTCCATCACCAGCGCATCCACGAACTCGCCGAGCGCCTCGCCCTCCATCACCTGCGGCAGCTTGTAGAGGGTCAGATTGATGCGGTGATCGCTCACCCGTCCTTGCGGGAAGTTATACGTGCGGATGCGCTCCGAACGGTCGCCGGTGCCGACCTGTCCGCGCCGCTGCGCCGCGCGTTCGGCGTCGCGCTTCTGCCGCTCCGCGTCGAACAGCTTGGCGCGCAGGATGCTGAACGCCTTGGCGCGGTTGCGGTGCTGGGAGCGTTCGTCCTGCACCACGACGACGATCCCCGAGGGAATGTGCGTCACCCGCACCGCGGATTCCGTCTTGTTGACATGCTGCCCGCCGGCGCCGCCCGCGCGCATCGTGTCGATGCGCAAATCGGCCGCGTCGAGCGCGATGTCGACATCCTCGACCTCGGGCAGCACGGCGACGGTCGCCGTCGATGTATGAATGCGCCCCGAGCCTTCGGTGTCGGGCACCCGCTGGACGCGGTGCACGCCGGACTCGAACTTCAGCCGCGCAAAAGCGCCGCGGCCGCGAATCTCGGCGACGACTTCCTTGTAGCCGCCCATCGTGCCGTCGCTTGCTGAGATGATCTCCGTCTTCCAATTCTGTTTGGCGGCGAAGCGCTCATACATGCGGAACAGGTCGCCGGCAAACAGCGCCGCCTCGTCCCCGCCGGTGCCCGCGCGGATTTCGAGAATGACGTTGCGCTCGTCCATCGCGTCCTTGGGAATGAGCGCGAGCCGCAGGTCGTTTTCCAGCGTGACGCGCTTTTCTTCGACCGTCGCTTTCTCGTCGAGCGCAATGGCGCGCATTTCGGCGTCGGCGGTCGCGTCGTCGATGATCGACTGGAGATCGGCGATTTCGGCGACGGCGTCCCGATACAGCTTGATCTTGTCGATGATGGGCGCGAGCTCGGCGAGTTCGCGCGACAGGCGCACGAACGCCTCGGGCGCGAGCTTCCCCGAAAGATCCGCCTCCACGGCGGCGTGTCGCGCGATCAGCGCGTCGAGTTTCGTTTGCGGCAACATCGGGCGTTACAGGGGTAAACCTTCGGATTCGGCAAAAGCCGTCAGCTTGGCGCGGATCGAGGCGCCTGAATGCGGGCGCTTGATCAACGGCACGATCAGCCGCTCGGCCTTGGCGGCGTCGAGTTCGAGCAGCATCGCCTTCACCGGTCCCACCGCCGACGGCAGAAGCGACAGCGCGCGATACCCGATGCCGATCAGCGCCAGCGCGCCAAGCGGCTTGGAGGCGATCTCTCCGCACAGCGTCAGCGGCTTGCCGTGCGCGTGCGCCTTGTCGGCGATCAGTTTCAGCGCGCGCAGCACCGGGATCGAGAGCTGATCGAAGCGGTTGGCGACGCGCGTATTACTGCGGTCGGCGGCGTAGAGAAACTGGATCAGGTCGTTCGACCCGACCGAAAGAAAATCGACGCGCTCGAGCAGTTCATCGAGCTGGTAGAGCAGCGACGGCACCTCCACCATGCTGCCGATCTCGACCCGGTCGGGCAACTTGTGGCCGTGCCGGCGCAGATGCGTCAGCTCGCGTTCGACCAGCGACTTCGCTTCGTCGAACTCCTGCACCGCGGCCACCAGCGGAAACATGATGCGCAGTTCGCGGCCCGCCGCCGCGCGCAACATCGCGCGCACCTGGCTGCGCAGGAGGCCCGGCCGGTCGAGCCCGAGGCGGATCGCACGCCAACCGAGCGCCGGATTCTCCTCCTCCAAGTTACGCATATAGGGCAGCACCTTGTCGCCGCCAATGTCGAGCGTGCGAAAAACCACGGGCTTGCCGCCCGCCGCATCGAGCACGCTCCGGTACAGCGCGAGCTGCTCGCTCGTGCGCGGAAACTGGGCGGCCACCATGAACTGCAACTCGGTGCGGAACAGGCCGACGCCGGCCGCGCCGGCCTCCGCCACATGCGGCAGGTCGACCATCAGCCCGGCATTGATCATCAGCGCGACCGGCTGGCCGTCCTTGGTGACGCAAGGCCGGTCGCGCAGGCTGAGGAATTGCAGCTGCCGCCGTGCGCGCAGCCGCACCCGCTCGACGTAAGCGCCCTCCATGTCCGGCGACGGCCGGATGTGGACGTCGCCGGCGGCGCCGTCGACGATGATGGCGTCGCCCGGATCGACCAGGCCCGTCGCGTTCGGGACTTCGCCGACCGCGGCGATCCCCAGCGCGCGGGCGACGATGGTGACGTGCGAGTTGGGGCCGCCCTCCTCCAGCACGAGGCCGCGCAGCCGGTTGCGGTCGTAATCGAGCAGCGCCGCCGGCCCCATCGAGCGCGCGACGATGATCGCGTGCTCGGGCAGCTTGTCGCGCGTCGGCGCGTGGTCGTAGCCGAGCAGCTGCCGCTGCAGGCGGTGGGCGAGATCGTCGAAGTCGTGCAGCCGCTCGCGCAGATAGGGGTCGGTCTGGCGCAGCATGCGGGCGCGCGTGTCGGACTGCACGCGCTCGACCGCCGCCTCCGCCGTGAGGCCGGTGAGCACCGCTTCCTCGAGCTTGTGCACCCAGCCGCGGTCGTGAGCGAACATGCGGTAGGCTTCGAGCACGTCGCGATGCTCGCCGCCCTCGGCGACCTCGCCGCTTTCCAGCATCAGGTCGAGCTCGGCCCGCAGCGTCTGCACCGCGGAGCGCAGCCGGCGCAGTTCCTTCTGCACGTCGTCGGCGATGAAATTGGTGATCACCACGCGCGGCTCGTGCAGCACGACATGGCCGAGCGCGATCGAATCGGTGAGCGCGGCGCCGGTCACGTGCACCGGCCGGCGCACGGCCGGTTCGGCGCCCGGTTCGGCGAGCGTCAGAAGTTCGCCGGAGGCGATCATCTCGGCGAGCACCATCGCCGTCGTCTGCAGCGCCTCGACTTCCTCCTCGGAATAGGTGCGCCGCGCGCGGTTCTGCACCACCAGCACGCCGAGCGTATTGCCCGCCCGCAGGATCGGCACGCCGAGGAAGGAATGGTAGATTTCCTCGCCGGTCTCCGGCCGGTAGGAGAAGGCCGGATGCGCCTGGGCGTCCGAGAGATTGATCGGGGCCGCCTCGCTTGCGACCAGGCCGACCAGCCCCTCGTCGGAGCGCATCACCGTGATGTGCACCGCCTGGCGGTTCAGCCCTTCAGTGGCGTAAAGCTCGAGCGTGCCGTCGACGCGCAAGACATAAACCGAGCAGACCTCCGCGACCATGTTCGCGGCGATCAGCACGACGATTTTGTCGAGGCGTTCCTGCGCGCTGGCCGGCTCCGCGACGACTTCGCGAAGACGGCGCAACAGCACGCGTGGACCGCCCAGCGCACCGCGCATCGCGAGGGTCCTTCGGGCCGCAACACTTGGCCGGAGACAGCCGGCTCGGTTCAAGGGGAATCGCGCTCGGGCGGGACCGCGCGTCGATTCTCACAGCCTATAGCCAATGGGATGCATGCGCGGCAAGCAAAAGGGCGATGCTGCAGCGCACTTTCGAACCGCTCCGGCGTCCGGTCCGACGCTCAGCCCTTGTCCAGACCATACAGCGAATGCAGGGTGCGGACCGCAAGCTCGGTGAAGGCGGCGTCGATCAGCAAGGAAAATTTGATTTCCGACGTGGTGATCGCGCGAATATTGATCCCTCGATCGGCCAGCGCGCGAAACGCTCTTGCTGCAACCCCGGCATGGCTGCGCATGCCGATGCCGATCACGGAGATTTTGGCCACCTCGCTCGCGCTATCGAGCCGCTTATAGCCTATATCGGGCCGTGCTTTGGCGATGGTGGCCTGAGCGCGCTCGAAATCGGCGGCCGCGACGGTAAACGTCAGGTCGGTCGTGCTGCCGTCGGCGGATACGTTCTGCACGATCATGTCGACGTTGATGTTGGCGTCGGACAAAGGCCCGAAGATCGCCGCCGCAATCCCCGGCTTGTCCTCCACGCTGCGGATGGAAATTTGCGCCTCGTCCTTGGAAAAGGCGATGCCGGTGACGACCTCTTGTTCCATGATCTCGCTCTCGTCGCAAATCAGGGTGCCGGGAGGCGTGCGCCGCGGATCGATCTCATCCGGCTTGTCGAAGCTCGAACGCACGAAAATCCGCACGTTATGCACCATTCCGAGCTCGATTGAGCGCACCTGCATGACTTTGGCCCCGAGGGAGGCCATTTCCAGCATCTCCTCGAAGGCGATCTTGTCGAGCCGCCGCGCCTTGGGGACCACGCGCGGGTCGGTGGTGTAGACCCCGTCCACATCCGTATAGATATCGCAGCGCTCGGCGCGCACCGCTGCCGCGATCGCGACCGCGGAGGTGTCCGATCCGCCCCGTCCAAGCGTGGTGATGCGCCCGCTGTCCGCATGGATGCCCTGGAAGCCGGCGATCACGGCGACCTCTTTGGCCGCAAAGCCGCGGATCAGGGGCGCGGCGTCGATGTCGAGAATGCGCGCCGAACCGTGCGCGTCGCTCGTCTTGATCGGCAGCTGCCAGCCCTGCCAGGAACGCGCCGGAACGCCCATGTCCTGCAGCGCGATCGCCAGCAGGCCGGACGTCACCTGCTCGCCGGAAGCGACGACGGCGTCGTATTCGCGGCGGTCATGCAGCGGGGCGGCCGAGCGGCAGAAGTCGACGAGGGTATTGGTGGCCCCGGCCATGGCCGAGACGACGACGGCGACCTCGTAACCGGCATTGACCTCGCGCTTGACGTGGCGCGCCACATTGCGGATGCGGTCGATGTCGGCGACCGAGGATCCGCCGAATTTCATCACAAGGCGAGCCATGGGCGGCCGATGCTGCTCCTGAAGCGGTTGTCGGGACACGGAAGGCGTGTGGTGCGGCAAACGCCGCGGGGGGACGCTCGGCAAGAGCGCGTAATACATAACCGGGCTGAAGTCACCAAGGAACTGCGGGGCGGAGACGGCCCCCCTCCCCCAAGACGCGGACCTCGACGCGGACCTCGAAGCGCGGCGCGTCCGCCTTTGGCTTGCCGGGGCATGCCGCCCGAACACGGAGGAACGGGACGAGGCCTGCGCCGAACCCGAGCCAAGCGATATGGCGGTTTTGCCGCCCGGTCTCCGCCATCGGTCTCCGCCATCGGTGGTCATTGACTCTTCGGATGGCGGCCCTATCAGTCTGGGTCAGGTCGCAGTGGACCGGCATTCGCATTTCGGCCAGCGAGCCGCTGATCGGCGCTTTTCCAAATGTGGCTCTGTTCCTCATTATTCTCGGCGGGACCGCCGGCAACACGTCCGAAGCGGAGTGACAATGGGCCTGCCGAAGCCGGCGCGGAGGCGCGGATGAGCAGCGATCTGAACCAATCGCCCACCGTCGATGCCGGCGAGATCGCGCGCTTTTCCGCGCTCGCCGCCACCTGGTGGGACACGCGCGGCAAGATGGCCGCGCTGCACAGGCTCAACCCGGTCCGCCTCGCCTATATCCGCGACGCGACCTGCCAGCAGTTCGGCCGCGATCCGAAGCGGGTGGGCTGCCTGACCGGCCTGCGCATCCTCGACATCGGCTGCGGCGGGGGCATCCTGTCCGAGCCGCTCGCCCGGCTGGGGGCCTCGATGCTCGGCGCCGACCCGGCCACGAACAACATCGAGGTGGCGAAGCTGCACGCCGCGCAGAGCGGCCTCGCCATCGATTACCGGGCGACAACCGCGGAAGCCTTGTGCGACGCGGGCGAACGCTTCGACGTGGTGCTCGCCATGGAGGTGGTGGAGCACGTCGCCGATGTCGATCTGTTCGTGCAGAAGTGCGCCGACATGGTGAAGCCCGGCGGCCTGATGGTCGCCGCCACGCTCAATCGCACCCTCAAGAGCTTCGCGCTCGCGATCGTGGGGGCCGAATACATCCTGCGCTGGCTGCCGATCGGCACCCATCAATGGGACAAGTTCATCACGCCGGCCGAGCTGGAAACGAGTTTGGAGAACGCCGGGCTGCGCGTGACCGGCGAGACCGGCGTGGTCTATGTGCCGTTCGCCGACCGCTGGCGCCTGTCGGACGATTCCGACGTCAATTACATGATGGTCGCCGACAAACCGGCGTGATCCGCACGATCAGCGGGAGCGGCGGCGGCGCGGCTGTCCCGGAACGGCCACCACCGACGGATCGTAGTATTCGACGGTTGTCGGCGTCGTCGTCACCGACCCGGCAAGGCTGCGAACCGTGACCCTGCCCCTCGGCGCCTGCGAGGTGCAGGACGGATTCGGGTAGCAGGACCCGTCCGCGCGGCAGATCGGATAGCAATACAGCCCCGGGCTGGCGTAGCGGTAGTCATAGGGCCCGTAATAGTGGGTGAAGGAGCAATAGGGATAGCAGCTGTTCGCGCGGGACTGGGCCGCGGCGGGATCGGCCCCCGCAAGGAAGACCAGGACGCCGACAGAAAAAATCGCTGCAAATCGTGACATGGCGCGCTCGCTTTGGGACGTGTTTCCGTTTCGGCGAAATGTCGTGCCGTCGTTTCTCGTTCGGATGAGCCCACGAACCGGTTCCCGCTCCGCCTGGGTCAACGCGCGTTCCGATGCGTGCGGCGCGATCAGTGAGCGCTTGCCCGACACAAGTCGTCCTGTCGAAGCGCCGCCGTCCCATCCTCACGTTATCGCTTTTTATACGGCATGTGAGGAACCTCACAAGTGCGAACGCGGGCCGAGCCCTATGGTCGCCGCCCAACGCCCCGCGTCCGGTGGGGGTGAAGGCCGGTGGTTCGCGAAGGGCCGGCTCAGAATGGTGCGCATGGGGGAGGATCCGATGGGCAAACGCACGTGGGCAACGCTGCTGACAAAGACACCCGGCTCCGCCAAGAAATCACCCGCGCCCACGAAGACGCCGGGCGTCTCGTGGCGGAGCAGGGCAACCGCCGTGATCGGCAAGGCGGCGCCTTCCGGAAAGACCGCCAGGCGCAAACCGGCGGCGGCGCTGAGGGAGGCATTCGACGTCGCCGAATCGAGCGCCGCGAACCATTCGCCTCCGGACCGGCCGGCACATCCTGGAACCAGTTCGACGCTGCACTGAACTCTCGCACCGCGGACGGCGCACGCGAGCGGCCACCGCGTGCAGGCATGGGATTCATGCCGGGGAACGCATAGACGCGAACAGCCCGTCCCCCAGTTGCCCGGCGAGGCGCGCTCATCTCCTCCGCGCCTCCCAACGCGGTCCTCTCCCGGCCGGGAGAGGACCGCAAACTTTTCCGGCATCCCCTGACTGGCAACGCGATTGCGATATTTCTCCTGACGGGTTTGGAGGTACAATACCGCTACTGCGGCGAGCGCGACGGCGTCATCGGCCGGACCGGGGCGCGCGATGCGCCGTTACCGAGGCCGCGAGGAACCGGGACCCGTGTTGGCGCGCGCCGCGTGGACGGCGGCGCGACAGCCGGCCGGCGGGAGATCGCTATGGAAATGCATCAGGTCCGCTACTTCCTGGCGGTGGCGGAACAGCTCAATTTCACCAAGGCGGCCGAAAGCTGCAATGTATCCCAGCCGTCGCTGACCCGCGCCATCAAGCTCCTGGAGGAGGAGTTCGGCGGCCTGCTGTTTCATCGCGAACGCGCGAACACCCACCTGACCGACCTCGGCCGCACGGTCCACCCTCACCTTCAGCAAATCTACGAGGAGGCGCATGCCGCCAAGCAGCGGGCTCAGGAACTCGCCAAGCTGAAGAAGGTCAGGCTCAAGCTCGGAATCATGTGCACCGTCGCCCCGACCCAGCTCATCGAACTCCTGACCTCGGTTCAGACCCGGTACGCCAATATCGAGATCGACATCACCGACGCGAGCGCCGCCGAACTGGAGACCCTGCTGCTCGACGGCGCGCTCGAAGTCGCCATCCTGTGCCGGCCCGATCGCGCGCTGGACGAACGTATACACATGATGCCGCTGTTCCGTGAGCAGATGATGGTGGTGATCCCGCCCAATCACCAGCTTGCCACCAAGGACTCCATCCGGGTCAAGGACCTGCACGGCATGAACTACGTGAACCGCGCGAAATGCGAGTTCAACGGCTATGCCGGGCAGTTTTTCCGCCAGCAGGGCGTTGAAATCCGCACCGTTTATCGCAGCGAGCGCGATGATTGGGTGCTGGCGATGATCCGGTGCGGCCTCGGGTTCGGCTTCATGCCGGAATTCTCCATCAACGATCCCGCGGTGATCGCGCGGCCGCTGGTCGAGCCGGACTTCTGGCGCACCGTCAATCTGTGCACCGTGCGCGGACGGCCGCATTCGCCCGCGGTCGGCGCGCTCGTGCGCGAAGTCATGCGGGTCGGCTGGCACGGGGTTCCGGCGATGGCGGTCACGCAGATCAAGGAAAAGCACAGCGTCGAGCCCGACCTGCTATCCGCAGACTAAGGCGACTCATTCATTCGGCTTAGCCGTTGTCGAGCGCGGCCGCAGCATTTCTTGACCGCGAAGCTGCGGCCTGGGTAATCACCGCAAGAAACTGTTCGAGCATTTTCGATCGGTGTTTGTCCGTCGTCTTGGCGAGACCGGACGCTTCATAGCTGAGATAGGCAACGCAGGCGCGTGCCCGCATCTCGGCGTCGCGGCCCTTGAAGCCCATATCGGCGAACAGCGCCCCGACAAACGCAAGCCTGCGCTCATCCACGTCCTTGACGATCGCCGCCACCAGGTCCGGGTCCTGCAGGGCCCAGGCACGAATACTGACATCATAGCGAGCAAAGCCGCCTTCCGAGACGAACCGCATCAGCGACTTCAACCGGCCCCTCGCCGCTCCGCCCACAACGTTGATGTGTTC
>ERZ724512.947-NODE-947-length-13595-cov-7.455835_pt1 | contig 13595 bp, 8 predicted proteins | sample MGYA00376045_ERZ724512 | MGnify/ENA primary metagenome ERZ724512 (study PRJEB28724, sample SAMN07190883) | activated sludge metagenome | isolation source: activated sludge of sewage treatment plant in Hong Hong | place: Hong Kong | collected 2016-03-17 ... | reverse complement strand
CCAGTACCTGCCGGGTGGCGGACGTTGACGATCCCTGACGACGCCGCCGCGCCGGGTGTGTCGTCGGAACGCCGGATGTGGGAAGCGCTGGACGACGGACACGATCCGACGGTCGACGGACCGGCCCCCCAAACCGATCCGGATGCGGAGGGTCGGTGACGGGCCAGCCCGCCGCGGCGGCTACCCTTCAGGGATCCACGGCCACAGTAGAAGGGGCGGCAGGCATGGGTTCGGCGTCGGTTCTCGACTCCATCATCGAAGGAGTCCGCGCGGACGTCGCCGCCCGTGAAGCCATCGTCGGACTGGCCGAGGTGAAGGCCGCCGCAAACGCCGCACCGCCGCCCCGTGACGTGGTCGCGGCGCTGCGCCAGCCGGGAATCGCGGTGATCGCCGAGGTGAAGCGGGCCAGCCCGTCCCGTGGCCCGTTGGCGAACATCCCCGATCCCGCCGACCTGGCGCGTGCCTACCAGCGCGGCGGCGCCCGCATCATCAGCGTGCTGACCGAAGAACGCCGGTTCAACGGCTCGCTCGACGATCTGGACGCGGTGCGCGCGGCGGTGTCGATTCCGGTACTGCGCAAGGATTTCGTGGTTCGGCCGTACCAGATTCACGAGGCCCGCGCCCACGGCGCCGACATGCTGTTGCTGATCGTCGCCGCGCTCGAGCAGTCGGCCCTGGAGTCGATGCTCGATCGGACCGAATCGCTGGGCATGACCGCGTTGGTCGAGGTGCACACCGAGGAGGAGGCCGACCGGGCCCTGCAGGCCGGCGCCAAGGTCATCGGCGTCAATGCCCGCGACCTGAAGACCCTCGAGGTCGACCGGGACTGCTTCGCGCGCATCGCGCCGGGCCTGCCCTCCAATGTCATCCGGGTGGCCGAGTCCGGCGTCCGCGGCACCGCGGACCTGCTGGCCTATGCCGGGGCCGGCGCCGACGCCGTCCTGGTCGGCGAGGGCCTGGTGACCAGTGGTGACCCGCGCAGTGCGGTGGCCGACCTGGTCACCGCCGGCACCCATCCGTCCTGCCCCAAGCCGGCACGCTAGCGCGGTGGCCGACATCTCCACCCCGGGTCTCCCGCGCGCCAGTGCGGGAATCGCGGAACCCAGTGGTCATGAACCCGACGCACGGGGCCACTTCGGTGTGTACGGCGGCCGATTCGTCGCCGAGGCGCTGATGGCCGTCATCGAGGAGGTGACCGCGGCCTACGACAAGGTCCGGGCCGACCAGGAGTTCCTCGACACCCTGGACACTCTGCAGGCGCACTACGCCGGGCGGCCCTCACCGCTGTACGAGGCCACCAGACTCTCGGCGCACGCGGGCGGGGCCCGGCTGTTCCTGAAGCGAGAAGACCTCAACCACACGGGTTCTCACAAGATCAACAACGTGCTCGGGCAGGCGCTGCTGGCCCGTCAGATGGGTAAGAAACGGGTCATCGCCGAGACCGGGGCCGGCCAGCACGGTGTGGCAACCGCCACCGCCTGTGCGCTGCTGGACCTCGACTGCGTCATCTACATGGGCGCGGTCGACACCGCCCGGCAGGCCCTGAACGTGGCCCGGATGCGTCTGCTCGGCGCCGAGGTGGTCTCGGTCGAGACCGGTGCGAGGACACTCAAAGACGCCATCACGGAAGCGTTTCGGGACTGGGTGACCAACGCCGACTCCACCTACTACTGCTTCGGCACCGCCGCCGGGCCGCACCCGTTCCCGGCGATGGTGCGCGACTTCCAGCGGATCATCGGACTGGAGACCCGCGTCCAGATCCAGGAGCGGATCCATCGACTGCCCGACGCCGTCACCGCCTGTGTGGGCGGCGGATCGAACGCGATCGGCATCTTCCACGCCTTCATCGACGATCCCGGTGTGCGACTGGTGGGCTTCGAGGCGGCCGGCGACGGGGTGGAGACCGGACGGCACGCCGCGACCTTCACCGGCGGATCCCCGGGCGCTTTCCAGGGGTCGTATTCCTACCTGTTGCAGGACGAGGACGGCCAGACCATCGAATCCCATTCCATCTCAGCGGGTTTGGACTATCCCGGCGTCGGCCCCGAGCACGCCTACCTGAAGGACACCGGCCGCGCCGAATACCGTCCGGTCACCGACACCGAGGCGATGGACGCGTTCCGGCTGCTGTGCCGGACCGAGGGCATCATCCCGGCGATCGAATCCGCCCATGCCGTGGCCGGCGCGCTGAAGCTGGGCGCCGAGTTGGGCGACGGCGCGGTGGTCGTGGTGAACCTGTCGGGCCGCGGCGACAAGGACGTGGCGACCGCGGCGAAGTGGTTCGGTCTTCTCGACGGTGGCGTCGATGAGTGAATCCGGCGGTCTGGCGTCGGTTTTCGATGCCTGCCGAAGCGAGAACCGGGCCGCGCTGATCGGCTACCTGCCCACGGGCTACCCCGACGTGGACACCTCGATCGAGGCCATGGTGGCCCTGGTCGAATCCGGTTGCGACATCGTCGAAGTCGGCGTCGCCTACTCGGATCCCGGCATGGACGGTCCGACCATCGCCCGCGCCACCGAAGCGGCGTTGCGCAGGGGAGTGCGGGTGCGCGACGCCTTGCGTGCGGTCGAGGCGGTCACCGCCGCCGGTGGGAACGCGGTGGTGATGACGTACTGGAACCCCGTACTGCACTGGGGTGTCGACGCGTTCTCCCGTGACCTGGCGGCAGCCGGCGGTCTGGGGCTGATCACCCCGGATCTCATTCCCGACGAGGCCGATGCGTGGCTGGCGGCCTCCGATCGGTACGGGCTGGACCGGATTTTCCTGGTGGCGCCGTCGTCGACCCCGGAACGGCTGGCGATGACCGTGGCCGCGTCGCGCGGATTCGTCTACGCCGCCTCGACGATGGGTGTCACCGGCGCGCGCGACGCGGTGTCGAACGCGGCGCCCGAACTCGTCGCCCGGGTACGGGCGGTCTCCGACATTCCCGTCGGCGTGGGTCTGGGCGTGCGCTCGCGCGAACAGGCCGCCGAGATCGGGTCCTATGCTGACGGCGTGATCGTGGGTTCGGCGCTGGTGTCGGCGCTCGATGACGGTGTGGGCGCGGTGAGCGCCCTGACCGCGGAACTTTCGCGAGGAGTGCGACAGAGGGTGAGCGCGTGACCACGACAATGCTGGCCTATTTCCCCAGCCCCGCGCAGGGCGTCTGGCATCTCGGCCCTGTTCCGATCCGGGCATATGCGGTCTGCATCATCATCGGCATCGTCGTGGCCCTGCTGCTCGGTGACCGGCGCTGGGCTGCCCGCGGCGGTGAACGTGGGGTCATCTACGACATCGCGCTGTGGGCGGTGCCTTTCGGGTTGATCGGCGGCCGGCTCTATCACGTGCTGACGGACTGGAAGACGTACTTCGGTCCCGGCGGCGCCGGCCCGGTCGCCGCGCTGCGGATCATGGACGGCGGCCTGGGCATCTGGGGCGCGGTCGCGCTCGGTGGCGTCGGGGCCTGGATCGCCTGCCGGCGGCGCGGAATCCCGTTGCCCGCGTTCGGTGACGCGATCGCGCCGGGCATCGTGCTGGCCCAGGCGATCGGCCGGGTCGGCAACTATTTCAACCAGGAGCTCTACGGCCGGGAAACCACCGTGCCGTGGGGGATGCAGATCTTCTACCGGCAGGACCCGTCCGGCATCGTCGACGTGCACTCGCTCAACGGCGTGTCCACCGGTCAGGTCGCCGCGGTGGTCCATCCGACTTTCCTGTACGAATTGCTCTGGAACCTGCTGGTTTTCGTGATCCTGATCGTCGTCGATCGGCGGCGCAAGATCGGCCACGGCCGACTGTTCGCGTTGTACGTGGCCCTCTACTGCGTGGGCCGGTTCGCCGTCGAGTTGCTGCGCGACGACACCGCGACGCACATCGCCGGGATCCGCATCAACCTGTTCACCTCGACCTTCGTGTTCCTCGGCGCCGTCGTCTATCTCATCCTGGCGAAGAAGGGCCGGGAGGACCCGAGCACGCTCGGCGGTCATCACCGGGTAGTGGAGCCGTCCGACGATGTGCCGGAGCTGTCGCCGGAGCTGGCCAAGGAGTTCAGCATGGTCGCCGCGGGCACCGGAGTGGTGGCGGCGGCGACCGTCGCGGGCCTGGAGGACGAAGAGGACCACCCGAGCGGCGAGGCCGGCGAGTACTTCGACGACGAGTCCGAAACCGCCGACGATCTGGTGGCGCTCGACGCCGTTGCCAGCGACGAGTCGGACATCGAGGAGTCGGACCTCGACCTGCTGGACTCGGCCGACGAGTCGGAGTCCATCGACGAGTTCGAGCCGCTCGATGAATCCGAGGACGAGGTGGAGGAGGCCGCGCCCGAGGAGCCGGCTGAGGACGAGGCCGTCGTCGAAGCCGAGGTGGCTTCCACGGGCGTCGCGGTCGAGACCGATGACGAGGCCGAGGAAGAGGTCATCGACGAGTACCACGACCCGATCGACGGCGACGAACTCGAGGGTCTGACCGGCGACGACACCGTGGCCGAAGGGCCGGTGTCCGAGCAGGAGGAAGAGCTCCGGGTCGCGGACGCCGAGGAGCCGGAGGACGAAGAGTCGGACGCCGAAGAGCTGGACGCCGAAGAGCTGGACGAGGAAGAGCTGGACGCCGAAGAGCCGGACGAGGAAGAGCTGGACGAGGAAGAGCCCAGCGAAGAGTACGCGGACGCGACGATGGTGATCCGCTACTCGTCCGACGAGACCGTCGACACGGGCGCCACCGTCATCTACGCGTCGGCCGAGGATTCCACGGTGTCCGAAGAGGATTTCGAGTCGGCCGAACCGGAAGCGGTGGAGGCCGTCGCCGCCGAACAGGCCGACGAGGAGCAACCCGCCGATTCGGTGGACTCCACGGTGGCAGAGGCCGGGGCCGACGAAGCGCAGGCCGACGAAGCGCAGGCCGACGAAGCGCAGGTCGAGGTCGAGGCGGTGGACGCACCAGAGACCGAGACACCCCGGCCATCCCGGCGTGGACGGCTGTTCCGCCGGCGGCGCTGACCGGTCTGGCATGCTGATGTCATGACGGATCCGAACTTCGGGACGAGCCCTTCGGACGGCGTCCCGCCGCCGCAGCCGTCGGAGTACCCTCCGCCACCGCCACCCCAGCCGGGCGCTTATTACCCGCCGCCGGGCGGCTATTTGCCGCCACCGCCGGGCGTCTACTTCGACCCGTCGGCGCCGTACGGACGAGATCCGATCACCGGGGAACCGTTCTCGGACAAGTCGAAGGTGATCGCGGGCCTGCTGCAGCTGATCGGCCTGTTGGGATTGGTCGGATTCGGCCGGATCTATCTCGGCCAGACGGGCCTGGGGATCATCCAGCTCGCCGTCGGCCTGCTCACCTGCGGTATCGCCGCGATCATCTGGGGGATCGTCGACGCGGTCCTGATTTTCACCGGCAGCGTCCGGGACACCGCCGGGCGCCCGCTGCGCGATGGAACCTGAGGCCCGCCCGGACGGCAAACACATCAGCCGCCCGGTCGCGGTGGGCACCGCAGGGCTGCTGCTCGGCGCCCTGGCCTACGTCGGCCTGGTCGATCCGCACCGCCCGCATTCGGCCTTTCCGGCGTGCCCGTTCAAGGTGCTGACCGGCTGGAACTGCCCGGCCTGCGGTGGTCTGCGAATGATGCACGACGTGCTGCACGGCGACCTGGCGGCCGCCGTCGTCGACAACGTCTTCCTGCTCGTCGGACTGCCGAGCCTGGCGTTCTGGGTGCTGCTGAGGATGCGACAGGGAAGGCCGGTGTTCAACCCCGCCGCGGTGGCCGTGCTGGCCGTGCTGACGATCACCTGGACGGTGGTTCGCAATGTGCCCGGCTTCCCCCTGGTGCCGACGATCCTCGACGGGTAGCCGACCCGTCCACGCTGATACACTCTTGGCACGGTCGTCTCGGCGCACAACTGCCTGCATGACGCCGTACGCGGGCCGACGCAGTCCCGTCGAAAGACAACAGACTGCGGACCGCTGAGAATGAAAAACCCTTCAGCACAACAACTCTCGTGTTCGCGGTCGTGCTGCGGAGGTGCGTTCACATGCTGTTCTCGGCGTTGCCGGAAGCCCGGGGTCTGTACCACCCCGAGCACGAGCGCGACTCGTGCGGTGTGGCGATGGTCACCGACATCAAGGGGCGGCGGTCGCACAGCATCGTCGCCGACGGATTGAAGGCCCTCGAACACCTCGAACACCGCGGCGCCGCCGGCGCCGAACCCAACAGCGGCGACGGCGCCGGCATCCTGCTGCAACTTCCCGCCGAACTGCTCCGCGCGGTGGTCGACTTCGCACTGCCCGAGCCGGCCGACGGCGCCAACACCTTCGCGGCCGGCATCTGCTTCCTGCCGCAGGACCCCGCCACCCGGGCCGCCGCCATGGCGCGGGTCGAGGCGATCGCCACCGACGAGGGCATCGAGGTGCTCGGCTGGCGCACCGTTCCGCTGGACCCCGAGGGCGCCGGCATCGGCCCCACCGCGCGCGGCTGTATGCCCCACATGTCGCAACTGTTCGTCGCGGCCCCCGAACGCGACGGGGTCCGACCGTCGGGGCTGGCGCTGGACCGGCTGGTGTACCCACTGCGCAAGCGGGCCGGCCATGTCACCCCCGACGTGGAAGCGGCCGGCACCGGCGTCTACTTCGCGTCGCTGTCGAGCCGGACGATCACCTACAAGGGCATGCTGACCGCCCCGCAGATGTCGCATTTCTTCCCGGACCTGGCCGACGAGCGGTGCACCAGCGCGATCGCCATCGTGCACAGCCGGTTCTCCACCAACACCTTCCCGTCCTGGCCGCTGGCCCACCCGTTCCGGTTCGTCGCGCACAACGGCGAGATCAACACCGTGCGCGGCAACCGCAACCGGATGCATGCCCGCGAGGCGATGCTTGCCAGCGCCCACATTCGCGGCGACCTGACGCGGCTCTCGCCGATCTGCACACCGGACGCCTCGGACTCGGCGTCGTTCGACCAGACCCTGGAACTGTTGCACCTCGGCGGCCGCAGCCTGCCGCACGCGGTCATGATGATGATCCCGGAGGCGTGGGAGAACAACACCACGATGAGCGCGGCGCGCCGGGCGTTCTGCCAGTTCCACGCCTCGATCATGGAACCGTGGGACGGGCCCGCCTGCGTCACGTTCACCGACGGCACCGTGGTCGGGGCGGTGTTGGACCGCAACGGTTTACGGCCCGGCCGGTGGTGGCGCACCATCGACGACCGGATCATCCTGGCCAGTGAGGCCGGGGTGCTCGACGTGCCGTCGGCCGAGGTGGTCGCCAAGGGCCGGCTCGAGCCCGGCCGGATGTTCCTGATCGACACCGCGGCGGGCCGGCTGGTTCCCGACGACGAGATCAAGGACGAACTGGCCGCCGCCGAGCCGTACGGCGAATGGCTCGACGCCGGACTGCTCGACCTCACCTCGCTGCCCGACCGGGCCCGCGTGCACCCGAACCACGAATCGGTGGTCCGCCGCCAGATCGCCTTCGGTTACACCGAAGAAGATCTGCGAATCATATTGGCGCCCATGGCCGCGTCGGGCGCCGAACCGCTCGGCTCGATGGGAACCGACACCCCGGCCGCGGTGCTGTCCCAGCGCTCCCGGCTGTTCTACGACTACTTCGTCGAACTCTTCGCGCAGGTGACCAACCCGCCGCTGGACGCCATCCGCGAGGAGATCGTCACCTCGATGGCCCGCGTGATGGGTCCGGAGCAGAATCTGCTCGACCCCACCGCGGCGTCGTGCCGGCAGATCCGGGTGCCGTGGCCGATCCTGGACAACGACGAACTGGGCAAGATCGTCCACATCAACGACGACAACGAGCACCCCGGGCTGCGCGCGGCCGTGCTGCGGGGCCTCTATGACGTCGAACGCGGTGGCGCCGGGCTGGCCGACGCGCTCGAGGACCTGCGCTTGCGCGCCTCGGAGGCGATCGCCAAAGGCGCACGCACACTGGTCATCTCGGACCGGGACTCCGACCACACCAGGGCGCCGATCCCGTCGTTGCTCGCCGTCGCCGCCGTGCACCACCATCTGGTGCGCACCAAGGAACGCACGAAGGTCGCTCTGGTGGTGGAGACCGGAGACGCCCGCGAGGTGCACCACATGGCCCTGCTGATCGGCTACGGCGCCGCGGCGGTGAACCCGTATCTGGCGTTCGAGTCCATCGAAGACCTCATCCGCGAGGGTGAACTGACCGGCATCGAAACCGCCGCGGCCGTGCGCAACTACCTCAAGGGGCTCGGCAAGGGGGTGCTGAAGGTGATGAGCAAGATGGGGATCTCCACCGTCGGCTCCTACACCGGTGCGCAGGCGTTCGAGGCGATCGGCCTAGCTCGGGAAGTGGTCGACGAGTACCTGGAGGGCACCGTCAGCCAGCTCGGCGGCGTCGGCCTCGACGTGCTGGCCGAAGAGGTCAGGTTCCGGCACCGCCGCGCCTACCCGGAGAACCCGACCGAGCGGGCCCACCGGCGCCTGTCCGTCGGCGGCGAATACCAGTTCCGCCGAAACGGCGAGCTGCACCTGTTCACCCCGGAAACGGTGTTCCTGCTGCAGCATTCGACCCGCACCGGCCGCCAGGACGTCTTCGCCGAGTACACCCGCGAAGTCGACCGGCTGTCCCGCGAGGGCGGTACGCTACGCGGCCTGTTCGCATTCAAAACGGGTGTCCGCGAACCAATTCCGCTTTCGGAGGTCGAATCCGTCGACGCGATCTGCACCCGGTTCAACACGGGCGCGATGAGCTACGGCTCGATCTCGGCCGAGGCGCACGAGACCATGGCGATCGCCATGAACAACCTCGGCGGCCGGTCCAACAGCGGCGAAGGCGGGGAAGACGCGGAGCGCCTGTACGACCCGCGGCTGCGCAGCGCGGTCAAACAGGTGGCCTCCGGGCGGTTCGGCGTCACCAGCGACTACCTGGTGAATGCCACCGACATCCAGATCAAGATGGCCCAGGGCGCCAAACCCGGTGAAGGCGGCCAGCTTCCGGGCTACAAGGTGTACCCGAGCATCGCCAAGACCCGGCATTCCACCCCGGGTGTCGGCCTGATCTCGCCGCCGCCGCACCACGACATCTACTCGATCGAGGACCTCGCGCAGCTGATCCACGACCTCAAGAACGCCAACTCCGACGCCCGGATCCACGTCAAGCTGGTCAGTTCGGTGGGCGTCGGCACAGTGGCGGCCGGGGTGTCGAAGGCGCACGCCGACGTGGTGCTCATCAGCGGGTACGACGGCGGCACCGGCGCGGCTCCGCTCACCTCGCTGAAACATGCCGGGGCGCCGTGGGAGATCGGCCTGGCCGACACACAGCAGACGCTGGTGCTCAACGGGTTACGCGACCGGATCACGGTGCAGTGTGACGGCGGCATGCGCACCGCGCGTGACGTCATGGTCGCGATGCTGCTCGGGGCCGAGGAATTCGGCTTCGCCACCGCGCCGCTGATCGTGTCCGGCTGCATCATGATGCGCGTCTGCCACCTCGACACCTGCCCGGTCGGCGTCGCCACCCAGAATCCGGAACTACGGGCCCGCTACAACGGCAAGCCCGAGTTCGTCGAGAACTTCTTCCGGTTCATCGCCGAGGACATCCGGAAGTACCTGGCCGAACTGGGTTTCCGCAGCATCGACGAGGCCGTCGGGCACGCCGAACTGCTCGACACCGCCGACGGCGTCGCGCACTGGAAGAGCAAGGGTCTGGACCTGAGCCCGCTGTTCGCGGTGCCCGGCGACGAACCGGACGCGACGTATCCCGAGCGCCGGCGGGTCCGCGATCAGGATCACGGCCTGGACCACGCGCTGGACCGGACGCTGATCGCGCTGGCCGAGGGCGCCCTCGAGGACGCTCATCCGGTGGTGCTGGAACTGCCGGTCCGCAACGTCAACCGGACCGTGGGCACCCTGCTGGGTTCGGAGGTGACCCGTCGCTACGGCGCGCAGGGTCTGCCGGCGGACACCATCACGGTCAAGCTCACCGGTTCGGCGGGCCAGTCGCTGGGCGCCTTCCTGCCGCCCGGTATCAGCATCGACCTGGTGGGCGATGCGAACGACTATGTCGGAAAAGGGCTTTCGGGCGGCCGGATCGTGGTGCGACCGCCGGACGATGTGCTGTTCCTGCCCGAGGACAACGTCATCGCCGGCAACACCCTGCTGTACGGGGCCACCTCGGGTGAGGTGTACCTGCGCGGCCGGGTGGGCGAGCGGTTCTGCGCCCGCAACTCCGGGGCGCTGGCCGTCACGGAGGGTGTCGGCGACCACGCCTGCGAGTACATGACCGGCGGCCGGGTCGTGGTGCTCGGCCCGACCGGACGCAACATCGCGGCGGGCATGTCCGGCGGCATCACCTATGTGCTGGGGCTGAACCCGAAGAAGGTCAACACCGCGATGGTGGAGTTGCAGCGGCTCGAACCCGAGGACCTGGCCTGGCTGCGCGAGATCGTCGCGCGGCATGCCCATTTCACCGGCAGCACGGTGGCGTCGTCGGTGCTCGCGGACTGGCCGCGGCGCAGCGCGCAGTTCACCAAGATCATGCCGACCGACTACCAGAAGGTGCTGCAGGCCACCCGGATGGCCAAGGCCGAGGGCCGCGACGTGGATGCGGCGATCATGGAGGCGACTCGTGGCTGACCCACACGGATTCCTCGAGGTGAGCAAGGTCGAGGCGCACAAGCGGCCCGTCGACGAACGGGTCGGCGACTGGCGGGAGGTCTACGAGGCCCAGGACGCCCACGCGCGGTCGGCGGAGGTGAGCCAGCAGGCCCGTCGGTGCATGGACTGCGGAATTCCGTTCTGCCACTCCGGAACCGCGGGCTGCCCGCTGGGCAACCTGATCCCGGAATGGAACGATCTGGTCCGCCGGGGGCGCTGGTCGGCGGCCAGCGAGCGCCTGCACGCCACCAACAACTTCCCGGAGTTCACCGGGCGGTTGTGTCCGGCGCCCTGCGAGGCGGCCTGTGTGCTGTCCATCGCCGACGACCAGACCGGCGGCAGCGTGACCATCAAACGCATCGAGCAGACCATCGCCGACCAGGCGTGGCTCGACGGCATCGTGGAGCCGCAACCGGCCGCCGTCTCGACCGGCAAGAACGTCGCGGTGGTCGGCTCGGGGCCCGCGGGACTGGCGGCCGCGCAACAACTCACCCGCGCGGGCCACCACGTCACCGTCTACGAACGCGACGACCGGCTGGGCGGACTGCTGCGCTACGGGATTCCGGAGTACAAGCTGGAGAAGTCCACGCTCAACCAGCGGCTGACCCAGATGCGTGCCGAGGGCACCCGGTTCGTCACCGATTGCGAAGTGGGCGTTGACCTTTCGGTGGACGAACTTCGCAGCAGGTTCGACGCGGTGGTGCTGGCGGTCGGCGCGCTGCGCGGCCGCGACAACGACGTGGAGGGCCGCCAGCTACCGGGCGTGCACCTGGCGATGGAACACCTGGTCCCGGCGAACAGGGAATGCGAAGGCGACGGGCCGTCGCCCATCAGCGCCGCGGGCAAGCACGTCGTGATCATCGGCGGCGGCGACACCGGCGCGGACTGCCTGGGCACCGCGCATCGCCAGGGTGCGGCGTCGGTGACCCAGCTGGACTACAACCCCGAGCCCCCGGAGCTGCGCGACGAATCGCTGTCGCCGTGGCCCACCTGGCCGTTGGTGCTGCGGACCTCGCCGGCCCACGCGGAGGGCGGGCACCGGCGCTATGAGGTCGCCGTCCAGCGGTTCGTCGGCGACGAGGACGGCAAGCTGCGGGCCATCGAGATCGCCGAGGTGCGGGTGACCCGGGACGGCGAAACGGGGGGGCGCACCATCACGCCGGTCGGCGAGTCGCTGGAGCTTCCGTGTGACCTGGCGCTGCTGGCGATCGGCTTCGAGGGCGTCGAACGGATGCCGCTGCTCGACGGCCTCGGACTGCAGCTCACCCGCCGCGGTTCGCTCGGCTGCGGGCCGGACTGGCAGACCAGCACGCCGGGAGTGTTCGTCTGCGGCGACGCCCACCGGGGTGCGTCGCTGGTGGTCTGGGCCATCGCCGAGGGCCGCAGCGCGGCCCGCGCGGTCGACGTCTTCCTGATGGGCGAATCCGATCTGCCCGAGCCGGTCAAGCCGACCGCGCTGCCGCTGGCGGTCGGGTAGATGACGGCTGCGCGAACAACGCGTAGACCGCCGGGGCGGCGATCTGTATCGGTCGAGACGGCGACGACCCGCGACTATGCTGAGGCGCCGTGACCAGACGCGGCAAGATCGTTTGTACCCTCGGACCGGCTGTCGGCACAGACGAGATGGTGCGCGCGCTTGTCGAGGCGGGCATGGACGTCGCCCGGCTGAACATGAGCCACGGCGAGTACAGCGACCACAAGGCGGCCTACGACCGCGTCCGGGCGGCCTCGGACGGCACCGGCCGCGCGGTCGGCATCCTCGCCGACCTCCAGGGGCCCAAGATCCGGCTGGGCCGATTCGCCGAGCGCGCGGTGCGCTGGAGCAACGGCGAAACGGTGCGCATCACGGTCGAGGACGTCGAAGGCACCCACGATCGGGTCTCGACGACCTACCAGGGACTGGCGGCGGACGCCCGTCCCGGAGACCGGTTGCTGGTCGACGACGGGAAGGTGGCGCTCGTCGTCGAGCACATCGACGGTGACGACGTGGTGTGCACGGTCACCGAGGGCGGCCCGGTCAGTAACAACAAGGGCCTGTCCCTGCCGGGCATGAACGTCTCGGTTCCGGCCTTGTCCGAGAAGGACATCGCGGACCTGGAGTTCGCCCTGCAGTTGGGTGTCGACATGATCGCGCTGTCGTTCGTGCGCTCGCCCAGTGACGTCGAACTCGTGCACGCGGTGATGGACCGGGTCGGCCGCCGGGTTCCGGTGATCGCCAAGCTGGAGAAGCCGGAGGCGGTGGAGAACCTCGAGGCGGTCGTGCTGGCCTTCGACGGCATCATGGTGGCCCGCGGAGACCTCGGTGTCGAACTGCCCCTCGAAGAGGTGCCGCTCGTCCAGAAGCGGGCCATCCAGATGGCCCGGGAGAACGCCAAGCCGGTGATCGTGGCGACCCAGATGCTCGAGTCGATGATCGAGAACTCCCGGCCGACCCGCGCCGAGGCCTCGGATGTGGCCAACGCCGTGATGGACGGCACGGATGCGGTCATGCTGTCGGGGGAGACCTCGGTGGGCAAGTACCCGCTGGACGCGGTCCGCACCATGGCCCGGATCATCGTCGCGGTCGAGGAGAACTCCACGGCCGCACCACCTTTGACGCATGTGCCGCGAACCAAACGCGGCGTGATCTCCTATGCGGCCCGCGACATCGGCGAGCGTCTGGACGCCAAGGGGCTGGTGGCGTTCACCGAATCCGGGGACACCGTGCGCCGGCTGGCCCGACTGCACACGCCGCTGCCGTTGCTGGCGTTCACGGCGCTGCCGGAGGTGCGCAGCCAGCTGGCGCTGACCTGGGGAACCGAGACCTTCATCGTCGATCACATGACGTCGACCGACGAGATGATCCGCTATGCCGACCGGGAACTGCTGACGATGGGCCGCTACAAGCGCGGCGATCTGGTGGTGATCGTCGCGGGCGCTCCGCCGGGCACAGTAGGCTCGACGAATCTGATCCACGTGCACCGGATCGGGGAAGACGACCACTA
>ERZ724512.941-NODE-941-length-13645-cov-3.888962_pt1 | contig 13645 bp, 14 predicted proteins | sample MGYA00376045_ERZ724512 | MGnify/ENA primary metagenome ERZ724512 (study PRJEB28724, sample SAMN07190883) | activated sludge metagenome | isolation source: activated sludge of sewage treatment plant in Hong Hong | place: Hong Kong | collected 2016-03-17 ... | reverse complement strand
TGGAGACCCAGAACTGATGGCCGTCTACGCGCCGGCCGAGGCGGTGCAGCACGCGATCGCCGCACTGGCCGAGGGCCGGATGGTGGTCGTCGTCGACGACGAGGACCGCGAGAACGAGGGCGACCTGGTGGTCGCCGCGGAACTCGTGACCGAGGCGCAGATGGCCTTCATCGTCCGGCACACGACCGGCATCGTCTGCGCCCCGATGAGCGCACATCGCACCGAAGCGCTCCGGCTGCCGCAGATGAGCGCGGACAACGCCGATGCCCACGGCACCGCCTTCACAGTCTCCGTCGACCACCTGAGCACGGGCACCGGGGTCTCGGCGGCCGATCGCGTGCGAACGGTCCGGGCGCTGGCAGCGGAGAGCACGGTGGCCGCCGAACTTCGTCGTCCCGGGCACGTGTTCCCGTTGCGTGCCCGCGCCGGCGGTGTCCTGGTTCGCGCCGGGCACACCGAGGCGGCGGTCGACCTGCTCACGATTGCGGGGCTGTCCGGCGTAGGAGTGATCTCGGAGATCGTCGACGACGACGGTGGCATGCGGTCGGGCAGGGCCATGACCGACTTCGCTATGGAGCACGGGTTGCCGGTACTGGCCATCGCCGACCTCGTCCGTTACCGCCGGGCCACTGAGCGGCTCATCGAGCCGGTGGCGGTCGCGGCGATGCCGACCGAGTTCGGCAACTTCCGCGCCGTGGCCTACCGGTCGACGCTGGACGACGTGGAACATTTGGCACTGGTGATGGGCGACGTCGCCGCCGCCGGCTCGACCCCGGAAGGCGCCCTCGTCCGGGTGCACAGCGAGTGCCTGACCGGCGACATCCTCGGCTCACTGCGCTGCGACTGCGGCAGCCAGCTGGAGTCCGCCCTGCGGGCAGTCGCGGAAGAGGGCTGCGGTGCGGTCGTCTACCTGCGCGGGCACGAGGGCCGGGGGATCGGGCTCGGACACAAGATCCGTGCCTACGCACTCCAGGAGCAGGGGCTGGACACTGTCGAGGCGAACACCGCGCAGGGACTGCCGGTCGACTCCCGCAGTTACGGGATGGGCGCGCAGATCCTGGGCGATCTGGGCATCCGCCGCCTGCGGCTGATCACCAACAACCCCGCCAAGTACGGCGGCCTGGACGGGTACGGCCTGGAGATCGTCGGGCGCGTCGTTCTTCCCGCCGTGGTCACCCCGCACAACGTGCGCTATCTGCGGACCAAGCGGGAGCGGATGGGCCACGACTTCGACACGGAGACGGCCGGGCTGCCCTCGGGCTGAACGCGCGGAACTCACCCTCGGGCGGGATGCCTCTCGACAGTGACGGTGGCACACCAGTTGTGGTAGGCGATCAACGTCCGGGTGTGTTCCGGGGCTCGTGGCTACGTGCAGGGGCGTATCTCATCAGTTGTGTAAGTCACTCGCGGCGGTTTACTCCGCCACCCCGGCGGATGAAAATGGGTCGAGGCCACCGCTCGTGGTGACGTCGGTCCTCTTTGGTGCCAGGGAGCCCGATTGTAAGTCTGACGTGAAGCCGTGTCGGCACCTCGGACTGTTGCCCTTGAGCACGACGAGCAGAATCGCTTGATTGCAACGGCTTTCGATCGGGCGGTGGTCCTCCTATTCAGAGGAGGAGAGATGGAGGAGGCTCGTTGATCGGTGCGCGGGCATCGACGTTGGCCAGGCCGAGGTGGTGGTGTGCGTTCGGGTTCCCGACCGGGTCACCGGCCGGCCCGCTGAGCTGGTCGAGACGTACGGGACGACCACTCCGGACCTGATGGAGCTGCGCGACTGGATGGCGGTACTGGAAGCCGGTGTCATTCTCACTTGGGTGCGGTACGAGAGGTCTGCGTTGCAACGACCACGACATTGACCTCATCCAGCCCGCATTGACGCGCTCGCTCATAACCTCGCTGCTTCAGGACCAGTCCCGAGTGCTGGGCTGAATGGCCCGCCATCGGAGCTTGTCGGCGGTGGAAAGTGTCCGCGATTCGTTCTGCAACCCATCACGAGGCCCGACCTCCACGATCGCTACATCACTCATGAGACAACTATTGCATGCAATAGTTGTGATAAGCTACACATGGACAGCGAGGATGTTCGCGGACTAAGGAGATATCTGTATGCACCAGGACGACCGGGCGCCGGTCCGTTGGCTGGCTTGCGCATTCTTGAGCTGGGCCAGTTGATCGCCGGCCCGTTCTGCGGCCAGATCCTGGGAGACTTCGGGGCGGATGTCATCAAAGTCGAGCAGCCCAACGTCGGGGATCCCATGCGCGAGTGGGGACGAGAGCGACCGAAGGGCGAGTCGCTGTGGTGGACCATCGTGGCCCGCAACAAGCGATCAATCACCTGCGATATGCGTGTTCCCGAGGGTCAAGAGCTGGTCAAGAGGCTAGTGAGCCGATGCGATGTGCTGATCGAGAACTTCCGTCCGGGGACGCTCGAGCGCTGGAACCTTGGAACCTTGGTCCCGAGGTGCTGATGGCTGAGAATCCCGGGCTTGTCATCACCCGTGTCACCGGCTTCGGCCAAGACGGCCCCTACGCCGAGCGGGCTGGGTACGGATCCATCGGCGAGGCCATGGGCGGCCTGCGCTATGTCATGGGCGAAGCTGGCCGCCTTCCCGTTCGCGCCGGTATCTCGCTCGGCGATGCCTTGGCGTCGGTGTTCGCGGCCATCGGCACTCTCGCTGCACTCCAGGAGCGGGCGCGCAGCGGCTGCGGCCAGGTCGTCGACACGGCGATCTACGAGTCGGTCCTAGCGCTGATGGAGTCGCTCATCCCTGAGTGGGTGATCGCGGGTTATCAACGCGAGCCCGGAGGTGCCGTGCTTCCCAACGTTGCTCCGAGCAATCTCTATCCGACCGCCGACGGGATGCTGGTGCTCGTCGCTGCCAACCAGGACACCGTCTTCGCACGGCTCGCTACCGCCATGAGAAAGCCTGAGCTCGCCGCCGATGAGCGCTTCGCGACGCATGGAGCTCGCGGGGGCAACATGGAGATGCTCGACAAGATCATTGGCGAGTGGACCGCAACGCTGACGAGCGCTGACCTCCTCGACGTCCTTCATGCAAGCGGCGTGCCTGCGACTCAGATCTACCGCGCCCGCGACATGGTCGGCGACCCACACTTCAATGCCCGGCAGGCACTCGTCACCATCCCGCACCCGGTGCTCGGCGATGTACTCCAGCAGAATGTGTTCCCGAAGCTCTCCCGCACTCCGGGTGCAGTCCGCTGGGCCGGGCCCACGCTCGGCCAGCACAACGCACAGGTTTACGGTGACTTGCTCGGTCTCAGCGAGGGAGAACTCGCGCACTTGTACGCCGAGAAGGTGATCTGATGAGCACGGTGGCGCCATCCGCGGTTCGGACATGGCTGAAGGCTCACGACACCCACGATCCAGTACTGCTTCTTGCGGCTCTCCACGACGACGTGAATGTGCGGTCGCTCTTCCGCAGCACGCCGGCAGCCGGAAAGGAAGAGGCCAAGGCGCACTTCGAGGGAGTGCTGCGCGCGTTTCCCGATCTGGTCATGCCGGTGTCCGGAGAAGGCTTCGACTCAACGGCTGATCTCTACCTTGCGGAGGTGCACTTCGTGGGCACCTTCACCGGCCACCTGACCGTGGACGGGCACACACACCGTGGCGGTGGTGAACGCTTCGACGTGACCGGCGTCGTCTGCCAGCACCTCCGCGACGGCCTGATCCACACCACCGCTACCTACTTTGACCGCGCGGACTGGCTCACACAGATTGGACTCGCATGACGACCCGCTTCGACGCTGCTGGCGTCCGCAATCTGGCGACCTTCTTGGACGACGCGGCCAGACGCTGGCCGGACCAGCCCTGGCTGCATACACCCAGTGGCGACGTGTCCCGTGCCGAGACGCTCGCCAATGCCCGCTCCATCGCCGGCAGCTTGCGCGACCGCGGAGTCCGGCCGAACGATCGGGTCGTCGTCGTACTGCCCAACTCCATCGAGTTCGTGGAAGTATGGTTCGCGCTCGTCCTGCTCGGCGCCGTCACCTCGGCGATCAACCCTGCATCGGTAGCCAGCGAACTCGATGACGTGATAGCACAACTGCAGCCCCACGTCGTCATTGTCGGCGATGAAGCGGTGGGTGAACGCGCCGTCCCCGTCGTGCGACTCGCCGAGCTTTTGACCGACCACGTGTCGAGCTTTGCCGAGCCGCATCCCAGCTTGAGTGACCAACCGGTCTCGCTCATCCAGAGTTCGGGTAGCACTGGGAAGCCGAAGTTCATCATTGAGACGAATCTGATGTACGTCTTGGCCGCCGAAGGCATGCCCATGTGGGTCGGACTTGACGAGACCGATGTCATGCTCACGTCGCTGCCTCTCTCCCACCTCAATGCGCAGGCCTATTCTGTGCTCGGCTCCTGGGGCTGCGGCGCCAAGCTTGTCCTGCTGCCGAGGTTCTCGGCATCCGGCTTCTGGGAGACGGTCCACAAGTACGGCGTGACCGAGTACAACGCTATCGGCGCCATGGTCGAGATCCTGATGCACCAACCTGAGTCCGGCTTGGAGAGAGACAACCCGCTCCGTATCGTCTACTCAGCTCCCGCACCCGTCGAACAGCGACACCGTGAGATCGAGGAGCGATGGGGATGTCGTCTGGTCGTCGGATACGCCCTGTCTGAGAGTCCATACGGTCTGGTATGTCCTATTGATGAACCGGTCGTCTACGGCTCGATGGGCCGGCCACGCCAGCACCCGGACTACCCTCACCTGAACGAGGCCCGGGTCGTCACGCCGGAAGGTGAGCCGGTGCCGGACGGCACGGTTGGAGAGCTCGAGCTGCGCAGCGCAGCCATCACGCCCGGCTACCTGGGGCTGACCGACGAGACCGAGCGCCTGCGCCGCCCCGACGGCTGGCTCAGGACGGGCGACCTCGCGACACGCGATGAGGCGGGCAACTACTTCTTCGCAGGACGGTCGAAAGAGATCATCCGTCGCCGTGGCGAGAACATCGCTCCCGCCGAGATCGAGAACGTCTTCGACGCATTCCCGGGTGTGATCGCCTCCGCCGCTGTCGGCGTGCCGTCCGAACTGGGCGAAGAGGACGTCAAGGCGTTTCTCCAGACCGAGGCCGGCAGGCCGGTCGACATCGACGCCATCGTGACGTGGTGCTCCGAACGGCTACCGCCCTTCAAGCGCCCGCGCTACGTCGAGTTCGTCGACCGGTTCCCGTTGACCGAGACCCAGAAGATCGCCAAGCGCCAACTGCCCCGCCATCGCACCGCCGACGAGTTTGATCTGGAGATGCTATGACCGACACGTTCCCCGCAGCGCCCGCAATCTCCAGCGCGATCGGATACTCGACGCACGAGGCGATCTTCGTCCGCGGCGAGAACCTCGCTACTGACCTGATGGGTGAACTGGACTTCGGCAGCATGTTCTACCTGTTGGTGACCGGTCATCGACCCAGCGCGCCGCAAGCCAAGATGTTCAACGCTTGCCTCGTGGCGCTTGCCGACCACGGACTGACGCCCTCGGCGATCGCCGCTCGGCTGACGCTGCTCGCAGCGCCCGATGCCATCCAAGGCGCTATCGCTGCCGGCATCCTGGGAGCAGGGCCAAAGTTCCTAGGTGTCTTCGAGGACGTCGGGAAGATGCTACGAGCAGCGAAGCCCGAGGCCCTCGCGACCGAAGCCGACTTTGAGAGGGCCGCCGGGGATATCGTCGCCGAGTACCGGAACAAGGGTTGTCTGCTCCCTGGCCTCGGACATCCCATTCACAAGGACGGTGACCCTCGCACGGCACGTCTTTACGAGCTCGCTCGTGGCAACAACACCTACGGCCCTTACATGCGCCTCCTCGAACTCGTGCGAGACACGGCCGAGACGAGTACCGGCCGTTCTCTGCCGATCAACGCCGGAGGTGCATGCGGCGCCGTGCTCTGCGACATCGGGCTGCCACCGGACGTGCTCCGCGGCGTCGCCGTCGTCTCCCGGGCCGCGGGCCTGGTCGGTCATCTGGCAGAGGAGCAGGTGAGTCCGATCGCCGAGGCTGTCTGGTTCGGAACCGAGCGCCAGGCGGATCAGACCAGGGCGGTCATCTCCACCGCGACACCCGTGGAGAGCGACGGGGTGTAACAGTGCGAGGGCGTGCCTCGAGAGACCGCGGCGAGCTTGTCCCAGCGAGTGGCGATTCCGCGCCACTGCTTGTAGGCCGTTGAACGAGCGCTCGATGACCTTGGGGTCCTTGTTGGCGATGGGGTAGAGAAGCCCGGCGGCTGCCCAACGGCGTGCGCGCCTCCGATGATGTGCGATCCGGTCGGAGGGCTGCAGGATGGCCGTTCGGATCCCGCGTTCGCGCAGCATGGCGCGGGTGCCCCGTGAGAAGTTGGACTCGTCGCCGATCACCGCGTCGGGCCTGGTGGGCGGACGAGCCGGGGCTGAGTCGTTTGACCGCGAGCTGGGTGAACGGACGCAGACATCTGGGAGGCCGCCGGCCATGCCGGGGTGAGCACCATGACCGCAGCCGACCGCGGCCGTCGGCGAGCTGGTGGGTCTTGGTCGACAAGCCCCCGCGGGAGCGGCCGATCGCGTGATCTGGCGGCTCCGCCCTCGGCTCCTTGTGGCTCGATTCAGCCCCCTGCGGTCCGCGTCGGGCGGCGGCCCGCAGGCTCCTCGACACGACTGGCGTAGGTGGCATGCTGATGTGCGCGGTTGACCGTGGAGTCGACGCTGACGCCCAGACGATCGGCCACGGCGGGATCGAGGCGGTGGCCCGCGCTGCCGGTGTCGACCCGAAGACCGTGACCGCCGGCCTTGACGCGCTCGACTCCCGTGCCGACCCGTTGCCATCGGGTCGGGTGTGCCGCTCGGGGGCGGGCCGCCCACGCTGCGAGGAGACCGATCCGGGCCTGATGCCGGCGCTGCTGGAACTGGTGGAACCCGCGCGCCGCGGGGACCCGATGACCGGGTGGTGCTGGACCAGCCTGTCGACATGCAAGTTGGCCGCCGAGCTCGACCTCCCGCGCCAGGCGCCTTTCATGAAGATCAGCTCGTCGGGCGTTTCTGCCCCTTCTGGTCGACAGTGCTCGCTCCAGTCCTGCCCTGAATGTCTGGCCTTGACCCCTGACGGTGGACACCTCGTAAGAGAGGATCTGCATCATGGGAAGACAGCGTCGGGAGTTCAGCCCGGAGTACAAGGACGAGGCCGTGAAGTTGGTGATCAACACCGGCCGGACGGTCGCTGTGGTCGCTCGCGAGCTCGGTATCCAGGAGTCAACCCTGGGCCGGTGGGTCAATGTGTTCAAGGAGCGCCAAGACGCCGGTGACGGCGCGCTGAGCGAGACTGAGCGAGCCGAGCTGGCTCGGCTGCGCAAGGAGAACTCCGAACTGAAGTTGGACCGGGCGTTCCTGAAAAAAGCGTCTCTCTTCTTCGCCCAGGAAGCCTCGGATACGAACGTGAAGCGTTCGAACTGATGCACGCGGAGAAGAGCAACCACACGATCACGCGGATGGCCCGGCTGCTGGAGGTCTCGAGGTCCGGGTACTACGCCTGGGCCAAGCGCCCGCCCTCGAAGCGGGCGGTTCGCGCTGAGCGGATCGAGGCCAAGGTGACCTGGTTCCACGGGGACTCTGACGAGGTCTCCGGGGCACCCCGGATCCTGGCCGACCTCCGCGAGGACGGCGAGACCATCTCGCGCAAGACCGTCGCGAAGACGATGCGCAAGCTCGGGCTGCGCGGCATCTGCCCCAAGCTGAGAATGACAAGCCGATTTGGCCCCACTGTGTGCTGGTCTGATTTGGCCCCACCCTGCTTGTTGACTTCTTTGCTGGGTCGGTGGGCTGGGGGTCAGATCACGGTGTCTCCTTCCTGGCTCGGGTGGTGGCGCTGAGTCGGTAGGATCTGCTGCCGGTCTGGATGATGTGGGCGTTGAAGGTGAGCCGGTCCACGACGGCGGCGGCCAGGCGGGGGTCGGTGAAGGTAGCGCCCCATTCCGAGAAGGGCGCGTTCGACGCGCACGCGATCGATGCTCGTTCCTCGCGGGCGGTGATGATCTGGAACAGCAGTTCCGCACCGCGGGGGTCCAGATGGACGTAGCCCAGCTCGTCCAGACACAGCAGGTCGAGTCGGGCGTAGCGGCCCACGACACGGGAGAGTTCCTTGTCATCGGCGGCCTCGACGAGCTCGTTGACCAAGGCGGCGGTGGTGACGTAGCGGACCCTGCGTCCTTGCTCGGCTGCGGCGGTGCCCAGCGCGATGAGCAGGTGGGTCTTGCCGGTGCCGGAGTCGCCGAGCAGGACCAGGGGTTCGCCCTTGTCGATCCAGGACCCGGATGCCAGGTGTGCCAGCGTGGCCGGTGGCAGGTCGGGCAACGCCCGGGTGTCGAAGTCGGCGAGCCTCTTGGTGCGGGGGAACTTGGCTTCCTTGACCCGGCGGATCTGGCGGCGGGCGTCGCGTTCGTCGAGCTCGGCCAGGAGGACCTCGGCCAGGAACGCCTTGTGCGAGAGTCGTTGCTTGGCCGCCGCCGTGGCCATCGCGACGGCCTCGGCGCGCACCGTAGGCAGCAGCAGGGTCCGACACGCAGTCTGGATTGCTGCCTCGGCTGCTGGGTCCGACAACGCAGTCAGCGGCGGCGCCTGCACGGTGGTCATGGCTGCTTTCGCGGAGGTGCTCATGCGGTGGCCTCTTTCAAGTCATGGCTCAGGAGTTGGTCGTAGTCGGCCAGCGACGGCGCCGGTCGGCCGATCGCGGCGGTGGGTGTGGCTGTCGCCGGGAGTGGCACCGGAATCGGGGTGACGGTGGCGAGCATCGAGCGCCGCGCTTCGACCGCGACGAGATCGGCATCGAAGTTGCCCATCGACACCGCCGCGTCCATCCCCGCGGCCACGGCTGCGCTCGACATGGTGCGGTGCAGCAGCAGGACCCCGACCAGGGCGCGGGTCCCGGGCCCATCACCGAGTCCGCGTCGCGCGGCGTCCCAGAACCGTTGATGAGCAGGCGTGAACACCCCGGATGCTCGAGCGGTGACCAGCGCTGTCGCCCCGGCCAGGGCGCCGGGTTTGCGGCCCAGGACCTCCAGGTAGTGGTCCAGGACGAGGTCCTCGGTGCCCTTGTGCAGCGACCTGGTGTGGGTCGCCACGACGGTGCCGGCATCGACCGCAACGACCGTGGTGGCGCCGAGTCTGACCTCGAGTCGCCGGCCCGCGTAGCGGGCCGGGACCGAATAGTAGGACTGGCGTACACAGACCCTCGCCTTGGCGTCCACGCGGCACGACAAACGTGCGGCGACGTCAAAAACCTCCTGGGGCAGCGGTCGTAGCAGCGGCAGCTCCCTGGCCGCGGCAGCACCGACAGTCTCAGCCCGGGCGCTGATCCTGCGGGCGTCATCGCGCACGTCGGCCGCGGCCAGGGCGACGTTGAGCGCCGCCAGCGATCCCACGTGCGGGACCGGGGTCAGATGGCGACGGCGGAACCGGCCGATCTCTCCCTCGACGCCACCCTTCTCGTGCGCCCCCTCAATGCCAGGGATGCAGAAGAACGAGTCGTAACCGTATTCACTGAACTTCCCAGACCCTTGAGAGGCACCTGCCACGGCTGGGTGACGCGCCGATCAGGGGAGGGATGCTGGTGCCGCGGGCAGTCCTAGGTCGGTGACTGTGTGGTTGCTGGTGCGTCGGTCGATCTGGTCGATCTTGTCGTTGGCTCCGGCGAGGCTGACTTGGAGTCCCTCGACCTCGCCGAGCCAACCTTCCCGCTGTGCTTCGGCGATCCGGGCGATGAGGTTGTCGCGGATCTCGGCCAGCCGGTGTTGCTGCTCGGGGTCAGGCCAAAGCATCGGGCAGCGCACGCCCCGTTAACTGAACTAGCGCCGGGTTCTCGTCGTGTCGTGAGCCCCCCGGCGAGGGCGTCGCTAGCGTCAAAGCGTGGTCGAATCCGAGTCAGGACGGGATCTATCGGAGCTGGTCGTGTCCCGGGCAGGTGGCCTGGTTGCCACCGGTGACGAGCGGGAGCCGTACCGGCTCGTCGACCCGGCCGGGCAGGTTGTCGAGCCGGTGTCGGTGTTCCTGCGCGAGCTGCAGGCGATGGGACGGTCCACGGCGACGCTGCGCTCCTATGGGATGGACCTGCTGCGGTGGTGGCCGTTCCTCGACGCGGTCGCGGTTGCCTGGGACCGCGCGGCGCGGGAGGAGGCCCGCGACTTCAGCTGCTGGATCGGGCTGACCGTCAAGCAGCGGCTGCAAACGTCGCGGCCCCGGGCGGCACAGTGGTCCAGCGGCGGGCTCGGCGCCCGAATCCGGTGACCGGTAAACCGGGCACCGGTGATGGGTACACGCCGGCGAGCATCGCGCACAGCGAGACGGTCCTGCGCCGGTTCTACGACTTCCACCGTGACGCCGGCAGCGGGCCGATCCTGAACCCGTTCCCGCTGGACATGGCCCGGCGGTCGGGGCGCGCGAATGCACACCACAACCCGATGCAGCAGTGGCGCCCCGAACGTGTCGGCCGGTACCGGCCGACGGTGCCGCAACGGTTCCCTCGGGCGATTCCCGACGAACGGTTCAACGAGCTGTTCGCGGCCCTGTCATCGAATCGGGACCGAGCGTTGGTGGCGTTCTGGATCTCCACCGGCGCGCGGGCCACGGAGCTGCTGGGCGTGCGCCGCTGCGACATTCATCCCGGCGAGCAACTGATCAGCGTGGTGCGGAAGGGCTCCCGCGCCGTGCAGCAGGTGCCGGCATCGGCGGATGCGTTCGTCTGGTTGCGGTTGTATCAGCAGGAGCTGTTCGGGCAGGGGATCCCGCGCGGCCGTCGGCAGCCGGTGTGGTGGACGCTGCGCCGGCCGCATCGGCCGCTGACCTATCACGCGGCGCACCGCATGTTCGAGCGGGCCAACGCCGTGATCGGCGCCGACTGGACGCTGCATGACCTACGGCACAGCGCCGCCATGCGGATGGCCCACGATCCGCAGCTGTCATTGACCGATGTGCAGTGGGTCCTCGGGCATGCCCACCTGACCACGACCCAGTTGTATCTGACACCCACCAAGGATGAGGTGGTCCAGGCGGTGCGGGCACACCACACTCGCCAGGGACAGCGACGTGATGACCCGCCGCCGCCCGCGCCGGGCTATGACCCGCAGTCGCTGGCCGTGTTGTTCGGCAGGGCGTGATGAGCGTCAAGCACGTGGCCCGCACGCCGCTGGCCGTCGCTGCCTCAACTCGCGCGCAGGCTTCGGCGCGCAACAGCCAGCTGCGGACACGGTTTCCCGCGCGTCCCGTGGACGCGTGCTGGCCGGAGACGATGCGCACGCTGGAGGACACGACCCGCCGTCTGACCTCTGCGCCGTTCGTCCCCGACTCCCATGCCACACGCGTCGGCAGGCGTCGCGGTGTGATCAAGCTGCTGCGTTGGCTGTCCACGATCCCGGGCGAGACGTGGCAGCAACGCTGGCTGGCCAGCGGCGTCGAAGACCATCCCGGTGCGGCGTGGTCGCAGCTGCCGCTGGCGTGGCTTCGCGAACGCGGCGAGGCCGCAAACCGTGACGCGGAGGAGCTGTCCTCCGGTCTGCTGATGCTGATCTGCGGCGACGTGATCCGGCCCGGGCTAGCGTGGATGCTCACCCGCACCCACCGCTACCTCGCCACGGCCATGGCCCAGACCCGCGACCCGGACGGGTTCGCCCGGCTCCACGAGCTCGCCGCAGCCGGGCCGGCAGGCGCACGCATGGACGCAAAGGTTGCCGCGACCAGGATTGCGACCCTGCTGGCCTGCAAGGGCGGCACCGTCGAGCAGATCACCGTCGGCGACTGCGTCGAGCTGGTCGACACCCAGCGGCTGGTGCACGCCCGCGGCGGGCAGAAGAAGGTCGACTTCTACCTGCGGCTGCGTGCGCTGGGCATCTTCCCGGCCGACGCCCCGGCCACCATCCGGGCCTTCGGCCTCGCAGCAGGGCAGCTGAGCATCGAGGAACTGGTGGACCGGTACCGGTTGCGCTGCACGCCGGTGCGCAACCTGATCGTGGACTACCTGCGTGAGCGGCAACCGTCCTTGGACTTCGCCAGCCTGGACGCGATCTCGGCCACCCTGGCCGGGCTGTTCTGGGCCAAGATCGAAGACCTGGCGCCGGGCATCGACTCGCTGCGCCTGCCGCCGGAGATCGCGCGGCAGTGGAAGGAGGATCTGCGCACCAAGACGCGCACCGTGATTAACACCGACGGCGAGCGGGTCGAGATCACCAGCCCCCGGGTCAACGCCAAGGAGGAACTGCTGCGGGTGCGCGCCTTCTACCTCGACATCGCCCAGTGGGCGGTGGAGGAGCCGGCCCGTTGGGCGCCATGGGCGGTGCCTTGTCCGATCAGCGACGCCGAGATCGGCCGCGCCAAGGAACGCAAGCACCGCAAGTCCCGCATGGACCAGCGCACTCGAGAGCGGCTACCGGTCCTGCCCGTGCTGGTGCGCACCGCGAACGAACGCCGCCAGGCCGCGGCACGCCGGCTGCACGCCGCCGCAGACACCACGCCCGGCACGCTCATCCCCGACACCAACGGCGCGTTGCGCAGGGCCGTCATGGCCACGACCAAGAGCAACGGCCGCAGCACCTGGGCGCAGGAGACCACCACCGGCAGGCGGCGCAACCTGACTTACGAAGAGGACGAGGCGTTCTGGGCCTTCGCCGCGATCGAGGTGCTGCGCCTGACCGGCATCCGCGGTGAGGAACTGCTCGAGCTGACCCACCACAGCATCACCGAGTACCGGCTGCCGTCCACCGGCGAGCTGGTGCCGCTGCTGCAGATCGCCCCGTCCAAGACCGACACCGAGCGACTGCTGCTGGTCAGCCCCGAGCTGGCCGACGTGCTCAGCGCCATCGTCACCCGGCTTCGCGAACCGGGCGGCGCGATCCCGCTGGTGGCCGCCTACGACGTGCGCGAACGAGTTTGGAACCCAGCCATGCCACTGCTGTTCCAGCGCAGCGTCGGCAGCGAACACCGGGCGATCACCCCCACCGCGCTACGCAAGCTGCTCCTCAACGCCCTGGCCGAGACGCCGGGGCAGCGACGACGGATGGTGAAGCTCGACGACCTTTTGACCTACCGGGCCAAGCGGCGCGAGCAGCAGTACCGCGCGCTGCTCGAGACCTCGAACGACTATGACGAGTTCGACGAGGACCCGGAGAGTCTGGCCGAGCAGCTGCGCGCGATCCGTGCTGAGGTTGCTGCCGAACGCGCCGCTGGCCGGCGGTCCGACTGAGAGGATGGCGGCGTGTTCGCCGCCATCCTTGACACCAACGTGCTGTTGCCCAGCCTGCAGCGCGACTTCTTGCTATCGATGGCCGTCGAGGGGCTATACCGACCACTTTGGAGCGAGGCGATCCTTGAGGAGCTGCGTCGTCACGAGACTCGCCTAAGGGTCGAACGCGGAGCCGATCCCGCGGCCGCGGCCGCGCGGGCTGACCGACTCATCGAGAAGATGCCTACGCACTTCGACGACGCCCTGGTAACCGACTGGGAAGGCCTCGACGACACCTGCGGACTGCCCGATCCAGACGACGAGCACGTGGTCGCCGCCGCCGTTGTCGGTAGAGCCGGCACGATCGTCACCGAGAACTTCAAGCACCTCCCGGCCGAGCTGGTGCCCAACCGCATCCAGGTCCTTCACGCCAAGGACTTCGCGGCGAACACAGCCGA
>ERZ724512.939-NODE-939-length-13654-cov-3.617031_pt1 | contig 13654 bp, 14 predicted proteins | sample MGYA00376045_ERZ724512 | MGnify/ENA primary metagenome ERZ724512 (study PRJEB28724, sample SAMN07190883) | activated sludge metagenome | isolation source: activated sludge of sewage treatment plant in Hong Hong | place: Hong Kong | collected 2016-03-17 ... | reverse complement strand
CTTCTCGTAGTAGCTGCTGATGTCCATGCCGAAGTGCAGACCCATGTCGCCGAGGATGTCCTTGATCTCCTTGAGCGACTTGCGGCCGAAGTTGCGGAACTTCAGCATCTCCGCCTCGCCCTTCTGCACCAGGTCCGCGATCGTCTTGATCTCGGCGGCGCGCAGGCAGTTGCTCGAACGCACGGAGAGTTCGAGCTCGTCGACGCTCTTGTCGAGGAGCTTGCGCACGACCGGCAGAAAGCCCAGATCGGCCATATGGTCGGCTTCGTCGAGCACCGTGACCTCGATTGCGTCGAGGCTGACATGGCCCTGGCCGATGAGGTCTTCGAGACGACCCGGGCACGCGATGACGATGTCGACACCGCGGCGCAGCGCCCGGATACGGCCTGGGTGCGCGGCGTCAATGCGCACCTGCCGCCTGCAGTGGCGGTGCGCTGGGCGCAGCCTGTCGGCGATGAATTCCACGCGCGCTTTTCCGCGCGCGGCCGCCGCTATCGCTACGTGCTGCTCAATCGGGCGCAGCGGCCCGGCGTGCTCGCCGGCCGCGTGGGTTGGGACCACCATCCGCTCGATGAGCAGGCGATGGCGCTGGCTGCGGAACGGCTGCTCGGCGAGCACGATTTTTCGGTGTTCCGTTCGGCGGAGTGCCAGGCCAAGTCGCCGGTGAAGACGCTGCGTCGCGCCGACGTGGCGCGTCGCGGCGAATTCGTGGTGTTCGAGTTCGAGGCGAGCGCATTCCTCCACCACATGGTGCGCAACATGGTCGGCGCGCTGGTGTATGTGGGGAAGGGCGCCCAGGCACCGGGGTGGATCGACGAACTGATCGCCGGTCGCGATCGAGCCGCCGCGCCGCCCACGTTTGCCGCCGCCGGACTCTACTTCGCGGGCGTCGACTATGATCCCGTCTGGCAACTGAAATCCGCCGCCACGACGCTATTCTTCTGAACATGGCACGCACCCGCATCAAGATCTGCGGCATCACCCGCGAGGAGGACGTTGACTGCGTCGTTGCCGCGGGGGCCGACGCGATAGGCTTCGTCTTTCATGAGGCCAGTCCGCGCTTTGTGAGTCCGGAACGGGCCGCGCGGCTGGTGGCGCGCGTTCCCGCCTTCGTCACCACGGTCGGCCTCTTCGCCGGCGAATCCGCCGCTGCGGTGGCGGCCGTCCTCGAGCGCGTCCCGCTGGCGCTGCTGCAGTTTCACGGCGACGAAGACGTGGACCATTGCACCGCGTTCCGCCGGCCGTGGATCAAGGCGGCGCGGGTGAGGCCGGGGCTCGATTTGCTAGAATACGCAACGCGCTTCGCCGGTGCTCCGGGCGCGTCCGGCCTGCTGCTGGACGCCCATGTCGAGGGTTTCGGCGGCAGCGGCCAGAGCTTCGACTGGTCCCTGATTCCAGGCGCGCTGCCGCTGCCGGTGATCCTCGCCGGCGGGCTGCATGCGGGGAACGTGCGGGAAGCCGTGCGTCGCGTGCGTCCCTGGGCGGTGGACGTCAGCAGCGGCGTCGAATCGGCGCGCGGGATCAAGGACGGCCGCAAGGTGAACGAGTTCATTGCCGGAGTGCGAGATGCAGATGCAGGACCTGCCCTATAACCTGCCCGATGCGGGAGGGCACTTCGGCCCCTACGGCGGCATCTTCGTCGCCGAAACGCTGATGCCGGCGCTGGCCGAGCTGCGCGAGGCCTATGCCGCCGCGCAGGCCGATCCGGCCTTCCGTGCCGAGTTCGAGTACGAACTGAAGCACTACGTCGGGCGGCCGAGCCCGATCTACCACGCCAAGCGGTGGTCGCAGCAGCTCGGCGGGGCGCAGATCTATCTCAAGCGCGAGGACCTCAACCACACCGGCGCACACAAGATAAACAATTGCATCGGCCAGGCACTGCTGGCGCGGCGCATGGGCAAGCCGCGCGTCATCGCCGAAACCGGCGCCGGCCAGCACGGCGTCGCCTCGGCCACGGTGGCGGCCCGCTACGGCATGGAATGCGTCGTCTACATGGGTTCCGAAGACGTTCGTCGCCAGGCGGCCAACGTTTATCGCATGAAGCTGCTCGGCGCCACGGTGGTGCCCGTCGAAAGCGGCTCGAAGACGCTGAAGGATGCGCTCAACGAGGCGATGCGCGACTGGGTTACCCACATCGGCAATACGTTCTACATCATCGGCACGGTAGCCGGCCCGCATCCCTATCCGATGATGGTGCGCGACTTCCAGGCGGTGATCGGCGAGGAGTGCCTGACGCAGATGCCGGAACTGGCCGGACGCCACCCTGACGCCGTGATCGCCTGTGTCGGCGGCGGCTCCAATGCCATGGGCATCTTCTATCCCTACATCGGCGTGTCCGGCGTCAGGCTGGTCGGCGTCGAGGCCGCGGGGCACGGGCTCGAAAGCGGCAAGCATTCGGCATCGCTGACGGCGGGGCGTTCCGGCGTGCTGCACGGCAACCGCACCTACCTGCTGCAGGACGAGGATGGGCAGGTGATCGAGACGCACTCGATTTCGGCCGGGCTCGACTACCCGGGGGTCGGTCCCGAACACGCGTGGCTCAAGGATTCGGGGCGTGCCGAGTATGCGACCATCACCGACGGCGAGGCCCTGCAGGCCTTCCACGACCTCTGCCACTTCGAGGGCATCATCCCGGCGCTCGAGTCGAGCCACGCCCTGGCCCATGCGGCGAAGCTGGCGCCGACCCTGCCGCGGGACAAGCTGCTCCTGGTCAACCTCTCCGGCCGCGGCGACAAGGACATGCACACCGTCGCCGACGCATCCGGCATCCGCTTCTGAACATGTCACGCATTCCTGCCACCTTCCAGGCGCTCGCGGCCCGCGGCCGCAAGGCGCTGATTCCCTTCATCACCGCCGGCGATCCCCATCCCGACCAGTCGCTGCCGCTGATGCGCGCGCTGGTGGCCGGCGGGGCCGACATCATCGAGCTCGGTGTGCCGTTTTCCGATCCGATGGCGGACGGGCCGACCATCCAGCGCGCGTCGGAGCGCGCCCTGGCGCAGGGCATGAGCCTGCGCCGCGTACTGGCGCTGGTGCGTGATTTTCGCGCCGCCGATGCGAAGACCCCGGTGGTGCTGATGGGCTATGCCAATCCGGTCGAAGCCTACGGCATTGCGGCCTTTGCCCGGGACGCGGCTGCGGCCGGCGTCGATGGCGTGCTGGTGGTCGACTATCCGCCGGAGGAATGCGGCGACTTCGCGGCGACGATGAAGGCGGCAGGGATCGATCCGATCTTCCTGCTGGCGCCGACCTCGAGCGAGCAGCGCTTCGCCGAGGTGGCGCGCATCGGCAGCGGCTATATCTACTATGTCTCGCTGAAGGGCGTCACCGGCTCGGCCAAGCTCGACCTCGACGAAGTTGCCGCGCGCATCCCGCAGATCCGCGCGCGAGTGGGCATGCCGGTCGGCGTCGGTTTCGGCATCCGCGACGGTGACTCGGCGGCGCGTATCGCGACCGTCGCCGATGCCGTGGTGATCGGCAGCCGCATCATCGAGGAAATCGAATCCGCGCCCGCCGGCGAAGCCCCCGAGCGCGTGCGCATCTTCGTCGCCGGCATCCGCGCCGCAATGGATGCCGCCACCGTCAAGCAAGGAGTGACCGCATGAGCTGGTTGCAGAAGCTGCTGCCGCCCAAGATCAAGCGCTCCGAGGGCACGCGCCGCTCGGTGCCCGAGGGCCTGTGGTCGAAGTGCCCTGCCTGCGAGGCCGTGCTGTACAGCACCGATCTCGAAAACAACCAGAACGTCTGCCCCAAGTGCGCCCACCACCTGCGCCTGCGCGCACGGGCCCGCCTCGACCTGCTGCTCGATCCCGAGGGACGCTACGAGATCGGCGTCGAAGTGATCCCCACCGATCCGCTCAAGTTCAAGGACAGCAAGCGTTACATCGATCGGCTTGCCGCAGCGAACGAGGATACCGGTGAAGCCGATGCGCTCGTCGTCATGCAGGGCGCCATCAAGACCGTGCCCGTGGTTGTCGCCTGCTTCGAGTTCGAGTTCCTCGGCGGCTCGATGGGAGCCGTCGTCGGCGAACGCTTCGTGCGTGGCGTCAAGGCGGCGATCGAGGCGCAACTGCCCTTCGTCTGCATTACCGCCTCGGGCGGTGCCCGCATGCAGGAAGGGCTGTTCTCGCTCATGCAGATGGCCAAGACCACGGCTGCGGTGACCCAGCTTGCCTACCACCAGCTGCCCTTCATCACCTTGCTCACCGACCCGACCATGGGTGGTGTTTCCGCGTCGTTCGCCTTCGTCGGCGACGTGGTGATCGCGGAACCCGGTGCGCTGATCGGCTTTGCCGGGCCGCGCGTGATCGAGCAGACCGTGCGCGAGACGCTGCCCGAGGGGTTCCAGCGCGCCGAATTCCTGCTCGAGAAGGGTGCCGTCGACATGATCGTCGATCGGCGCGAACTGCGCGACAAGCTGGCCTCGCTGCTGACGCTGCTGCAACGCGTGCCGGCCGCCTGATGGCGGTGGAGCCCGCGGGGCTCGGGGTCTGGCTTGCCCACCTGGAGTCCCTGCATCCCGGCGGCAGCGCCGGCATCGAACTGGGCCTGGAGCGCGTACTCGAAGTAAAGGCGCGCCTCGGCCAGCGGGCTTCCTGTCCGGTGATCCTCGTCGCCGGCACCAACGGCAAGGGGTCGACCTGCGCGATGCTGGACGCGATCCTGCGCGCCGCGGGCTACCGTGTCGGCTTGTATACCTCGCCGCACCTGCTGCGCTACAACGAACGCGTACGCATCGATGGTCGCGAGGCCGGCGATGCCGAGCTGTGTGCGGCGTTCGCGCGCGTCGAGGCGGCGCGGGAAGGCACGGCGCTCACCTACTTCGAGTTCGGTACGCTCGCGGCTTGGGAGGCCTTCGCTGCGGCGGGTTGCGAAGCGATCGTGCTCGAAGTCGGGCTCGGTGGGCGGCTGGATGCGACCAACGCCTATGCGGCGGACTGCGCCATCGTTACCGGGGTCGACATCGACCACACGGAATTCCTTGGCGTCGACCGCGAATCGATCGGACGCGAGAAGGCCGGGATTTTCCACTCCGGCATCCCTGCCGTCTGTGGCGACACGCAACCGCCGCAAAGCCTGCTCGACCACGCGCGCGCGGTCGGTGCGGACCTGCGGCTGATCGGACGCGATTTTGGCTACGAGGTGCATGATCGGCAGTGGCTGTACTGGGGCCGGTCGGCGCGGGGCGACTCGGTACGCCGCGGGGGGCTGGCGTTTCCGGCACTGCGCGGCGGGCGGCAGCTCGCCAACGCATCCTGCGTGCTGGCTGCGCTCGACGCGCTGCAACCGAGGCTGCCGGTGGCAATGCAGGATATCCGGCGCGGGCTGGGCGAGGTGCATCTCGCCGGACGGTTCCAGGTACTGCCCGGGCGGCCGACGGTCGTGCTCGACGTCGCGCACAATCCGCAGGCGGCACGCACGCTGGCGGCGAACCTCGGCGACATGGGTTTTCATCGCGCGACCTGGGCCGTTTTCGGCATGCTCGCCGACAAGGATATCGACGGCGTTGTCGATGCGCTGGCGGGCCGCATTACGCACTGGCTTCCCTGCACACTGACGGGGCGCCGCGGCGCCAGCGCCGACGCGCTTGCAGCACGCCTGCGCGCGCGCGGGCTGGAGGTCGCTGGAGAATTCGCCACGCCGGCCGATGCGCTTGCCTGGGCACTGGAGCGTGCAGGTGAAGATGATAGAATTCTCGCCTTCGGATCCTTCCTCACCGTGGCCGAGGCCTTGCAGGTTCTGGGCCGGCCTGCCTAACGAACGATGGCGGAAAACGACACATCGCCGGACGCGGACCTGCAGCTCAAGAAGCGCGCCCGGCGCCGCCTCGTCGGCGCGACGGCGCTGGCCCTGCTGGCCGTGATCGTGCTGCCGATGGTGATGGATCGCGAGCCGAAGCCCCCTGTGCAGGACATCCAGGTGCGCATTCCCAACCAGGACGCAACGGGACTGGCCGCCAAGATGCTGCCGAACAAGGCAACGGCGACGCCGATGCCGGCGCCCGAACCAAAACCCGAGGCGAAAGCCGAAGCCGCGGCAGCGGCCGACTCGCCGCAAGCGGCCGCTGCGCAGTCGGCACCCGCTGCGAAGGGCGCGGATCCGGCACCTGCCGCCACCAAGCCCGCCGAACCTGCTGCCAAGCCCGCGGCCGCACCGGCTCCCGCGGCGAAGTCCGAGCCGGCACCCAAGGTGGCTGCGAAGGCCGTGGCGGCGCCGGCATCGGAATCGGCGGCGGCATGGATCGTCCAGCTGGGTGCCTACAAGGAGGCCGGCAACGTCAAGGTGCTGCTGGCCAAGTTGAAGGGCATGGGGCTGCCGGCCTATACCGAGAGTTTCGATTCAGCGCAGGGGCCGCGTACGCGCGTGCGTGCGGGGCCGTTTGCGAGCAAGGAAGCGGCGGAGAAGGCGCGCGTCCGCATCAAGACCATCGGCGTGGACGGCAGCGTGGGGCAGAAGTAGCGCGATGAACCTATTCGACGGCGCCGTGCTGGCGATACTGGCGGCATCGGCGGCGATCGGATTGTGGCGCGGCGTGGTGGGTGAGTTGCTGGCGCTGGCGGCGTGGGTAGCGGCCTTCTTCGCGGCGCGGGCGTTCGGCGCCGATGCGGCAGCGGTGCTGGGCGGCTGGGTGGCCGATCCGGCCTTGCGCATGGCGGCCGGGTACGGCTTGGTGTTCGTCGGCGTGTTGGTGGCGTTTGCGCTGGTGCGGGTGGCGATATCGCTGCTCGTGAAGGCCGTCGGTCTGGGATTGCTCGACCGGCTGCTGGGCGGTGCGTTTGGCGTGGTACGGGGTATTCTTGTGGTTTGGGTGGCGGTTCTGGTGGCGGGTATGACCCCGCTGCCGAAGGCGGAGTGGTGGCGCGAGGCGGTACTGGCGCCGCCGCTGGAGACGGCAGTGCTGGCGGCGCGCCCCTGGCTGCCGGCGGAGTTGGCGAAGCGGGTTCGGTTTCGATAGAGGTAGACCATGTGCGGAATCCTTGGTGTGGTGGCGACCACGCCGGTGAACCAGTTGCTCTACGACGGCCTGCAGGTGCTCCAGCATCGCGGCCAGGATGCTGCCGGCGTCGCCACGGGCGACGGCGGGCGCTTCCACATGCACAAGGGCTCGGGTCTGGTGCGCGACGTATTCCGCACCCGCAACATGCGCAGCCTGATCGGCAACTGGGGCATCGCCCACTGCCGCTATCCCACCGCGGGGTCCGCCGACAACGCTGCGGAGGCGCAGCCGTTCTACGTCAATTCGCCATTCGGCCTGATGCTGGCGCACAACGGCAACCTGACGAACGCCGACCAGCTCAAGCAGGACATGTTCCTGCAGGACCTGCGCCACATGAACACCAACTCCGACTCGGAGGTGCTGCTCAACGTGCTGGCGCACGAGCTGCAGGCGGCGTCCACCAAATACCAGGTCGACGCGGAAACCATCTTCAAGGCCGTCGCCGGAGTGCATCGGCGCGTGCGCGGCGCCTATGCCGTGGTGGCAATGATCGCCGGCTACGGGCTGCTTGCCTTCCGCGATCCGTGGGGCATCCGGCCGCTGGTGATCGGGCGCCACGAGACGGCGGCAGGCATGGAATACCTGCTCGCCTCGGAGAGCGTGGCGATCGATACCCTCGGCTTCAAGATCCTGCGTGACGTCGAGCCGGGCGAGGCGGTGCTGATCGACCTGCGCGGCAACTTCGTCAGCCGCCAGTGCGCGGAGCGCACGGTCCATGCACCCTGCATGTTCGAGTTCGTGTATCTGGCGCGGCCCGATTCCGTCATGGACGGTATCTCCGTGTATGAGACGCGGGTCAAGATGGGGGCCTACCTCGCCGACAAGATCCGCCAGACGATGCCGCACATCGAGATCGATGCGGTAATACCGATCCCCGATTCGAGCCGGCCCTCGGCGATGGAGCTGGCCAGCCGGCTGAACCTGCCTTACCGCGAGGGCTTCGTCAAGAACCGCTACATCGGCCGCACCTTCATCATGCCGGGCCAGGCGACGCGCAAGAAGTCCGTGCGGCAGAAGCTCAACGCCATCAGCCAGGAGTTCCGCGGCCGCAACGTGCTGCTGGTCGATGACTCGATCGTGCGCGGCACCACCAGCCGCGAGATCATCATGATGGCCCGCGAAGCCGGGGCGAAGAAGGTGTATTTCGCCTCCGCCTCGCCGCCGGTGCGCTTTCCCAATGTGTATGGCATTGACATGCCGACGCGCGGCGAGCTGATCGCGGCGTTTCGCAGCGACCAGGAAATCTGCCGCGAGATCGGCGCCGATGGCCTGATCTACCAGGACATCGAAGCCCTGCGCGCGGCGGTGCGCGAGGTCAATCCGGTGGTGACCCAGTTCGAGACCTCCTGCTTCGATGGCCAGTACATCACTGGCGACGTCACGCCTGGGTACCTGCAGGCCGTGGAGGACCGTCGCAATGCGCCGGTCGCGCGCCGCAGCGAGGAGGCCGACTTTTTCGACGGCGCCGACGGGGAGCAGCTCGACCTGAACCTGGTGCAGGCCGGATGAGCGGAGAAGGCGGCGCCGACTGGTCCTTCGATACGCTGGCGGTGCGTGCCGGCCAGGAGCGCAGCCAGTTCGGCGAGCATTCCGAGGCGCTTTACCTCACGTCCAGCTTCGTCTTTGCGAACGCCGCGCAGGCCGCGGCGCGCTTTTCCGGCAACGAGCCCGGCAACGTCTATTCGCGGTTCACCAATCCGACCGTGGCGACGATGCAGGATCGCCTTGCCGCGCTCGAGGGCGCCGAAGGCTGCATCGCCACGGCGACGGGAATGGCGGCGATCCTTGCCACGGTGATGGCGCTGCTCAAGGCGGGCGACCACATCGTCGCCTCGCGCAGCATCTTCGGCGCGACGCAGCAGATGTTCGGCAACATCCTGCCGCGCTTCGGCGTCGACACCAGCTTTGTCGATGATGGCGCGGTTGACGCGTTCCGTGCCGCGCTGCGGCCGAACACACGTCTGATCTTCATCGAAACGCCCTCCAACCCGCTCACCGAGGTATTCGACGTCGCGGCGCTGGCCCAACTTGCGCACGGTGCCGGCGCGCTGCTTGCCGTCGACAATTGCTTCTGCACTCCGGCATTGCAGCGACCACTGCTGCTTGGCGCCGACCTCGTCATCCATTCCGCAACCAAGTATCTCGATGGGCAGGGTCGCGTGCTGGGTGGCGCAGTGTGCGGCGCGCAGCCGCTGATGGAGGAAGTGTTCAAGTTCCTGCGTACTGCCGGACCGACCCTGTCGCCCTTCAACGCCTGGGTGATCCTCAAGGGGCTGGAAACGCTCTCCGTGCGCATGCGTGCCCAGTCGGCCAACGCGCTGGAACTGGCGCGCTGGCTGGAAGCGCAGCCGCAGGTGACCCGCGTGCACTATCCGGGCCTGTCCTCGCACCCGCAGCATGAACTGGCCATGCGCCAGCAGAGCGCCGGCGGGGCCATTGTCTCCTTCGAGGTCGATGGGGGGCGGGAGGCGGCGTGGCGCGTCGTCGATAACTGCCGGCTGCTTTCCATCACGGCCAACCTCGGCGACACCAAGACGACGATCACCCACCCGGCCTCGACCACCCATGGCCGCATTTCGGCCGAGGCGCGCGCCGCGTCGGGAATCGGCGAGGGACTGCTGCGCGTGGCCGTTGGCCTCGAGGCCGTGGTCGACCTGCAGGCCGACCTCGCGCGCGGGCTCGGCTAGGCCGAGAGGTCCAGCCGGCGCACGCCGGCCGGGCCGATTTCCAGCGCGTCGCCGCGCGCGCTGTCCCAATCGGAAAGTACCCAGCGCTCACCCGGTCCCGAGGCCAGGTCGAGCGACTCGCGGCCCGGCCGGTGGGTGTGGCCGTGGATCAGGCGGGTACAGTGACTGGCTTCGAGCACGGAGCGGATGGCCGTCGCGTTGGCATCCATGATCTCCGCGGACTTCGCACGCATCGCCTCGGCACTGCGACGGCGCAGTGCCTCCACTTCGGCGCGCCGCTCGGCCAGGGGACGGGCGAGGAAGCGTTCCTGCCACTCGGGCGAGCGCACGGTGCGGCGGAACTCCTGGTAGGGCAGGTCGTCGGTGCACACGGTATCGCCGTGCAGGAGCAGCGTCGGCGTACCGGCGACGACGACCCGTGCGGAATCGTCCAGCAGGAAGAGGCGTGCCGCGGCAGCAAACCGGTCGCCAAGCAGGAAGTCGCGGTTGCCGGCCATGAAGTACAGGCGCGGCCCCATGTCGGCGGCGCTGCGCAGCAGGTTGCAGACGCCTTCGTTGAACGGATCGGCGAGGTCGTCGTCGCCGATCCAGTACTCGAACAGGTCGCCGAGGATGAACAGCGATTCGACGTTTGCCGCCGCCGTGTCGGCGAGGAAGGCGGCGAAGCGTTGCGTGAGGTCGGGGCGGTCGACCCGCAGGTGCAGGTCGGAGACGAAGCGGGCCGTTCCCGAGACCGTCAGCATCGGCGGGTGCCGGGTCAGACGACCTCGGCGCGCTCGATGACCACGTCCTCCTTGGGCACGTTCTGGTGGAAGCCGCGATTGCCCGTCTTCACCGACTTGATGCGGTCGACGACGTCCTTGCCTTCCACCACGCGACCGAACACGCAGTAGCCCCAGCCGTCCTGGCAGCGGTCGTTGTCGAGGAAGTCATTGTCATTGACGTTGATGAAGAACTGCGCGGTGGCCGAGTGCGGGTCGCTGGTGCGCGCCATGGCCACGGTGTAGTTCTGGTTGCGCAGGCCGTTCTTCGCCTCGTTCTCGATCGGGGTGCCCGTCGGCTTCTGGTTCATGCCGGGCTCGAAGCCGCCGCCCTGGATCATGAAACCGTCGATCACGCGATGGAAGATGGTGTTGTCGTAGTGGCCCGACTCGACGTAGGCGAGGAAGTTGGCGGCACTCTTGGGCGCCTTCTCGGCGTCGAGTTCCAGCGTGATGGCGCCGAAGTTGGTGGTGAGCTTGATCATGTAAGTTTCCTTCCTGTCCTATTTCTTTTCCGGCAGCACCCGGGCCGCCTCGATGAGCACCGGCTTGGTCGGCACGTTCTGGTGGAAGCCGGCGTTGCCCGTCGGCACGCGGGCGATCTTCTCGACCACGTCGAAGCCCTGCACGACCTTGCCGAACACGGCGTAACCCCAGCCGTCGCGGCCCGGGTAGTCGAGGAAGGCGTTGTCCTTCAGGTTGATGAAGAACTGGGCGCTGGCGGAGTGCGGGTCGGACGTGCGGGCCATGGCGATGGTGCCGGTCTCGTTCTTCAGGCCGTTCTTCGCCTCGTTCTGGACCGGCGGCCGGGTCGGCTTCTCCTTGAGTTCCGGGGACATGCCGCCGCCCTGGATCATGAAGCCGGGAATCACGCGGTGGAACACCGTGCCGTCGAAGAATCCGTCGCGCGCGTACTGGAGGAAGTTCTCGACGGTCTTGGGCGCCTTGTCGGCGTACAGCTCGATGGTCAGCGTGCCGAGCGAGGTCTTCATCTCGACTTGCGGGTTGGCCGCGCAGGCGGCAAAACTGGAAAGCAGGGCGATGGCCAGGAACAGCAGGCGACGCATGGAACCTCCGGAAGCGAGTGGGGGGGAAAGGAGGCGGCTTACGCCGCGCCCTCGTAAACGATCTTCCAGCGACCGCCTTCCTTGATCCAGTACTGGCGCTTCTTCATCTGGTTGGAAAGGTTGCTGGAGCGGTAGTCCTGCTCGAACGTGACCACGACGTATTCTTCCTTGCCGGGATTGCGGAACATGCTGATGTTGCCGGTCGCCACCTTGATCCAGCTCTTGCCCGCATTGACCTTGCGCTTCTGCTCGATCCAGCCCTGGTAGCCCTGGCCGTCCGCATTGAACTTGTGCGAGTAGTGCCGCGCGTAGTGGTCGACGTCACGGCTCTCCCAGTCCTGCCGCCACTCCTCGATCATTTTCAGCAGCGAGCTGCGTTCGCTCTGCCAGTCGTCGAGCGAGAGCCATTCGACGCTGTTGCTGATGATGACGGGGGTGAGGCCCACCTGCAGGTTCTTCGAGAGCGAGTCGAGGTCCTGGTTGGCGAGCACCACGCAGCCGTCGGAGGCCTTGGGCGGGCGTGAAAAGGTGTCCGACGGCGTGCCGTGCAGCCAGATGCCATGGCCGTTGCGGCCCTGCCGCTTGTCCCACTCGTTCGGATAGTTGATCGGGAACGCGCCGCTGCCGTAGAAGTCGGTGAGTTTCTGGCGCGGCAGGCTCGACGTGACGTGATAGACGCCGATCGGTGTCTTCTTGTCGCCTTCGCGCGTCTTCTCGGCGCCGAGCTTGCCCTGCGAGACGTAGTAGTCGGCGACGAAGCGCGGCGTCCCGTTGTCGTTCTGGTAGAGGTAGAGGCGCGACTTCTGGGTATCGACGACGATCGCATGCTTCTGCTCGGGATGCATCTGCAGCAGGTAGCGCGGAACGTAATCGGCGGGGGGCTTGGCACGGTAGCCCTTGAGGCGGACGAATGCTTCGTCGCGCAGGTCCGCAACCTTCTCGCCGGCGGAGGCGCCGCCTTCGCCGAAGGCCGTCAGCGGCTTGGAGCGCGCCAGCAGCAGGTCGCCCATGACCAGGTGGGCGAGGCGGAAGTTCGGGTAGGCCTTGATCAGCAGTTCGGTCTGTTGCATGGCCAGGTCGAGGCGATTCGCTTCGATGGCATCGAATACCTTGACCAGCAGCGGTTCGGGCCCGGAATCGGTGTAGCTGGCTTCGGCGCTGCCGCCGTCCTTCTTGAAGTGGCTGGGCGCCTTGCCGGCGGCCAGCACCGTGCCGGCCAGGAGCAGGCCGGAGGCGAAGGCGAGGGAAGCGAGGTGGCGGGCCATCAGCCGCCGACCCGCTCCTGCACGATCTGCCAGCGGCCGTCACGCTTGCCCATGACGAGTACCTTGTTGCTGGACGTCTTGAGCGAGGCCGATTTGTAGTGCTGGCGGAAGCGGACGGTTGCGGTATCGCCCTCGACCGATACGCGCAGGTTTTCGAAGCTGACCTGGATCGCACCGGGCTTGTTGATGCGCTTCTCGCGTTCAGCGTCCCAGGCGGAACGCGACTCGCCGCCCGGCGTCTTGAAGTCGGGGGCGTACTTGCCGAGGTAGGCCTTGATGTCCTTGCGCGACCCGGCTGCGGCCCACAGGCCGACGGCGCGTGCGATATCGGCGCTCGGATCTTCCGCGGCCTTTGCCGGTGCCTTGGCCGGCTCGGCCGGCTTGGCGGCAACAGGCGTGGGTGCGGGCGCCGGTGCCGGGGCGGGTGCTGCAGCGGGCGCGGGTGCCGCCGCCGGGGCAGGGGCTGCGGGCGCCGCCTTGGGTGCCTCGGCGATCTTCACCGGTTCGGCGGGACGGGTGTCGGCCGGCTTGCCGGCCTTGCCCGGGCGGGCGCTGGAGGTCATGATGTCGCGGATCAGGGCGAGCTTGGCCTGCGCGCTGGAATTGGAGGAATCGATCTGCAGCGCGCGGTCGTAGGCCTGGCTGGCGAGCCGCGCATAGATATCGCCGAGGTTCTCGTGCGCCGTGGCGTAGGAGGGGTGGGTGCGGATCGCCATCTCGAGCGCCTGCTTTGCCTTGTCGTACTGCTTCTGCTGGGCGTAGATGACGGCGAGGTTGTTGTACGGCTCGGGCAGTTCCGGGTAGTCCTCGGTCAGCTTGGAAAACACCGCGATGGCATCGTTCGGCTTGTTCATCTCGGTGAGCACGATGCCCTTAA
>ERZ724512.936-NODE-936-length-13666-cov-7.812652_pt1 | contig 13666 bp, 13 predicted proteins | sample MGYA00376045_ERZ724512 | MGnify/ENA primary metagenome ERZ724512 (study PRJEB28724, sample SAMN07190883) | activated sludge metagenome | isolation source: activated sludge of sewage treatment plant in Hong Hong | place: Hong Kong | collected 2016-03-17 ... | reverse complement strand
CCTGTAAACAATGTCCCGAGACACCTGTCAACGGTGTCTCGGGACATCACATGGTGCCCCCGGCATGATTCGAACATGCGACACCGGCTTTAGGAGAGCCGTGCTCTATCCCCTGAGCTACGGGGGCGGACCGGCGTGCGGTTCCTCCGGGCTGTGCGCCCGGATCAGGGATTCCGGATGCACAGCCTACCGGTCGAACAGGGGGCGTCCCGCAGACCGTGTCCCACCCCGTCGCCGGGATCGACCGGCCAGCGGCCCAGCGCAGGAACTCTCGGCAAGAACCATCCGCCGGCCGGTTGTCTCCGAATAGCCAAGCATGGAGACATCCGGTGGGGAGAGGCCATGACCGTAGTGCACAGCAGCGTGGTGGACGCGCCGCGCGACGAGGTGTTCGCCTGGCACGCGCGCCCGGGTGCGATCCACCGACTCATGCCGCCGTGGCAGCCGATGACCGTCATCGCCGAGGCGTCCTCGCTGGCCGACGGGCGCGCCGTGCTCGGCCTGCCCGGCGGCTTGCGGTGGGTCGCGCGACACGATCCGGCCGGTTACGACGCCCCGGCTCGCTTCGTCGACGAGTTGACGCACGAGGGTTGGCGCTCGGTGCCCCCGCCGCTGGTTGGGCATTGGCGACACGAGCACCGCTTCGAGGCGGTCGATGCCGGCCGTACGCGGGTCACCGATCGTGTCGAGACCCCCGTGCCGGCACACCTGCTGCGCCAGATGTTCCGGTACCGCCATCGGCAACTCGCCGACGACCTGGCCGGCCATCAGTGGGCACATGCCCACGGTTGGCGTCCGGCCACCGTGGCGATCACCGGGTCGAGCGGGCTCGTCGGGACGGCCCTGGCGGCGTTCCTGTCCACGGGCGGTTACCGGGTGATTCGACTGGTGCGCCGGGAACCGCGAGCAGACACCGAACGTCGGTGGGATCCCGATTCGCCGGATCCCCGCATGCTCGAGGGTGTCGACGCGGTCGTCCATCTGGCCGGTGCATCGATCGCGGGTCGGTTCACCGAGTCGCACAAGAGAGCCGTGCGCGACAGCCGGGTAGAGCCGACGCGGCGGCTGGCCGAGTGCGCCGCGGCCGCGCCCAACGGGCCCGCGACCTTCGTCTGCGCGTCGGCCGTCGGTATCTACGGATACGACCGCGATGACGCGGAGTTGGACGAATCCGCGTCGCTCGGCGGTGGATTTCTCGCCGACGTCGTCGCCGACTGGGAAGACGCGACAGGCCCGGCAACGGCCGCCGGCCTGCGGGTGGTGACCGTGCGTACCGGCATCGTGCAGAGCCCGCGCGGCGGAACCCTGCGGTTGATGCGTCCGTTGTTCGCGGCCGGTCTCGGCGGACGGCTCGGTAGCGGACGGCAGTGGTTGTCGTGGATAGACATCGACGACTTGGTCGACATCTATCACCGCGCACTGGTCGACCCGGCGCTGTCCGGTCCCGTCAATGCGGTTGCCCCGCAACCGATCCGCAGCGTCGACTACACCAGCACCCTGGCACGGATCCTGCATCGACCGGCGCTGCTGCCGGTTCCCGGGATCGGTCCGGCGTTGTTGCTCGGCCAGCAGGGGGCGCGTGAGCTGGCGCTGGCAAGCCAGCGGGTGGTACCGGCCCGGTTGATCGCGGCCGGTCATCGGTTCCGCCGCCCCACCGTCGAGCAGTGCTTGCGGCACCAGCTCGGACACCTCGCCGAGTAGACGGGGTTCGCGCACGGCAATGCCACCGATCCGTGCATCGGCGCCAGAAGTTCTGGCGGCTGAACCATCCGCTGACGGGGTGGTTCCGAATCAAGAGTGAAATTGCCCGGGACGAGTAGAGGAAGCACCGTGACAGAGTTGCAAGACGCCGGACCGTCGCTGCGTGTGCTGGTGACCGGCGCCACGGGATACATCGGTGGCCGGCTGGCCCCGCGTCTGGTCGAAGCGGGTCACCGGGTCAGAGCCTTGGCCCGCAACCCCGACAAGATCAGCGACGTCCCCTGGGCCGCCGATGTGGAAGTCGTCCGCGGCGACCTGACCGAACCGGGATCCCTCGACGACGCCTGCCGCGATATCGACGTCGTCTATTACCTCGTGCACTCGATGGACGGCCCCGGAGAGTTCATCGAATCCGAGCGCCGCAGCGCTGAAAACCTTGCGGCCGCCGCACGGCGGGCCGGCGTCGGGCGCATCGTCTACCTCGGCGGCTTACATTCGGAATCCGATCGGCTGTCGACGCATCTGCGATCGCGCAGTCAGGTCGGCGAGATCCTGCTGAGCTCCGGTGTCCCGACGATCGTGCTGCAGGCCGGGGTGGTCATCGGATCCGGCTCGGCGTCCTTCGAGATGATCCGGCACCTGACCAACCGGCTGCCGGTGATGACCACACCGCGCTGGGTCAACAATCGCATCCAGCCCATCGCGATCCGCGACGTCCTCTACTACCTGCTCGCCGCCGCGACCGCGGACCTGCCACGCAGCCGCGCCTACGATATCGGCGGCCCGGATGTGCTGCGCTACGGCGAAATGATGCAGATCTACGCCGACGTCGCGGGGCTTCCCCGGCGGCGGATTCTCGTATTGCCCGTTCTCACACCGAAACTCGCCGGACTCTGGATCGGACTGGTGACGCCGGTCCCGCCCCGGATCGGCCGCGCCCTCATCGAATCCCTGAGCACCGACGCGGTGGCCTCCGAACACGACATCGACGCCGTCATCGCGCCGCCGCCGGCCGGGGCCACCCGCTACCGGGATGCGGTCGCGCTCGCACTACGCCGCATCGAGAACGGTGACGTCGAGACGACGTGGGCCAATGCCTCCCCCACGGGCGCTCCCGCCGACCCGCTGCCGTCGGATCCGAGTTGGGCCGGTGAAGTCGTCTACACCGACGACCGCAGCATCGACTGCAACGCCTCGGTTGACCAGGTATGGCAGGTGATCGAAGGTGTCGGCGGCGAAACAGGTTGGTACTCCTTTCCGCTCGCATGGACGGCTCGCGGCTGGCTGGACCGACTCGCGGGCGGAGTCGGCCTGGCACGTGGCCGCCGCGACCCGCACGCCCTGCACACCGGTGACGCGCTCGACTTCTGGCGAGTCGAACGGATCCAGCGCCCGCACCTGCTGAGACTGCGTGCCGAGATGCGCACCCCCGGTGGCGCCTGGCTCGAGTGGCGACTCGAACCGCGCGGCGCAGACGTCACCCGCTTGCATCAACGTGCGATCTTCTTTCCGAAAGGACTTGCCGGACAGCTCTATTGGTATGCGTTGCTGCCCTTTCACGGCATCATCTTCACGGGCATGGCCAACAACATCGCCGCCGCCGCCGGGCATGGACCGCTTCCCGGCCAGCCGGTGGTGGCCGCCACGGGCGACCCCGATGCCGCGACCGAGGCGCTGCCCAAGGGGCGCGCGTGAGGCGGCGTGACCGAATCAGCGCCGATTGATCCGCCAAATATGCGTTGACAGAACCGTGGCGAACGCGCACCACGCGGGATAGGCCGCCAGCGGCGCTGCGCGCCGTCCTCTCACCGCGACCGCGCGGCGGGTCAGGTCGACGCTGCTGGCGGTCAGGGCTCCGGCGGTCAGCGCGGCGAGTCCGAGACGGTGACGGTTGAAGAACACCCACGACCAGCTCGCGTTGAGAGCCAGGTTGATCGCGAGCGCGACACGGAGCCGTCGAGCGGCGTCCTCGTCGCCGTCATCGGTCAGGCTGTCGATGGCGTCGGCGGACACCAGCGCGATGTCCGCGTAGAGCAGTGGCCAGACGATCGGAAAGGCCTGCGGCGGCGGCTGGTAGCGCGGCTTGCGCAGGCGTAGGTACCACGAAGACTCGACTTCGCGGGCCGTGGCGGCACCTCCGGCGGTTGCGGTCGCCAGGGCTGCGGCCCCAGTCGCGGCAATCGTCCTGATTTTCAACGTATCCACTCCTTGAGTTCGGGGAGACCAAACGGCGGGTTCAGCTCTCCACCGGAATGGCGATCTCGTTTCGGCGCCGGCACGGCAGGGTCCACGGCGGATCGTAGAACCACGCGACCGGCTCACCGGTGGGCACGAACCCGTACTCGCGCAGCGTTTGGCGCAGACGACCGGTGTGCTCAGCCACGCTCTCCGAGCCCCGATCGCCGGTGAACCGCAGTACCGCAACCGTTTCGGGTGCCACCGAAACCAGCGCAACGCGCTCGTCGTCGGGTGTCGGCAAGGATTGCAGGGTGTACCCGCTCGGCATATAGAACCGAATCACCCAGCCGCGGTTCGCGCCGGCCTGCTGCGCGACCGGTGCCGTCATGGCGATCTTCTGGCCGCCGCGCGTCGCCTGCTGGCCGACGGGCGCGGTCATGGCGATCCGATCGGACCGCTGGTTGGCGCCGAAGATGTAGCCGGCCAGCCGCCGGAAGCCGGCGTTTCGGACTTCCTCCTCGTCGCCGACCACCGTCGTCTCCGCCGCGATTCGCGGTCCGTAGCGGCGGATCTCCACTCCGTCGGCCAAGGACTGCACGCTATAGAGCGGCTCCTCGACGCCGACGCGAATTCCGACCGTCGATCCGACGGTCCCCAAGAACTGTTCTGCCAGCGTTCGCAACTGAGCCAACAGAGCACCCTCCTTCCATTGCGCCAACTCCACATCGTTCATTCGGTATTCGGCGCTGCGCCCGTGTCGGATGGGGCCGTCGATCCGGCTGATCACAGGCCAACCACATCGGCGCAGTAGCGCCAAACCCTTCCGAGTACCTCGGCGGTTAGCGCAGTTCGGCGATCACCTTGGCGAAGAACTCCGCGTGGTGGTGCTGCAGGCTGAACGACGTCACCCCGTAGGTGTCGCGCAGCAGGCGGATCTTGTCGGCGATGTCGCGTGGGGTGCCGGCCAGGGCCGCGGGCAGCGCCAGCAGTTCCTCGTCGGACAGTTCGGGCGCGTATCGCCGGGTCATCGACAGGTCGGGTCGGCCGGAGTCGTCGGTGGGGCAGGCCGTGATCGCGAGATTCAATTCCACTGCCTCGAACCGCTCGCCGGCGGCGTGCCGCACCAAGGCGATCCGCTCGGCCAGGGGGTCCGTGGCACCGTCGCCGGCCTCCGACCCGGTCAGCCCGACGGTGTCGGCGTGCCGGGCCGCCAGCGTCAGCACCTTGTCGCCGTTACCGGCGATCAGGATCGGGATCGACGGATGGTTGGTTCGCAGGTACTCCGTCACGTGCTCGAGGTGACGCACCCGCTGGCCGGCGCTCGGGAACGGGATCTCGGCGAGTTCGAACTCCTCGCGCACATATCCGGCACCCAGGCCCAGTTCGAGGCGGCCGTCGCTGAGCAGGTCGACGTCGGCGGCGTCGCGAGCCAGCAGTGCCGGTGAGTAGAACGCCGCGTTCAGCACATAGGTGCCCAGCCGGATGCGCGAGGTCACCTGCGCGGCGGCGGCCAGGACGGGCAAGGGTGCCGGCCCGCCGAGGTGGTCCGCCACGTTGTAGACGTCGAACCCGAAATCCTCGAAACGCCTTGCGGTTTCGACGAACCGCTGCTTGGACTTGGCACCCCAGACGCCGACGCCGAACCGGAGGTCTCTGTTCATCGCGCCGATGTTACGCCGCCGTGTCAGACCAGCGGCAGCCGCGCGAACACCGTGCCGGTCGGCTGCCGCGAGCCACCGCCCGGCTCGACGGTGAAAGCCAACTCCGTGGAACTGCCCAGTTCCGGCAGCACCGCCGTGGTCGACGGCGCGACCGCCTTGGCGTCCATGGTGCCCGCCGAGGTCGCGTCGCCCTTCGCGTTCATCAGCCACATCTGATACACCGTGCCCTCCGACGGTGGCGGCACGTTGTTCATGACAAGCACGCCGGCGTGCTTGTCCTGGGAGAACACCAGCGTCGCGGTTCCGCCGGCCGGCAGCGTGCCGGTGACGGTCCGGACATCGGGAGCGGCGAAGATCTGCTGTTCGGTGGACGGCGCCACGGCGGGGCGCAACGCGATGCCGATGCCGACCGCCGCGAGGCCGACCGCCACCGCCGCGGCCGCCAGCAGGGGAGCGCGCCGGCGGCGCGCCAGCACTGGCGGTTCCGCGGCGATCGCAGTGAGCACCCGGTGCCGAAGCGATGCCGGGGGCTCCGCCGCCGTCACGGCCGACGTCTCCGCCATCGCCTCCCGGATGGCTCGTACCTCGGCGTAGAACTGGTCGGCATGCGCGGAGCGGGCCAACTCCGCCTCCAGGTGGACCTGTTCCTCGTCGGACAGGGCGTGCAGGGCATACGGCGCCGCGAGGTCGACCAGTGTCTCTTCGGGTTCCATGGGTGCTGTCATCGCAACCCCAGACAACGTCGCAGACTGCGCAGGCCGTCGCGCATTCGCGACTTCACCGTGGGCAGATTCGTCGACAGCCGTTCGGAGACCTGCGGGTACGTCAGTCCGTCGTAGTAGGCCAACTCGATGCACTCACGCTGGAGATCGGTCAGGCCCTCGAGGCAGTCCGCCACCCGGCGCCGCTCGTCGAAACCGACCACCGAATCGATGACGACGTCGACGTCGCGGTCGATCGCGGTGACGCCGTACCGCATGTCCCGCTTGGTCGCTGCCTGCTCGGTTCGCACGCGGTCGACCGCGCGGCGGTGCGCCAGCGTCATCAGCCATGCCAGCGCCGATCCCGATGCGGGATCGTAGTTCTCGGCCGCACGCCACACCTGCAGGTAGACCTCCTGGGTGGTTTCCTCGCTGTAGCCACGGTCGCGCAGCACGCGGGAGACCAGACCGAACACGCGCGACCGGGTGGCGTCGTAGAAGGCGGCGAATGCGTCGGCATCCTGCCGGGCCACCCGATGCAGCAGTCCGTCGAGGTCCGTCGTCATGGAAAGTAAGGTACTCATCCCGACCGGCGAGGTGGACGCGGAACGAAGAACGCCGTGCGCGACTGATACTCGCGGAAGCCGGGTCGGTCGGCCATGTGCTTCTCGGCCAACCGCGCGCCGGTCGCGTAGACGAGGTAGTAGGTCATCAGAACCGGGGACAGCACGGTCGCAAGCGCGGGCCAGCCGTTGAGGGTGACGAGCCACAACCCCCACCAGACGCAGGCATCGCCGAAGTAGTTCGGATGACGCGTCCACGACCACAGGCCCCGGTCCATGATCTTGCCCTTGTTGGCCGGGTCGGCCTTGAAGGCCTTCAACTGCTGATCGCCGACCGCCTCGAACACGAAGCCGACCAACCACACCAGCGTGCCCACGACGAGGACGGGCAGCCAGCGCGGCGGTGTCGCGCCGGTGGCCGCGGAAAGCTGCAGTGGCAGCGACACGAACCAGGCGGAGAGGCCCTGGATGACGAAAATCTTGCGCAGCACGTTTCCGGCCGAGAAGTCGCCGCCAAGGTGCGCCTGGTAGCGCGGATCCTCACCCTTGCCCCTCAACTTGACCGTGAGATGCGCCGCCAGTCGCAGTCCCCACACGGCGACCAGGGCCAGCAACAGCAGGCGCCGGGTCAGATCGCCGGTACCCAGGACCGCGGCGACGACCGCCACCACCACGAACGCCAGCCCCCAGGTCACGTCAACCACGTTGTAGCGGCCGATCCGCCGGCCGACCAGAAAGGTGGCTCCGAACAGCAGCACCATGGCGGCCAGCGCCGTGGCGGACACCGTTGCGAAGTTGTGCCAGTTCACCATTGCCGTCCCGTCGGTGCGAATGTCCATTGGTAGACGTCGAGGTATCCGGACCGGAAGCCGGCCTCCGAGTACGCCAGGTACAACTCCCACATGCGCTGGAACACCACGTCGAAGCCCAACGCCGACACGGTTTCTCGTCGGTCGGCGAAGCGTTCCCGCCACAGCCGCAGGGTCTCGGCGTAGTGCGAGCGCAGCGAGAACATGTCGACCGTCCGCAGGGCGGTATGACGATTGGTGATGCTCAGCACCGCCTCCGTCGAGGGCAGCATGCCGCCCGGGAAGATGTACTTCTGGATCCACGTGTGGGTGTTGCGGCTGGCCAGCATCCGCGAATGCGGCATGGTGATGGCCTGGATGGCGACCCGGCCGCCCGGCGTGACCAGGCTGTCCAGCATGCGGAAGTACGTGGGCCAGAATTCGTAGCCGACGGCCTCGACCATCTCTACGGAAACGACGGCGTCGTAACGGCCTTCGATGTCGCGATAGTCCTTCAGTTCGACGTCGACCCGATCGGCGAAGCCTGCGGCCGCGACGCGTTCGACGGCCGCGCGGCGCTGCTCTTCGGACAGGGTGACGGACCGGACCCGCGCTCCGCGCGCCGCCGCGCGCAGGCACAGCTCGCCCCAGCCGGTGCCGATCTCCAGTACCCGGGACCCGGGGCCCACGCGGGCGGCGTCGAGCAGCCGGTCGATCTTGCGCCGCTGCGCAGCGGCCAGATCGTCGAACCGCGCGCCGGATTCGCTTTCGAACCAGGCGGCGGAGTAGGTCAGCGTCTCGTCGAGGAACTGCGCGAACAGCTCGTTGGACAGGTCGTAGTGCTCGGATATGTTGCGGCGCGCCTGATCCCGGCTGTTGCGCTGCCCCGGCGGCTGGCGGACCAAGGCGATCGGGCGCAGCGCTTGCAGCGGTCGGGGCACCAGGTCGGCCATCGACGTCGCGAACACCGTCAGCACACCGGCGAGGTCGTCGGACGTCCATTCGCCGGCCATGTACGACTCGCCGAATCCGATCAGCCCGGAACGGCCGACCCGCCTTGCCAACCGGTCGGGTTGCGACAACACCAGCGTCGGCATGGTCGGGTCGGCCGCGCCGACCACTGAACCGTCGGGATAGACCAGGCGCAGCGGCAACCGCTGCGCGGCGCGCCGCAACAGCCCGGACGCGACGCGGGCCGACAACGGGACGAGGGGACCGCCCGGCAGCCGGGCCACATCGGGCCAGCGGACCGGGTCGACGGCGAGCTGCGAACAGCCGTGGGTGATCGTCATCGCGGCACCACCGGAACCCCGCGCAGCCACAGGGCGACACCCTGGACGCGGATGCGCAGCGCGGCCACCAGCGGCGCCAGCGGCGCGCTGAGCTGCAGCCGGGCCAGCTGTCCGGCGCCGGCGCGAATCCTGTTGCCGCGCATGGTCGCTGTGAACGGCGGCCGGCCCTGGCGGTGCAGCGAGATGCACACCGACAACGTGGCCGCCGGTTCGGGTGCCCGCACCCGGTAGTGGCCCTCGACGGCGTTGAACGGCGAGACGTACATCCGCTTGGCGGTCACCGCGCATTCGTCGGGCGGCAGCAGGTAGGCGTGCCGCTGCCCGTAGGTGTTGTGCACCTCGGCGACCACCGCGCGCAGCGTCCCGTCGGCGTCGTGACACCAGAACAGGCTCAGCGGGTTGAACACGTAGCCGAGGACCCGGGCTTGCATCAGCGCGGTGATCTTCCCGCCGGCCAGGTCGATACCTCGCTCCGACAGGAACGCGTCCACCCGGGCACGCAGCGAATCGTCCCCGGCGCCCGGTACATCCGCGAAGTGGTCGCGGGCGTCGAACCGGGCGAACGGCCGCAGCCACCACGGCAGCGCCGGCAGCTCGTCGAGATCGACGTACCAGCTATAGCCGCCGTACCGGAACCGGTGCCGCACCGGCTCCCGGCGGACGTGGACGACCGTGGTCCGGTAGAGCGCGGGGGTGCTCACGCCGACACCTCGATCCGGTCGCGGTCGCGGCGTAGCAGACGCAGGGCGGCGCGCAGACCGGATGCCGCGCCGTCCTCGTGGAATCCCCAGCCGTGGTAGGCGCCGGCGAACACCACTCGGTTGTCGTCGAGGGAAGGCAGGATCTGTTGTGCCGCAACCGAATCGGGAGTGTACAACGGGTGGTGATAGGTCATCTCCGCCAGCACCGACGCCGGATCCACCCGGTCGCGGCCACCGAGTGTCACCAGGAAGCGCTTCGGGGCGGGCAACCGCATCAACCGGCTGATGTCATAGGTCACGAGCACCTCGTCGGACCGGCCGTCCAGCAGGTAGTTCCACGAGGCGCGGGCACGCGGACGGCGGGGCAGCAGCGACTCGTCGCTGTGCAGCTGCGCGTGATTGGTGGAATACGGGATGGCGCCGAGAACGGCCTGCTCCAGGGCCGTGGGTTCGGCGAGCAGTGCCAGCGCCTGATCGGAGTGAACCGCCACCACGACGCCGTCGAACAGCTGGGCCGTGCCGCAGGTCCAGAGCTGCACACCGCCCGGCACCCGGCGCAGCACGTCGACTCGCGCCGAGGTGCGCACCTCGTCGAGGCGGGCGGCGATGGCGGCGACGTAGGTGGCCGAGCCGCCTTCGACGGTGCGCCACACCGGTGAACCGAACACCGTCAGCATGCCGTGGTGCTCCAGGAAGGTGAACAGATAGCGGGCCGGATAGTCCAGAGCCGTCTCCGGCGGGCAGGACCAGACCGCGGCGACCAGGGGGGTCATGAAGTAATCGCCGAAGAACTCGGAGAAGTTGTTCCCCGCTAGAAAGTCTCGCAACGGCTCGTCGTCGGCCTCGTCCCGCAGCAGTCGGGTCGCGGCGCGGTGGAACCTCTTCACTTCGGCCAGCATGGTCAGGTAGCGCAGGTCTGCGACGTTCCTGAAGCTCGGGAACAGCCCCGCGAGACCGCGTGCCCCCGCATACTCCAGACCCGTGCGATCGCACCGGACCGACATCGACATGTCGGTTTCCCGGGTCGCCGTTCCCAGCTCGTCGAACAACCGGCACAGGGTGGGATAGGTGCGGTCGTTGTGGACGAGGAAGGCGCTGTCCACCGCGACGGTCCGGCCGTCCCCGCCGTCGACGTGATGGGTGTGGGCATGGCCACCGAGCCGGTCGTCGGCCTCGAACAGGGTGACGCGGCAGGACTTGGCAAGCTGGTGGGCGGCGCTGAGCCCCGCGACACCGCTGCCGATGACCGCGATCGAAGGGCGGGAGGAATTCCGGATGACCGTTGATTGCACATACCGGATTCGGTGCGGTGGCAGTTCCGGATGGGTCGCTTTCAGCCGCGCACGGTCAGATAGATCAGCACCGCGTTCAGGACGGTGATCACGGCGGCGATGAGCCATCCGAGTGCCGTGGTGAACCGGTGATTGACGTCGTCGCCCATCACGGCGACGTCGCTGGTCAGCCGGACCAGCGGGATGAGCGCGAACGGGATGCCGAACGACAGGACGACCTGGGAGAGCACCAGCGCGCGGCTGGGATCGAACCCGACGCCGAGAACGGCCAGCGCCGGAACGAGCGTGATCAGGCGGCGCACCAGCAGCGGGATGCGCACCTTCAACAGGCCTTCCATGATCATGGCCCCGGCGTAGGCGCCGACCGACGTCGACGCCAGACCGGAGGCGAGCAACCCGATCGCGAAGAGCAGGGCGACCCCGGTCCCGAGGGTGTCCTGTACCGCGTGGAACGCCCCCTCGATCGAGTCGGTGTTCTCCCGGCCCTGCAGGTGGGTGGCGGCCACCAGCAACATGGCGATGTTGACCGCGCCGGCCAGCAGCATGGCGACGCCGACGTCGGCCCGGGTCGCGGCCAGCAGCCGGCGCCGCCGGGGTCCGGGTTCGGGGTGTCCGTGCCGATCGCGGACCAGGCCGGAATGCAGGTAGACCGCGTGGGGCATCACCGTCGCCCCCAGCATGGCGGTGGCCAGCAGCACGCTTTCGGCGCCGTCGAACCGGGGTATCAGCCCCGCGGCGACCTGGTGGGCCGGCGGCGGGTCGACGAACAGGCTGGACAGGAAGCCGACCGCGATCACCGCGAGCAGGCCGGTGATGACCCGCTCGAAGGTGAGCTGGCCGCGGCGGTTCTGGACGGCGAGCAGAACCAGCGAGACGGCCGCGGTGATGATCCCGCCCCACAGCAGCGGCAACCCGAACAACAGGTACAGGGCGATCGCGCCGCCGACCACCTCGGCGATGTCGGTGGCCATGGCGACCAGTTCGGCCTGCATCCAGTAGGCGAGCCGGCTGGGCCGGCCGGCGCGGGCGGCCACCGCCTGCGGCAGCGACATACCCGTCACCAGTCCCAGTTTCGCCGAGAGGTACTGCACCAGGCTGGCCATCAGGTTGGCCACCGCGATGACCCACAGGAGCAGGAAACCGAACTGCGAACCCGCGCTGACGTTGGCGGCGACGTTGCCCGGGTCGACGTAGGCGATCGCGGCGACGAACGCGGGACCGAGCAGATAGACGGGCGGCAGCCGCGGTACCCGTCTGGTGTCGTGCACGAAAAGTGAGGCTAACCGGACGGGGTCATTCGGACACGTTCAGGTCAGCGGCGTACAAGCCGGCCCCGGTCACCAGCGGCAGGTCGAGCGTCGTCGCGATGCCCGGTGGCGCTTTGACCACCGCGGGGATCGCGTTGACCACGCGCATCGCCGTGGCGACCAGCCCGGCGTGGTTGTGGTCCCCGCTGGGGCTGCTCAGGCACAGGTCGAGCGCGTAGGACGGTTCGCCGGTGACCTCGATGCGGTACGAGCCGCCCGGCTGGGCCGGCTGCGGCCAGTCGGGGCACAGGTCCTCACGCAGTCGGGTGACGTGTTCGAGCACGACGGCCGGCTTCCCGTCGACGAGTCCGATCACCTCGAAGCGCAGCGCCGCGGCCGTGCCGCGCGCGATATGGCCGGAGGCGATGTCGAAGTCCTCGGGTGCGGGCTCTCGGACATAGATCTCCTCGATGCCGTCGAGGGTGATGTCCAGACCGGCCGCGATCTGGCGGACGACCGAACCCCACGCCAGCGACAGCACACCGGTTTGCAGCAGCATCGGGATCTCGTCCATCGGCTTGCCGAACCCCATGACGTCGAACATCACCGCCGCGCTGTCGTAGGTGCCGTAGTCGACGATCTCCATGCACCGCACCTGCTGGATGCTCTGACAGGTGCCGGCCAGCGCGAGCGGCAGCAGGTCGTTGGCGAATCCGGGGTCGATGCCGTTCACGAACACCGTCGAATTCCCTTGCTGCGCCGCCTGTTCGATCGGATCGAGCAGTTCGGCCGGCAGAACCTGCCACGGGTACTGCAGGAACACCGGGCCGCTGCCGACGATGTTGACGCCGGCGGCCAGGATGCGCTGGTAGTCGGCCAGCGCGTCGGGCAGCCGGACATCGGCCAGCACGGTGTACACCGCGCAGTCGGGCTTGGCCGCCAGGATCTCGTCGAGGTCGGTGGTCGCCGCGACGCCGGTGGAAACACCGAGTCCGGCCAACTCACCGGCGTCCCGGCCGGCCTTGGCATCGGAGGACACCCACACGCCGGTCAGCTCGTAGGCCGGGTTGGTGATCAATGCCCGCAACGCGTGGATGCCGACGTTTCCGGTGCCGAGCTGGGCGACGCGAATGGCCATGACGGTCCTCTACAGGTCGGGTATCGGGAGATCGAGGTTCGGGAAGGTGATGCCGCCGTCGACCTCCAGCGTCTTGCCGGTCAGGTAGCTGCCGGCCGGCGAGGCCAGATACACCGCGGCGGCGGCGATGTCGGCCGGTTCGCCGAGGCGGCGCATCGGCGTCACCTTCTCCATCGGCTCGCGCAGCGCGTCGTTGGAGGCGACGATGTCCAGTGCCGACGTCAGGATCGATCCCGGCGCGATGGCGTTGACCCGGATGAGCGGGCACAGGTCGAGGGCGGCCAGCCGGGTGTAGTGCGCCAGCGCGGCCTTGGCGGTGCCGTAGGCCGCGAATCCGCGGCCGGCGAGCCGGCCCATCGTCGAGGTGATGTTGATGATGCTGCCGCCGCCGGAGTGCTCCAGCA
>ERZ724512.935-NODE-935-length-13677-cov-8.285127_pt1 | contig 13677 bp, 11 predicted proteins | sample MGYA00376045_ERZ724512 | MGnify/ENA primary metagenome ERZ724512 (study PRJEB28724, sample SAMN07190883) | activated sludge metagenome | isolation source: activated sludge of sewage treatment plant in Hong Hong | place: Hong Kong | collected 2016-03-17 ... | reverse complement strand
GCCGGCAACCCGGAGCTATTCACCTGGGTCGAGGGCGACGCCGCCGCCGACGTGCGGCTGACCGTCGCCGACGGCGAGCCGCTGGCCCAGTGGGTCTACGCCGTCGCCGCCCCCTTTGCCACCGTGGCCGATGACACGACCAGCGCGGCCGTCACCGCCGGTTGGGCGGCGGGCGCGTCGGAACTGGGCCGGCTGATGCTGGACGCGCCCACGGCCGCGGCGCTGGAAGCTGCCTGGGGCGCGCCCACTGGCGGCGAGATCGTCGCTGAGGACTTTCTCGGCCGCGTCTGGGCGGCGCGCCCGTCGTGGATCATCGTGCCCTTCGAGGCGCTGCGGCCGGAGTGGAAGGTGTTGCGCGTCGATGGCCAGTCGCCCCTGACCCACGACTTCGCCGCCGAGACCTACCCGCTGACCATCCCCATGACCGTCACCGGCGACCCGGAGGCGGTGGCCGCCTTCCGGCTGCGCTGGGCCGGGCCGACGGTCAACCGCGACCCCGCCCGGCTGACGCGCGTGGCCATGAGCGGCGTCACTGCCCTGGTGCGGGCTACGGCGGCGCAGATGGAGCAGCGCGGCATCCTCTGGCCGGGCGAGGAAGTGGCTCCGGTCTTCGCCGCGGCCGACATCGCCCACGTCAGCAACGAGGTTTCCTTCGCCGCCGACTGCCCTTACCCCGACGCCTATGGCGACACGACCTTCTGCTCGCGCGACCCCTACTTTGAGCTGCTCAAATCCCTCGGCATCGACGTCATCGAGTTGACCGGCAACCACCTCAACGACTGGGGGCGCGAACCGCTGGCGCGCTCGCTGGACATGTATGCCGCCGCCGGGATGCAGTGGTTTGGCGGTGGGCGAGATTTGGCCGACGCCACGCGGGCGCTGACCATTGAGCACAACGGCAACCGCATCGCCTTCGTCGGCTGCAATCCCGTTGGCCCGGCCGGCGACTGGGCGCTGGTCGATGCCGCCGGCTCGCGCCCCTGCGGCCCGGACGTGGCCGCGCAGATCGCCGAGTTGCGCGCCGCGGGCTACGTCGTCATCGCCACGCTGCAATACATCGAGCACTACCGCTACGACCCGCCACCCGACCAGATCGCCGCCTTCGCCGAACTGGCCGCGGCTGGGGCGGCGGCCGTCTCCGGCAGCCAGGGCCACCACGCCCAGGGCTTCGCCTTCGATAACGGCGCATACATCCACTACGGGCTGGGCAATCTCTTCTTCGACCAGATGGACATGCTGGCCACGCGGCAGAGCTTTGTCGATACCTACGTGGTCTACGACGGCCGTCTGATCGCCGTCGAACTGTGGACGGGATTGATCGAGGACTGGGCGCGGCCGCGGCTGATGACAGCCGAAGAACGCGCCGATCTGTTGCAAACGGTCTTCGCCGCCAGCGGCTGGTAATGTGGCGCGATTCTCCGAATCGCCCTCTACACCGGCCCTGTGGCGCGATTCTCCGAATCGCCCTCTGCGCTGGAGTGGAAACGCGATTCGGAGAATCGCGCCACAGGTAGCCCAAATGTGCTATAATATATACCTTGCCGGACACGACACGCCGATCCGCGCACAGGATGCCCTATGACCACTGAGACGCTCGTGCTCATCGACGGCCACGCCCTGGCCTATCGCATGTTCTTCGCCCTGCCGCTGGAGTCATTCTCGACCAAGGCGGGCGAGCCGACCAACGCCACCTTCGGCTTCACGCGCACCCTGCTCGACCTCATCCTGGCCGAAGCGCCGCCCGACTACCTGGCCATCAGCTTCGACACCGGCGCGACCTTCCGCGACGAGATGTACCCGGACTACAAGGGCACGCGCGACAAGATGCCCGACGAGCTGGACGTGCAGATCACGCGCATCAAGCAGGTCGCCCGCGCCCTCAACATTCCGCTGCTGGAGTGCGACGGCTTTGAGGCCGACGACGTGCTGGGCACCATCGCCCGGCAGATGGCCGGCCGCGTTGCCGTCCACATCATCACCGGTGACCGCGACCTGCTGCAACTGGTGGACGACAACACCCGCGTCGAGTTGCCCTCGCGCAAGCCCGGCGGCAGCCCGGAGATCTACGACGCCGCCGGCGTCGTGGGCAAGCTGGGCGTGCGGCCGGAGCAGGTGGTGGACTATAAGGCCCTCGTCGGCGACGTCAGCGACAATATCCCCGGCGTCAAGGGCATCGGCGAGAAGACGGCCGTCAAGCTGCTGGAGGAATACGGCACGCTGGCCAACCTCTACGCCCACCTGGATGACATCAAGGGCGCTTTGCGGCAGAAGCTGGTGGATGGCGAGGGTTCGGCCCGGCTCAGCTATGACCTGGCCCGCATCGTCACCGACGCGCCCGTCAGCGTCAGGCTGGAGGATTGCCGCACCCATGACTTCAACGCCGCCGAGGCCATTGCCCTCTTCCGCGATCTGGAGTTCCGCTCGCTGACCAACGCGCTCATCGCCCGCCTGGGCGCGCCGAACGACCTGCCGCAGGCGGCCGCCGCTGCCGGCGAGGCCGCCCGCAAGACCGAGGCCGTCCTCGTCCGCGACGAGGCGGCGCTGGCCGAGATGGTGGCCCGGTTGGAGCGGGCACAGTGGATCAGCTTCGACGTGGAGACCGACAGCCTGGAGCGGATGCTGGCCGGCATCGTCGGCATCTGCCTGGCCGTCGAGCCGCCGGTGGCCTACTACATCCCCACCGGCCACGTCACCGGCGCGTCGCAGGCCGACAGCGGCCAGATGAACCTCTTTGCCGGCGCGGCCGAGCCTGCGCCGGGGCAGCTGCCGCTGGCGCGGGTCATCGAGGCCATCCGCCCGGCAATGACCAACCCGGCCATCCGCAAGGTGGCCCACAACGCCAAGTTCGACTGCATGATCCTCAGCCGCCACGGGCTGACGGTCACGCCGGTGGCCTTCGACACGATGATCGCCGAGTGGCTGACCGACCCGGCGACGAAGCACAAGGGGCTGAAGGACCTGGCTCGCCACCGCTTGGGCGCGGAGATGACCGACATCGAGACGCTCATCGGCCGCGGCAAGACCCAGGTAACCTTCGCCCAGGTGCCCATTGAGGCCGCCGCGCCCTATGGGGCGGCCGACGCCGACATGACCCTGCGCCTGATGCCCCTCTTGCAGCAGGAGATCGAGGCCAAGGGGCTGACGCGACTGCTCGACCTGGAGATGGAGCTACTGCCGGTGCTGGCCGACATGGAACGGGTGGGCGTGCGCATCGACGTCGATTTCTTCCGCCAGATGTCGCAAGACCTGGCGGCGGCCCTCCTGCGACTGGAGGGGGCCATCTACGAGATCGCCGGCGAGCCGTTCAACATCAACTCGACCCAGCAACTCAGCGACATTCTCTTCGGCAAGCTGCACCTGCCGCGCGAGGGGCTGAAGAAGATCGCCAGCGGCCACTACTCGACCGCCGCCGACGTGCTCGACGGCCTGCGGGCGGTGGACAAGAGCGGCATCGTCGATGCCATCATTGAACACCGCGAACTGTCCAAGCTGAAGGGCACCTACGTCGATGCCCTGCCGCTGCTCATCAACCCCAACACCGGTCGCCTGCACACCAGCTTCAGCCAGATCGGCGCGGTCACCGGCCGGCTGGCCAGCAGCAACCCCAACCTTCAGAATATCCCCGTCCGCAGCGAGGTCGGCCAGCAACTGCGGCGCGGCTTCATCAGCGACCCCGGTTGGGTGTTCCTCTCGGCCGACTACTCGCAGGTCGAACTGCGCATCCTGGCCCACATCAGCCAGGACGAGACGCTGCTGGAGTCCTTCCGCAACGACCGCGACATTCACACGACGACGGCCGCGGCCGTTTACGGCATCCCGCCGGAGAAGGTGACGCGCAACCAGCGCAACTTCGCCAAGCGGGTCAACTTCGGCCTGATCTACGGCATGAGTTCCTTCCGGCTGGCGCGTGAGAGCGGCCTGACGCCCAACGAGGCGGACACGTTCGTCCGCGCGTACTTCGCCCAGTTCCCCGGCGTGGAGCGCTATCTGGAGGAGACGCGCATCAAGGCCCGCACCGACGGCTACGTGGAGACGCTCTTCGGCCGCCGCCGCTACTTCCCCGTCTTCAAGTCGCCCATGAGCAGCGCCAACCGCCAGGCGGTCATGCGCGCCGAGCGCGAGGCGGTCAACCACCCCATCCAGGGCACGGCCGCCGACATCATCAAGATCGCCATGGTGCGGCTGCACGCGCGATTGAGCGAGCGCTACCGGGCGCGGATGCTGCTGCAAGTCCATGACGAGCTGCTGCTGGAACTGCCGCGCGAAGAAGTCGAGGCAGTCCGGCCGCTGGTCGTCGAGATCATGTGCGACGCCTACGAGTTGGACGCGCCGCTGCGCGTCGAGGCCGAGACGGGCGCGAACTGGCTGGAGTTGAAGAGCGGCTAGTCGTCGCCATACCACGTCAGCGCGGTGAAATCGACGGCCACGGCGCCGCCGTAGCTGCCCAGCCACGCGGCGACCTCGTCCGACGCCAGCGCGACTTCGCCCTGCCAGAGGCGCTCGCGATTGACCCAGGCCGTCACGTGGGCGGGATTGGCCGTGGCGTCGATGTCGAGCCAGATTTCGTTGCTGGCCGCGCCCGTCCGCACGTGGGGCCACGGCTGCCACGGCAACAGATAGCGCTTCTCCCTCGCCGTCGTCGCCCACACGGCGACCTCCCCCAGCGGCGACACAGCCACGGTCAGCGCGCCGCCGCCCAGGGCCAGGCCATAGCCGCTGTCCATCTCTCCGCTGACGTGGTGCGCCGTCAGGCGGACTGAACGACGCGCCGGCAGGGTGGCGAAGGGCGACGGCTGCCACTGGAAGAACTCGCCTCCGCCTTCCAGCCCCAGCGACCCGGGGTAGGAACTTCTGAACAGCGGGCCGAGCGGCCGGGGGTCGAACGCGCCCAGAGCGATCAGCAACACCAGCGCTACGGCGACGAGGGCCAGCGCCGCCGCGGCCAGGCGCAGGACGCGACCGGCGGCCTGGGGTGGCGTGCGAATGACGGACATCGAACGGCGTTTATAGACCCCTTTGGCGCGCCGCGCAAGGACGGCCGGAGGCCAGTAGTACAGCCTGTCAGGCTGTCGTCGCCGGCCACAGCCTAACAGGCTGTGCTACGGGCTGGGTCTGGCAGGTTGCCAAGCGGCCGAAAGAGCGCTAGGATCACGGTTAGCAAGCAGGCCGGGTGATCGCGGCTCCGGTTCGCCGGGGTCGAGGAAAGTCCGCACTCCATAGAGCAAGGTGCCGGCTAACAGCCGGGCGGGGTGACTCGACGGCAAGTGCAACAGAGAGGTGTATTGCCGCAGGGGGCAACCCTTGTGGCGAGGGTGAAACGGTGGTGTAAGAGACCACCGGCGGCGGCAGCGATGTCGCCGGCCAGGCAAACCCCACCAGGAGCAAGGCCAAGCAGGGCGAAAGGCGCTCGTCGCCTACGGAGCGGCTCGTTCCGTCTGACGTCCGGGTAGGCCGCACGAGGTTGCCAGTAATGGCGATCCCAGATAGATGATCACCGCCGGCGGACGGTTCGCCGCCGCCGGAACAGAATGCGGCTTATAGGCCCGCTTGCTACCGGGTTCGGGCATGATCCGACAGGCCGCGCGACGCCTGCCGGGTCTGGTCGGGAGATTATGTGATGGTGCGTGTGCTGTTCGTCTGTCTGGGTAATATCTGCCGCTCGCCGATGGCTGAGGCGATTTTTCAGCGCCTGGTCGATGACGCCGGGTTGACCGGCGAGGTTCAGGTGGACTCGGCCGGCACCAGCGCCTACCACGTCGGCGAGCAGGCCCACCCCGGCACGCGGCGCGTCTTGGCCCGTCACGGCATCCAATATAGCGGACGGGCCCGCCAGCTCACCGGCGGCGACGCCGCGGGCGACGCCGCCTATCTGATCGCCATGGACAGCGAGAACGTCGCCGACTTGCAGCGGCGGTTTGGCGAAGACGCGCGCATCCACCGCCTGCTCGATTTCGCCGGCCACACGCCCGTCCGTGACGTGCCCGACCCCTATTACAGCGACAACTTCGATTACGTCTACCGGCTGGTCGAAGACGGCTGCCAGGGCTTGCTCCAGGCCATCCGGGCCGATACCGGCTTGTAGACATCGTCCCCGGCCGAGCGACGCGGCGCTACCCACGCCCCGGCGACGGCATCATCGCTCCCCCGCGCCCCGGCCGCCCTCTGTTTGACATGCCCTTAACCTATCACCAGGAGAGAAAGCGAATATGGCGAGTGTCAGTGAGCATGAGGTCATCGTAGTTGGCGCGGGGCCGGGCGGCGCCACGGCGGCCACGGCCCTGGCCCAGGCGGGGCGCGATGTGGCCCTCCTCGACCGGCAGCGCTTCCCACGCGATAAGATCTGCGGCGACGCCATCTCGCTGGGGGCCATCCGCATCATGAATGACCTGGGCATGGCCGGCAAGATCGCCGCGGCCCGCGCGCGCGGCGAGTTCTACCCGCTCGACGGCATGCGCCTCGTCTCGCCCAGCGGCCGTACCCTTGAAGTCCCTTTCCACGGCGGTCCGGCCGACGAAGACTCCTACGTCGCCCCACGCCTCTACTACGACGCCGTCATCCAGCAGCAGGCCATCGACTCCGGCGCTTGCTTCGAGCAGGCCGAGGTCGAAGCGCCGCTGCTGGCCGATGGCCGGGTTGTCGGTGTGCGGGCGCGCCGCAACGGGACTATGCATGAGTATCGCGCCCCGCTGGTCATCGCCGCCGACGGCGTCACCTCGACCATCATGCGCCAGCTACGGCCGGAAACGGAGCAACACGTGGACATGCACCGCGCCGTAGCCTTGCGCGCCTATGTCGAGGGCATGGAACTGTTTCCCCACAAGGTCGAGTTCTTCCTCTATGAGGAAGTCCTGCCCGGCTACGCCTGGATCTTCTCGGCTGGTGACGATCTGGCCAATATCGGCCTGGGCATGCGCCTCGACGTTTTCCGCCGCAACAAGCACAACCTCAAGAAGATGCTGCGCGATTTCCTGGCCATGCCGGCCATTCGCTCGCGGCTGCGCGAGGGGCACGTCGTGCGCGATGTGGCCATCTGGCAGCTCAGCTTCGGCTCGCAGAAGGGGCTACAGCATGCCTTCGACGGCGCGCTGCTGGTCGGCGACGCGGCCGGCTTCATCAACCCGCTGACCGGCGGCGGCATCCACAACGCGCTCATCTCCGGCCTGCTGGCCGCCGAGACGGCCGGCGAGGCGCTGAAGCGCGGCGATTTCAGCCGGGAGAGCCTGCGCGTCTATGAGGAGCGCTGCCACGAGGCGATGTGGTCGGGCATGCGCACGTCGTTCTTCTACCAGCGCTTTCTGATGAACTATCCCACGCTGGTAGACTGGCTGATCCGGTTTCTGGGCCGGCATGGCGGCGTGGCCAAGGCTTTCGTGTCTAAGCTCTAGCCGCCGGCCGGCGAATCGTCCGGCAGATAGACGAGGATGTGCGAGGGTAGCTCGAAGACGGACAGGTTCTTGCTGACGAAGGCATCGGCCCCGGCGTCCAGGACGGTCTCGCGCACTTCCGGGCGGTTGTTGGCCGAGTAGATGACGATGCAGGGCGGCTTCTCCGGCCGCAGGGCGCGGATGCGGCGGCACGCCTCGATGCCGTCCATGACCGGCATCATCACGTCCAGCAGGATGACATCCGGCACCTCGCCGGCAATGCTATCCAACGCCTCCTGGCCGCTGGATACCCGCGTGACCGACCAGCCCACACGCTCGAAGACAATCTGGTAGAGGTTGGCTAAGGAGAGGTTGTCGTCAACGATCAAGACCGAATGGCTCATAGCGACCGCGTTTTCGCCCGAAGATATGGTAATCGGTGATTGTATCGTTGTGGCGCAGTTTGACCAGAAAAACGAAGCGCCCGCGCAAAGGCGGGCGCTCATGAGTAATGACGATGGCGCGCTAGGCGAACAACCCCCTAGCGCTTGGGAACGACACGCTTGGCTTGGGGGCCTTTGCCCTGATCGATGAGATCATACTCAACCCGATCGCCCTCGTAGAGATTGCGATAGCCATCGCCATCGATAGACGAATAGTGGACAAAGACCTCTTGCCCACCCTCATCCGGGTTGATAAAGCCATACCCCTTCAAGCGGCTGAACCACTTCACGATACCTGAAGCGCGGAACATAGAACCAATACCTCCAGCGTTACTTCTGACTGCTCCAAAGCGCTATTGACTACGGAGGCGTCTCAGATAAAGCACCATTTCGCTTCCGTGAAATGGTGCTTCAACTGTGGCGTACTACCGATACCTGGCGTATACCGAGGCTACCAATACGTTTGCGGTTACTGGCAGATTAGCATATTGGGCCGGAGGGGGTCAACGGGGGTAGACGACATTTCACGCCTTCTTCACGGCGTCTGCACGCCTTCTTCGGGCTATCGCGAAGGGGCCGGAAAGTGGCCTGATACTATCCCCAGGCAGGCGGCCCGGCGGCCGGCGTCGGGCCGCCAGGCCCTACTGGGGCAGGCGCAGAGAGGCCTGCAAGAAGGCCTCGCGCGCGCCGGTGTCGCTGAAGCCGACGCTCTCGGCCAGCTGGATCGAGGCCGCGTTCTCCTCGGAGACGACGTAGAGAGGCGCGCGGCCGCTGTCCAGCACGTACTGGCACAGGGCGGCGACGACGCTGCGCCCCCAGCCCTGCCGCCGGAATTGCGGCCGCGTGCTGACGGCGATCTCGGCGAAGTGGGGCGACTGCCAGTTGAGCGACGCCGTGGCCGCCACCTCCTCCGTGCCCGTCTGCGACGAGCGGATGGTGAAACGCGCCAGACCGCCCGGCCCCTCGCTGCGCGTCACCAATACGTTGATGATCGGCTCGAACCGCCGGCCGTCCAGAGCATAGAGGCGCAGGCGTTCCTCGGACTGGACGTCGCATAGCGCCCGCAGCAGGGGCAGATAGCGGTTGGGGGCGCTGATGATGACCGGCTGGCCGGGGGCGAGCGCCTGCCGCAGCAGGGCCGCGGCGGCGTCGGTCGCCGCCGGGTCGCGGTCGGTCGGCAGGCGCATCGTCACCAGCGGCCGGAACAGGTCAATGCCCGTCCGCGAGAAGGCCACGTAGCCATCGGCGCGCTGCTCCGCCAGCAGCGGCGGCGTCACCAGCGTCGTCCGCTCGTCGGGGTGGTAGAGGGCGTAGTAGGCGGCCATCGCGTCGGCCGGCTCGCGCTCGCGCAGGAGGTGGCGAATGGCCCGCCGCTTGTCCTGAATGCCGGTCATGCAAGGCTCCACAGCGCCAGCAGGGCGCAGCCGATGGCTTCTTCCACGGCAGCGGCGACGACCTCCCGCCCGGGCTGGTAGCTGTCCATGCTCTCGGCGCTGACCAGTACGTTGCCGTCAACGGCCAGGATGGCCGCCGTGGCCACGCCGCGCAGGCTGCCGACCAGGAACAGCGCCGCGCACTCCATCTCCACGGCCAGCACATTGGCCGCCGAGAGGACGCGGTAGTCGGGCGCGCCGGCCAGGGGCACGCCGGGGTAGAAGCTGTCGCGTGAGATGACAATGCCGCTGTGGGCAGGGGGCTTGGCTTTGGCCGCGACGCGGGTCAGAGCCAGCGTCAGGGCGGCGTCGGCCACGGCCGGGTAGCCCTCGGGGACGGTCTCGCGGCCGTAGCCGGTGTTCTGCACGGCGGCCGTGGCCACGACCAGGTGGCCGGCGTCGATGCCGGTTTGCAGCGCGCCACACGTGCCCACGCGCACGATCTGCCGCGCCCCGGCGGCGATCAGCTCCTCGAAGGCCACGGCCGCGCCCGGCGCGCCGACGCCGTGGGAGCAGACGGTCAACGGCAGGCCCTCATAGCTGCCGCGCAGGGCGCGGTACTCTCGATGGTGGCTCAGCGGCGCGGCCCCCTCCAGGCGGGCGGCGATGCGCGCCGCCCGCGTCGGGTCGCCGCAGACGATGACCGCCGGCGTGACCGCGCCCACGGGCAGGCCGGTGATGGGTAGCAGACGTTGGCTCATGGGCAATTAGTAGGTTTCGGGCGGGGCCGGCTTGTTGGCCAGCACCTCGTCGATGGTGGTCATCACGTCGTCGGTCAGCTGCGACAGCAGTTCGAGAGCACGCAGGTTGTCGTGGACTTGCTCCACGCGCGACGCGCCCAGGATGACCGTGCTGACGTGGGGGTTCTTCAGACACCAGGCGATGGCCAGCCGGCTCATCGTCGTGCCCAGCCCCGCGGCGATGGGCGTCAGCCGGCGCACCTTCTCCAGGTTGGCCCGCCCCTCGTCGCTCTCGATGTTCTCGCGCATCCACTCGTAGCCGGCCAGATTGGCGCGGGAGTCGGCGGGAATGCCGTCGTTGTACTTGCCGGTCAGGATGCCGAAATAGAGCGGCGAAAAGGTTGTCGTGCCCAGGCCCATGCTTTCATAGAGGGGCAGGAACTCGCGCTCGACCTTGTCGCGGTGGAGCATGCTGTATTGCGGCTGTTCCATCGTCGGCGGGATGAGGTGATACTGCCGGGCGACGCCGTAGGCCTCGGCCAGCTGCTGCGCTGACCATTGCGACGTGCCCCAGTAGAGCACCTTGCCCTGGTGGATCAGCTCCGTCATCATGCGGACGATCTCTTCCATCGGCACGTTGATATCGGGGCGGTGGCAGAAGTAGAGGTCGAGATAATCGACCTGCAGGCGGCGCAGAGCGTCGTGGCAGGCCTCGAAAACGTGCTTGCGGTGCAGGCCGCGCTGGGTCGGCTTGGGATCATCGACCGACCCCCACATGACCTTGCTGGAGACGATGTAGCTGTCGCGCGGCCAACCGGCCTGCCGCAACGCCTCGCCCATGATCGTCTCCGATCGGCCGCCGGCATAGACCTCGGCATTGTCGAAGAAGTTGACGCCGGCCTCATAGGCCGCGCCCATCGTCTCCAGCGCCTGTTCGACGCCTAACTGATGGCTAAAAGTCACCCACGAACCATACGACAGGGCGCTGACCGGCAGCCCGGACTTGCCCAGACGACGATACTCCATGCTCTAGACTCCTTAATGTAGGCGTTGTCCCGCCTGATACGGGAAGATGTGGGCGCGCTCGCCGGCGCGGATGCCGTCCTGGCGGGCGCGCCAGTAGTCAACGGTGTAGAGGTCGCCGTGGGCGCTCTCGAACACCGCCCGCAGCGAGCCGCTGAGACCCAGGAAGTTGGGGAACTCCTCCGGGAAGATGTCGTTGGTGTTGATGTGGAACCACGGCTCGGCGGCCAGTTCCTCCTCGTAGCGATCCGTCGGCGGCAGGCGGCGGAAGTTGCATTCCTCCAGCAGGCACAGCTCGTCGTAGTCGTAGAAGACGACGCGGCCGTGGCGCGTGACGCCGAAGTTCTTCAGCAGCATGTCGCCGGGGAAGATGTTGCTACAGGCCATGTCCTTGATCGCCTGGCCGTAATCGACCACGGCGGCGCAGGCCGTGGCCTCGCGCGCCTCGCGGGCGAAGATGTCCAGCGGAATAACGCGGCGCTGGAAGTAGGCGTGGGCCAGAACGACGGTCGCCTCGCCGACGATGACCGACTGACTGCAATCGCGCTGCAACGCTTCCAGCAGTTCCGGCGAAAACAGGTCGCGGCTGAACTCCAGATACTCGAACGACTGCGCATCGACCAGGCGGCCGGCGCGGTCGTGGCGATAGACGAGGTCATACTTGGCCATGACCTCCTTGCGTGTCGAGTCCTTGGGGTAGTTGAAGTGATCCTTGATGAGCTTCAGGACGATGTCGTAGCTGGGCATGGTGAAGACTAGCATGACCATGCCTCGCTGACCGCGGGCGATCTCGAAGCGCTCCTGGGTGTAAGCCAGGTGGTCGAGCAGGTCGCGGTATAGCTCCGTCTTGCCGTGCTTGTTATAGCCGAGGGAGATGTACAGCTCGCCGGTGCGCTTGCGCGGCATGATGGCCTTGAGAAAGTACACCAGGTCATAGGGCCGCTCGACATCGACGTGGAAGTAGGAGTGGGCGAAGCTAAACAGGATGCTGACGCTGTCCTCGTCCAGCAGGACGCTATCGACGGTCAGCCCCTCCGGCGTGTGGATGAGCGCCAGCGCCAGGGGGAAGCTCTGCGATCCGCTGAATAGCCGCCCGACCAAATAGGCCCCCATGCCGCGGTAGAAGGCGGGCTTGACCATCTCCACCCGCTCGACAGTGCGCAGCGTGTTGAGCGCCTCTAGCTGAGCGTCGATGCGCTCGGCCACCAGGCGAGCGTCCTCGGCCATGTTGCGGAAGGGGGCGGCGAAGCGGGCGTCGCGCAGGATGGCCGTGACCAGGTCGGTCGTTGAGGTGATGCGGCTGTAGACGCGGTAGACCGGCGATTGCGGCCGTGTCGGCGGCGTCTCGAAGTCGGTGGCCACAAACTCGATCTGGTGGTCAACGCCGACGGTGGTGAAGATGCGGCGCGTGACGGAGTTGAAGAATGTCTCGGCCACCTCCCAGTCGTCGCGCCGGGCGATCAGGCCGGAATAGACGGCCTTCATGCTGACCCAGATGAGCTTGTTGTCCAGCCGTTCGCGCAGCAGGTCGCGGATGGCCGCCTCGGCCAGATCGACGATGCGCCGGTAGAGGCCCAGGCGCGCGGCGGCGTCCTCCTGCAAGCCACCCCAATCCTGCGTCTCGAAGCGGCGCTTGGCCTGGCCGGTGATGGCCTGGAACTGGTCGTGGAAGGTATTGTAGGCGGTCTGTAAGGTAGTCGCGCCGACGTTGGCCAGACGGCTGTCCGTCAGGCGGGTCATGGCACAAGCGGCTCCGGCAACGGCTCAGGCGACGGGGCGCGGCGACGGCTCAGGCCGACGAGGATGAGCAGGGCCAGCACCAGCGCGCCGATAGCCACCAGCAGGGCGACGTTGGCGTCGAGGGCGGCCGGCGCGGCCACCGCCTCGCCGGCGCTTTTGTCCGCCGGGGCCGGCGCTTCGATGGCCGCCGGCGGCGGCACGGGCAGGGCGTTGACGGGTGTGTCTTTCCAGCGCGCGCCCTCCTCGATGAGCATCACCGGGATGCCGTCGCGAATGGGGTACTTGTAGCCGGTGTCGGCCGACACCAGCCAGCAGCCGCGCACCAGCTCCAGCCGGCCGGGGTCCGCGCCATAGCGAGCGCCTTCCTGGATGGCCTGCGGGTCGCGCAGAATTTCCAGGAGATCGGGGCTGATGGGCGAGGGGGTTTGTTGTTGGGCCATTCGGTTCCCTTCCTCTTAGGGGATTGGCGGCGGCGCGGGGCGGGATGACATCCCGCGCTACAACCGGCTGCCTATGGGGATGATACGTCTACACCGTGGCCACTGTCAACTAAAGGCCAGTTCGGCCGCGCTTGAGGAGGGGCGGGTCAGGCGGGATGCCATCCCGCCCTACAATTAGCTGTTAGCTGTCGAGCCAGAAGAGGCCGGTCTGTTCGCCTTCGACGCTGTAGGCGGCCAGGGCTGTCTCCAGGTTTTCGTAGATGACGATGGGGCTGCGGCCGCCGAGCCAGATGGAAACGTAGTTGCGGTCGGGGTATTCCGCGCCCAGGGCGACGACGTTGGTCATATCGACCGTGTCGGCCGCGCCGCGAACGATGGCGAAGCGGCGGAAGCGGCCAAATAGCTCCTGCTGCGCGGCGCGGAACTCGGGGCTGATCATCGGCAGCGTTCGCTGGAGCGCCGCGGCGTCTTCGCGGCGAGCCAGGGCCGCGCCGGCGGCGGCGGTCACGGCGGTGATGGCCGCCGTGCTGGCCCCGAATTGCAGCAGAAAGCGG
>ERZ724512.934-NODE-934-length-13680-cov-6.482055_pt1 | contig 13680 bp, 7 predicted proteins | sample MGYA00376045_ERZ724512 | MGnify/ENA primary metagenome ERZ724512 (study PRJEB28724, sample SAMN07190883) | activated sludge metagenome | isolation source: activated sludge of sewage treatment plant in Hong Hong | place: Hong Kong | collected 2016-03-17 ... | reverse complement strand
GGCAACGGACCAACCCTGGGAGTGATGGGGGGACTCCAGTCGGTACGAGGTGATGAGGCTGTGGAACTGGATGGATCAAACGATCAAGTGGACATCGAGAGCGACTTGGGTGTGGCCGACTCTGATGAGGACGGCTACGCAATCGAAATCAGGTTCCAATTTACATCCGCGCCCACAAACGGCGACGTGCTGTTTTCCAAAGGTGACGACGATGACGGGTTAGAGCTTTCGTATCGAGACGGCGAAATCCGCTTCGACGTTCGCAAGGCTCAGGTTGAACGTACCGTCAGCTCCTACGGTTTTACGGCAGACGCCAACTGGCATCACGCCGTTGCGCAGGTCAACGGCGATGATATTCAGCTGTACGTGGACGGAATTGGCTCGGCGGTGGGCTTTGACGAACCTGTGGTCGCCGGCAACAGCGCCGGAGATCCCTTGGTGGTCGGGGCCGTGGAAGATCAGGTGGCTGGCCACTCAGCAGTCGTCGTCGACTCTTTGGCCGTGTACGACCAGGCTCTGACCGAGCCTGAAATACTCGCCAAGTACGGTGAAGGAATCGGTGAGCCTGTAGACCTCGTTCTGAGTGAGAACCTGCCGCAGGCCGATGGCGATGGCGACGGGATTATCGATCTCACCGACAATTGTCCGGCGAACGCGAACCCAGACCAAGAGGACATCGACGTCGACGGGCTAGGCGATCCGTGCGACTCGATGGACGACGTCGATGGCGATAACGTCGATGATGCCCTCGACAATTGCCCAGGAGTTTTCAACGAAGACCAAGCCGATGCCAATTCGAACGGAGTCGGCAACGAATGTGAAGCTGAAGGCGTCGAAACCGCTTCTTCAGACGATACTGACTAGAACCGAAACATAGATGTCGCATGAGGGTTAAGCAGGCATGGTGCGTAGCAGCCAAAGCCACAAAGTGATTCTGGCGGTGATTCTGGCGATTCTCGCGGGGGTCGGCCTGGGCGCGGCCCAATCGGGGGCTGCTGGACCGGACCCGAATTTCGGGACCGGTGGAAGCGTGAGGCCGTTTGTTGGAAATGAAGGCGTGAGTCAGTTGCTTGCTCCGGGGAATGACATAATCGCCGTCGGTACGAAGTTCTCCGTCGCCAAGTTTGATGTCGATGGGATCGCTGACCAGTCATTTTCGTTTGATCCGCTGGATGCGGCACCGCAGTACCTCCAGGTGGGCTATGAGGAGTTCGCAGGTGCCCGGTTGGATAGGTGGGACAACCTGGTGATTGCCGGCCAATACTCTGGCAACAGAGGCTCGATGCCATGGCTAACCAAGGTGGACACCGAAGGACGGCTGGCGCTGCCGTTCGCCGACAAGGGCTACTGGATTCCCAAGAAGACGATGGGCTTCAGGACATCTGTCAACGAGATAGCGATGGACCAGGCAGGCCGGATCTACGTTGCCGTGGTTCGAGCGGTGAAAAAAAGGGGATCGGCCGCCTCGAGAACCTCGATCCAGAGATTAACTCCGAACGGTAGGCCCGACTCTAATTTTGCCGACACGTCATCCAAACGGGTCTTGAAGAGAGGTGCGAAGTCGGGCTACGCCAGCGTGGATGGACTTACGGTCACGAGCGACGGCAAGATCATCTACTCGATCTCGACTGCCAACGGCGCCATCCTCCGTGCGCTCAAGCCCGATGGAAGTCGAGACAGGGCGTTCGGTCACGATGGCAAGTTGCACGTAAATCACTCCTTTTCGGTAGCGAAGTTGACATCGTCGGGAAACCGCGTCTTGCTTTGGGGAAATCTGGCAAGGCGTTCTCCGCGGGACACCTTTGCGCCGTATGCTGTGGCACTTCGTAGTAACGGTCGCGTAATCTCTACCTTCGGTCGCACGGGACGATCCGAAATCGACGTTGGGCTCCTCGCCAGCGCAGGAGTCAAGCCTACGCACGTGGTGACTCCGGCGACCTTCTCCTTGGACAAGAAGGGTCGTGCTATCGCGTCATTCAACGTGGGGACGGGCCGGAGTTCAAAGGCACGCATGACAGCGATTCGCCTGAACCAACGTGGCCGTCTGGATCGATCCTTTGGCGAAGATGGGGCCTTTCAAGCACCCGTCGAGTACAACTCCGAGAATTCATCGGTGACCCTGGACGATGGATCCGTCGTCGTTGATGCGGCAGTTGCGGACAACGGAGCTACTCACCCAGGTCTGTATCGGTTGCTGCCCTAGGGGCAGTGACACAGGACGGATTGGTTCTCGAAATCAGACCGTCCCCTGGTACCTAACGCGGAATGACCGGAAGGTGATTCCGTAGTTTTCCCGGTTGCTATTTCTGACGAGATGGAGAATAATCCCCCCCCATACGGTGCGGGAATGCACCGATTGAACGCATAGGAGTCACGTTGTCTCGTCGGACAAACGGATTTGTGTTAAGCGCTTTCGCTTTGTGTTCTCGAACCGCTTTCTCAGCGGAATCCCTTGGGCACCGAAACAATTGGGGGCAAGTTGCTAGCGCAACGACGTAACCGTGCGGAAGGTTTTCATTACCCATGTAGGGCCAGTCGTTGGATCAAACAAGAGGGCAGGGGGAAGAGGAAAGATGTCCATATCTACGGTCTTGCGGATGACATTGTCCGGGGCGGCTGCCATATTGCTTTTGGCCGCAAGCGCTCAAGCATCCGATAGCTGTATAGGCGAAAGCATTACTTCACCGCAAGCTGATGGCATCGTCCAGGGAACATCGTGCTCTGATCTGATTATTGTGGCCGCAGGCGTGAGTCAAGTGAAATCAGGCGATGGAAACGACGTAATCGTTGGTGGCACAGAGGTAAATTCAATCGCTGCTGGCGAAGGTGACGACATCGTGTACGCCAACGGCGACGCCGAGGTAGATGCTGGAGGCGGTGACGACCTGGTCTTCGGTGACGGGGAGCTTTACGACTCCTCGGTGCCATCTGCTACTTCCAGTTCGGCTTCGAATAGGCGTCTCCAGAAAAATGCGCTGAGATCGACCCTGCGAAAGCTCAGGAAGCAGGCTCGGTTTGACGCAAGACACGCCAGGAGTAGTCGCGCGGCAACTGTGTCTGCTGATATCTACGGCAACGAGAACGACAATACGATTTTCGGGGGTGGAGGAAACGACCAGATCTACGGTCTTGCAGGCGCTGACACCCTATATGGGGATTCCGGCGATGACGCGGTCTACGGTGGCACCGGTAACGACATGGTAACTGGCGGTCACGGAGTAGATATTGTCCAGGGCCAAGACCAAAATGATTACGTGCGGGGTGATGGAGGAGAGGACGAACTTACAGGTGGCAGCGGTAACGGTGACACAGTAAGCTATGCGACTGGTATTACCCCCGGATTTTCTCCGAATGATACGGATATCCCCAACGCAGTCCATACTTTCCTGGCTTCTATAGCCGGCTTTCCATCGGTTGCTGAAGGTCGAGGAGTCTACATTGATCTGAGTAACGGATCCGTTAACGTAGCCCGAAACGGTACGCCGAAAGATGCTGGAGGTGATGACGACAAAGGCACAATTGATGGCTTTGAAAACATCATCGGCACGCCTTACGCGGATTACATTATCGGCAACTCGCTTGACAATGAAATTCATGGAGGTGGCGGAGCCGACGTCATCCGCGGCGTTGGAGGCATAGACGAAATATACGGTGGTGCAAGCGGTGACAACCTCGCCGGCGGGACTGAGGCCGATACGATTCATGGTGGACCGGGCGTTGACTACTGTGACGGTGAGAATACGTCAGACAGTTGTAACGAGTCCGGGTCTGCAGCCAATAAAGTCATAGGCCGCGATACATCTAAGATTGCCATAGGCTTCCAAACTGATTTCAGCTCAACCTTGCCATACCGGGAGCTTTACGTGACTGGCGGATCCAGCATCGACAAGGTGGAGGTGTGGTACACGGATGTAGTGGGAGCGCCAGACGAGGTCTATTTTGAAAATAAAGGATCCACACCGTTTGATACTTCCAGCGCTGAGAAGACCGATGGCTGCGACTATTCGGAAGCATCCAGCAGTGCTCCATTTGTCTGGTGCACATTTGCCAAACCACTTGATGCTGTGACGGCATCTGGTTCGGGAAATGGTGATACTTTGAAGTTCGTTGACTCGGGTTTCATGCGAATTACTTCGCCAATGATATTGGGAGGCGCGGGTGGTGACAATCTCACCGGAACGTCGTTCACTGACGACGTGTTGGCCGACGGGGATGGAAACGACACTCTGTCAGGTGGTAGTCGGAATGATGTCCTTATCAACACGGACGGTGTAGATAGCTTGAATTCCGGAGGTGATGATGACTTGTTCCTGTCAGTCGCTACGTGCGAGGGCGACACATTGAACGGTGCGGGAGGTATGGACAACGCCTCATGGGCGCGGCTTCCTGTCAGCGAGGGATCAAACGGAGTGGAGGCCCTGCTGTCCGCGGGCGGAGGAGGAAATGGGTCTTTCGGTAATTTCTCATCGTCTGGTCCTTATTGCTCGGGGAGCGGCAGCGTGGGAACTCTGATCGACATGGAGAATCTCGAAGGCTCAGTGGGACTGGACCGTCTGACCGGAAATAATTCCGACAATCGGCTGTTGGGTCACAGCAGCAAAGACAGACTCGTCGGCGGCTATGGGGACGACACGTTGACCGGTCAAGAAGGAGGCGACGTGTTCGACGCCGGTGGCGGAAGCGATCTTATCTGGGCCTACGACGGCGTGCGAGACACGGTCGACTGCGGCGCTAACGCCAACGATGGTAATTACGACAAGGGCGGTTTGGATGTCCTCAGTGGGAGTTGCGGAGGGCTTTCTGGAAAGTAGATCGAGGTTTGTTGCCTCTGCTAGCCGGGGGCGTCGCAACTTGCGGCGCCCCCACGGTTTTTGGGACCGATGACACAAGTGGTCTACAGGGCGAAGAAAGGAAGAATCCTTTGGATCGCCGTCGCGGCAGCTGCCGTGGCGACCTTGTTGGGAGCCTGGACATCCGGTCAGGCACGAGCTCAGACAAAGTTCGATACCTCGTTCGGCAAGAAAGGCCGGGTGATCCTGCCGACGGGCTTCAGGCCTTGGGGTCTTCCGAACGGCGATTACACGGGCGGCGCCACTTCGTTGGCGGTGGATCACCGCGGCCGAATCGTCGTCGGAACCTCGGATGGGTCGGATCCCGTCGTTGCCCGATTCCTTCCGGACGGTCAGCCTGACCCCACGTTCGGCGAGGATGGACGAGTCGATCTGTATTCGCCGATCTTCGGTTTTCCTGACGACAAACGGAGGTCATCAACGATCACGGCCCTGGCAGTTCAAGCTGACGGGAAGATCCTGGCGTTCGGCAGCGTGTACGGCAAACTCGGCTCGAATTTCTACCCGTGGATGGACTCCTATCGGGTCCGGCTGAATCGCAATGGGACCGTGGACACGACATTCATCGGTGGACATTACGGGGTAAGAGGAGACCCGTTTTGGTCGCAGTCGATAGTTCTCCTGGGAAACGGTTCTTTTCTGGTTGCGGGCAGAAGGCCGATGTCGTCTTCAAACGACAACCCGAAATCGATGCCAACGATTGCGAAATTCCACGGTAACGGTAGTCCGGACAGATCGTTCGGTGACGAAACAACGAGCTGGGAGAAGGGGTATGCAGGCTTCGCCCCCGACAAGCCGCCCCACGGAGGCTTCAGCCGGATCAAGACTGTCGGGAAAGGCAAGATCCTGGCGGCGGGATTCTTCGAGTGGAAGCCGATGATCGCCCGCTTCCTGCGAAACGGTCACCTCGACAAGAGCTTCGGTTCAAGAAAAACACCCGGACGGGCCATTACTCCATTGATCGGCAAGTGCCGTTGCGCCGTGACATGGGGGGCACGTTTCGACTCCAAAGGCAGAATCGTGATGGCTGGCTGGGCATTCCCGGGGCGAAAGATTCAGGACAGACTCTGGGTCGCTCGCTTTCTCCCGAATGGAAGACCCGACTTGAGCTTCGGTCACAACGGGAAGGTGATCCGCAAGGTCGATCTGCGCGTTGAGGTCGGAGATCTCATAATCCAGCGAAACGGGAAGATCGTGGTATCGGCAATGGAGGGCTTTCTCGAAAGGAGCAGCCTTGCGCTCTACCGATTCAACCAGGACGGCGGTCGCGACCTAAGTTTCTTCAACGACGGGAAGCTGGTCCAAAGGCTTGGAGAGACAACTTCAGGCCTGAGCACAACTCTCGATCGAAAAGGCCGACTCTTGATCGCGGGCGGGGTGCTACGCAACGGGCAGGGCCACATGCTTCTTGAGCGGTTTCGGAATGGTCACTAACGTCCCGGTCCGACCGTAGCATCGCTCAACAGCTACCAGCGATGTCGACCTCTGCGTAGATAGCTGAAACCACGAGGTAATTCTTCGTACGATCTAGCATTTCGTGGATCGATCGGATAGGGTCGAATCAAGACGTGCGTCTGTCTCATCCAATTACCCGAAACGCATAGAGGGGGATCAAGTGAGGATACGAAATCTGTTGGTCGTTGTCAGCTTGTTGACACTGGCTTTGGCTGGTGGAATGTGGTCCGTTTCTCTGGCCGCAGACGACGATAGTGGGAGTATAAAAGCGCTAGAGCCGAGCCTCATCGACCAAGTAGATTCGTTAACGGGCAGCGCTGCGGCCCGGTGGCCAGACGAGTTCGGTGGTGTGTGGTATGTAGTGCCTGGAAAGCCTCAGGGTGGAATCCAAGTTGGATTCACTTCGAACTCGCAAGAAAAAGTTGATCAACTCAAGAAGGAATTTTCAGAACCCGATCTCTTGACAGCGATCGAAGTTCCGAAGTCTCAGGTCCAGATCTCTCGTGAGATGGACGTTGTGATACGCGACCGAGAGCTTGCCAAAGACGGCAAGGGCGCGTTGGCTGAAGTAGATCGCGGTATGTTCGACATGGACGCGGATCTCAAAACGGGCGAGATTCTTGTCATGATGCCGAAGATTACGGATAGCGCGAAGCAGGTCTTCGCGGAGAAGTATCCTTCCGATAGGTTTAGATTCGTCGAAAGTCCACTCGGCAATTTTGGTGCCTGCAACAGTCGAGAAGACTGCCTCCCGCAGCTTCGAGGAGGACTTCAAAACCGTGATCAGTCGACTCCCTATGGACTGAAGCATTGTTCTACATCATTTACTGTTTGGGCCAACGATAAGACTCAGGTTCTGTCGGCAGCCCATTGCTCGGACGCCAATCACCGCAACGGCAACTTGCCGGATCCATTCGAGAAAAGGTGGAACGGCCCGACGACAACACCGTTCGGCGATGTCGTCCGGAATCAGCTTCAAGGGGCCGTTGACGCCGAGCGCATTTCCCTCCGTGACCCTAACGTGGGACGTGGTTGGATCTACAAGGACGACACTCACAAAGAGTGGCCGATCCAGGAACGAGGAAGCTGGGCAACGGTGCCTATCGGAGGCGTGATCTGTCGCGTTGGAAACACGACCTCATATTCCTGCGGGGAGGTTCTCGGTAAGAACTACAGCCCGACGAAGTTCATCAATACCGCTGAGAAGTACGTTCGTACGGATGCATGTAGTTCAAATGGTGACAGTGGGGGTGCTTGGTTCCGGGACAACAAAGCATGGGGCATCCACGCTGGATGGATCGACGGAGATGATGATCCCAAGTGCGACAATGATCCGATGCAGTCGTACTTCAGCTTGATTGATTTTGCGCTCGACGCAATGAATGCCAGTATGGTTTATTACAATCCGTAAGGTTGGCAGGGATGCGCGTGTTTCGATCAATTGCAGTCGCCGGGGTCATGGTCATCACGACCATGGCCCCGGCCGCCTGCGCTAGTGGCCATCAGAAATGGCCCAAGCCAAATAATTTCGATTCCTCATCAGCACGGAAAGTACTTTTCTCTGATCCTTCCGTGGCAGTTGGCGAAGGTGGCTATGCCGTTTTCGCTTGGACGCAGTTCCCGGCCAGGTATCCGTCGTTTTCCGAGGCGGCGAAGCGACATTCCACCGTGATGGTTCGAGTTAGACGACCAGGGATGAAGGGGTTTGGAGCCGTTCGCGCTATCGGACGGGGGGTCTCGTCTTCGGTTTCTACCGGCGCTAATGGATTCACTGTGCTGGCATGGATATCGAACGGGGGCCAGCAGGTGGTCATGACGCGTCGGCCGAGAGGTACGTGGGGGCACAGGCAGGTGATCCGCGGGCCCAAGGTCGGATCGACCGGACGGCTTTCTGTCGGCCCGGACGGGACGGCTGTCATCGCCCGTGCATTCGATGGGTCGTCGCGGGGCAGAGTGAGCCACATCTTGGCGACCGTGCGGTCGCCAGCCAGTAGGCGTTTCGGACGGTGGCAGAGGATCGACTCCGACGCTTTCGAGGTCGGTTCGTATCTGGACGTGGAAGCTGGGAGCAACGGGACAGCTACCGCCGCCTGGGGATCGCCGTGCCCTCTGGGAGTTCCCCTCGACGAAATCAAGTCCACACAGTACGTGGACATGACCGCATCCCACCAGGGGTTCTCCACATCGGAACCAAAGTTTGTCGAGAATGCAAAGTGCCCAACCTTTTATCTGAACTTGGAAAGTGATGACGCAGGGCGACAGTACCTGCTCATTGGGGGATCGGAGAACATTCTGGAAGTCAAGGTCGCAAAGCGACCTGTCGAGGGGACGTTCCGGCAAGCGAAGTCCCTCAGTCGTCCTACGGAGCGCCCGGGATCCTCAAAGCTCGTCGTCACACCGGGTGGCCGCGTGATCGCGCTCTGGGACTCATACTTTCCAGAAAAAGGCCATATCGGGTGGGTCCGTTCAGTGAGCCAAGGTATGGGAGCCTTTTCGGTTCCTCAGCGTCTGTCCAAGCGGCGTGTCTTCTATCTAGGCGATGTGGCTCCGTACAAGGATGGGGCCTTGGCTTCGATTTGGATGAGCAAGAACTTCCGACTTGGCTTTGGGATCATCCCCAGAGACGCGCCAATCAGACGTGTTACTTTCCCATGGTCACGTCTGCGAACAAGAAATCTGCCGCGGTTGCATGTTGAAGTTTCTCAAGACGGTCGCGCAATCGCATGGTGGGCTGTCGAAAACGACCAAGCCGACACCGTAGCCCTCCGGTGGACAGAACTCCGCAGATTCATAGCGAAAGGCGGTTGATTTTCGGCGTTCTGTCTAGCGCGACCGTCGAGACTTCGGCTGTAGATGGTAGGTGTCAAGACGAATTGGGCCGGATGTCCCCATGGTGCGAGTCTGTCTTGAGCAAAACCTTTGTCTCCCTCGAAGAGGATCGAACGTCCAGAAGTCCTCACATCTATGATCAAAGTCGACCGGATGATCCACCTAAGAGTCGTAACAGGTGGCAGTTACAGACCCGGTCAACGCCTCGTTTCCGAGCACGATCTCGGCTCGCCATTCTCTTCTTGCGTTTTGGGGACCCATGGAGGTGGTTGCGACGACATTTGATCCCCAGGTCCAACCTGTGAGTACCCAGTCGCCGGTATTGCAGGTTGCGGTGACGACTCCCGATCCGGTTCGGGTGGCTGTGACTTCGTAGAGGCGATTGGGCTCCACAATTCCATCGTTGCCCGGTGTCCCGGGGTTTCCTTGATGTCCGGTTGTGCCAGCTGGTCCGCTGGGTCCTGTTGGTCCCTGCGCGCCTCTGGCTCCGGGCCGGGCCTTTCGATTGAGCTGACGCTTGACGTCCCTCCCAAGCTTGGGCTTCGTTACGGCACCGTTTCGGATCTGGTTGGTCCCAACCTTGTTGATTGCGTAGGCGGAGCCTCCGAGTGAGATGAAGAGCGCCAAGAGAGCGATCGCGGTGGCTGGCGATGGCCGGTACTTGTGGTCTTTTTTCACGGGACGTGTCCTTTCCGTCGTGCCCCTGCGTGGCCTCGGCCGGTGATGCCGATCGACTGGTTCGATACTCGCACACCTTCAGGCCTGGGAACAACACTTGAACGGTCCGGTTCATCCGAGTTGGCTGATCTCCAGCGAGTCGGCCTCGGGAATTTCGAGAGTTTGAGGTTGTGTTCGCTCGGCGGTCTTGGCGTGGCTGAGTTCTCTCGTGGGTGTTGCCGTCTCGAGTTGAGATATTCGCTTCCCGTTCTTGTCCAGCCTGTCGTTTAGCTGTTTCCATTCGGCCTGTAGCTTTGGATCTCGCGGCTCGTGGCCCAAGGCATCGGTCTCGCTGGTGATCGAGTGGAGTTGCCGGTAGCGCTCGATTCGGTCGACAGCCTCAATCCATATGGCCCTCGCCAGCGGATCTGGCGGGGCTGGTCCAATGACGGCGGTGACGTACTCGGGCGGGTTGGTGCGATCCGCGGTTACCCGTGCTTGCCGGCGGGTCCGCAGCTCTCGTTCGACCAAGGTTCGCTCGGCTCGTTGCTCGGCTCGGCCTGACGGCGAGTTGACGTCTCTGAACTCGTCGCGATCGGCTTGTGCCTCGGTGAGGCGATCCAGGGCTGCCGCCTGGCGTTCCGCGAGCTGTGGGCGGAGCGCGGCGGGCGCTTGTTCAGTTTCGGTCTGAATGTCGCGCAGTTCACCTTGCGCGCTGGTGAGGCGTCGGGTCAATCGGTCGCGGGTAGTTTGATCCGCGGCGGCTTGTTGGTCGGCTTGGTCGAGGGTATGGAGGCGGTGGGTGAGGCTGCTGTCGCTGAGGCGGGAAAGCTCGGAGCGGAGGCGTTCGTCGACCGCCGCGGTCTCGGATGCGTCGCGGGAGACCGCGGCGGTGAGGTCGTCCCAGCCGGATCGTTCGTGGGTTGGGCCTGTTTCGAGGTCGATGGGCTCTTCACCGACTACGGCGTACAGGCGCATTTCCTGTCTCGCCCGGGAGAGGGCGGTGGTTGCCCATTGCCGGTAGATCCCAGCCTCGGCCTGCGCGAACACCGTTGCCCGGGTAGTTCCCTGGGCGGTGTGTCCGGTGACGGCATAGCCGTGTTGCAGGGCGGGCCGATCGTGCCGTGTCCTCGCGTCGAGGTAGTCGGTACCAATAGTCACCTCATGGGCGTCTTCGATCGAGCGGAGGCGAAGTTCCCTTGCCTGTTGGTCGGCGTCTACTACCTGCCAGCGTTGAAGGTTTCGTATGCCTTGCCTGTGGTCATTGATCCGGGTCACTACGAGATCTCCCGCTGCGTAGGCGGCGTCGCCTGCTCGGACGGTCTCGGCGCCGAGACGATCCTGGTCAGCCATGAGCGCTCGGGCCAGCGTGTTCAACTCGCCGACGGAGCTGTTGGTTTGGGCGAGCATCACGGCGTCGTCGCCCAAGGAGAAAGATTCCCACCAGTCGGCGACGAGGGCCTGGTCTCGCTCGGCTCCGCTCTGGGCGACTACGACTCCGTTTGTGGCGCGGAGGAGATCGAGGGCTTCGGTGCCATGCCCGGAGGAGATAAGTCGGAGGATACGTCGGTCTACTTCGTGCGCTTGACGGTGGGAGTGGGGCATAGCGGCTACTCCGTAGCGTTCGTATGTGGCACGGAAGAGCCCGCCCGCTCCGATCGCTTGAAGCTGGTCGTAGTCACCGATCAGCACGAGCTTGCCTTCGGCCTGCTCGACGTGCTCGTGCAGGCGAATGAGATCGCGGGTGTCAACGGTGGCTGCTTCGTCGATGACGATGATGGTTGCCCTGGGGAGAGCAAGGTGGCCGCGGCTTGCCATCTCGTCCCACTCGGCGATCCGCGAGGCGATGCTTTTAGCGGGGATGCCGGTCGTCGCGGCCAGAACATCTGCGGCCTGCCAACTCGCACACGCCCCCAAGACCGGATAGCCCTCCGCCCGCCATGCCTCATGGGCGGCGGCGAGCGCGTAGGTCTTGCCGGCCCCGGCAACCCCGGCGATCGGTGTGACCGCATGGCCTCCACCGGTCACGGCTCGAACCATCTTGCGCTGCTGCGCGACCACCGCACGCAGCTGAGGATCTGCTTGGGTGCCTTCGGATGCTTGATCGAGTCCGCGGGCGGCGAGAATCGCGGTGGTGCGACTGGGCGTCACGAGGCCTCGGCCAGCGTCTTGTCCGTCGGCGGTCGCGTCGAGGAAGCCTCGTTCGAGTTCAAGAATCTCCCGGGTGGTGTGGACGGCTCCCCACGGAAGCTCCCCGATCCGCACAACAGTCTCGGCCTCAAGGTAGTGGTCAGCTGCGGCTTCGATCTCGATAACCGGCGCACCGTCGGGGGCCAGTTCGCAGAGAGCTTGAATCACGTCACGGCGCTCGAAGTGCGAAGCATGCTCGGTGACCGCCCGGGTGAGAACGGAGGGGTCGGCCGGGACGGGCGGTGCTTCGCGGGCGGGGCCGACGAGTTGCCGGATGGTCTCGGGGGTGAGTCCGACCGCCGCGCCGCGTTTGATCCAGTCGCTCTCGAGTTCGCCCGGTTCGAGATCGGTGTCCTTCGCCTTACGGGTCTCCAAGGCCGACGATTGCCAGGAGGCACGAGTGCCTGTGCCGGAGGTGGCCTGGGCTGATTCAATCTCTGACCGTCGTCTGGAGAAGACGGCTTCGGCTGGCTCCTCGATCCCCTCGATCGAGGCCGAGCCTCTTTGAACTTCTCCCCATCGGATGCCGAGGGTCCGGGTGAGTTGGTCGCGAAGCTCTGCCTGATACAGAAACCCGGCGGTCTTCGCGTTCGCGTAAAGGCTTGGGCTGTGAAGGCAGGTCCACCGGCCGTCGGTCGCCTGCACCAGTTTGCTCACCAGGACGTGGGTGTGAATCTGGGGGTCGCCGGCCCGGGAGGTCCGGTGACGGTAGGCCGCACCGATCAAGTTCGGTGCCGGCAAGAACGTTCCGCCGCCGGCGCCGCGGCGCGCAAGAATCGCATGCCTTTCGAGATGGCCGAGTGCTTGGTCGACGGCTGCCTCATGGGCGGCGACGACCTGCGAGCGAACCCGATCGTCACCGAACGCCCACAGCAACGACACCGACTTGGGGGCCGAAAAGGTGAGGTCGAATCCGGGGCCGCTCAGGGTCTGCTCGCGGTCCTGTAGCGGCTGGCCGGAGGCCGGGTTCTTTGCGGCCAGCATCGCCTGGAGCTGGTCGCTTTCTACCGTGCCGTGAAGACCGAGCGTGGCGGCTCCTGACCCTGTCCAGCGTCCTTCGGCTTCGCCGCCTCCGACGTAGTAGTCCTCGATGCCGTTGGCTACTTTGCCGAGGTAGTAGGCCTCTTGTCCGGCGGCGAGTTTTCCGATTGAAAGCACGCCCATAAGGGCGGCTGGGGTTCCCAGCTGTTACGTTTTTCATCACCCGAACGTATGTTCGGTGATACTGTGTGGATGGGTCGGTGGCTGGTGCTGCAGGAGGGTTACAGGGGATCACAGAAGGGTCGCTCGGAGCCGAGAAACCGGTCCCGCTGAGGGGATCTCAGGAGCTTGGTCTAGGTCGCTGCCGGAGGTGTCTCTCAAGCTGCGATCGAGTGAGCCTTCCTAGAGACTGCTGAGGGTTCGGTGGACGGTGAGTGCCCATCCACGACGAGCGCAGCGAGTTTGTGTTGCCGTCCGCTTGCGGGCGGCGGGCGAGCCTTGGCCGAATCGTCGCCAGCGACGATTCGGCCGCGGGATATGGTCAGTCGGCTAGCGCCGGCTTGATGCTCGGTGGCCTCGGGGTCTCCGCTTCCAGGCCGGCGGCGATCTTCTTGTAGAGATAGATGTTCTCGGGGTCGCCCACCACCAGCGGGTCCCACCTGTTGCCCCACCAGTAGCGAATCCGATTCCGGTATTTCGTATCGAGTTTCCAACCGGG
>ERZ724512.933-NODE-933-length-13684-cov-3.919730_pt1 | contig 13684 bp, 12 predicted proteins | sample MGYA00376045_ERZ724512 | MGnify/ENA primary metagenome ERZ724512 (study PRJEB28724, sample SAMN07190883) | activated sludge metagenome | isolation source: activated sludge of sewage treatment plant in Hong Hong | place: Hong Kong | collected 2016-03-17 ... | reverse complement strand
TCCGCAACGCCTCGAGCAACTACATGGTGCAGGACCTGTGCTTCTTCCTCGCCGAACTGGGCGTCCGGATCGACGGCATCGGCTCCACCACGCTGATCGTGCACGGCCTGGACCGGATCGAGGCGGAGGTGGCGTTCTCGCCGTCCGAGGATCCGATCGAGGCGATGAGCCTGATCACGGCAGCGATCGTGACCGGCTCGGAGCTCACCGTCGAACGGGCGCCGATCGAGTTCCTCGACATCGAGCTGGCGATCCTCGCCGAGATGGGCCTGGACTACTCGCTGACCCCCGAGTACCGCTCGGGCAACGGGCAGACCCGACTCGTCGACGTCACCGTCCGTCCGTCCGTGCTCAAGGCTGCGACCGACAAGATCCATCCGATGCCGTTCCCCGGGCTGAACATCGACAACCTGCCGTTCTTCGCGGTGATCGCTGCCGTGGCGGAGGGTCGCACGCTGATTCACGACTGGGTCTACGAGAACCGGGCGATCCACCTGGTCGAGTTGAACAAGCTCGGGGCAGACGTCCAGCTGCTCGACCCGCACCGCGTGGTCGTGACCGGACCCACCCGCTGGCGCGGGCAGGAGCTGGTCTGCCCGCCAGCGCTACGGCCCGCCGTGTGCCTGTTGCTCGCCGCGCTCGCCGCGCGGGGCACCAGCGTGCTGCGCGACGTCTACGTGATCAACCGCGGCTACGAGGACCTGCCGAACCGGCTCAACGCCCTCGGCGCACGGATCGACGTGTTCCGCGACTGAACCTGCTGCACGGAACGCTGATCGCGCCGACGCACGCGAGAGCGCGCCACGACCGGGTCAGCCGATCGTGTGCAGCGGGGTCGAGCTGAGCAGGATCGGAGTCGCTGACAGCGGCACCGCCACCCGCCCGCTCGCCCATGCCGGAACCGGCACCGCCGTGGCGAACGCGTCGGCCACGTGCAGGCCCGGGTGCACCCACTGCCATTCGAAGGCCTCGTGCGCCGTGGTGTCGCCGGCGAAGGGCTCGGCTGCGCGCCACAAGATCTGCAGCGCCCGCCCCGACCCGGGCGGGAAGACCACGTCGAAAGCGCGAACGTCGGGCCGCTCGCCCAGTGGGATCCGGCGGACGCCGTCGGCCTCGCGGAGAGCGGCGGCCAGCATCCGGAACGTGGCTGCGGCCGGCTGGGCGTCGGTCAGGGCACCGTCCCGGAAGTCGAGCAGTGCCAGCCGCGCCGAGACCAGACCGATCAGGCTGAGCGGATCGGAGTACCCGGCGAGTTCAGGGGCGAGGTGCCAGCAGAACGTGGCGGCCGCGCCTTCGGCGAAGGCGGTGACGTTCCTGGTGACGACCTCGCGACAGGCGACCCGGTCCCGCCGCGCCGCGACCGCTGGCGGGCAGTCGTCGAGAAACTGGCGCAGCTCCGCGGGGAGCTCGCCCAGCCTGTCGTAGAGCCTCCGCATCACGCGACGGTCCGGGGGCTGTAGCCCATCGGCCGCGGACGGGTCAGCCATCGCCTCCGTCGTGGCCTGCTCGATGGCGCGAACCGCCTCCGGGAACTGGAAGAAGGTGGGGCCGCCGTACTCGCCCACGACCAGTGGTCGTGCACAGCCGAAACGCTCGAGCAGGCTGCGCACCGCTGCGAAATGGTCCGGGATCCGCTGCGGGTCGTCGTAGGTGTGCACGTCGACGAGGTCGAACGAGGTGGGGGCGGCGGCGAGGACGGTCTCGAAGAACCGCCAAGGACCCGTCCCGAGCGCTTCGCTGAGCACGTCGTAACCCAACCCGCCGAGGACGACACGTCCCGCCGAGGGCACCGACCGGACGGCTGAGGCGAAACCGGCGAGCAGTTCGGCATACTCCTCCGCCGTGCCTGCCCAGAGCAGGCCCGAGTTGCTGGGTTCGTTCTCGCACTGCCAGTAGTCGACCGGGCCTGCGCAGTGCCGGACAAGCTCGGCGACAAAACGCGTGTAGGCGCCGAGGTCCATCGGCGGGGACGGCGGCAGGAAGGTTGTCGGCGTCCGCGTCGCCCAGGGCGAACTGCTGCACACGGTCAGCCAGAGCCGGCCCCAGCCGGCGACCTGCCCGAGTAACCGATCCACGAGCGCCCAGTCGAAACGGCCCGGCTCGGGCTCGACCTGGTGCCAGTACACGTACGCCCGAACCGTGGAGACGTTCAGTCCTCGCGCGGCCTCGCCGAAGTCCTCCGGCGGACCGAACAGCCCGTAGCCGATGCCTCGCACCACGCCCATCGACAGCACGGCTCACCTCCGGTAGGTCGGCGACAGGGGCTGTCGCCAACGTACCCGCACGGCGCGCGCCGAACCCGACCAGGCGTTCGACCACGTTCGTCCCCCCGGCTCCGCGAGGTCAGGCTGAGCAGCAGTACGTAGTCCACCGCGTCGCGGAGAGGGCTCCAATGGGGCGAGAACACGGAAGAAGGAGGCGCGGCATGAGCGACCAGGCTGCCCTGGACACCTACCGGACGCTGCGCGCGGGAATGGTGGCCGCCGGAATCCTGCTCGGGCTCGGCTTGATCGGGTACATCCTCGGCCACGGAGTGCCGAACTCGATCAGCGCCACCTTCTACACCGACCTGCGCACGATCTTCGTCACCACCCTGCTCGCCGTCGGTCTCGCCCTGGTCGCAGTGAAGGGGCGCCAGGGGCCAGAGAACACCCTGCTCGACATCGCCGGCGTGCTGATCCCCGTGGTCGGCTTCGTGCCGACCCCGATCATCGACCCCACCTGCCCTGTGCCGGGCAAGGGGTGTATCCCCGCGGCGTTCGACGCCGCGATCGACCTCAATCTGTGGGCGTACCTCGGCATGGGACTGATCGGGCTGGTCGTGGCGGGGCTGCGCCTGGGCTGGGCGTCGCGGACGCCCGCGCCCTGGTCGCCGGGCAGCCGGGTGGGGTTGGGCCTGCTCGCCCTGATCTGGTCGATCTACACCGGCACCTACCTGCTGGCCCGCCCGTTCTTCGTTCAGTACGCCCACTACACGTCGGCGATCTCGTTCTTCCTGCTCCTGATCGGCGCCGTGTGGATCAACAGTCGCAGGACGCGGGGCAACGCCGACCTGGCCAGACTGCCGGTCTCCGCCTACCGCCGGATCTACCGGACGATCGCTGTCGCGATGGTGGCCGCGATCGGCGTCGGCGTCGCGGTCTTCCTGCTCACCGGCAACCAGAACGCCGTGGTGGGCGACCGTTTCCCTGTGGTCTTCTGGATCGAAGCAGTTCTGCTGCTGCTCTTCGTGACCTACTGGGTCTTCCAGACCGTCGAACTGTGGTTCATCACGCAGCCGCAGGGCTGATCGTCAGTGCGGCGGCGGCGGAGGCATGGACGCCAGGCCGGGCGCGCGTCCGGGCCAGACCAGCACCACGCGGCACGGCGCATGATCCACCACGAAGCGGGTGTGCCGGTCGAGACTCTTCGGGCCCAGCCTGGACAGGTCTCCGTCCCTGGCCAGCACGAGGACGTCCGCGGCGGCGGCAGCAGCGGTGACCTCCCGCTCCACCCTGCCCTCGCGGAGTTCGGTCGTCGCGGGGCGGCCCAGCCGGTCCGCCGCCGCGTCCAGCATGGCGAGACCTGCGGTGCGGGCCAGTTCGGAGACCCGGTCTCCGGGATCGCGGCCGCTCCCGCGTCCCCACAGGCCGGAGCGGGCACCCGAGACCTGGGCGGCGGCGTCCCCCACCGCGGCGAGCAGGTGCACCTGGGAGTCGGGGAACATGTCGTTCACCGCGTCGACGCAGGCCGGCCACGTGCCCTCCGCGACCCACACCAGAACCTTCACAATGCACCTCCGAACAGTTGCAGTGACGTCCACAGCGCGACCACGGCCGCGACGATTGCGAGAGGGGTGGCCAGCAGCCCCAGCAGGGTGAACTCGCCGAGGGGGGCCTCATGGTCGTGGGCGTGCACGATCCTGCGCCACAGCAGGGTCGCCAGCGAGCCAACGTAGGTCAGGTTGGGGCCGACATTCACCCCGATCAACACGGCCAGCACCGGCCCCGCTCCCCCACTGGCCGCCAGCGGCAACAGGATCAGGACGGCCGGAAGGTTGTTCACCAGGTTCGCCAGTACCGTGGCGAGCCCCGCCCAGCCGAGCAGCGCGAGCAGCGAGTCGCCCGCCGGCACGATCTGGGTCATCGCGCTGGCCAGGCCGTTGTCCACCACTGCCCGCACGACGATGCCCAGTGCGAGCACGAACGCGAGGAATGGCAGATTCGCCGCGGATGCGATCTGGGCCCCTCGCGCCTGTCGCGTCCACACCGCCCGGACGGCCAGCACGAGGGCGCCGGCAGCTGCCACCCAGGCCACCTCGACGCGAAGGAAGGACGCCGCGACGAACCCGGCGAGGGTGAGGGCCAGCACCGACGCGCTGAACCGGGGCAGGCGCCGTCGCCCGTCCGTGGTCTCCCCCACTCCTGCGGCAACGCTCAGGTCGCCGGCGAAGTACCAGCGGAACGCCACGTACTCGACCGCCACGACGGCCAGCCAGGGCAGCAGCATGACCAGGCCGAAGTTGACGAAGCTGATCCCCAGTGCGCTCATCGCCAGGAGGTTGGTGAGGTTGGACACCGGCAGCAGGAGGGAGCCGCCGTTGGCAAGGTGAGTGCAGGCGTACACATGCGGCCGGGGCCGGACGCCGACCCGCGAGGCGGTCGCGAACACCACCGGGGTGAGCAGCACGACGGTCGCGTCCAGGCTGAGCACTGCCGTGGTGAGGGCGGCGACGGCGAACACGAGAACGAGCAGCCGGTGCGGGTCACCCCGGCTGCGTCCGGCCATGAACTGGCCCGCCCACTCGAACAGCCCGTCGCGCGCGCACAGGTCACTGAGCACGAGCACTGCGGCGAGGAAGGCCACCACCGGCAACAGGGTCAGGCTCTCCTGCGCGGCGCGGCCGAGGTCGATGCCCCCGCTCGCCAGGACGAGCAGGGCAGCGGGCACCGCGGCCACCGCCTCGGGCAGCCCCTTGGGGCGGACGACCGCGAAGACGAGCACTGCGAGCAGCAGCAGTGCGGCGAGCACCTCGGCCCCCACCGGGTTCACCGCAGGCGCACCACGTCGAAATGGTGGCTCGGGCTGACCAGCTGGTCCTGCGCCCGCACGAGCAGCAGCTCGTCCGAGCCGGCCTCGGTCGTGGCCAGGAGCAGCGAGTACACCACGTCTGCGGTGCGGCCCATCGCCACCCCTGCGTCGTCACCCTCGAGGTAGTGCGCGAGGAAGAGGGCCGCGGTGAGGTCGCCGGAACCGGTGAAGCTGCGCTCGAGCCGGGGCGTGGTCACCTGCCAGGCGCCGTCGGCGGTGTCGACCAGCATCAGGATCTCGTCGGGGTTGCCGCCAGCGAGCACGGTCGAGGTGACCAGCACCACGTCCGGGCCGGTCGCGCGCAGGGCATCCGCAGCCTCGAGGACCTCGGCGACGGTGTTCGTCTCCCGCCCGGTGAGGAGGTCGAGCTCGAAGTGGTTGGGCGTGACGATCTGCGCGCGGGGCACGACCTGGTCGCGCATGAACTCGGGAATTCCGGAACGGACGTAGACGCCGCGCCCCACGTCGCCGATCACGGGATCGCAGCAGTACACGGCCCGCGGGTTGCGCTGCCGCACCAGCTCCACCGTCCGCAGCACCTCGGCGCCCACCTCCTCGGCACCCTGGTACCCGGACAGGACCGCGTCCACGCGTCCGAGCACTCCGCGCTCGTCGATCCCTCGCACCACGTCGGCGACGTCCTGGGCGGAGAGCAGCGGGCCCCGCCACGCCCCGTAACCGGTGTGGTTGGAGAAGTGCACGGTGATCACGGGCCACACCTCGACGCCGATGCGCATCAGCGGGAAGGTTGCGGCGCTGTTTCCGACGTGGCCGTAGGCGACGCTGGACTGGATGGACAGGATCGTGGTCACCGGGCCATTCTCCATGGCTGCCGTGTGGTGAGGCGACTCCGTTCCGCCCACGCGCCGTGGACCGGAATAGCCGCCGGCCAAAGATAGTTACCATCTGTGAACAAAATCGCCACCGGCGGCGACCCGTCGCCGTCAGGTCCGGTCGCGGGATCTGCCGGGGAAGGATCCGGAGGTACTGTCCATGCGCAAGGCATTCCTGCCCGCAGGCCACCCGCGCTACCGGTGGGTTGCGTTGAGCAACACCACGCTCGGCATGCTCCTGGCGACCATCAACGGCTCGATCGTGATGATCTCGCTTCCGGCCATCTTCGATGGCATCCGGCTCAATCCGCTCGACTCGGGCAACGTCAGCTACCTGCTCTGGATGCTGATGGGCTACATGCTGATCACCGCCGTCCTCGTGGTGAGCTTCGGTCGGCTCGGCGACATGTACGGCAGGGTCAGGATCTACAACCTCGGGTTCGTGGTGTTCACGATCGGTGCCGTCGCCTGCGCGGCGGTCCCCTTCGAGGGCAGCGCCGCGGCCCTCTGGCTGATCGGCTGGAGGCTGTTCCAGGCCGTCGGCGGCGCGATGCTGTTCGCGAACTCCACCGCCATCCTCACCGACGCCTTCCCTCCAGATCGTCGCGGCATGGCGATGGGGGTGAACCAGGTCGCTGCCATCGCCGGCGGCTTCATCGGGCTGGTGGTCGGTGGCGCGTTGGCGGTGGTGCACTGGCGATGGGTGTTCCTGGTCTCGGTGCCGATCGGCATCATCGGGACGGTCTGGTCCTACGCGTCCCTGCACGAGATCGGCGAGCGGAACCCTGGACGCCTCGACTGGCCCGGCAATGTCACCTTCTTCCTCGGCCTGACCAGCCTGCTCACGGCCATCACCTATGGCATCCAGCCCTACGGCGGCCAGCCGACCGGCTGGACCAGCCCCTGGGTCCTCGGCGGCCTGTTCGGAGGGCTCGCGTTGCTCGTGCTCTTCATCCTGGTCGAACTGCGCACGCCCGCCCCGATGCTCGACCTGCGCCTGTTCCGGATTCGCGCGTTCAGCGCAGGCAATCTGGCGGCGCTGCTGGCCTCCATCGGTCGCGGCGGCCTGCAGTTCATGCTGATCATCTGGCTGCAGGGCATCTGGCTGCCGCTGCACGGCTACCAGTTCGAGGACACCCCGCTGTGGGCCGGCATCTACATGCTTCCGATCACCATCGGGTTCCTGGTGGCCGGGCCCGTCTCCGGCATGCTCTCCGACCGGTTCGGGGCCCGCGGCTTCGCATCGGTCGGACTGGTCGTCGTGAGCATCACCTTCGTGCTCTACCTGCTGATGCCCGTCGACTTCGAGTACTGGCAGTTCGCCGCGGTCTCGCTGCTGTCCGGGATCGGCTCGGGCATGTTCGGAGCGCCGAACCGCACTGCGATCATGAACAGTGTGCCGCCCAACGAGCGCGGTGCGGCGTCCGGGGTGGCCGGGACGCTGCAGAACGCCGGGTCGTCGCTGTCGATCGGCATCTTCTTCTCCCTGATGGTGGCCGGGCTCGCGTCCACGCTGCCGGACACGCTCAAGGCGGGACTGCTGGCGCACGGCGTACCGGCCGCAGCCGCGCAGCAGGTGGCGAGCCTGCCGCCGGTGGGCAGCCTGTTCGCCGCGTTCCTCGGCTACAACCCGATCGAGGCGCTGCTCGGGCCGAGCGGAGTGTTGGCCGGCCTCGACCCAGCGGACGCGGCGGCGCTCACCGGCCACGAGTTCTTCCCCCAGCTGATCTCCGGGCCGTTCCACGACGGGCTCGTGATCGTCTTCGTGGTGGCAGCGGTGATGTCCCTGATCGGAGCGGTGGCGTCGCTCAGCCGAGGCGGCCGCTATGTGCATGACGAGGTGGCCGGCACCGGTCCGGCCGGGGACTCCCCCGTGTTCGCGCCCGTGCTCGCGCGGGCGAGCGCGCCCACCGCCTCCGGGAAGGAGAGCCGACGATGACCGGGCAGTCCGGCACCCGACTCGCACCAGCGGGCGCCAGTGCTTCGACGGCCGAGGTGGCCGCCCGGCTCGGACCCGTCGTGGTCAGACTGAGCCGACGGCTGCGCCCCGCCAGCGGTGAGCTGTCGGCCGGGCACTTCTCCACCCTCGCCACCCTGCACCGGCACGGTCCCCAACGACCCAGCGACCTCGCCCGGATCGAACGGCTCGGCCCCCCGGCGGTGGCGCGCGTGGTGAGCGCACTGGATGAACGCGGCCTCGTTCGGCGAAGGCCGAGCCCCGACGACGCCCGGTCGATCCTGGTCGAGATCACCCCGGACGGCGCCAGCCTGCTCGAGGCGGCGCGTCGCGATCAGGCCCGGGTGATCCGGGAACTACTCGCCGACCTCGACGAGGACGAACTGGCCCTCGTCAGCGCGGCCCTCGGACCACTGGAGCGCATCGTGCTCCGGCGCACCGACGACCCTTCCTTCTGAGCAGGCACCCATGTCGTACTCTGGTCGCGCCGCGCGGCGCCCGTCGTAGCCGGCACCCCGGCTGCGCCGTGGCCGGGACCCCGAGCGCGATGAGGGTGTGCAGTGCCCGTGGCCGAGAGTGAACGCCCCGTCTTCCTTGGCCGACGTTTTGCCGCAATGGCCCACCGCGGCGGCTGGGTGGATCCGGCCGATCAGCCGAGGGAGAACACCCGCTACGCCTTCGGACGGGCGCTGGCCCAGGGATTCGAGTTCCTCGAGACCGACGTGTGGGCCACCGCCGACGATCAGCTGGTCGCCTTCCACGACGACCGCCTCGACCGGGTCACCGACGGAAAGGGCCTGGTCAGCGAGCACACCTGGGCCGGGCTGGAAGGCGTCCGGATCGGCGGGCTGGACCCGATCCCCCGGCTGGTCGACCTGCTCGAGGAGTTCGACGCGGCGCGCTTCAACATCGATATCAAGGACGACCGTGCGGTGCGGCCGCTGGCCGACGTCATCGCGCGCTGCGGCGCGGAGAACCGGGTCTGCGTGGCCTCGTTCTCGACCGCCCGGCTGAAGCAGTTCCGCCGGCTCGCCCCCGGCGTCCCGACCGCGGTCTCTCCGGCCGGTGTGGCCGTGGCCACTCACGGGTTCGGACTGCGGAGGCTGCTTCCGGACGCAGGGAAGGCGCTGCAGGTCCCGGTGCGCCATGGCGGCGTCCCGCTCACCCTGATCCGGCCGGATGTGATCCGCCTCGCGCACGCTGCGGGGCGGGTCATCCATGTCTGGACGGTGAACGAGGAGGCGGAGATGCACCGGTTGCTGGACCTGGGAGTGGACGGGATTGTCAGCGACGACATCACCACATTGAAGCGGGTGCTGGTCGGGCGGGGACTCTGGGAGGGGGAATCGTGAGGAGCACTCGCGAGCAGCGGGCCTGGTACTGGTACGACTGGGCGAACTCGGCGTTCTACACCACGACCGCTACGGTGCTGATCAGCCCCTATCTGGTCAGTCTGGCCAGCACGGCTGCCTGCCCGGACGCCACCGGCGATGCGACCTGCACCAACCCCGTCCTCCTGCTCGGGCTGTTCCCGGTGCTGCCGGGCGCTCTGCCGTCCCTGCTCGCCACGCTGAGCACGCTGGTCTCGGCCGTGGTACTGCTCTTCATCGGAGCTGCGGCCGACCGTTCCGCGCACCCGCACCGCTGGCTGGGTGCGACGGCCTGGCTCGGTGCTGCCGCAGGCTCGCTGATGTTCCTGCTGATGGGGAGCGACTGGGAGCTCGGTGCGTGGCTGATGGTGATCAGCCTGCTCGCCTTCGGCGCGTCGATCGTGGTGTACGACTCGATGCTGGTCCGGATCGCCGGGCCGGACGAGCGCGACCGCGTCTCCAGTCGAGGCTGGGCCTGGGGCTACGTCGGCGGCGGCCTGCTGCTCGCGATCAACTTCGCGATGATGACCTTCTACGACGACCTCGGCATCACCAAGGGCATGGCCGTGCGGCTCTGCCTGCTCTCAGCGGGCCTGTGGTGGGCAGGGTTCACCTTCATCCCCGTCCTGGGCCTGCGCCGGCTGCCCAGGGACGTTCCCGCGGAGGTCGCCCACCGAAATCCGTTCCGGCAGCTCGCCGCCACCTTCGCGGAGATGCGCCACTACCCCCAGACCCTGGCGTTCCTGCTCGCCTTCCTGTTCTACAACGACGGCATCCAGACGGTGATCGTCTCCGCGAGCGTCTACGCCAGCAGGGAACTGAGGATCGACGACAACCTCGTTCTCGCCACCTTCCTGCTCACCCAGTTCGTCGCGATCCTGGGCGCACTCGGTTTCGGGCGCGTCGCGGCCGTGATCGGGGCGAAGAAGACCGTCCTGGTCGGCATCGTGATCTGGTTGGCGGTGGTCCTGGTGGGGTTCCTGATCCCGTCCGGAGTCGTCGGTGCACTCTTCGGTCTCGGGGCGGCGATCGGGCTGGTCATGGGAGGCACCCAGGCGTTGTCGCGATCGATGTACAGCCAGCTGATCCCGCTGGGTCGCGAGTCGGAGTACTTCAGCTTCTACCAGGCCATGGAACGGGGCACCAGCTGGTTGGGTACCCTCACCTTCGGGCTGGTCTTCCAGTTCACCCAGTCCTACCGGCTGGCGCTGGTCGCGCTGGTCGCGTTCTTCGTTGTCGGCGGCCTCCTGCTGGCGAGGGTCGACATGCGCAAGGGAATCATCGACGCGGGCAACGTGTTACCCAAGGTGCTGTGACGTCCCCGCTCCGCACGGGTACGCACAGACCAGGACTTGGGCGGGTCGCTAGCGTTGGGGACGGAAGGTTGGTGCGATGGCTGAACGTGCGTTGAGGGGTTCGGGGCTGGGCAGCAAGAGTCACGCCGACCCGAGCGGGGTCGAACTCGCACCCCGTCAGGAGATCGGTTTCGACTGCCCACGGAGCCACCACTTCACGATTGTGTTCGCCGAAGAGGCGGAGCTCCCCACCGAATGGGAGTGCCCCCGTTGCGGTGAAACCGCCCGCAGGTCGGACGGTGTCGAGCCCGAGGCCAAGGAGATCAAGGCGCCACGCACCCACTGGGACATGCTGCGCGAGCGTCGCTCCATCGAGGAGCTGGAGGACCTGTTGGCCGAACGGCTGGGCGAGATTCGCGGCGAGGAGCGCTGAGCGCTGTCGGCAGACGCTGCCTTCGGAACCAGGGCGTGTCTCCCAATCCTGAACGCGCTGCGGTGCACCCGGTGCGCCCGCTCGCTGCGTTGTCATCCTCGGCGATAGGCCCACTATCGACTCGTCTTCCGCCTTGCGAGCAGACGCACCGGGCACGTCCTCGCCAGCGCCCGGGATTGGGAGACACGACCTAGTCCTCGATCTCTCCGCTGATCACCGGAGGGTCGGAGGGCGGCTCGGGATCGTCCACGGCCTCACCCGGGACGACCGTCCCGCTCGCGTAGGGCGAGCGCACCGAGGTGATGTCGAATCCGCTGCTGGCAGCGGTGCGGGCGACCACAAGGCCGATCGCGCGCCTGGCCGTCGGCCGCGTCCAGGGCAGCAGGCAGATCAGGCCGAGGATGTCGGTGAAGAAGCCGGGCAGGATCAGCATCATCCCGCCGACGAGAACCAGTGCGGCGTCCGCCAGCTGGCCGGACGGCATCCTGCCGGTCGTGTAGGCGTCCACGAGCGCCCGCCAGGCCTTGTTGCCCTCACGTCGCATCAGCCAGGCGCCGAGCACGGCCTCGCCGATCAGGATCGCGATGGTCCACAGGACGCCGATCTGGACACCCACCCAGGTGAGCCCCCACACCTCGAGCACGGAGATCACGACGAAGACGGCGACGAGGACCGGCACCAGCCACCGGCGACGCGCAGGGTCGGGGCCCGTCACGAGGCACCCTTCCGGCCGAACAGGCCCTTGAGCTGGCTGAGCCGGTAGGCGAGGCCCCACCGGGTGGTCAGCAGCATCGCCTCGACAACGATCTTTCCGCTCATCTTCGAGTTGCCCAGCTCGCGCTCGACGAACTCGATCGGCACCTCGGCGATGGTGAAGCCCGCGCGAATCGCCCGGCGCACCATCTCCACCTGGAACCCGTAGCCGGCGGCCTCGATCCCGTCCAGGCCCATGCCCTCCAGCGTGGTCGCGCGCCAGGCGACGAAGCCGCCGGTGGCGTCCTTGACCGGGAGCCCGAGCATCAGCTGTGTCCACAGGTTGCCGCCGCGGGAGAGCAGTTCACGCTGCACCGGCCAGCCCTTGGTCGAGCCGCCCTTCACGTAGCGGGACCCCTTGACGGCGCCAGCGGTCCTCAGGCGGTCGAGGATGGCGGGCAGATATTCGGGCTGGTGCGAGCCGTCCGCATCGTGCTCGACCAGAACCTGGTAGCCCTGGGCGAGACCCCACCGGAAGCCGGCGATGTACGCCGCTCCGAGCCCCTCCTTGCCCTTGCGGTGCAGGACGTGGAGGTGATCGTCCGCCGCGGCGAGCTCGTCGGCGATCGCGCCGGTGCCGTCGGGCGAGTTGTCGTCCGCCACCAGGATGTGCGCAGCGGGGACCGCCGCGCGGATCCGGGCCGTGATCGGACGGAGGTTCTCCGACTCGTTGTAGGTGGGGATGATGACGAGCACCCGCTCAAGCGGGGCTGCCGGGTCGGTCATTCGCTTCTCCCGTTCCGGAATCGGTCGGCGCCCATTCTGCCGTATCGCAGGGACGCCACGAGGGCAAGCCCGGCGAGAATCGTGATCGCCAGCTCCAGCGGCGACGCCAGCCAGGTGGCCGGCGTCAGGCCGGAGCGCTCGGCCAGCGCCACCACGCCGGAGGCACCGACATGGTCCGGGGCCGTGAAGGCGACCGACCCGTCCGCGTTGATCAGACCGCTGACGCCGCTGGTGGTGACCACGAGGACATCGCGACGAAGCTCCATCGCCCGGGCGCGGGTGATGGCGAACTGCTGCTCGATCTGGCCAGTGCCCTGGTACATGGCGTTGCTGGACTGCACGAGGCTTACCTGGCCGCCGTAGCGGACGGTGTCGTAGGCGAAGTCGTCGTAGACGAGGTCGTAGCAGATCATGATGCCGAGGGTGAGCGGACGCCCGTCCGGCAGGCTGACGGGCAGGGCGCCCGGCTGCGTCCCCGGGATCGACTGTGCGCCCACGAAGGCCAGCTCGGGGATGAGCGGCAGCAGCAGCGAACGCAGCGGCACCCACTCGCCGAACGGGACGATGCCACGCTTGATGTAGCGCCCGGTCTCGCCCTTCCCGGGCTCCCACCACAGGGATGCGGTCTGCCGCTCGTCCACGCCGGGCCCGTCGAGGATCACACCGAGCAGCATGGGCAGGTCGAGTTGCGCGGACATGGCGGCGACCAGACCACCGGTCTGCGAGTCGGTGAAGGGGTCCATGTCGGTGGTGTTCTCGGGGAGGACGACGAAGTCGGGCCGGGGAACCTCGCCAGCGTCGATCTTCGCCCGCAGCTTCACCGACTCGGCGAGGTGGTTGCGGGAGGTGGTGCGGGCCTCGCCGATCCCGTAGACGCCGCCGCCCGGCGCGCCGCCCTGCACCCAGCCGACCTGCACCGTCCCGGTCTGGGTGCCTACCGGTACGAGGGTGCCGCCTGCGGCCAGCAGCGCGATCGCGGTGACGCTGGCGGAGGTGACCACCGCGCGGCGGCGGGAGAAGCCGGTGACCAGCCAGACCAGCACCTGCGCGAGCAGTGCCGTGACGAAGCCGAGGCCGGCCACCCCGACCAGCGGCAGCACCCAGGCCAGCGGGGAGTCGACCATCGCGTAGCCCAGGCGCATCCAGCCGAAGCCGTCGAACGGGAAGCGGGCGTAGGTGAACTCGACACCGGTCCAGCAGGCGGCAGCGACGAGCGGCCACCAGCGGGTGCGGACCGCAACCTTCAG
>ERZ724512.926-NODE-926-length-13735-cov-8.180482_pt1 | contig 13735 bp, 7 predicted proteins | sample MGYA00376045_ERZ724512 | MGnify/ENA primary metagenome ERZ724512 (study PRJEB28724, sample SAMN07190883) | activated sludge metagenome | isolation source: activated sludge of sewage treatment plant in Hong Hong | place: Hong Kong | collected 2016-03-17 ... | reverse complement strand
CCTGCGAAAGGGCAGGATCGGCCACGGGGTTGTTGCCGCTGCCACTGTGGGTGCGCGTCAGCGTGTAGCAGACGATAGGCTGCTGATCGTAGATGACGGTGACGGTGTGGTTGCCTGCCGGCATGGTCACCGTGTTGGCCGTGCTGGTGCTGGCGTCGTTGTTCGTGCCGCCCCAACCGGCCACGCGCCAGCCGGCCGCCGGGCTGGCCGTCAGGCTGATGGATTGCCCGGCGGTGTACTGGCCTGTGCCGCAACCGGTCGATGAGGCGGGCGTAGCCACAGGGTTGTTGCCGCTGCCGCTGTGGGTGCGGGTCAGCGTGTAGCAGGTAATCGGTATCTGCTCATAAGCAACGCTGACGGTGTGGTTGCCTGCCGGCATGGTGACGGTGTTGGTCGTGTTGGTGCTGCCGTCGTTGTTCGTGCCGCCCCAGCCGGCCACGCGCCAGCCGGCCGACGGACTGGCCGACAGGCTGATGACCTCTCCGGCCACGTACTGGCCTGCCCCGCAGCCGGTTGACTTGTTGGGCGTCGCCGTCGGGTCGCTGCCCTGGCCGGTGTGGTTGCGTGTCAGGGTGTAGCAGGTGGCCGTGGCTGTCTGGTAGAGCGATAGACCGCGCGGCTGATCAACGCCGTCGGCAGCTGAGAACAGCAGCTGGTTGTTGCTGGTGTCAGCGTTGGCGCGGTGAATCTCATTCGCGCTGAAATCGCTCCAGTAGACCTGGCCGGTGTTCGGATCGACGAGGACATAGCGCGGGTCGGGCAAGTTGAGCCAGAGCGTCGGGTTGCCGCCGGCCAGTGTGGCCGTGTAGATCGCGCCCTGAGTGCTGTTGATCCAGTAGATGCGCCCGCGCGCCACATCAACGGCGATATCGAGCGGCACGCTGTTCGCGTCCAGGGGAATGATTTTCGTCTTGTTAGCGCCGCCTAGCGTCGCGCGCCAGACCCCCGGTGGTTCTTGCTCTGTCCAGTAGAGGAAACCATTGGTGGAATCGGCGGCCACGCCAACCGGCAAGCCCAGACCGCTTAGCACCGTCACGATGTTGGAGCCGTCGAGATTGGCGCGCTGGATGCGGTTGGTACCGTTGTTCTCCGTCCAGTAGAGCCTATTCGCGCTGGCGTCGAGGGTCAGGCGGTCGGGATTCGACATGTCTCCGCTGAGCGATTCGGCGCCGGTGCAATTGAGGTTTGCGCGGCGGAGGCGGTTGGTGCTGCGCTCCAGCCAATAGAGCTTGCCGCCCGCCACGTCGACAACCGTGCCGCGTACATCTTCGGCAATCGTCAGACAGGTGACCGGCGTTCCGCTCCCGTCAGCATTGCCCTTCAGCAGGACGTCGCTGGGATTCTCATGCCAGAAGAGTGACACGGCGACGTTCGACTGGGTAATGCCCGTGTCCTGAGCCAGCGTATCGCGGTTGGCCAGCAACACCACAAGAGATACGAGCACAACACAGACAATAAGAGAGGTGATTTTTCTGGACACGCTTCCCTCCATGACCGTTCTGTAGACGAGTACACGTACCACGGAAAGCCGTCAGGCGCACGATCCCCTGTGGCGCAGGCCGGCCGGCTCCGACTGCAACTAGCGCTAGTATAGCAAGAACGGCTGGCGACTGAAAGGAAGTCTAGGCCGAAACGCCAACGGCCGGAGCCGACAGAGATTCCTCTCCATCGACCCCGGCCGTCCCAGCCAAAAGGCGCTTCTGCCCCAGAGCCACCGCCAAGTCGGAAGAAGACCTCACGCAAAGCCGCAAAGTAAGCCAAGGACGCCAAGGAGAAGCTCGATCATCGGCTGTTTCTTCTTTGCGCCTTTTGCCCCTTAGCGCCTTCGCGTGAGCTCTTATTAACTCGTGATACCCCGTTGCGTCAGCCGCTCTAGTTCAGCGCCGCCACCCGCTCATTGAACTGGACGATGAGCTTGTCGATCTGCTTATCCATCCCATGGATGCTCGTCCAGTACTCCGGGTCGTACCACTGGGCCATCAGTTCCTCATACGTCCGGCCCTGCTGCTCCACCCAGGTGTAGTACTTCAGGTTGTGGACGCGCTTGCGGTCGACGTAGCTTAGCTCCAGCAGGTTGTCGGTGCTCTCGCCCATCAGGTAGCGGTGGTAGACGCCGGCGGCGGTCAGCGGCGTGAACTCGCCCTCCAACTCGCGGTACTCGTCGATGCGGCTGCCGTACATCTCCATCGAGTCGGTGGCGATGGTCATGACCACGTCGTTCGGCCCCATCTCGTAGTACTTGGCCATCTTGACCGCCGAGAGCATGTTGCTGATGCTGCTGATGCCCAGTTCCGGCAAGCGGGCGATGAGGTCGGCGCCGACGCCCTGCGCGGCCAGATACTCCTGGCCGGCCGGCTCGTTGAACAGGCGCATAATGGCCACGGGCGCGGCGTCGTCGATGGCCACGACCATGTCGGTGTTGCGGACGTTGTGGATCCACGGCACGTGCTTGTCGCCGATGCCCTCGATGCGGTGGGCGCCGAAGCCGTTGTTGAGCAGTGTCGGGCACTGCAACGCCTCGCTGGCGCAGATGACGCTGCCGGGGTACTGCTCCTTCATGTAGTCGCCGCTGGCGATCGTGCCGGCCGAGCCGGTGGCCGAGGCCATGCCGCGGTAGTGATCCTTCGGCCCCAGCAGGCTTTGCAGCGCTTCCTGCATCGCCGGGCCGGTGACGCTGTAGTGCCACAGGTAGTTGCCGAACTCCTCGAACTGGTTGAAGATGGACAGATCTTCGCCCGACGCGCGCAACTCCCAGCACTTGTCGAAGATCTCCTTGACGTTGCTCTCCGAGCCGGGCGTTTTGATGATCTCGCCGGCCACGCTCTGCAACCACTCGAAGCGCTCGCGGCTCATGCCTTCGGGCAGGATGGCGATCGATTCGCAGCCCAGCAGGTTGGAGTCGTAGGCCCCGCCGCGGCAGTAGTTGCCGGTGCTGGGCCAGACGGCCTTCTGCGTCGTCGGGTCGAACTGGCCGGTGACGAGGCGCGGGGCCAGGCAGCCAAAGGCCGCGCCGACCTTGTGCGCGCCGGTGGGGAACCACTTGCCGACGATGGTGACCACCCGGGCGGGCACGCCGGTGATGGCGCTGGGGAACTCGATGACGTTGACGCCGCCGTAGCCGCCGCCCCGCGCCACCGGCTGGTTGTGCCAGTTGATGCGGAAGAGGTTGATCGGGTTCAGGTCCCACAGGCCGACGCCGGCCAGGCTGCGCTTCACGTCGTCGGGGATCAGCGCCGGGTTGCGCTGCTGCGCGAAGGTCGGAATGATGATGTGGCGCTCGTGGGCACGCTGGACGGCGCGCGCCAGGGCCTCTTCGTGGATGGTCAGGTCGATCATGGCATGTCTCCTGGGGAGGGTTGGTCAGAGTGCGTGGCGGCCTTGCCGCTATTGGTCATATTGTATGACTATATTACCAATATGGCAAGTATTGTATTGTAGCGCGGGATGGTATCCCGCCGCTGAAGGGAGAAGAAGCGGGTTGCCAACCCGCCCTACAGGGAAGCTAGTCGCCGTGGGCGGCGTGGCCATTCAGCAGCGGCCGCAGGAACTCGCCGGTGTAGGACGCGGGAACGCCAACGACTTCCTCCGGCGTGCCCAGGGCGACGATCTCCCCGCCCCGGTCGCCGCCCTCCGGCCCCATGTCGATGATGTGGTCGGCCACTTTGATGATGTCGAGGTTGTGCTCGATGATGACCACGGTGTTGCCCTTGTCCACCAGCTTGTTGAGGGCGTGGATGAGCTTGCTGACGTCGTGGGCGTGCAGGCCGACGGACGGCTCGTCGAGGATGTAGAGCGTGCGGCCGGTGGCGATCTTCGACAGTTCGCGGCTCAGCTTGACGCGCTGGGCCTCGCCGCCGCTCATCGTCGGCGCGGGCTGGCCCAGGTGGATGTAGCCCAGGCCGACGTCGGCCATCGTCGCCAGCTTGCGGCGGATGGGCGGGATGTTGGCGAAGAAGTCCAGCGCCTCGTCAACGGTCAGGTCGAGCACCTCGGCGATGTTGAGGTCCTTGTAGCGCACTTGCAGCGTCTCGCGGTTGTAGCGCGCGCCCTTGCAGATGTCGCAGGGTACGTAAATGTCGGGCAGGAACTGCATCTCGATGCGGTTCTGCCCCTGCCCCTGGCACGCTTCGCAGCGCCCGCCCTTGACGTTGAAGCTGAAGCGCCCCGGCCCATAGCCGCGCAGCTTGCTCTCCGGCAGGCTGGCGAAGAGGTCGCGGATCTGGTTGAAGAGGTTAGTGTAGGTCGCCGGGTTGCTGCGCGGGGTGCGGCCGATGGGGCTTTGGTCGATCTCGATGACCTTGTCCAGGTGCTCCAGGCCGCGGATGTCGCGGTGGCGGCCGGGCAAGACCTTCGAGCCATAGAAGTGCTGATTCAGCCGCTTGCTGAGAATCTCCACCAGGAAGGAGCTTTTGCCGCTGCCGCTGACGCCGGTGATGCAGACGAACTTGCCCAGAGGGATGCGGATGTCCACGTCCTTGAGGTTGTTCTCGGCCGCGCCCAACACCTCCAGCCACTCGCCGTTGCCGGGCCGCCGCTTCTTGGGCACGGCGATGTGCTTGCGGCCGCTCAGGTAGGCCCCGGTCAGGCTGTTGTGGTCGGCGGCGACCTGCTCCGGCGTGCCCTCGGCCACCAACTCGCCGCCGTGCTTGCCCGCGCCCGGCCCCAGGTCGATGATCCAGTCAGCGGCGCGCATCGTCTCCTCGTCGTGCTCGACGACCAGGACGGTATTGCCCAGATCGCGCATCCCCTGCAGGGTATGGATGAGCCGGGCGTTGTCGCGCTGGTGCAGGCCGATGCTCGGCTCGTCGAGGACGTAGAGCACGCCCATGAGCTGGCTGCCGATCTGCGTCGCCAGGCGAATGCGCTGCGCCTCGCCGCCGCTGAGCGTGCCGGCGGTGCGCTCCAGCGTCAGGTAGTCGAGGCCGACGTTGATCATGAAGTTGAGCCGCTCGCGGATCTCCTTCAGGATGGGCTTGGCGATGATCTGCTGCCGCGGGGTCAGCGGCGTGCGCGCCTCGTCCTCCAGGCAGCGCGCCCAGTCGAGGCTCTTGACGACCGTCTGGCGAGTCACGTTGACGATGGTCACGCCATCGACATCGACGGCGCGGGCGACCGGCTGCAAGCGCGTGCCCTCGCAGGTGCGGCACGGCCGGTCGACCATGTACTCCTCCAGCTTCTCGCGCACGTAGTCGGACGTGGACTCGCGGAAGCGCCGCCACAGGTTGGGAATGACGCCCTCGTACTTGGTGCTGTAGTTGCGCGTGTGCCCCTCGCGGTTGCGATAGGTGACCGTCACGGACTCGTCGCCGCTGCCGTAAAGCAGGATGCGCATCTGCTGGGCGCTGAGCCGGCGCACGGGCACGTCGAGGGGGATGCCGAAATGCTTGGCCGTGGCCTTCAGCAATTGCCAGTAGTAACCCGCCTTGTCCTCCGTCGGCCAGCCGATGATCGCGCCGTCGGCCAAAGTCAGATCCTTGTTGGGCACAACCAGGTCGGGGTCGATCTCCTTCTGGATGCCCAGGCCCTGGCAATCGGGGCACGCGCCATAGGGAGTGTTGAAGCTGAAGGTGCGCGGCTCAACAGGTGGGATGCTCGTGCCGTCGTAGGGGCAGTAGAGATGCTCCGAGTAGAGCTGGTCGACCGGGTTGGCCGGGTCGGTGACGTCGTTGATGATAACGATGCCCTTGCCCAGCGCCAGCGCTGTCTCGATGGAGTCGGTCAGGCGGCTGCGGTCGGAGGCGGCCTCTTCGCTGGCGTCGTCGGCAGCGTGGCGGATGACCAGGCGGTCGACGATGGCCTCGATGGTATGGTTCTTGTAGCGGTCTAGCTCGATCTTGTCGTCCACCTGGCGTACTTCGCCATTGACGCGAACGCGGACGAAGCCGGCCTTGCGCACGTCGTCGAAGACGGTCTGGTGGTGGCCCTTGCGATCCTGCACGAGGGGGGCCAGCACCTGGATGCGCGTGCCGGTGGGCATATCGAGGACGTTGCCGACGATCTGCTCGGCCGACTGGGGCATGACCGGCCGGCCGCAGACGGGGCAATGGGGCGTGCCCACGCGAGCGAAGAGCAGGCGCAGGTAGTCGTAGATCTCAGTGACGGTGCCGACGGTCGAGCGCGGGTTGTGGCTGACGCCACGCTGGTCGATGGAAACGGCCGGGCTGAGGCCCTCGATGTTATCGACATCGGGCTTCTCCATCTGGCCGAGGAACTGCCGGGCATAGGCCGACAGCGATTCGACGTAGCGGCGTTGACCCTCGGCGAAGATGGTGTCGAAGGCCAGCGACGACTTGCCCGAACCCGACAGGCCGGTGATGACCACCAGCTTGTCGCGGGGAATCTCTACGTCGATGTTCTTGAGGTTGTGTTCGCGCGCGCCGCGCACGATGATTTTGTCGAGCGACATACTTCCGTTTCCTACTGCGCGAAGAAGAGCCATGGCCACAACCTCCGCGCGGCCGACCCCGATAGCCGACTCGCTATTCTAGCACGGCGACCGCCGGCAGACCATTAGCGTTTGGTTGGATGGGTGAGACGGTCGCGCAATGGATGAGTATAGCACAGATGGTCTAGTCTCACAAGGGGCGGGAGACGTGGGGACGCGATTCGGGAGAATCGCGCCACGAGAGAATCGCGCCACGGGCGCGTATTTTACCAGCCGGCAACACCTCCTTCACAAGTCCTGAACAATTGCGGCCTACACTGTTGGATGCGAGAACCACTCGCGGAGGCATGCATCATGGCAAATAAGCGTAGAGTATGGATCATCGTCGGCGTTGTGGCCGTGTTAGCCATCGTCGGCGGCTATTTGGTCTATAGCAACGGCCAGACGGCCGCGGCTCAGGAAGACACCACCGAGGTGCAGACCTCGACCGTGCGCACAGGCAGCATCACCGTCTCGGCCACCGGCGCGGGCACGGTCATCCCCGCCCGGCAGGTCGATCTGGCGTTCTCGACCAGCGGCGTGTTGACCGAGCTGGCCGTCGGCGTTGGCGACCAGGTGACGACGGGCGACGAACTGGCCCGCATCAACGACACCACCGCCCAGCACGCCCTGGCGACGGCCCAGCTGCAAGTGACACAGGCGGCCATGCAGACCGACGCCACGGCGACACAGACGGGCATCAGCTTCGATGACATCAGCATCGAGGAAGCCCAGATGACGCTGGACGAGGCCCAGGCGGCCCTGGACGAACTCGTCAATTGGACGGCGGATGAAGAGGAGATCGCCCTGCTGCAAGCCAAACTGGACGCGGCCGAGGCCAGCTATAGCGCCGCCCAGGGCCAGGACTCCGCCAGCAGCACCAACGTCGATGTCGAAGCGATCAGCCTGGAGCAAACCAAGCGCGCTCTGGCCGAGGCGCAGGATGCCTACAACGTTGCCCACGATCCCGGCCGCGACTGGGAACTGAACGACCCACGCACGTCCGACGCCCTGGAGGCTGAGCGCGACCGGACGGCCGACAGCCTGCTGCGCGCCCAGGAGGCGCTGGAAGTGGCCGAGTTGAACTACCAGGCGACCGTTTCCAGCACCAACTACAGCAGTTCGGCCTCGGCCCAGTCCAATCTAGTTTCGGCCCAACAGGAATTGGCCACGGCCCAGGCCGGCCCGACCGCGGACGAAATCGCCGCGGCGCAGACGACTGTGCGCACGGCCGAGTTGGCCCTGAAGCAAGCCCAACTCAATCAGGAAGCCAACGCCCTCAGCCTGCAACAGGCGCAACTGTCGTTGCAATCGGCCCAGGCCGACGTGGACGGCACGGTGCTGACCGCGCCCTTTGACGGCGTCATCACGGCGATCAACTACAACGTCGGCGAGAACGCCTCCGGCGCGGTGATGACCCTGGCTGACATGAGCCAGCCTCTGTTGGAGGTTTATCTGGACGAGTCGGACCTGAACATGATCGGCCTCGGCTATCAGGTCGAAGTGAGCTTCGACGCGCTGGTGGATCAGGTGTTCACCGGCACGGTGACGCAGATCGACCCGACGCTGGTCACGTCGAATGGCGTCAGCGTCGTGCGCGCCCTGGTGCAGCTCGATGAGTCCTCCTTCGCCAAGCCGCAGACGTTGCCGGCCGGGTTGAACGCCACCGTTGAAGTCATCGGCGGCAAGGCCGAGAATGCCCTGCTCGTGCCCGTCGAGGCGCTGCGCGAGATCAGCGACGGGCAATACGCCGTCTTCGTGATGGTCGATGGCGTGCCGGAGTTGCGCATGGTCGAAGTCGGCCTGATGGACTACAGCTTCGCCGAGATTCTCAGTGGCGTGGCCGAGGGCGACGTTGTCACCACGGGCGTCGTCGAGACCAACTCGGCCACCGACACCGGCACGAGCGACAGCCAGGCGCCGTCATTTGAGGGCGGCGCGCCCGTGGACGGCGGCGTGCCGGTGGAACCGCCGGCCGGCGGCGGCTTCTAGCCCGCGCGCCGGACACACGGAGGCAGGGCTATGGCCAACACAACGATTATTCAGACAGAAGGGCTGACCAAGGTCTATGGCATGGGCGATATCCTGGTCAAAGCCCTCGATGGGGTGGATATCCACATTGAGCAGGGCGAATTCGTGGCCGTCATGGGGCCGTCCGGCTCGGGCAAATCGACGCTGATGAACATCCTCGGCTGCCTCGACCGCCCCACCGAAGGGCGCTACTTGCTGGCCGGGCAAGACGTCAGCGGCCTGAGCAACAAGCAACTGGCGGCCATTCGCAACCGGCAGATCGGCTTCGTCTTCCAGTCGTTCAACCTGTTGTCGCGCACCAGCGCCGTCGGCAACGTCATGCTGCCGCTGGTCTACAAGCGCGGCGCGGGCGCGCCGCCGCCGGCCGAGCGTCACGAGCGGGCCATGGCCGCGCTGGAGGCCGTCGGGCTGGCTGACCGGGCCAACCACATGCCCAACGAGATGTCCGGCGGCCAGCGCCAGCGCGTGGCCATCGCCCGGGCGCTGGTGAATAACCCCGTGCTCATCATGGCCGACGAGCCGACGGGCAACCTCGACACCCACACCGGCCATGAGATCATGAAGCTGCTGCACGATCTACACAGCCGCGGCGGCACCATCGTCATGGTGACCCACGAACCCGACATCGCCGCGCAGACGCAGCGGACGATCACCATGGTGGACGGCAAGCTGGCCGACGACGGCCACGGGAGGCGACAATGACCACCGCCACAGACATCCTCACCGCTCCGAGCCTGCCGGCCGCCGAGGCCGCCGGGCAGGCAATTCTCGACGCCGACGGGATGATCCCCGCCCGCGAAATCCTGGCCATCGCCTGGGAAGGCGTGGTGCGCAACAAGATTCGCTCGCTGCTGACGATGCTGGGCATCATCATCGGCGTGGCCGCGGTCATCATCATGATCGCCATCAGCGCCGGCACCGAGGCGACCATCGCCGAACAGATCGAAGGGCTGGGCGCGAACCTTGTCTTCATCCAATCGTCGTTCATGCGCGGCGGCCCCGGCGGCGGCAACTCCGTCAACCTGGTCTATGATGATACCGCCGTGGTTGCCAGCGTTGGCGGCGTCGTCGGCACGCTGGTCGATCAGACGACCTCGCTGTCGGTCGAAGCCGGCAGCACGACGCTGACCGACATCCAGATCGTCGGCACGACGCCCGACTTCCCATCGGTGCGCGAGGTGACCATCGCCGACGGCCGCTTCTTCAACGAGAAGGACCTGGCCCAGACGGCCAAGGTGGCCGTCCTGGGCGCGGGCGTGGCCGCCGACCTGTTCGGCGACGCCGACCCCATCAGCCAGCAAATCCTCATCGGCACGACCAAGGTGACGATTATCGGCGTGGCCGCGGAGAAGGGCGCTGTCGGCGGGGTGGACTTCGACGCGCAGATCTACGTGCCCATCACCCTGGTCTTCGACAAGTTCATCCCCAGCCAGTTCGCCCGCTTTGTCGGCAACAACGTGCGCATGATCTACGCCCAGATTGACGAAGACGCCGACATGGACACCGTCATCCAGCAGATCGAGTACAAGCTGGCCAAGAGCAAGGGCGTGACGGTCGAAGAACTGCCCTTCACCATCCAGACGCAGGACGACGTCATCGAGACGCGCGGCGCGGCCACGGAAGCCTTCCGCAACCTGCTGGCCTGGGTGGCCGGCGTGTCGCTGCTCGTCGGCGGCATCGGCATCATGAACATCATGCTCGTCAGCGTCACCGAGCGGACGCAGGAGATCGGCATCCGCCAGTCCGTCGGCGCGACCTCGACCGACATCCGCTTGCAGTTTCTGACCGAGGCAGTGATGCTGAGCCTGGTCGGCGGCCTGATCGGCGTGATCGCCGGTGTGGGCGGGGCCTACATCTTCGGCGCGACCAGTGACATGCGCACGGTCATTGTGCCATCGTCGATCCTGCTGGCCTTCGGCTCGGCCGCGGCCGTGGGCGTCTTCTTCGGCTTCTTCCCGGCTAACAAGGCGGCGCAACTCGATCCCATTGAGGCGCTGCGCCACGAGTAGTCGTGGCAAGGTAGGAAATTACACATGAAATCATGGATTGTCACCATTGGTCTGCTGCTCTTGCTAACACTGGCGGCCTGCTCCGCGGCGGGCGACACAACCGAACCGGCGGCCGACGCCGCGGCCCCGGCCCTCAGCGACGGCGACCTCTCGGCCGAGGCGCAACTGGCCCTGGGCACGTTGCAACTGGAAGACACGGACGTGGCCGTGGACGAAACCCAGGCGGCGACGCTGCTGCCGCTGTGGCAGGCCTATCAGTCGTTGGCCAACAGCGACACGACGGCGACGGTTGAGTTGAGCGCGCTCGTCCAGCAGATCCAGCGGGCCATGACGCCCGCGCAGGTGCAGGCCATTGCCGATATGAAGCTGACCGCCGACAGCCTGACCGCGTTGCAGGAGAGCGGCGCGCTGGCCTTTGGCGGCCCGGGCGGCGCCGACGGCACGACCAGCAACGACGGCCAGACGCGGCCCGACTTCTCCAACTTCCAACCGCCGGCGGACGGCGGCGGTGGTGGCTTTGCCGGCGGCGGGCCGGGCGGCGACTTCGCCGGCGGGCTGTCGGCCGGCGGCGACTTCAGCGGCGGCAACCTGAGCGAGGACGACATGGCCACGCGCCAGGCGGCGCTGGCCAACATGGACCCGGCCGAAATGCAGAGCCGGATGCTGACCGGCATGGTCATCCGCCTGTTGCAGACCAAGACGGGCGAGATGCCGGCCGGTGGGCCGGGCGGCATGGGCGGAGGCATGGACGCGGCGCTGGCCGCCGTGGCCGAGGCCACCGGCCTGAGCGCCGACGACATCCGCGCCCAGATGAACGAGGGCCAGACGCTGGCCGACATCGTCACGGCCAACGGCGGCGATATCGCCACCGTCCGCGCCGCCGTCGTCGCGGCGTTGCAAGCGCTGCCCGAGGCGGCCGACATGGATGTGGAGGCGATGGCCGACCGGCTGTTGGAACAGGCCATGCCGTCGGGGCAAGGCGCGCCGCCGGCTGAGCAGGCGACGCCAGCCGCGGCAGCGACGCCGTAGGCAGAGCAGGTAGAGAAAAGCGAGTCGGTGCGTCGCACTTTCTTCAGTGCGACGCACCTTCTTCGGCATAGGGGGAAAAGAACGTGCCAGGCACTTCAGAAAGTGCCGGGCACAGCGAGCCGCCCTTAGCGGACGATCTTCAGATTAAACGCCGGCCGCCCCAGCACCCCAAAGAGTTGCAACCACAGCGGCAACCACAACTCCAGCCCGCGCGCGGCCGACAGGTCACCCAGGTCGAGGATGTCGCCCCAGCCGAAGCTACGCAGCAGCGCCGTCACCTCTGCCTTGGCCGCGGCATCATCGCCGGCGACGAAGACGGTGTGGTCGCCATCGGCCAGCAGACGCGGGTTGACCATCAGCGCCGCCGTCAGCGTGTTGAGCGACTTGACCACGCGCGTCTCCGGCAACGTCCGCTGAAGTTCCTCGGCCAGCGACGCGCCGTCGTAGGTCAGCACCGACGGCGGCATGCCGCGCGAGAAGTCGAGCGGGTTGGTGATGTCGATCATCACCTTGCCGGCCAGCGACGCGGCCAACGGTTTCAGCGTCTCCACGGCCACCAATCCGTTGAGCGCGTTGACGATTAGCTCGCCGTGGGCGGCCGCCTCGGCGAACGTGCCCAGGCGGGCCGCGCCCGCAACCGTGGCCAGCCACTCGCCCAGGCTTGGGGCATAGCCCTTCTTCTCAGCCACGTTGGCCGGGTCGCGCGTGCCGAGCACGACATCATGGCCCAGTTCGGCCAGCTTGCCGGCCAAGGCCTGGCCCACTGACCCCGATCCAAGTACGCCTACGTTCATTGTCGTTTCCTCTCTAAACGAGACAGGTCTGTATTGCAATCAACAGTATATACAGATCTGTATCGTTGTCAAGGGGGAAAATATGGGCAGTGGTGCTGGACATTGGACACTGGGCACTGGGTAGATCGGCTTGTTACCTACCACCCTTCTGTGTATAATCTTTCTCGCTAAAGGGAGATTGCTTAACATGGTCGATCGGTCACGGCTGCGGAAGTTCATGCTGGAGTCCTTCAACGACGACGAGTTGGCGGACTTGATCTTTGACTATTTCCCCACCGCGCGCTCGCTGATGGGAACAGGGATGGCCCTGAGCGAGAAGGTGCGCACCCTGATCGACTTCGCCGCCCGCCACGACCGCCTCGACCATCTTGTCGTCGTCGTCGAGAAGCTGCGCACCGACGCCTACTGCAAGTTCTTCGCCACCGACCCCGACCTGCCCCCCGAACCGGTCGCGGCGGCGCGCGACCCCAATCGCATCTTCATCAGCTATGCCAACGCCGACGCCGAATTCGCCGGCCGGCTGGCGGCCGACCTGCGGGCGCAGGGCTACGACATCTGGATCGCCCCCGATAGCATCCTGCCCGGCGAGAAGTGGGTCGCGGCCATCGAACGCGGCCTGCGCGAGAGCGGCATCTTCCTGCTGGTGCTGACCCCGGAGAGCGCCGACTCCAAATGGGTGTCGCAGGAGACGCAAGTGGCCATTATACTGGAGAACGAGGGCCAGATGCGCATCTTCCCGTTGCGCGTGCGGCGGGCCGACGTGCCACTGCTGCTCTCGACGCGCCAGTACATCTCCTTTGAGATGGATTACGACCGCGGACTGCGGGCGCTGTTGGCCGTCTTGCGGCCCAGCAGCTCCAAGCCCCTGCCCGCGCCGCTGCCGGCCCCGCGCGCGCCGGTGACAGAGACGGTGGTGGTCGATTCGACCGAGTACCCCGTGCTGATCATCGACTGGCCCGACCAGCCCAACCAGGAAGTGACCCTCAGCCGCATGGTGACGACCCTCGGCCGGGCGGCCGACAACGACATCGTCCTGGCCCTGCCCATCGTCTCCAGCCACCATCTGCGCCTGGAGACGGTCGATGAGGGCAGCGGCTATCGCGTTAACATCATCGACCTGGGCAGCCGCAACGGCACATTCGTCGGCGGCCGGCGGGTGGCTCCCAATACGCCGCAACCACTGGAGCCAGGCGACGTGGTCAACCTGGGCGACCGGGTGGGCCGGTCGATCAGCCTCGTCTTGCGGCCGGCCGTCCCCCTGGCCGCGGACGTGCCCTTGCCGCCGCTGGCCCGGCCGGCCGCCCCTTCCCGAATCCCTCGGCAAATCGACCAGCAACCTCGACGCCAACGACCTGATCTGGGACTTCTTCCAAAAACACGCGCCGGCGCGTTGAAACGATGCGCAGGAGGAGCATGTCGGAGCGAAATCGAAAAACGAAACAAGAGGG
>ERZ724512.924-NODE-924-length-13787-cov-4.882610_pt1 | contig 13787 bp, 12 predicted proteins | sample MGYA00376045_ERZ724512 | MGnify/ENA primary metagenome ERZ724512 (study PRJEB28724, sample SAMN07190883) | activated sludge metagenome | isolation source: activated sludge of sewage treatment plant in Hong Hong | place: Hong Kong | collected 2016-03-17 ... | reverse complement strand
CATGAGCCTGCTGGACCAATTTTTTGTCTATCACCCGCATCCGTGGGAAGAACGCGACTGGTCTGCCGTCGGCGGGGTGCCGTTGGAGGACATTTGGTTTCAGGCCATCGATGGCACGAAACTCTTCGGCTGGTATGCCGAGAATCCCGCCACCTCTGCCGTGTTGCTGTGGTGCCATGGCAATGCCGGCAATATGACCCATCGATTGGAGAATCTTGCCGCGCTCTATCGCCTGGGATTGTCGGTGTTTCTATTCGACTATCGAGGTTATGGAAAAAGCCACGGGCGCCCGTCGGAAGACGGTCTCTATCGGGATGCACTGGGCGCCTACGACTACCTGACGAAAGTGCGTCGAGTCAGGCCGGAACGGGTGGTCATCTTCGGGCGCTCATTGGGCGGCGCCGTGGCCGGAGAGTTGGCGACGCAACGCGCGGCCATGGGGCTCTTGCTGGAATCCTGCTTCCCTTCAATCGAAGCGGTTGCGCGTCACCATTATATGGGGTTGCCCATGCATTGGTTGCTGGGCGCCGCGTTTCGATTGGAAGACCGTCTGCCGCATCTTTCGTTGCCGAAGTTATTTGTGCATGGCGACCGCGACGACATCATTCCGCTCGAACTCGGCCAACAGGCGTTCGCCGCTGCCAAAGCTCCCAAAGAGTGGTATGTGGTGCGCGGAGCCGATCACAACGATGTGCCGTCGGTCGGAGGGCGAGCCTATTTTGCCAAGCTGTTCGCCTTCATTCACGCTGCGATCGGTCGTTGATCTGGTAAAAAATCTCCGCATCTTCTGTATTTTTTCTAGGCAGATTCAGCTCGCTTGGTAAGATGCGATGGAGCGGTCAGGCATAAGGCCAGGAGATCGGCATCAGAGGGCGTCCTCATCTGGCAGCTGTCCGTATATTCTGCTAGAGTGCGTCCGCCTGCGCGCCCTGAAGACGCGCGATGGCAACGTTCAATCAGCGTGAAAAGCCCTCGGCGAGGAGGCAAGGTGCATCGGACAGGAGTGCATGCAAGAAGGTTCGTGGAGGTGGTGTCTGCAGTGTTGGTCCTCTTCGTAGTGGGATGTGCCGGCGGCCCTGCTCAAACTACGCGACAGGCCGGTAGTGGAATGGAATCGGTCGCCCAAGGAGAGTTACGAACCGAAGGGACGAATCCGGTTCAGGTCGCCGCTTCTCCAGCGGTCTCGTCCAACATGGTTGTGTTGGTGGCCAATAAGGCCGCTTCGCCTGCAGCCGAGAAGGAACCGGCAGACCAACCTGAAGAGGATCCGTTTTTCGACCCCTTTGCCAAGAGCGACGAGCCTGCAGGGGGTGAAGAGTATGATCCTTGGGAACCGGTGAATACCAAAATCTTCGAGTTCAATCGGCAGGTTGACCGGTGGGTGCTCAAGCCGGCTGCGCGAGGATACAATGCGGTGGTACCGAACCCGGTGCAGATCGGGATCAGCAACCTCTTTTACAACATGCGGTTTCCTTCCCGCCTGATCAACAACCTTGCGCAGGGGAAATTTTCCGGTGCAGGCACCGAGGTTGGACGGTTTCTCCTGAATAGCAGCTTCGGGCTGGGCGGCCTGGTGGATGTGGCGAAGTACATGGACATCACCACGCCGGAAGAAGATACCGGTCAGACGCTGGGCTATTACGGGGTGAAGCCGGGGCCGTACGTCGTATTGCCATTTCTGCCGCCATTCACGTTGCGCGATCTCGTTGGCTATGTCGGAGACATTGCGCTCAATCCGATCAATTGGCTGGTCTTTCCCATCATTGAAATAAACGGCGTTCCTTCGCTGGTGGCCCATCACAATCGGACCACGTCGTCGATCGCTCAAATCAGCGGCCGCGTGGAAGAAATTCTGAATGACCGCTCGTTGAACCTGGAGAAGTTTCAAGGCGTGGAGGAAGCGACTCTGGATTTGTACACAGCGGTGAAAAACGCCTACATCCAGAAGCGGCGCAACGCCATCAGGGAATAGCGACTAGTTGATGACGTGGAGCTCGCGCCCCACGGTGGCGAAGGCGGCGACGGCCCGTTCGAGTTGGGCGCGGGTGTGGGCCGCGGAGAGTTGCAGGCGAATACGCGCCTGTCCTTTTGGTACGACCGGATAGCTGAATCCCACCACATAGATTCCTTCCTGCATCAGGCGGTCGGCCATTTTTGTGGCGATCGAGGCGTCTCCCAGCATGACCGGAATGATGGGATGATGACCCGGTACGAGGGTGAATCCAAGCGCAGCCAGCTGGCTCCGCAGCCAGCCGGCCTGCTCCAACAAGTTCATGCGCAAATGGTCGCCTTGCTCGACCAAGGCAATAGCTTTCAACGCGGCGGCCGCGATGACCGGCGGCAGACTGTTCGAAAACAAGTAGGGACGCGACCGTTGCCGTAACAGGTCAATCAATTCCTTCCTGCCGGTGGTAAACCCGCCCGTTGCGCCACCGAGCGCCTTGCCTAGGGTGCTGGTGACAAGGTCGATCCGCTCAGCAACACCAAAATGATCAGGGGTGCCGCGACCGCCTTTCCCCAAGACCCCGGTCGCATGGCTGTCGTCCACAACCACGGCTGCGTCATAGCGGTCGGCCAGATCGGCAATGCGATCCAGTTTCGCCAGGTCGCCGTCCATTGAAAATACCCCGTCCGTGACAATCATTCGCACCCGGCTCGCAGAGGATTCCGCTAGTCGCGCTTCCAGGTCCTCCATGTCGGCATGGGCATAGCGCAGGCGCGAAGCCTTGCAGAGACGAATGCCGTCGATCAGACTGGCATGGTTCAGGGCGTCGCTAATGATGGTGTCCCGCTCATCGAGCAATGTCTCGAACAGTCCGCCGTTGGCGTCGAAGCAGGAGCTATAGAGAATGGTGTCCGCGGTGCCGAAAAAGGTGCTAATGCTCTGCTCGAGTCGCTTGTGCAAGTCCTGCGTCCCGCAAATAAAACGCACCGAGGCCATACCGTATCCGTAGTCCTTCAGCCCATCCGCCGCCGCTTGTCGAACATCAGGATGGTTGGCCAGCCCAAGATAGTTATTCGCACAGAGGTTGACGACCTCACCCTGGGCAACGCGGATCTCGCTGCTTTGCGGACCTAAGATGTATCGCTCGTGTTTGTAGAGACCGGCGGCGCGGATTTCTGCCAACTGCTGTTCGGCGGCTTGCTTCAGTGATGTGTACGCCATGTGATGAACGGGAGATGGGACGTGTGTGAGTGTGATCTGTTCCGCGATGGGTTCAGCGGAGCTGGACTCGATTATGGAAACAGCACTACTTTGCCGCATTGGCCGGACTTGATCAATTCAAATCCTTGGGCAAAGTCTTTCAGCGGGAAGGTATGGGTCAGGACCGGGCGGATGTTGAGCCCGGCTTTGAACAGTCCCGCCAGACGATACCAGGTGCTGAACAGCCGCCGGCCGGTGATGCCGTGGACACGAATGCCTTTGAATATCACTTCATTGGCGAGATCGCAGGTCACGGGACCGGTGGGAATGCCGAACAGTGTGACGCGGCCGCCGTTTTTTACGGAACGAAAGGCATGGTGCAACGCGGTGGGGTGCCCCGACATCTCCAGCGAGGCATCGACGCCTTCACCCTTGGTGATATCGAGAATAGCCGCGGCAATGGCGTCCGGTCCGTCCGTTTTCGCGTTCAGCACGTGGTCGACCCCTACCTGTTTGGCTAATCCAAGACGGTAGTCACTGACATCGGTGGCGATAATGGTGGCGGCGCCTGCTGTGCGGGCGACGGCGGCGGCAAAGAGGCCGGTCGGTCCGAAACCGGTAATTAAGACGGTATGTCCGGTGAGGTCTTCGACCAACGCCGCGTCGACCGCATTGCCCAAGGGTTCCTGTAAAGAGGCCAGTTCCGGGGGAATGTCCGGCGATGTCTTCCAGAGGACAGTCTCCGGCAAGACGATGTAGTCGGCAAACGATCCATCCAGATCGACGCCGAGGATGCGGTAATTCTTGCAGACATGCGCTTGCCCGGTACGGCATTGAAAGCAGGCGCCACAAGTTAAGTGTGATTCGGCCGCGACATAGTCACCCACCGTCACCAGGCTCACATCCGACCCGACTGCGACGACCTCGCCGCACATTTCGTGGCCGATGATTCGTGGAGGATGGATCCGACTGTGGGCCCAGGCGTCCCAGTTGTAGATGTGGGCATCGGTTCCGCAGAGCGATGTCGCTTTGACCCGGATCACCGCGTCGTTAGGACCCGGGCTGGGATCGGGACGTTCGGTGTAGGTCAGGCCCGGCTGAGCGGCAGTTTTCACAAGCGCACGCATGGGCTCATTATAGCAAGACCATCAGAAATGCCTAGCCGAAGCAGAAACCCGTCGGGATCTCCCGCCGGTGGATCATGCCCCGGATCAGCTCGTAGCCGAGGGCGCCCAAAAAACGGGTTGAACTGGGTAGGGCGCCTGGGTAGGATGCGAGCATGCAGCACCAGCTACATTCCACCTGCGCGGGTCTCATCCTTGGACTGGGAGTGATGTTCTGCGTAAGTGTGCCACTTTCGGCCACGGCCGGTCCGTCCGCTAATCAGGCTCCGGCCGCCCCGAAACGCTGGGCCCAATTTGATCTGGTCAGTACCGAACCGGATGGGTCGGTGCAGGCCGGCAAAGATGTGGTGTTGAGCATCACGTTGGGTGGCGTACCGGCCGGAACGGAATCCGTCATGGCCATGATCGAGTCCAACGGATTTCAAAGCCAGACGGTGTCCTTGAGTGAGGAGCCGACGGCTTCGGTGTATCAAGGCACGGTGATTCTGGAACCCAATTCCACGTTGAAGAGTCGCACCACGGTGCATCCAAAAGCCGTGCGAGTCCGGGTGTCGTTCGCCCGCGCGAAGGTCACCGGGCTGGAAGAGTTTCTGAAACGAGATGTCTATGTGACGATCGGAGAGCCACCCGCCAACGAAACCGAGACTGAGGTCCAACCTGGACCGGTGGCCGAAAGTCCGGAAGCCGATGCGGCGGCCGTGCAAAAGGCGACGGAGCAGGCGATGGCCGTGAACGCGACGATCGCCGAAGAAGATCTGTTGCCGCTTCCTCCTCCCGGCGAATCGAAAGCCTATTGGAAGCAGGTGAGTGATCTGATCAGCCGGAATTGGAGCCGGCAAATCCGTTCTATTCGTCGCGCGCCCAGCAGTGAAACCGTTCGTGTGCAGTTCAAAATGTATGCGAGCGGGATTGCACAAGTGATTCAATTGGAGAAAAGTTCCGGGGCTCGTGACGTGAACGATGCCGGGCTTCAGACCATCATCCATGCCCAGCCGTTTCCACCGATTCCCCCCGATCTCGGCAGCGATGTCGTCGATGTGCATGTGCGTATGCGAACGGGGGCGAAAGTCGCCACGCGCGATGTGGAAATGACGGTTGATAAAAAGCCGTCCAAAACTGCTCCACCCTCCGCCCCAACACCCAAAGAAGGAGCCGCGGCAAGCGGTTCTACAAAGGAGTAACTATGACGAAACGGACCGGTCGTGCGCTAGCCATGTGGTGTCTGGGAACGGGAATGCTGCTGAGTGCAACCTTCGCGCAAGCAGAAATGGCACGGTATGACGTGGATCTCGACCACTCAATCGTGGAGTTCAAGGTTGCCCACATGGTGGTGTCGAAGACGACCGGGCATTTCAAGGACTACACCGGCTTCATCGAAATGGATCCCGATGCCGGAACGGTCAAGGCGCTTGAAGCCACGATCAAGACCGCGTCGGTGACGACCAATCACGAAAAACGCGACGCGCATTTACGCAACCCCGACTTCTTTGATGCTGAAAAGTACCCGACTATCACCTACACCATGAAAAGTTATAAAAAGGCCGGCGACGGATATGTGGCGGTCGGCGATATCACCCTGCACGGTGTGACCAAGGAGATCACACTGACGGGGAATTTCAACGGCGTCGCGAAGGATCCGTGGGGGAACACGCGCGCCGGGTTTACGGCGGAAGGCAAACTGAATCGGAAGGATTTCGGGATGGTGTGGAACAAGGCGCTCGATAGCGGCGGCCTGGTCGTCGGAGACGACGTCTTTATCAGATTGGACATCGAATGTATTAAGGCGAAATCGTAAGCCACACGGCCTCTCTCAGGGGCCACGCGCCTGCCCGGTTCTATGCCGGGCAGGCTGAGCCAGCAACCGCGCATCTGGCGGAGTATCCCTTTCGGGGATGCAACCCGTTCCCATCTCGTGACGCCGGTTTCAGCAGACACAGCAGCTGGTCATAGTGGAGCGAGGATGTCCTGGACATCTTGTTCGCTGTCGATTCTTGGTGTGCCGGTTTCAGCGCGCAGGGCTTGGGCGGACGGGGGAGGACGGAGTGCGTGAAGGGGAAGCAGAGGGTATGACGATGTGTATCAAGCAGACTGGAAAATTCGATCGCGTCATCGGTAAGATTCGCCGCATGTGCTTGTGGAAACTGGCAGGGGCAGCGCTGGCGCTGACAGCAACGATCGGCATCATGGATGCCGCGGCGTTAGAGTTTACGGCCGATCAGATCACCAAGATCAATGGCCGGACCCAGAAATCCAATATCTTCTATCGCGACAACATGTGGCGGATCGAGCATCACACGATGGGGCCGGTCAACATCAGCATCGTGCGTAAAGACAAGCAGGTCGTCTGGCTGCTGCTGTCGCGTATGAAGCATTTCAAAACCGTGCCCTATAAGGCGGAGCAGGATCTCAAGGTGTCCGAGCATCTGGAAGGTGAAATCTCGCGTGAAGAAATTGGAACGGAAACGCGCGAAGGGCATCCGACGACGCTGTATGAAGTGACGGTCAAGGAAGGCGAACGGACAGAAGTGTATTACCAGTGGCTTGCCACCGATATCCACTTCCCCATGAAGCTGGCCAAAAAAGACGGGAGCTGGATCGTCGAGTATCAGCACGTCAAATTCCGGCCATTAATCGATTATCTGTTTCAGTTACCGCTCAACTTCGAACCATTGGAAGAATTTGATCACCAGCCGGCTGCTGCGGAGCCGAATCACCAGCCGATGTAGGATGATCAACGGATAAAGGAGCAAAATCGTGCGTATGCGAGGAATAGCCATGTGGGCCGCGAGCGCGGCTGTGTTGGCAATGAGCGGGACTCTGTATGCGCTCGATGTCGCCGATGTCGTCAGGGAATGGACGCCGGAAGGGAAAAAGCTGGCAGCGGAACGCGTGAAGTTGCCGGCACACGATGAGATGATTCGTATTCCAGCCGGCGAGTTTCTTATGGGAAGCGACCGCAAGGTCGACAAGAATTCCTACCTGGCCGAATTTCCGCAACGGAAAGTCTATTTGGATGCCTACGATATCGACAAATACGAAGTGACGACCGTGCAGTTTCTCAAATATGTGCTGGCCCACAATCTCGACCCGCTGATCGATTGGCAGTACGACGGCGGGAATTTTCAAGACACCATGGTCAGCCATCCGGTGATGCATGTCTCCTGGTTCGATGCCGAGGCCTATTGCAAATGGGTAGGCAAACGATTGCCGACCGAAGCCGAGTGGGAAAAGGCCGCCCGCGGTGAGGACGGGCGCATTTATCCCTGGGGCAATCAAATGGCGGGACTCTCGCGGGCGAACTTCGGCCGGACCGGGTTGTCCGGGCCGGTGCGGGATCGTCCGGAACGGCTGTTGCTCTATCCACCGATCATCTCGGTTGATAAGTATGACAATGCGATCAGCCCCTATGGCGTGTTTCAGATGGCGGGTAACGTGGCGGAATGGGTCAATGATTGGTATGACCCGAAATACTATGCCAGTGCCCCGGACAAAAATCCCAAGGGCCCTGAAACCGGCAGCCAGCGAAGCTTTCGCGGCGGCGGCTGGATCGATAGCACACCTAGCGTGCGTGTCGCCCAGCGTAATGGGACGGATCCGAATACCAAGATGAACTGGATGGGATTCCGTTGTGCGCGAGATGCCAAGGAAGGGCTAGCAGGATCGACGACCGAGGCCAAATAATTGCCGATGGGATGTCGTGCAGGTGTTGGAATGATGCCTGATGGGCAGGCGGGCGTGTTCAGGAGGCTCGCTTCGTAGCCAAAAGACGCAGAGCCTGCTCGCTGGTTTCTTTCACGAGAATACCCATTTTCCCGTGCGAGGGTTCGAAATCGACTGTGAGCCCATGGCTGCGGATGCGCTCGCTGGCAGTAGGGCCGATGGAGGCGAGCACCGATCTTCCGCAGGCTTGCTTGAACATTGCGGTTTCACCCTCCTGTTCTGCCAGCTGTATCAGGTGATCAAACTGCGCGGCATTGGTGATCAACACCACCTGGACTTGTCCCGCCAGAATCTGACGTAAGGCTTCCTTCATCGGCGCGGTGTCTTCCGGCAGTGCCCACCGATAGATGGGCACCGGAGTGATTTGTGCTCCCCGTTGCTTCAGGGCCTCTAATAAGTCACGGTTCGATACGCCATATTCCTGTACCGCCACGCGCAATCCGTTCACCGGTCGATGCGCGTCCAGCGTCGAGACGACATCCATCCAGGTATTAGGCTCCGGGACGGTTAAGGTGGGTTGGAACCCCAGCGACTTCAGCGCGGCCACCGGTTTGGGCCCACGGGCGATCAGCACGGTGTGCTTCAATGCTGCGGCGAGTTCGCTTTTGGTGTGGCGAGTCTCGAGAACCTCAAAGAGAGCCGTCGTGCCGGCGCCGGTCATCAGCACCAGCACGTCCAGCCCTTCACGCAGTAGCTTCTCGCCGAATTGTAGTGCCGCCGAATTGTCCGCCAGCGGAATTTCCCGCAACGCCGGCGCCACGAGCGGCTTGCCGCCATGGCGCTCGATGAGGCGCGTCATTTCCGTCGCCATACGCGACTCAAATGAGACGACCTTTAACCCGTTAAATCCAGCCGTGGCCATCGCCCTCCCTGCCTTGCCCGCCGACTCTGCTACTTGGCGTCTGCCGCGCAGCGAAACCCTGTTGATTCGTTGCGAATCGTCGGGTCGCTATCCACCCGGGTGAAGATCCGGACGGTTGGCGTCTCGTTCTGCCAGCCGGCACCGCGAATGACTTTTTTCGTGCCACTTTCCGGCCCGGGAGGATTCTTGCCGGGACTCTTCTCATAGTACTTCGGATCGTACCAGTCATTGACCCATTCCCAGACGTTGCCTGCCATGTCATAGACGCCATAAGGACTTTTGCCCTTCTCGTAACTACCCACCGGCATCAATGTCTTTTCGCCGACCCACTTCTGGTTGAAATTCAAATGTCCGTCAGTCGGCTCCACGTTACCCCATGGAAAGCGCCAATCGTTGTTCCCCTTGGCGGCTTTTTCCCACTCCGCTTCGCGCGGCAGCCGTCGGCCGGCCCATGTGCAGTAGGCGTCGGCATCGGACCAATCAACATTGATCACGGGACGGTCAGCCAGCGATGCAGGAATGCCGATCCCTTCCCAGAGATTCCGTGTGGGATTCTTGGGGTTTTGGGGAACGCGATGATTCGTGGCCTTGACGAATTCCAGATACCGCGCGTTCGTGACCTCATACTTATCGATGTAAAACGGATCGATCTCGATGACATGGCGCGGATATTCATCGCGTCCGCCGTCACGGTCGCCGGTCGGCACCCCCATGGGATAGGACCCTGCCGGGATCAAGACCATCGGCGCTCCGTCTTTTCCCGTGATTTCTTTGGGCGGGGAAGTGTGTTCCGCGGCGAATGCATTAGCCCCCGTGCCATTCAATCCGATAAGCGCTACCACTAATGCCAGGACGGATCGTGCCAACATAGCTGCAAGCTCCTTTGGTTCGAGAGAATCGATGACCGATCGTACCACAGCTCCGGATTTTTCAAACATGACTGGTGGAGGAAAGATGGGGTGAATGACGTTCGTGGCAAAAGAATGAGGATTGACGGGGTGACAGCCCCCCACCTACTATACGCCCGAGGAGATCCCGGCGTGCCAACCCATCGAGGCTTACGACATCTGGCCCTGCGTGTCACCGACCTGGCTCGGTCCCGTGCGTTCTATGAGAGGTTTCTGGCCATGAAGGTCGTATGGGAACCAGATCCCGACAATGTGTATTTCAGCTCGGGATCCGACAACCTGGCCCTGCATCAAATCGCCCCTGCTGAGTTGGCGCAATACCAGCCATTGCGTGGACAACTGCTCGACCATGTCGGTGTGATCATGGAGAATCCGGCGCAGGTGGATGATCTGTTCCGGGACGTGCAACAGGACGGGGCACGCTATGGGGCCACCATCGCGAAGCCGCCGAAGCAACATCGCGATGGCAGCTACTCCTTCTATTTTGCCGATCCGGATGGCAATGTCATCCAGGCCTTATATGAACCGACTATCAGCCGCATGGAGTTCCGGCCTCCCGCCTGACGAGCATGGGTATTTGGGATACATTGCCGCGTGATCAGTATGTCGGGCTGGCTCCCTGGGTGTGGGTGCAGCTTGAGAGTAACCAGCCGCCGGGACCGTTTCCCTTTATCGGCGGGGTCGCTCCGGAGGTCGTGGCGAGTTTGCACGAAGCCCACAGCCTCTTCCTGGCCTGCGTGGAAACCGCCATCAGCGATGTGTTCTCCCGCCGCGCGACGCTCGGTGATCCACAGACCAGAGTGCGGTTGGAAGACGCTTATGCGGAGCTCGTCAATTCCCGCCAACAACTGAGCCAGCACATCACGGCGCGTCGCCAGGCCGATGGGCAGTTTCATTGGTCGCATCCGTTCGATGCGACGAAATCCGCCACCGTCGTCAATACCGGCCTGCGTATCTTCAATGCCGTGAAGCGCCAGGCGATTCCCGTGCCGTTCGAGCGTCCCATGGGACCGATCGTCGGAAGACTGCTGGGAATGTTGGATGGCACACAGCAGGCCGGCGCCATTCAGACGATCGTCGCGACGGCGGGACGGGAGGGCGAGCGGCTGTTGACCAAGGTGATGGAGTTGCTCGTCCAATACGAATGCCTCACGCCTGCCAAGAACACCTCAATCCGATCCCAGTGGCTCTCCCAAACCAAGGACCGGGACACAATTCATCTCGGGCATGCCGCGCTCATGTATCGGCGGCGCGACCAGTTTCTGCTGTTCGATCCCTGGCTGCTCCCCTGGTTTGCGGAATCCAATGTGCCGAGTTTGTGGGTATCTTTGCTCCCGAAGCCGGCGGCAATTTTTTTGACACATGACCACGATGACCACGTCGATCCCAGGACGCTGCTGCATGTGCCGAAGGATGTCCCGATCGTCATTCCCAGCCGGCGGAATCGCAAGAAGTATTTTTACGACTACCTGCCATTGCTTCGGGAACTGGGGTTCAGCCATATCATCGAACTGGCTCACGGCGAGACCTGGAACTTTGAAGGCGGTGCCGTCGTCTCGGTTCCCTTTTACGGCGAAGATCCGTGCGATTTGGAGATGCCTCGAAACTGTTATCTCGTGACCGATCGCGGGCAGAATGTGCTGGTGCATGCCGACAGCGGTCCGACAAACAGCGGGCGGTCGGCCATTAAAGAAGGCGTGATTCAGCAGCTCGTTCAGAAATATGGTCCGATCTCCCTTGTGCTGGCTTCCCAACAACAATTGCAGGAGATCCGCAGTTATGCCGCTCATGCTCCGCTGTCTCATCCCGGACTCTGGCTCGAGGTGGGTGAGAACGGCTATCTCACAAATAGTTACCTGAATGAGTTATGCGCCACTGCGCAGGCACGGCTGTTTGTGTCCTATGCCACCGGCGGGGCCGATTGGTATCCGGACCATCTGTCCTTCATGTTCAGCGAGCGCAATCCCGCGCGCACCGCATTGCTCACGGCCAATTGGGAGCAGCCGGAAAAACTAAAAGATCTTCTGTCGTCACATGATTGCCGGTATCATCGCGCTCGGGCGTTGGATCTGTTCCGCACGGGTGATGATGGCATGGTCCAGGTCTCGTCCGGAGTGGAGGCCTTGTCGCCGATGCCGCTCTATCGCCTCGATCATGGCGAACCGGCATTCATGAGGCGGGGAAGATAATTGATCAGAAGGGACGCGTCGTTATGGGGTCTGTAAAGGGATTGGTGCTCGTCACCGGCGCTGCGGGATTCATCGGGTCGCATGTGGCCAAGCGATTGCTGGATCGCGGGGATTCCGTTCTGGGGTTGGACAACCTGAACGATTATTACGACGTTCGTTTGAAGGAAGCCCGTCTGGCTCGGCTGCAGACGCATCCTCAGTTTCAATTCGTGAAGCTGGATGTGTCAGACCGTCCCGGCATGGCGGCCCTCTTCCAACAGCACTCGATTCGTCGCGTGGTGCATCTGGCGGCGCAGGCCGGCGTCCGCTACTCGCTCGTGAATCCCCATGCCTATACGGCCGCGAATATCGAGGGATTTCTGAACATTCTGGAAGGCTGCCGGCATCACAAGGTCGAGCATCTGGTCTATGCCTCAACGAGTTCGGTCTACGGTGGCCATACCAAGATGCCGTTTTCGGTGCATGACAATGTCGATCATCCTGTGTCGCTGTATGCCGCCACCAAAAAAGCCAACGAGTTGATGGCGCATTGTTATGCGCATCTGTATCGATTTCCCATCACCGGATTGCGGTTCTTCACAGTCTACGGGCCTTGGGGCCGTCCCGACATGGCGCTGTTCTTGTTCACCAAGGCGATTCTCGAAGGCAAACCGATCGACGTCTTCAATTACGGAAAGATGCAGCGCGATTTCACCTATGTCGACGATATCGCCGAAGGCGTGTTGCGCACGCTCGACCGGCCCGCGCAGGTTGATCCACAGTGGTCGAGCGATCAGCCTGATCCCGGTAGCAGTTCTGCACCCTATCGACTCTACAATATCGGCAATAATCAGCCGGTCGACCTTCTGCATTTTATCGAGGTGCTCGAGCAGACGCTCGGCAAGAAGGCTGAAAAAAATCTCCTGCCGCTCCAGGCCGGCGATGTGCCGGCGACCTATGCCGATGTGGCAGATCTCATGCGGGACACAGGCTTCAAGCCGGCCACCTCGATTGAAACCGGCATCGCTCGATTCGTGGAGTGGTACCGCGAGTACTACAAGGTCTGAGTATAGGCGAGTTGTTTGGCAATTCTCGCCGATTGTCCCTTTAGCTATACAACTAGAACCTGCGTACAGATTTGGTAGATCTCGGCTGTCTTCCCGAATCGATTGACTGTGGGGCCGGACAGCCCCACTCGTATGTCGGCTTGGGGTCTTGGATCTTCTGTCATGAGTCGCAAAATCTCCTTCTCCCGTCGGCAAGTTATTAAGGCATTGCTCGGGCTTGGAATGATCGCGGGATCAAATCGCCCAATTGCGCTCTTGGCAAGGGAATCGGCAGACTCTCCTGACGCTCTCGTATCGCCAATCATCCATGCGTCAAGCGACCTTGAGCAACGAGAAGCTTGGAGAATGAGACTCAAGGACTGGAGAGAAAAGGTAAGGCAAATCTTGCGATATGATGATTCGCGGTATCGTGAGTCATCCTCTTCATGGACCTCATCTAGTTTCTCCAGTTGCTTTCTTATGCTGTACGATCAGACGTTTGTTGACCCGGTGCACAGCCAATACAAAGTGGAGGAGTTTTTAAGTCAGGCACAGGAGGATTTTGGCGGCTTCGATAGTATTATTCTGTGGCATGCCTATCCGAGAATCGGAATGGATGACCGCAATCAATTCGATTTTTATCGAGATATGCCGGGAGGGCTTGCTGGCATTCGGGACGTAGTTAGGCGATGTCACCGGCTGGGTGTGAAAGCGTTCGTCGTATATAAACCTTGGGATGTTGGAACTAGGCGTGAGACCGTTTCGGACATCGAGGCCTTGGCTATATTGGTGAAGGAAACTGAGGCGGACGGAG
>ERZ724512.921-NODE-921-length-13807-cov-4.028505_pt1 | contig 13807 bp, 12 predicted proteins | sample MGYA00376045_ERZ724512 | MGnify/ENA primary metagenome ERZ724512 (study PRJEB28724, sample SAMN07190883) | activated sludge metagenome | isolation source: activated sludge of sewage treatment plant in Hong Hong | place: Hong Kong | collected 2016-03-17 ... | reverse complement strand
ACGAAAAGGGGACGGTTCTCCTTTTCGGCCACCGATCGGCGGGCCCACCGCGTCCGCGCGCCCGGCGGGGCTGTCGGCTCGCCACCGTCGCGCGCTGCGGCCTCAGGGACGCGCGGTCCGCCATCGCGCCGGAATGGCTGAGCGGGCGGATCCGTGCGTGGTCACTGCACCTGGTTCGGTTCCGCTCCGCCGTAGCGGCGGTCCCGGTGTGCGTACTGCTCGATCCCGCGCCACAGGTCACGGCGGTCGAAGTCGGGCCACAGCCGGTCCATGAAGACCATCTCCGCGTAGGCCGACTGCCAGATCAGGAAGTTGGACGTGCGTTGCTCGCCTGAGGAGCGGATGAACAGGTCGACGTCGGGAATCTCAGGCTCGTCGAGGAAGCGACGGAACCGATCCTCGGTGAGCCGTGACGGGTCGAGCTCACCCCGCAGGGCCGCCTCGGCGACGGCCCTGGCTGCGTCCACGATCTCGGCCCTGCCGCCGTAGTTCACGCAGAACTGCAGGGTGAGCACGTGGTTGCCGGCGCTCTGTCGCTCTGCGTCCTGCAGTTCGCGGATGACGCTGCGCCACAGCCGCGGCGCCCGGCCCGCCCAGCGGATCCGCACACCCATCGCGTCGAGCTGGTCCCGGCGGCGGTGGATCACGTCCCTGTTGAAACCCATCAGCCAGCGCACCTCGTCGGGGGAGCGGCGCCAGTTCTCCGTGGAGAACGCGTATGCCGACAGGTAGGGGATGCCGATCTCGATGGCACCCTCGATGACGTCGAACAGCGAGTCCTCGCCGCGGGCGTGGCCTGCGGTGCGCGGCAGGTTGCGGGCCTTCGCCCAGCGGCCGTTGCCGTCCATCACGATCGCGACGTGCGTGGGGAGGGCCCTGGCGTCGATCGCAGGCGGACGGGCACCCGAAGGGTGCGGAGTGGGCGGTCGGATCTGCTTGCGCTGAGCCACGTCGGCAGCCTAACGCGAGGAGTTTCGGCGCGCCGCGCAGCACCGCCGAACCGGCCCTGAGCGCTCGTTCCGCCAGCGGCGAACAACCTGAGTCGACCAGACTCAACTTGCTTGAAATTGTGCCGCGATGGATGCAGACTGGCATTAGCACTCGGGCAAGCAGAGTGCTAACGAGACGATAGGAGTGACCCAACATGGCACGTACGTACGACCCCTTCCGCGAGATGGATCGCTGGTTCTCCGACGTCGCCCGGACGCCGGCCAGCGCCGCGATGCCGATGGACCTGTTCCGTGACGGCGACGTCTTCGTCGCCCGGATCGACCTTCCCGGTGTGGACCCGGCCTCGATCGACGTGGACGTCGACGACCGCACCCTCACCGTGCGCGCGCAGCGCAACGCCGAGACCACCGACGAGCAGAAGTGGCTGGTCCGCGAGCGTCCGGCCGGCACCTTCGCGCGCCAGCTGACCCTGGGCTACGGGGTGGCGCTGGACAAGATCGCCGCCCAGTACGCCGACGGAGTGCTGAGCCTGCGGATTCCGGTGGCCGAGGAGGCCAAGCCGCGCAAGATCAGCGTCTCGCACAGCGGCGGCACCACCCAGATCGAGGGGTCCGTCGAGGGCTGAGCGAGGGCTGAGCGAGGGCCACCGACTGTGGTCGAGCGCCAGCCCCAGAGGCTGGCGCTCGACGCGAGGGGTGGCCCTCGGCGTGTCCGGGTCCGGGATCAGGCGAAGGGTGCGGATGCCTTCGTCAGGCGATGCGCCTGGCTGCGGGAGAGCTTCACCTCGGCCGCGGCCATCAACGCGGGGATCTGCTCGACCGAGCTGACCGACGCGATCGGCGCGGTCACCCCGGGTTGCTGGCGCAGCCACGCGAGCGCGACGGTCGCAGGCTCGATGCCGAGTTCGTCGGCGACGCCGACCACCGCGTCCATCACGTCGAATCCGGCGCTGGTCGCGTAACTGCGGACCCGTGCGGCGCGCGGCCCGTGGGGTTGCTCGTCGCGCGCGTACTTGCCGGTGAGGAAACCCGCGGCCAGCCCGTAGTACGGCACGAGCGCGAGGTGGTGCTCTGCGCAGACCGCGCCAAGACCAGCGGACTCGACCTCCGCACGGTGCACGAGGTTGTACTGGGGCTGCACGGCGACGGGACGTGCGAACCCCTCGGCCGTCGCCACCTCGACAACCTCTGCGACCCGCTCCGCAGTGAAGTTCGACAACCCGTAGTGCCGGATGTCGCCGGCGGACACCAGTTGGTCGAACGCGCCCAGCCACTCCGCCGTCGGCACGTGGGGGTCGTCCTCGTGGGCGTAGTACAGGTCGATCGTCTCCAGGCCCAGCCGCCGCCGCGAGCCGTCCAGGCAGATCTTGATGTTGGCCGGACGCAGCCCGCGGTGCACCGGGTGCTTGCCGACCTTGGTGGCCACCACCACGGTGCCCTTGTCGGCGCGATGTCGCAGCCACCCGCCGATCACGCTCTCGGACTCGCCGCCGCGGTGCCCCGGCACCCAGGTCGAATAGCTGTCGGCGGTGTCGATGAAGTTCCCACCGGCCTCCAGGTAGGCGTCGAGAATCGCCTCGGACGCGTTCCCGTCCGCCGTCCAGCCGAAGACATTGCCGCCCAGGCACAGCGGGGACACTCTCAGCGTTGAGATCCGGTGCATGCACACAGCCTAGGGTGACGGCGCGAATTCTCAGGCTGACAGCGCGAAATCCACGCTCAGATGCACCGAGAGGCCCGTGGTGGCGTTCAGTTCGAGGCCCAGGTCGAGCGGTGCGGACGCTGCCCGCGCGCCGGCGGCGAACATCACCGGATTCGGCTGGTCGTGGCGCGGGGACGGCATGGACCAGGAGTCGGACGCCTGCTCGATGCCCACAATCTCGAGGCCGGCGGCAGCGGCCACGGCGTCCGCCTTGCGGCGGGCCATGGCCATCGCCGTGGCAGCGGCAGCGATGCTGGCCTCGAACTCGTCGTAGGTCCACTCCAGGTCCGTCACACTGACCCCCGGCCGGTCGGCCAGTACGCCGAGGACCGCAGGAAGGTGCTCGGGCCCGGCCACGACGACCAGGTCGATCTCGACGGTCTGGTTCTTCAGCAGGACGCCGTCCCTGGTGGCCAGGCGCACGCCGGTGACTTCGACGGCGTCCTCTGTGACACCGTGCCCGGCGAGTTCGGTGACCAGGTCGGCCACGAGTGCCGCCTTGCGTCCGGCGACTCCGGCGGCAATCGTCGAGGACCCGTGAACGAGCGCGTGGACGCGGGCCGATGTCGCGGTGATCCGCACGGTGTGGTCGACCGTGATCCGCAGGGTTCCCATCGGCAGAGCCTATTGCCTCCCGGGCCCGCGCGGGACCCGGGAGGCGCCACGGGACCGCCATCCCGAGGCTCAACCGGCGGCGTCAGGTGTGGCTGACCGCCGCGTGCTCTATGGCCAGGCCGTTGCTGAAGCGGGTGAGGTAGGTGTCGAAGCCGGCCACGTCCGCCGGGTCCGGTGCAACCGTCTCCAGCGCCGCGCCGGCGAAGACGCTCGCGGTCAGGTAGTCGGCCAGGGTCTGGCCGTCCGCCTTGTCGCGGACGTAGGCGGCGAGCAGGGCGATGCCCCAGGCCCCGCCCTCTCCGGCGATGTCGCCGACCGAGACCGGCGCATTGACCGCTGCGGCGAGGTAGCGCTGCGCGACGCCCCTGGTCTTGAACAGCCCCCCGTGGGCGAACAGCGAGTCGAGCGCGACCGACTCGTCGGTGAGCAGGATGTTCATCCCGATCCGCAGGCTCGACAGCGCGGCGAACAGCTGCGTGCGCATGAAGTTCGCCAGCGTGAACCTCGAGTCGGGGGTGCGCACGAACAGCGGGCGTCCCTCTTCGAGGCCCGTGATGTGCTCGCCGGAGAGGTAGTTGTAGGCCAGCAGTCCGCCGCAGTCGGGCTCACCCTCCAGCGATGCGGTGAACAGGGTCTCGAACACGGTCCCGGCATCCGCGGTGGCACCGATCCGGGTGGCGAACTCGCCGAACAGGCCCGCCCAGGCGTTCAGCTCGCTGGCGCCGTTGTTGCAGTGCACCATCGCGACCAGGTCTCCGGCAGGAGTGGTGACCAGGTCGAGCTCAGGGTGCATCCGGGCGAGGGGCTGCTCCAGCACGACCATGGCGAAGATCGAGGTGCCGGCGGAGACGTTGCCGGTGCGCACGGCAACCGAGTTCGTCGCCACCATTCCCGTGCCGGCGTCGCCTTCGGGCGGGCAGAACGGCACCCCCGGCTGCAGCACCCCGGTGGGGTCGAGCAGGGTCGCCCCCGTAGCGGTCAGCGAACCGGCCGGCGCACCCGCCGGCAGTACGGACGGCAGCAGCGCGGCCAGGGCGCACCCGTAGCCCCTGCTCGCGGCCAGCTCGTCGAACTGGCCCAGCATCGTGGCGTCGTAGCCGCCGGTGGTGGTGTCGATCGGGAACATGCCGGACGCGTCCCCCACGCCCAGCACCCGCTCGCCGGTCAGCAGGAAGTGCACGTACCCCGCCAGGGTGTTGATCGAGGCGACAGACCCGACGTGCTGCTCGCCGTTGAGCATCGCCTGGTACAGGTGGGCGATCGACCAGCGTTGCGGGATGTTGTGGCCGAACAGTGCGCTCAACTCCTCGGCCGCCGGGCCGGTGATCGTGTTCCGCCAGGTCCGGAACGGCACCAGCAGCGCGCCGTCCGCATCGAAGGCGAGGTAGCCGTGCATCATCGCCGAGACGCCCATCGCGCCCACCGTGCGCAACTCGACCCCGTACTGCTCGCGCACCTGCTCGGCGAGCGACGCGTACGCCGCCCGCATGCCCGAGTGCACGGCCTCCAGCGAGTACGTCCAGACCCGGTCGGCGAATTGGTTCTCCCAGTCATGTCCACCGGTCGCCAGCGGTGCGTTGTCCGGACCGGTCAACACCGCCTTGATCCGCGTCGAGCCGAACTCGATGCCCAGTGCCGTGCGTCCCTCCGCAATGGCGGCGCGGATGCCCTCGATCTCCATTGATCCTCCTCTAGTGCAGCCCTCGCGACCTGGTGCGGGGCTGCCGACGCAGACATCATGACAGGCGAGTGTGTGCGCTAACAACGGCTCGCCGGAAGCTCCTGGCGCAGACGGCACGCCGATCGGGGGAGAATGATGGCGTGCCGACCTATCGTGACGATGCGGTCGTGCTGCGCACCCACAAGCTGGGCGAGGCCGACCGCATCATCACCATGCTCTCCCGTCGGCACGGGAAGATCCGCGCGGTCGCGCGCGGCGTGCGCAGGACGTCCTCGAAGTTCGGCGCCAGACTCGAACCGTTCAGCCACGTCGACCTGCAGTTCGCCACCGGCCGGACGCTGGACGTGATCACCCAGGCGGTCACCCTGCACGCGTACTCCGAACCCCTGGCCCACGACTACGAGCGCTACACGACCGGGCAGGTGATGATCGAGACGGCCGACCGGCTGGTCACAGAGGAGGGGGAGCCGTCCTTGCAGCAGTACCAGCTGCTGGTGGGCGCGCTGCATGCGTTGACGTCCGGGACCTCGGACGGGTTGCGGCAACCTGCGATGGTGATGGACGCCTACCTGCTGCGTGCGATCGCCCTTGCCGGCTATGCCCCGACCCTGACCGATTGTGCGCGGTGCGGTGCCGCCGGCCCACATGAGGCGTTCTCGCCGCAACTCGGCGGCATGGTCTGCCGGCGCTGCAGGCCGCCAGGTTCCGCGCACCCGGCGCCCGCCACCGTGGCCTACCTCGGTGCGCTGCTCGCCGGTGACTGGCCCGCGACGAGGGATGTGGCGGAGCTGACGATCCGCCAGGGGAGCGGGCTGGTGGCAGCCTTCGTGAGCTGGCACCTCGATCGCGGACTGCGTTCCCTGAGCCACGTGGATCGGTCGCGACCGGTCCGGTGAGTCCCGGCAGCCGGTCGTCCGCTCGGCAGTGTTACCGATATCAAACTGTTATCTGGAAATGGTGCACGGAGGCTGGTGATACCGGTAACATCCTTCTTGGCAGGCGATGTTGCCGCTAACACTCAGGAGCACAGCGAGGTGACCGATCCAGTGAAACACCTAGTCAGGTCCATGATTTCCGCCGCGGGTGCGGTTGCGGGCAGGGAGGAAGGGCGATGAGTCCGATCCCGACCGAACTGAGGGACGTGGTCGAGGCCCTGAAGGTGGAGGTCGCCGCCCTGCATGCCGAGTTGCCGCGCAACGGTCTGGTCGTGTGGACGGCTGGCAACGTGTCAGCGCGCGTACCCGGCGCCGACCTGCTGGTGATCAAGCCGTCAGGGGTGTCCTACGACGACCTGACGCCGGAGTTGATGGTGGTCTGCGACCTCGACGCCAACCTGGTCGAGGGCTCGCACAGCCCGTCCTCGGACACGGCAGCGCACGCCTACGTCTACAAGCACATGCCCGAGGTCGGAGGCGTGGTGCACACGCACTCGGACTACGCGACCGCCTGGGCGGCGCGGCGGGAGCCGATTCCCTGCGTGCTGACCATGATCGGCGACGAGTTCGGCGGAGAGATCCCGGTGGGTCCGTTTGCGCTGATCGGGGACGACTCGATCGGACGCGGCATCGTCGAGACGCTGACCGGGAGCCGGTCGCGAGCGGTGCTGATGGCCAACCATGGACCGTTCACGATCGGCAAGGACGCCCGGGACGCGGTGAAGGCCGCGGTCATGGTGGAGGACGTCGCCCGCACAGTCCACCTCGCGCGCCAACTGGGGGAACCGGTGCCGATCCCGCAGGCGGACATCGACAGGCTCTTTGATCGTTATCAGAACGTCTATGGACAAGGAAGTGCCAAATGAGCAAGCAGATCTGGTTCCTCACCGGCAGCCAGGGCCTTTACGGCGAGGACGTGCTCCTGCAGGTGCGGGACCAGTCCGCGCAGATCTCGGGCGCGCTCGCCGCGGCGGAATCGATCCCGGTCGATGTGGTCGCGAAGCCGACCCTCACCGACGCCGGCGCGATCCGCCGGGTCATGCTGGACGCGAACGCCGACGACGACTGCATCGGCGTGATCGCCTGGATGCACACCTTCTCGCCGGCGAAGATGTGGATCTCGGGCATGGATGCCCTGACCAAGCCGTTCCTGCACCTGCACACGCAGGTGAACGTCGAACTGCCCTGGGCGAGCATCGACATGGATTTCATGAACCTGAACCAGGCCGCCCACGGTGACCGCGAGTTCGCCTATATCGCCACCCGGCTCGGCGTGCCGCGCAAGACCGTTGCCGGTCACGTGTCCGACCCTCGCGTCGTGGCGCGGATCGCGGTCTGGGCACGGGCGGCGCTGGCGCGGGCCGAGGTGAGCACCCTGAAGCTGGTGCGGTTCGGCGACAACATGCGCAACGTGGCCGTGACCGAGGGCGACAAGGTCGAGGCCGAGCGCCGGTTCGGCGTCTCGGTGAACACCTGGGGTGTCAACGATCTGGTCGACGTTGTCGACAACCAGGTCAGCGAGGGCGAGGTCGACGCGCTGATCAGCGAGTACATGGATCTGTACGACGTGGCCCCGGAACTGCGCCCGGGTGCTGACCGGCACGAGTCGTTGCGCTACGGCGCCCGGATCGAGGCCGCACTGCGCAAGTTCGTGGTCGAGGGTGGCTTCGGTGCCTTCACGACGAACTTCGAGGATCTCGGCGGGCTGCGTCAGCTGCCCGGCCTGGGCGTGCAGCGCCTGGAGGGTGAGGGGATCGGGTTCGCCGGCGAGGGGGACTGGAAGACCGCCGTCCTTGGCCGCACCCTGATGACCATGGCGCAGGGCCTGCCCGGTGGCACCTCGTTCATGGAGGACTACACCTACCACCTGGAGCCGGGCCGCGAGCTCAGCCTCGGCGCCCACATGCTCGAGGTGAGCCCGTCCATCGCGCTGGGCACGCCGCGGATCGAGATCCACCCGCTCGGCATCGGCAACCGTGAGGACCCGGTTCGAATGGTGTTCGACGCGGCGCCGGGCGACGGGGTCACCGTCGGCATGTGCGACCTGGGGGATCGGTTCCGGTTGGTCGGCAACGAACTCACCGTCGTCCCGCCGCTGGCCGACATGCCGAAGCTCCCCGTGGCACGTGCGGTCTGGCAGGCCAAGCCGGACTTCACCACCTCGACCGAGTGCTGGCTGTCCGCGGGTGGGCCGCACCACACCGTGCTGTCGACCGCGCTCACCACCGAGCACCTCACGGATCTCGCCGAGATGATCGGCATCGAGCTCGCCATGATCGGCGAGGGCACCCGGACCGGCCAGTTCCTCAAGGAACTGCGCTGGAACAACGCCTACCACCGGCTGGCCATGGGCTTCTAGGTCGTCCAAGGAGTTACCAGTTCATCACGAGAGGGGGAATATCGGCGGGGCCGGAAGGGTGGCCCAACGGAGAATCGAATGGCTTTCACGTGCCATTCAGTGAGCAGTTCAAGAAACGTTGTGGAATCGTTATTCAGCAGGACCTAAACCGGCGTTGACTAGCTGGATTAGGTAGTGAACAATCTGTGTAACTCTCGGCAACGGATGCCGGGCGTAGCCAACCGAGGCTGCGACTCAATGAGGAGAAGGAGCGCATCAACAAAATGCGACGCATCGGAATGGCGATCATTGCTATCGTCACTTCATTCGCACTTGCCGCCTGTGGTGGCACCGGCGCCGGGGGCGGCGCAACGACGGGTGGCTCCGGGGCCTCCCAAGCTGCGGGGGACACGCTGGTCGGCGTCGCAATGCCGACTCAGACCTCTGAGCGCTGGATCGCCGACGGCAACGCCGTGAAGGCGGGCCTGGAGAAGGCCGGCTACAAGGTCGACCTCCAGTACGCCAACGACGACATCCCGACCCAGACCCAGCAGATCGACGCGATGATCACGGCAGGCGCGAAGCTGCTCATCATCGCCGCCATCGACGGGACGGCCCTGACCAGCCAGCTGCAGAACGCCGCCTCCAAGGGCATCAAGGTGATCGCGTACGACCGCCTGATCCGTGACAGCGAGAACGTCGACTTCTACGTGTCGTTCGACAACTACAAGGTCGGCGTGGCTCAGGCCACCGCTCTGCTCTACGGCATGGGCATCACCGACCGCGACGGCAAGGCCACCGGAAATGCCGCCAAGGGCCAGGACATTGAGATGTTCGCCGGCTCCCTGGACGACAACAACGCCCACTTCTTCTGGAATGGCGCTCAGGACACGCTGAAGCCGTTCATCGATGACGGCACCTTGGTTGTGAAGTCGAAGCAGACCACGATCGAGCAGGCCGCCACGCTGCGCTGGCTGCAGGAGACCGCCCAGAAGCGGATGGAGGACCTCCTCACGTCCACCTACGGCGGCAAGGGCACCGGCCTGAAGGGCGTGCTGTCGCCCTACGACGGCATCTCCCGCGGCATCATCACCGCTCTGCAGGGTGTCGGCATGGGCCCGACAATCAAGGAAGGCCTGCCGATCGTGACCGGCCAGGACGCCGAGATCGCCTCTGTGAAGCTGATCGCGGACGGCGTGCAGTCCTCGACCATCTTCAAGGACACCCGGAAGCTGGCCGCTGAGGCCGTCACCGCCGCGCAGGACTTCCTGGGTGGCAAGACTCCCGAGGCGAACAACACCAAGGACTACGACAACGGCAAGAAGGTCGTCCCGTCCTACCTGCTCGAGGTCGATACGGTCTACGCCGACAACATCCAGTCGCTGCTGATCGATTCCGGCTACTGGACGGCGGACGAAGTCAAGTCCGGCGTCGCCAAGTAAGGCGCATAGCGAGAACCGGGGTGGGTCCAGCACCCGCTGGATCCACCCCGGGTTCCCGGTGCTCACAAGGAAGTTGGGTATGAACCAGATACTTCAAATGCGCTCGATCACCAAGGAGTTCCCCGGCGTCAAGGCCCTCGAGGACGTGACGCTCACGGTCAATGCCGGCGAGATCCATGCGATCTGCGGGGAGAACGGTGCGGGTAAGTCGACCCTGATGAAGGTGCTCAGCGGTGTGTACCCGCATGGCAGCTACAAGGGCGAGATCATCTTCGAGGGTGAGGAGGTGCGCTTCTCATCGATCAATGACTCCGAGGCCAAGGGCATCGTGATCATCCACCAGGAACTGGCGCTGGTGCCGTACCTGTCGATCGCCGAGAACATCTTCCTGGGCAACGAGGTCAAGGGCGCCGGTGGTCTGATCGACTGGAACAAGGCCAACCACCAGGCCAACCAGTTGATGGAGCGGGTCGGACTGCACGAGAACCCGATCACCCCGGTCTCCCAACTCGGCGTGGGCAAGCAGCAACTCATCGAGATCGCCAAGGCGCTGAGCAAGGAGGTCAAGCTGCTGATCCTCGACGAGCCAACGGCGGCCCTGAACGACACGGACTCCGAGCACCTGCTCGACCTGATCCGGCAGCTCCAGAAGGACGGCATCACCTCAATCATCATTTCGCACAAGCTGAACGAGATCGCCGAGATCGCCGACAACACCACGATCATCCGCGACGGCCGGACGATCGAGACCATGGACATGTCCGATCCGACCGCCACGCAGGAGCGCATGATCCGCGGCATGGTCGGACGGGATCTGGCGCACCGCTTCCCTGAGCGCATCCCGGAGATCGGGGAGCCGGTCCTCGAGGTCGACAACTGGACGGTGTACCACCCGACCCAGCCGGGCCGGATGATCATCGACAATGCGAGCTTCAATGTGCGGGCCGGCGAAGTCGTCGGGATCGCGGGTCTGATGGGTGCGGGCCGCACCGAGCTGGCGATGAGCCTGTTCGGGCACAGTTACGGCCGGAACATCACCGGGCAGGTCAAGATGCACGGCCAGGTGGTGGACACGAGCACCGTGGCCGGTGCCGTCAACGCCAGCATCGCCTACTGCACCGAGGACCGGAAGCGGTTCGGCCTCAACCTGCTCGACGACATCAGGCACAACATCTCCGCCGCAGGCCTGTTCAAGCTGGTCAAGGGCGGCTGGATCAACAGCAACGAAGAACTCAAGATCGCCGAGGAGTACCGGGCGAGCCTGAACATCAAGACTCCCACGGTGATGGCGCTGGTCGGGAAGCTCTCCGGTGGCAACCAGCAGAAGGTCGTGCTGAGCAAGTGGCTCTACACCGACCCCGAAGTACTGATCCTCGACGAGCCGACCCGCGGTATCGACGTGGGCGCGAAGTACGAGATCTACACGATCATCAACCGGATGGTCGCCGCGGGCAAGGCCGTCGTGGTGATCTCCTCCGAGCTCCCGGAACTGCTCGGCATCTGTGACCGCATCTACACGCTCGCCTTCGGGCGGATCACCGGAGAGATGCCTGTCGCGGAGGCCACCCCGCACGCGCTGATGGAGCTCATGACCCTGGAACGCAACGCCGAACTTCCCGTGAGGAACGGCAACCATGTGGAGGCTGGTCGGACGCAGGGCGCCGAAGAACCCTCCGATTTTGAACTGAAGGGAAGCAACCGATGACCGCTACCGTCACTCCCGCCAAGACGTCCACTGCCGGAGTGCGTGAGCTGCTGACCAGCAACCTGCGCCAGAGCGGCATTCTGATCGCTTTCGTGGTTGTCTTCACGGCAGCAGCGATCGCCAGTCCGAACTTCCTCTCGCCGGGCAACATCAGCAACATCGTCCAGCAGTACTCCTACATCCTGATCCTGGCGATGGGCATGCTGCTGGTCATCGTCGCCGCCCAGATCGACCTGTCGGTCGGCTCGGTGGTCGCCCTCACCGGCGCCGTCGCCGCCGTCGTGGTGATCAAGTGGGGCATGCCCTGGTACATGGGCGTCCTTGCCGCTCTGGGCGTCGGCCTCCTGGTCGGCATCTGGCAGGGGTTCTGGGTGGCCTTCGTCGGCATCCCGGGCTTCATCGTGACCCTGGCGGGCATGCTCATCTTCCGGGGGCTCACCTACCAGGTGCTCAACTCGATCTCGCTCTCTCCGTTCGGTGGCGTCTACTACGAGATCAACAACGGATTCCAGAACGGGTTGTTGGGCGGCTACGGGGTGGACACCTTCACTTTGGTGGTGTTCGCTGCCGGTGCCCTCGTGCTCGCCTACATGCAGTGGCGCACCCGGCAGGGCCGGATCGCCTACCTGCAGATGGTGGAGTCGATGCCGCTGTTCATCGGCAAGATCGTGCTGATGGCGGCGGTGATCATGTGGCTCGGCTTCGAGCTCGCCTCAGACCGCGGCCTGCCCAACATCCTGGTGCTGGTCCTGATCCTCCTCGTGATCTACACCCTGGTCAGCCAGAAGACCGTGTTCGGCCGGCACATCTACGCGATCGGCGGCAACCTGAACGCGGCCAAGCTGTCCGGTGTCCGCGTACGCCGGATCAACTTCTGGGTGTTCGTGAACATGGGTCTGCTGTCCGCTGTCGCCGGCATCGTCTACTCGTCCCGGATGAACGCAGCCCAGCCGGGCGCCGGCAACGGCCTCGAACTGGACGCGATCGCGGCCTGCTTCATCGGCGGCGCGTCCACAACGGGCGGCATCGGACGAGTCGGCGGGGCCATGATCGGTGGTCTGCTGATGGCAGTGATCAGCAACATCATGTCGCTGCTCGGCTGGCCGATGCAGCTGCAGTCGGTCGCCAAGGGCGTCGTGCTGCTGCTGGCCGTGGCCTTCGACCTGTGGAACCGGCGGCGCTCGGAGTCTGCCGCCTGACGACCTGGATGTCGGGCGGCCTCGCCCGCCCGATCGCGAAGCCCCGGCCCCCTGCGCCGGGGCTTCGTGGTTAGCATGAGCGCCGTGATGGCGATCAGCAGGTTCCGGGTTCCCGGGGACGCGTCCGGCTTCGTCGCCGGGGCGCAGGCGGTGGTGGCGCGCTTCTCCGCGTCCGTGGGGTGCGCGGGGGCCGAACTCATGCAGAACCTGGACGAGCCGGAGCTGTGGGCGATCGTGAGCCGATGGGCGGACGTCGGCTCGTACCGCAGGGCGTTCAACGGTACCGAGGCGAAGCTCGTCCTGGTCCCGTTGCTGTCGCTGGCGATCGATGAGCCGAGCGCCTACGCCGAGCCCGCGTCCGTCGGCGAGAACCGGCCCCGCGGAACAGTAAGCTGAGCGGGCTGCCAGCCAGGCAGCACGTCGCAACGACAAGGAGTGAATGGTGGCCAGCCGCCTGGAGAACGTGATCAGCCTGACCAAGCGCCGGGGGTTCGTCTACCCCTGTGGCGAGATCTACGGCGGCACCAGGGCGGCCTGGGACTACGGCCCCTTCGGTGTCGAACTGAAGGAGAACATCAAGCGTCAGTGGTGGCGCTCGGTGGTTCAGGGCCGTGACGACGTCGTCGGCCTCGACTCCTCGATCATCCTGCCGCGCCAGGTCTGGGTCGCCTCCGGCCACGTGGGTGTGTTCTCCGACCCGCTCACCGAGTGCCTGGCCTGTCACAAGCGATTCCGCGCCGACCAGTTGGAGGAGGCCTTCGAGTTCAAGAAGGGCCGCAAGCCGTCCGGGCTGGAGGAGATCAACTGCCCCGAGTGCGGCACCCTCGGCAGGTTCACACAGCCGCGCGACTTCAACATGATGCTGAAGACCTACCTCGGCGTGATCGAGGACGAGTCCGGGCTGCACTACCTGCGTCCCGAGACTGCGCAGGGCATCTTCATCAACTTCAAGAACGTCGAGGGAACCTCCCGGATGAAGGTGCCGTTCGGCATTGGCCAGGTCGGCAAGAGCTTCCGGAATGAGATCACGCCCGGCAACTTCATCTTCCGCACCCGCGAGTTCGAGCAGATGGAGATGGAGTTCTTCGTCAAGCCCGGGACCGATGAGGAGTGGCACCAGCACTGGATCGACGCCCGCACCGACTGGTACACCGACCTCGGCATCAGCCGGGACAACCTGCGCCACTACGAGCACCCGAAGGAGAAGCTGTCGCACTACTCGAAGCGCACCGTCGACATC
>ERZ724512.920-NODE-920-length-13808-cov-4.783829_pt1 | contig 13808 bp, 12 predicted proteins | sample MGYA00376045_ERZ724512 | MGnify/ENA primary metagenome ERZ724512 (study PRJEB28724, sample SAMN07190883) | activated sludge metagenome | isolation source: activated sludge of sewage treatment plant in Hong Hong | place: Hong Kong | collected 2016-03-17 ... | reverse complement strand
GAAGTCGCATTTTGTGCCCAAGCATTCACGATGAGAGACGCTGACCTGCCGCCAGACCCGGTCGGTATGACGCGGCGCAGCGTCGCGTTCTCCGGAGCCGCGCGCGTCTGCCTGATCTTCGACCCACTCCCTCATCGCAACTACTTCGGCGCCAATTGAGTCCGCTGGCAGATCGACGAGGGTGCCCTGGTCATCGGGCACGCCCATTCGTACTCTGTGCAGGCAGGCGTAATTGGATCGGCCCTTCAACACTGCATACGAGGTGTCGAGATCGGCCGCATCCACCGCAGCGATCAGGGCAGGGAGATCGCGCTCAACCAATTGATGCTGCAGCGCCAAGGTGGCTGTGGCCACGACGACCCGCTCTGAGTGCAGCATCGCCGGCACCAGATAGGCCAAAGACTTGCCGGTGCCAGTGCCGGCTTGTACGACGAGGTGTTGCTCGACATCAAAGGCATCAGCGACAGCCTGGGCCATCTGGATCTGCCCGGGCCGCTCATCACCTGAGAGGTTGGCCACCGCCTCGGCCAACAAGGTGACCACCTTGCTCGACGGATCGCCATCGTGAGAGTCACCGACATGTGAGCCCTGCGGCTCAGGGTCTGAGGATTCGTCGGGCATTGAAGCACTTTAGCCAGCCGTCACCGATCTGGTGACGACTGGCCAAGTGGTTGTGGATCTTCAGGCCTGCGGGGGCGCAGGGGGGCCTGGCGGCGCAGCAGGTGGAGCGGCTGGAGGCGCCGGTGGAGCCGCTGGTGGTGCCGGCGGGGCTGCCGCCGGAGGGGCGCTCGGCGTGACTGGTGGAGTGGGCGTCGTACCACCGCCACTGCCGAAGTCGATCTGCGGCGCAACCCGAGCGGACTCCTCGGCTTGGTAGAACTCGCGCTTGGTTACCCCAGCGATACCGGAGAAGAACATCCAAGGAATCGTTTGGACGGCCGTGTTGAGCTTGGTGACCGCGTCGTTGTAGTACTGGCGGGCAAAGGCGATCTGGTCTTCGGTCTCAGCCAGTTGTCGCTGAAGATCGAGGAAGTTCTGGTTGGCCTTCAGATCTGGGTATGCCTCTGCGACTGCGTTGACTTGCACAAGCGCCTTGTCTAGCGCGGCATCGGCATTGGCCTTCTCCTGCACATCTGTGCCCTTGGCGGCTTCGACCACCCGGGCCCGGGCTCGGGTGACTTCCTCGAAGACGCCCTTCTCATGCGCGGCGTAGCCCTTCACCGTCTCCACGAGATTGGGGATCAGGTCAGCACGCCGGGTCAGTTGTACGTCGATCCCGCCCAAGGCCTCCTGGGCCCCGATGTCGAGCGTGCGTAGCTTGTTGAAGCCCGCGATCACGAAGCCAATCAGTCCAATGACGATGACTGCGATCACGATGAGTGCGATCAGCATTGTTGTTCCCCTTCGTTGGGTATTTGGTCCATTGTGAAGTCAGATCCGCGGATTACCAAGATCCGCCACCGCCGCCACCACCGCCACCACCGCCACCACCACCGCTGCTCGATGATGATTGGGTGGCCTCATATGAAGAGATGGCGCTACTCACCGTCGACTCGAAGTCGCTGGTGAAAGTGCTCGCCATGGAGCCCAAGGCAGCGCCCGAGTAGAACCCGCTCCCATGCAGATACGAGGGTGTTGGCGGCTCGGACTGCATCTCGATGCGATATTTCTGCTCCCACTCTTTGGCACAGTCAAAGGCGACGGCCCAAGGGATGTACTTCGTGTAGAGCTCCTGTTTGCCAGAGAAGTCGAATCTGGCCTCACTGGAGGGTGTGGACAGGACTCTATGGAAGCCACCCAACTCCGACCAGAGGCGGCGCCCTTGCTCTGTTCGCTTCGTTGCTGCCCCAGGCATGATCACTTGGATCGCGAAGACAGCCAAGACCAAAGGCGCAAGCGCCAGCACAGATGGCAGTTTGGGTGAGAACAAGATGATCCATGCGCCGCCGCCAAGCGCGGCGATGAAGATGACGATATTGAGCCAGCCCAATCCAGCCTTCGTCATCAACCCGTTCTCATCGGCCCAAGTGCTCGTTTTGCTGCTGAAGGACTTGACCGCGGACTGAAGTTGCTGCCCGGTGGCCACATCCTTCTTCTTGGTGTGGAAGGGGCGCGATTGCACGGCCAGTAGCTGAGCGGCAGCACTCGAACCCGTGTCCAGACGCTGCCAGGCAGCTTGATCTCCAGTCGAGGTGATGGTCCAGCCATCATCTTGGGTCCGCTCCAAGGTGGTTGCTCCAGCGGCACCGGTCTCAAGCAGGGCCGCCACGAATCCCTTGGCGTCAGCCTTCTCGTCCAAGAGATAGCGCCCCTGAGCCGGACCTATCCCCTCTGGCGGCTGGTAGGTGAGCGGAAAGGCCGGGTCTACTTCCTTGACACTCCTCGCCATCTTGGCACCACCCCATGCAGCGGCGATCGTGAGGAGGGCCGCCAGGATTGATGGGAAGACGGAGCTGCCCAGAGCGCGTTCCCAAGCCATTGGCCAAGGCATCGAAACCCGGTCGGGCGTGGGCATGTCAAGACCCGCCTTCACCGTGACCGGGGTATTGGGTTGCAACTGGCCTGTGGTGACACTCAGTGTGTTGCCTTGGACCGTTGCCTCGCAACCCGCCTTCTCTCCTGCGCCGACCGCGCACATGCTCACTTCTGGCTTGGTCGGCAGCGTGGCGGTCAGATTGGCTGACATGATCAGCATCCGCCAACCGCCGGGGATCAGGTTGTAGAAGAACTGCGTCGGTTGACCCGTTGTTCCCTTCGACAAAACTCCCTTGATCTTGTATTTGAGCACATAGGTGTGATCACCGGTCAAAGTGACATCAGGATCGCCGATGCGGTAGTTGAGATAGCGCCCACCGCCCTCTTTCTGCTCCAAGGCTTCGGTCGGCTTCCCGTCAACGGTGACTGAGAAGTCCTGCGGATTCAACCGCGCCTTGGGGTCACTTGGGTCTTGGCGATCAAAGAAGCGGAAGATCCCGTGCTTGGGGACAGGGAAGTTCACCAGCAGGGTCTCAGTGGCGTTGAGGGCACCTTTGTCATCCACCTCAAAATGAGCGGTGTAGTTGGTGACCACTGCCGGGTCAGTCGAGGCATCCTGACCTGAACTCAACCCACTGAAAAGCACTGGCAACCAGATGATGCCCAGTGCGATCAGAACCCCGAAAACCCGCCAGATCAGCTTCCCCATGTGCCGATCCTAGCGAACCCAGGCTTCATCAAGCACCAATAACACCCACACCGTAGTCTGGTGAACATATGAATAGACCCCCCGAAGACTTCAACCTCCACGACGAGCTCGCCCAGACCGCCGAATGGGACGATCTCGAGTCCTCAACTGAGTCACAGACTCCCGGCACACTCGAGTTGGCTGAGCGCCATGCCCTGCGTCGAGTGGCCGGCTTGTCCACAGAGCTCGAAGACATCAGCGAGGTTGAATATCGACAACTACGGCTGGAGCGCGTCGTACTCGTCGGAGTCTGGACCGAGGGCACCGTGCAAGACGCCGAAAACTCCATGGCCGAGCTGGCATTGCTCGCCGAGACAGCCGGCTCAGAAGTCTTGGATGCCTTCTACCAGCGCCGAGACAAGCCCGACCCTGCCACCTATATCGGCCGCGGCAAGGTCGAGGGACTAGCCGAGATCGTCCAGGCCACTGGTGCAGACACCGTGATCTGCGACGGCGAACTGGCCCCGAGCCAACTTCGCAACCTCGAAGACCGGGTCAAGGTCAAGGTGGTCGATCGCACTGCGCTGATCCTCGACATCTTCGCCCAGCATGCCAAGAGCCGTGAAGGCCAGACTCAAGTCGAGCTGGCGCAGCTCAACTACATGAAACAACGCTTGCGCGGCTGGGGTGGCAGCCTGTCTCGTCAGGCAGGTGGCCGCGTAGCCGGCGGTGAAGGCATCGGCAGCCGCGGCCCTGGCGAGACCAAGATCGAGATGGATCGTCGTCGGATCAACACCCGCATCGCCAAACTGCGTCGCCAACTCGCTGACTTCAAGAAGACCAGAGAAGCAATGCGATCCGGGCGGCAACGCAATTCCATCCCCAGCGTGGCCATCGCCGGCTACACCAATGCCGGCAAGTCATCACTGCTCAACCGGCTGACCTCGGCCGGCGTACTCGTTGAGGACGCGCTCTTTGCCACCCTCGACCCCAAGACGAGGCGCACGACCACAAGTGACGGGCGGGTCTACACCCTCAGCGACACCGTGGGCTTCGTCAGGCATCTCCCCCATCAACTCATCGAAGCATTTCGCAGCACCCTTGAAGAGGTCGCTGAGGCCGACCTGGTGCTGCATGTGGTGGATGGCTCCCACCCCGACCCGGAAGGGCAACTCGCCGCCGTACGTGAAGTCTTCGCCGAGATCGGCGCATCCAAGGTGCCAGAACTCGTCGTGATCAACAAGGCCGACATCGCCGACCCAATGGTGGTGGCTCGACTCCGGCAACGTGAGCCAATGAGCATCGTGGTCTCGGCCGCAACAGGCGAGGGGATCGACGACCTCCTTGAGGCGATCGAAGCCGATCTGCCCACCCCAGGCCTGGAGATCAATGCCGTGGTGCCCTACGCGCGCGGAGACCTGACCAGCCGACTTCACGACGAGGCCATCGTGCACTCACTGACCCACGAAGCCGACGGCACCCATGTGCACGCTCGGGTCAACCCCGACCTTGCTCACGAACTTGACCCCTACGTCGTCAACTGAGCACCCAGCCAGTCCCGGCAGCACCAATTAGCCAGTTCCCGGCAGTGAAACAGTCGAATCCACCACCGTCATCGTGGTGCCACCAGCAATGTCTCCCGGCGTTGGCGGGCAAAACATCTTGGTCGCTGGCTTGGTCAACGGCTTGATGCTGGAGCAAACGATATTGCCTGCGGCTTGGTCGCCATCCCAGAAGGTAAAGGTGAGCATATTGGGGCCTCGTTCCTGGGCAATCGCACCACGAGTGGCCTTGAGCCCGACGATCTCTTGCCCCCGCAAACGCCATTTGCCGCCGTACACCGTGTCACCGATCCGGAAGGTGGTCCCGGCCTTGATCGGCATCGCCTGATCTCCGCTGCCGGGAGCGGCGGGTGCTGCTGAAGGGGTGTACTCCGGCAACTGGCTCGGAGGCAGGGTGCCGGTGTTCATCATCGCGACGTGAAGCCACTTGACCGCCTGCAAACCGAGGATCAAGACAAGGGCGAGTGCCCCCAGGATGACAAGGATCTTCGCGACCGCGTGAGTCGAAGGACCCGCGGGGCGCGCTGCTCTATGACCTGGAGACACTCGCCAAAGGTAGCCGAAATCGGCGCTTACTTGGGTGGCATCCGGATGCCGCCATCAACCCGGATGGTCTCGGCATTCATGTAGGAGTTGGTGATCACTTCCACAACCATGCTCGCCAACTCATCTGGAGCGCCAAGACGCTTGGGGAAGAGCACGTTTTGGCCGAGATTGGCCTTGAACTGCTCAGAAGCCTCACCCTCGCCATAGATCGGGGTGTCGATCAGACCCGGTGCGATCGTGTTGACCCGCACACCTGCAGCCGAAAGATCGCGAGCCACCGGCAAGGTCATACCCACGACACCACCCTTTGACGCGGAGTACGACGCCTGGCCGATCTGGCCGTCGAAGGCAGCCACGGAAGCCATGTTGCAGATCGAGCCGCGCTCGCCGTGCTCGTTTGGCTCGTTCTTGCTCATCGCGGTGGCGGCCAAACGGATGGCGTCGAAGGTGCCGATCAAGTTGATGTCAATGACCTTGCGGAAGGCATTGATGTCGTGAGCAGAGCCGAACTCACCATCGCGGCCGATGGTGCGCTGGGCCCAACCGATGCCGGCGGAGTTGACCAGGGCCCACAAGGGCGCCAGTTCGACGGCCTGCTCCACGGCTGCCTGGATCTGTTCGGTCTTGGTGACGTCGACGCTGACGAAGGCGCCGCCGATCTCCTGGGCCAGGGCCTCGCCCTTCTCGGCGTTGAGGTCGGCCACGACCACCTTGGCGCCCTTGGCGGCCAGTTGACGAGCTGCTGCTGCGCCGATCCCGGATGCGCCTCCGGTTACGATCGCGCTCTTTCCATTGATGTCCATGCCGCAGATCCTATGCGGGGCCACTCCCGAGCAGACTGGTGATCCCCTCCGCAACCAGGACCGCCGGGCCGGTCATCAGGATCCGGTCGTCCTCGGTCCAGGTGATGGTGAGGCTGCCACCGGGCAGATCCACGACGTACGGCGCTCCCCGCTCGGCTCCGTCGGCAATCGCGGCGGCGACCATCACCGCGCAGGCACCCGTGCCGCAGGAACGAGTCTCCCCCACCCCCCGCTCGTGCACCCGCATCGCCAGGTGGCGCTCACCAACCCGGGTCACGAACTCCACGTTGACCCCCTCCGGATAGAGGGTTTCGTCATGGCCGGGAGCCTGATCGAGGTCGCCGATCTGATCAAGAGAATCCACGAAGGCGACCGCATGCGGATTGCCCATGTTGACATTGCGGGCTGGCCAGGATCGGTCTCCGAGCGTCACCGAGGTGTCCGAGAGCAAACGTGGGGAGCCCATGTCAACGGTGATACCCGCATCGGTGAACTCGACCGTGCGGATGCCGGCCCGGGTGGCGATCTTCAGCGGCGCCGTGGTGTCGACGTCGGCATGATCGCTCAGATAGCGGGCCAGGACCCTGATGCCATTGCCACACATCTCGCTGAGTGAGCCATCGGCATTCCAGTAGTCCATGAACCACAGCATCTCGCCCGGGAACTCCTCCCGGGCAGCGATTGCGGCCGGATCGGCACAGGCATCGGCACGCACCACCCGGATCAGCCCGTCGCCACCGATGCCCGCGCGGCGGTCACAGACGCGTCGTACGACGTCGGGCGTCAGGTCGAGGCGACCATTGGCGTCGGGGATGAGCACGAAGTCGTTCTGGGTACCGTGTCCTTTGACAAAGGGAAGATCGTTCACGAAGGCGATTCTCCCAGAAGGCATCCAGCCGGTCCGAGACCAGAGGGGGTTGACCAGATGGCCGACACCGTGATCCTGAAGGACGGCACTCCCGGTTGGGCCTGGCCGCTGCTCCCCACCCACCGCGAATCCCTGGTCAAGGCATTCGACGAACTCTCTCCCGAATCGCGACGGTTGCGCTTCCTGACCCCGGTCGAGCGGCTCTCCGACGCCATGCTCGATCAGCTCGTTGACGATGTGGACGGGGTCAATCACATTGCCCTGGTGCTCTTCGTGGAGACCCGCACCGAGGTGTTGCCGATCGCAATCGGTCGCATCGTGCGTTATCCGGAGTTGGCTGATGCTGCTGACCTGGCCGTCACCGTCCGCGATGACTGGCAGGGTCGTGGAGCCGCCAGCGAATTGCTCAGGTTGCTGGTGCAGCATCGTCCGGAGGGAGTCACCCGGGTGCTCACCGAGGTGGCCATGGACAATCCCGCATCGTTGGCCATGTTGCGACACCTGGGCCACCTCAGGGTCACCGACACGGGAGCCGGCGTACTCGACGTGGAGATAGATCTGGAGGCCGCTACCGGTGACCCTGCTGGTGAAGTGCCCCAGCCGGTGGCCAGCAACACCAGACTCCATCCGGTGTTGGCAAAACCGGAGCGTCATTCGTTGCGCACCCGCGACCACGTGTGCACCTGGCTGCACCAGCCAGAGGTCGGAGATTGACCAACGTCCGGTCCAAGCGGCAGGGTGTCCCCTGCGATCCACCCGGGATCTTGATTTGGAGACGATATGACTGCGGAGTTCGCCACCTGGCACAAGTTGCGCCGCTTGCTGGTCCTGATTGCGGCTCTCGCCGTGGCGATGGGCATTGCCCTACCCGCAACCGCGCTGTCTCCCGGACAGGCCTCCGCCAACAACCCGGCGATTCCGCAGCCACCGGCCGAGTCGCAGGTCAATGTCACCGGCACTCCGAACACCGTCCCTTGGCCCAATGGCGATCTCAAGGGCTTCGTCGACGCGCACACCCACATGATGAGTGACGTCGGCTTCGGTGGCAGCATCGTTTGTGGCGCCACCTTCGATCCGGTCAATGGTGCCGCCGGCGCCCTGAAGGACTGCCCCAGTCACGGCCCCGACGGCTCCTGGGCACTGATCGAGAATGTCACCAAGATCAACGTGCCCTTCAATCCCTTCGCCAAGCATGACGTCACCGGTTGGCCGACCTTCAAGGACTGGCCGGCCTACAACTCCCTGACCCACCAGCAGATGTACTACAAGTGGGTGGAGCGCGCCTGGCGCGGCGGCCAGCGGATCATGGTGATGGACACCGTCAACAACAATGTCTTCTGCGAGCTCAATCTGGGCCAGGTCAACAAACACAGTTGTGAGGACATGGCCAATGTGCGCCTGCAGGTGCAGCGCACCCGAGACCTGCAGAGCTATATCGACAATCAGTACGGCGGTCCCGGCAAGGGCTGGTTCCGCATCGTCACCTCCCCGGCCCAGGCCCGGCAGGTGGCCGCCGAGGGCAAGTTGGCCGTCGTACTCGGGATGGAGGTGTCCAATCCCTTCGGTTGCAAGATCTGGTACGGCGCTCCCCAGTGCACCAAGGCCGACATCGATGCCGGTCTCGACGAGATCAAGGGCTTGGGCATCCAGTCGATGTTCCTGTGCCACAAATACAACAACGCGCTTTGCGGAGTTCGCTTCGACAAGGAACTCGCCGGCGTCGCAGTCAATGGCGGCAACTTCATCAACACCGGCCAGTGGTGGGATCCGGGCACCTGTCGTACCGAGGCCGAGGACAATCCGATCGAACCCGCCATCCTGCCCGCGGAAGTCCGGGCGCTGACCGATTTCCTGCCGGCCCTGCTCCCGGTTTATGCCAAGGGGGCTCGCTGCAACAAGCTGGGGTTGAGCAAGCTTGGTGAATACACCCTGCGCCAGATGATCAAGAGACACATGATCGTCGAGCTGGACCACATGAGTGTGAAGGCCGCAGATCGCACCCTGTCGATCCTGGAAGACGCCAACTATCCCGGCGTCATCTCCAGCCACACCTGGACAGATCCCAGCTATCTCCCCCGCATTTACGCCCTCGGCGGATTCGTGGCCCAGCACACCGACCATGACGGTGTCGAGGATTTCGTCCGGGTGGCCCTTGAGCAGCGCCCGCTGCGGCAGCGTTTCGGGGTCGGCTATGGCTATGGCATGGACATGAACGGCTTCGGAGCCACCCCCAAACAGCCCGAGGCCAACACCGCAAAGGTGCACTATCCCTTCACCGGTCCCCTTGGTGATGTCACCCTGGATCGCCAGGTCACCGGCCAACGGGTCTTTGACTACAACACCGACGGTGTCGCGCAGTACGGCATGATCCCCGACTGGCTGGAAAACATCCGACAGGTCGGCGGCCAGTCCCTGGTCGACGAACTCGCCCACGGCGCGGAGTACTACCTGCGCACCGCTGAGGGCGCCGCCGCCTATCAGCCACAACCCAACCTGGCGCTCAAGAAATCCACCAAGGCGTCAAGCTGGGAATGGAATTTCTGGGGCGGGCTGCCCGCCAAGGCGGCTGTCGACGGCAAGGACTCCACTCGTTGGGCCAGTGGTTGGAGCGATCGGGAGTGGTTCCAGGTCGATCTGGGGGCCGCCGAACAGGTGGGCCGGGTCGGCATCGACTGGGATAGCGCCTATGGCAAGCGCTACCTCATCCAGACCTCCCTGGACGGCACAAACTGGACGACTGCGGTGGCCGTGAACGATGGTCGCGACGGACTCGATGTGCACGCCTTCGCGCCCCGCTCGGCCCGCTATGTGCGGATGCAGGGAGTGCAACGCGGCACGAAGTGGGGCTATTCGATCCGCGAACTGCACGTCTACGGCGGCTGAAACCCCACCCGGTGCCGATCGGGTCAGGAGACCCTGATCGCGGCTTCCATCTGCTCGGCCGGGATGTCCTTGGTGCAGAAGAACCAGTCGACACATTCCACGTCCTCGACATCGCCATCCATGCGCTCCTTGGCGGTGCCACAGGATCCGGCGGGTGGGACGATCACCCGGTCTCCGGGACGCCAGTCGGCAGGCGTGGCTACTTCAAAGGCATCGGCAGTCTGCAAGGCCTTGACCACCCGCAATAACTCATCGAAGTTGCGACCGAGACTGAGCGGATAGTAGATGATCGTGCGCACGATGCCCTTGGGATCAATCACGAAGACAGCGCGCACGGCCTTGGTGGTGTCCTCCCCGGGCATGATCATGCCGTATTTGGTGGCTACCTTCATCGACACATCGTCGATCAGGGGGAAGGTGACCTCCACGTCTTCCATGTCACGGAAGACCATCTTGTCCTTGATGGTGCGCAGCCAGGCGATGTGGCTGTAGAGGCCGTCGACGGAGAGTCCGACGAGTTCGGTGTTGTAGGCCTGAAATTCTTCCTGCATGGTGGCAAAGGTCATGAACTCGGTGGTGCACACCGGGGTGAAGTCCGCCGGATGGGAAAACAGGATCACCCACTTGCCGACATAGTCGGCCGGGAAATTGATGGGACCCTGAGTGGTTTCTGCGGTGAAACTCGGCGCCGGATCACCGATCCGGGGCATCATCACTGGCGGGGCCTGGAGTGTCTCAGTCATGGCCTTGCCTCTCTGGGAACTATGGGCTGATCTCACTCCTCACGTTATACCCCCTGGGGTATGTATTCAAATCGCTCCGGGTCGTCATGGGCCACCCAATTGATGCGGGGGTCCTTGAGGAACCAACTGTCCTGACGGCGGGCAAAACGGCGGGTGCCGGTGATGGTTTGCTCCCTGGCCTCGGCCTCGGTGATCTCTCCGGCCAGATGGCGCAGGATCTGGCTGTAGCCCAGCGCCCGGCTAGCGGTCCGGGACTGCCCCAACCCGTGGTCCAACAACCCGCGCACCTCACCCACCAAGCCTGCCGCCCACATCTGCTCCACCCTCGCCGCTATCCGGACATCAAGCGTGGGCCGATCAATGGAGACGCCGATCTGTTGGGCCCCCGGGTAGAAGTAGGTGTGCTGGGGCAGTGCAGCCGTGTACGGTTTTCCGGTCAGTTCAATCACCTCCAGGGCCCTGACCACGCGCCTGGTGTTGCCGGGCAACACCTGTTCGGCAGCCTGGGGATCGAGTGCCCGCAACTCCTCATGGAGAGCACTGGCCCCCACCTGGGCCAACCGCTGCTCCCATTTCGCCCGCAACGCCGGATCAGTGCCCGGAAACTCAAAGACATCAAGGATCGCTCGGGTGTACAACGCCGAGCCTCCAACCAGCACCGGGATCACGCCACGCTGATGACAATCGGCGATCACCTCCCTGGCCCATTGTTGAAATTGAGCCACCGTCACCGGCTCACTCGGCTCCAACAGGTCCAGCAAATGGTGTGGGATCCCGCGCCTCTCGGCAACCGGGAGTTTCGCCGTACCGATATCCATGCCCCGATAGATCTGCATCGAATCGGTGTTGATGATCTCCCCGCCCAGCCGCTCGGCCAGGGCGAGCGCCAACTCGCTCTTCCCCGCCGCGGTGGCACCGACCACCGCGAGCACGGTCCCGGGTGAGTTCATCTCCTGCTGACTCAGGAAGGAAGGCCACAGGCAGGTGCGGGCGCCTCTTCGACCGGGGGCTGACCGATGCCGGGCATGCCCAGACCGACCGTGCGCTTGGGTTCCCTGGTGCGCGCCTCCCAGGCATCACCGGCGCGGGTACGGCGTATTTCACCAACGGGGCCATCAGCCACCAGGTGATGGGGAGCGCCATAGGTGATGGTCACGCTGACCATGTCGCCGGGGCGCACCTCAATCTCGTTGCCTTCGGTGTCAACCGGGGTGAAGTGCACCAAGCGGTTGTCGGGTGCCCGGCCACTGAGTCGCCGGGTGGCTTCGTCCTTGCGCCCCTCGCCCTCGGCCACCATGAGTTCAACCGTGGTGCCCTCGAGTTTGCGGTTCTCCTCCCAGGAGATCTGATTGACCAACTCGACCAGCCGCTCATAGCGGTCCTGGACCACTTCCTTGGGCAACTGGTCGGGAAGGGTGGCAGCAGGCGTGCCGGGCCGCTGGGAGTACTGGAAGGTGAATGCCTGGGCGAAGCGCACCCGTCGTACGACGTCCATCGTGGCCAGGAAATCCTCCTCGGTCTCTCCGGGGAAACCGACGATGATGTCGGTGGAGAGCGCCGCATCAGGCATCGCCGCCCGCACTCGATCGATGATGCCCAGATAGCGATCCTGGCGATAGGAACGGCGCATTTCCTTGAGCACCTTGTCCGAGCCGGATTGCAATGGCATGTGCAGTTGATGCATCACGTTGGGTGTCTCGGCCATCGCGGCGATCACATCATCGGTGAAGGCAGCCGGGTGCGGGGAGGTGAACCGCACGCGGGTCAGGCCCTCGATCTCACCGCAGGCCCGCAACAACTTGCCGAAGGCCAACTTGTCACCAAACTCAACGCCATAGGTGTTGACATTTTGTCCCAACAGGGTGATCTCGGTGACGCCCTCAGCGACCAGAGCCTGGATCTCGGCCAGAATCTCCCCCGGACGACGATCCTTCTCCCTGCCGCGCAGGGAGGGCACGATGCAGAAGGTGCAGGTGTTGTTGCAGCCAACGCTGATCGACACCCAGGCCGCATAGGCCGAGTCCCGCTTGGTCGGGAGCGTGGAGGGGAAGATCTCAAGAGACTCCAGGATCTCCACCTGGGCTTCCTCATTGGCCCGAGCCCGGTCGAGCAGAGCCGGCAACGAACCGATGTTGTGGGTGCCGAAGACCACATCGACCCAGGGGGCTTTCTTGGTGATGGTGTCGCGATCCTTCTGGGCCAGACAGCCACCCACGGCGATCTGCATGCCGGGCCGCTTGGCCTTCACCGGAGCCAGATGGCCCAGGTTGCCATACAACTTGTTGTCAGCGTTTTCGCGGACCGCGCAGGTGTTGAACACCACCACGTCGGCGGTTTCCCCCTCGATCGCGGCGACATAGCCAGCATCCTCCAACAATCCGGAGAGTCTCTCGGAGTCGTGGACATTCATCTGACACCCATAGGTGCGGACCTGGTAGGTACGTGCCTGGGCAACTTGTGGGGCTACTTCGGTGATCGACATAACCGTTCAACTGTACGGCGCCACTGCCGCCCCCCGAAATCGTGGCAGGACTACTTCTGCGACTTCGGGGTAACCCAGAGCCGGATCACGCCTTCGATCACCACGGTGCCGTCCGCACGCACCCCCTTGACCTGGACCGGCAGATCCGGGTTGTCGCTGGTCCACTGCTCGGGATCAGTGTCGGCATGGCAGGTGATGTCGCTGGTGGCCTTGGCGGTGTAGGACACCTCCATCCCCTTGGGGATCCAGCGCTTGTTGCTCGGGATGGTCGCCTCCGCGAGCGCACCCATGGCCGCTTCGAGGCCATTGCACAGGGCGATCGCATGCACCGTACCGATGTGGTTCTGCACACTCCTCCGCTTCGGGATGACCACCTCGGCGTGATTGGGCCGGATCACCTTGAAGTGCGGCCGCACGCTCCAGAAGTAGGGCGCCATCTGCGCAAAGGCGATGTCGAAGACCTTGTTGCCCACCACTGGAATGGAGGTGGCCTTCTTGTACATTCCCATTACGTCTGGCATGGGCTCACCCTATGCCCATCCCGGCCGAAGCGGAGTGTGTGTTTGACTACACGAATGCCATGGTCACGCGAGGAACTCAAAGCCGCCTTCGAGCATCACTGTGCCCTGATCAACAAGGCCGCCCAGACCGGCGACTGGAGTAAATTTCCGGGGCTCTTCACCGAGGACGCCGTCTACATCGAGCACTCCTATGGCACCTTTCACGGCCGGGAGGAGATCCTGGCCTGGATCAACAAC
>ERZ724512.919-NODE-919-length-13809-cov-8.489458_pt1 | contig 13809 bp, 11 predicted proteins | sample MGYA00376045_ERZ724512 | MGnify/ENA primary metagenome ERZ724512 (study PRJEB28724, sample SAMN07190883) | activated sludge metagenome | isolation source: activated sludge of sewage treatment plant in Hong Hong | place: Hong Kong | collected 2016-03-17 ... | reverse complement strand
CTGAAGTCAGCCGAGCGGGTTTCCGCCGTTGAGCAACACCCACACCCCGATACCGCCGCCGATACCGAGCAGCAGCGCCAGGAAAGAGCCGATGAACGGCCGCCGCGCCCAGCCCCGTCCGGCGTCGAAACCGTAGCGGCCGGGGCCGATCAGGATGATCGCGATCGCGACCACGATGAGCGTCAGCTCGAACTCGTGGCCGTCGGGAAGGAAGAAGGCGAACTGCCGCGGGTTCGACTGGGTCGCGATCCCGGCGAGCAACCCGTTGATCAGATACGCCAGCGCCGCGGCCGCGGCCAGTGGGGTGAACAGGCCCAGCACCAGCAGCACACCCGCGGCGATCTCGGTGCCGGCCGCCACATACGGCAGGATGTTGGCGTGCTGGAAGCCCAGGTCGGCCAGCCCGTCGCTGAAGCCGCCCATCCCGGCACCGCCCCACCAGCCGAACACCTTCTGCAGTCCGTGCACGATCAGCAGCGCGCCGAAGCCGACCCGCAACAGCAACAGGCCCAGGTCCTGGGTGCCGCGGCGGTCGGAGGTCTGTGGCCGATCGTCGCCGGGTTCGATCTCCTCGGGCCCGACGGACGCGGCCCGCGGCGCCTGCGGCTGCACGTACGGCAGCGGCTCGGGATCGTTCAGCACGTCCAGGCCGGTCGCCTTGTCCGATGCGTACGGGTTGGCGGCGTACGGATTGACGGCGTCGGCCGTGCTCGCGCTGTAGGCGTCCCCCGACTGACTGGTGTAGTTCGGAATCTTGGTGGTCTCGAAATCGCCCGCGTACGTGGCCGACGGAAGATCGTCTTCCGGGTCGACCAGGCTGGCCGACGCCGGCCGCTGCCAGCTGGGGTCATGTGATGAGCTCGTCACGAAAGCCAGGGTAAGGCGAAATTCCCCGGAATCGGGGATTTGAGCGGCCCTTTTGCCGGGCAATATCGCAATCCGTAACCTGGCTGCATGCCGATGCCCCCGACCGTCCGCGGCGCGCTGGCCGCGGTGGCCGCCGGGCTCCTCGTCACGATGTCCGGATCGCTCACCGGCTGCGCTCGATTCGACGACGCGCAGTCCCAGCCGTTCACCACCGAACCGGAGCTGGGACCACCGCCGACCTCGACACCGCCGCCGCCCCCGCCGCTGCCGGCGAACCCGTTCCCGAAGGCCTGCCCGGCGCCGGGCGTCATGCAGGGCTGCCTCGAGAGCACCAGCGGACTGATCATGGGCGAGGACGGCAAGACCGCCCTGGTCGCCGAGCGCACCACCGGGGCCGTCAAGGAGGTGTCGGTCAACGCCGAGCCCAAGACCCGGATGGTCATCCCCGTCGACGGCTCGGGCGACGGCGGGCTGCTCGACATCGTGAAGTCGCCGACCTACCAGCAGGACCGGCTGATGTACGCCTACATCAGCACGCCCAGCGACAACCGCGTGGTGCGCATCGCCGACGGGGACGTGCCCAAGGACATCCTGACCGGCATTCCCAAGGGCGCGACGGGAAATGCGGGCGCGCTGATCTTCACCAGTCCGACCACCCTGATGGTCCAGACCGGCGACGCGGGCAACCCGGCCGCGGCCGGCGACCCGGCGTCACTGGCGGGCAAGCTGCTGCGGATCGAGCAGCCCACCACCGTCGGCCAGGCGCCGTTGACCACCGCGCTGACCGGCCTGGGCGGGGGCGGGTCGATGTGCACCGACCCGGCGGACGGATCGCTCTACATCACCGACCGCAGCCCGACCGGTGACCGGCTGCAGCGGATCACCAAAGACTCCAAGACCTCCACCGTGTGGACCTGGCCGGACAAACCCGGCGTCGCTGGCTGTGCCGCCGTCGAGGGCAGCGTGCTGGTGAATCTGGTCAACACCAAGCAGACCGTCGCGGTGAAACTGGCACCGGACACGGGCGCGGTCACCGGCGAACCGGAGGTGGTCCGCCAGGACCAGCACGGGCACGCCTGGGCGCTGGCGCTGTCCCCCGACGGCAACGTCTGGGGCGGGACGGTCAACCGCACCGCCGGCGATCCCGACAAGCTCGACGACGTGGTGTTCCCGCTGTTCCCGCAGGGCGGCTTCCCGCGCAGCGACGCCGACCTGAGCTAGTCTCCGATCCCTTGCCACAGCGGCGTCACGGCATCGCTTGAGCCCACTTCATGTGCCCCTCGAAACCGAGGGATGTAGCCTTCGCGCGATACCGGTTTCGGTAATCGCGGTAACCGCTGTCGTCGCCATGCGACCGCGCCAGCAGGGCGCGCAGCCGCAGCAGCCAGACGTCGTTCACCACTAACCCCGGTTCCGTTGGCACCGCCGCCAAACGGTTGACCGCCGCCTCCGCCTCATGGACGTCAGTGTCGTTGCCTCGCATGAGTAGAGCTGTCACGAGCGCGGCGGTCGCGGCGCCACGGATGACCATTTCGCCGGAGTCGGCCAGCTCATTCACGGTCGCGCGGGCGATCGCGATCGCCCCGTCGACGTCCCCGGTGTCGGCCTTCAATAGTGCGATGCTGATGTCCGCCATCGACACGCCGAGCAGGTTGCGCTGTAACAGCTGCGCCTCACGCCCCTTGGCCATGAGTTCAACGCCCGCACCATGATCCGCCGTTGCGGCACGGGTCACGACGATCCCTTGCGCTGCCTGGGCTAGTGCCAGTGCGACGTCGTCACTGGACTTTTCGGCATTGCGGAGCACATCGGCGGTCTGGGCCACTGCGGCCGCACCGGGTAACAGAAACCCGTTGGTGACGGACAGGGAGTACCCGTAGGTGATCACGATGACGACGGTCGCATCGACGAGCTCTCGCTGTATCGCGATGGCGCGCTCGAAATCGGCGTGCCATGAGCTGTCGCCGAGACACGCCCGGGCCTGGGCACGGTAGAGCAGTGCGACCGCCAGCGGAGATCCCATCCCCCACTCTGCGATGTTGCCCTTGGAGCCGTCGTCGGCGAGCAAGTCGGTCACGGCCTGCGCTACCCGGAGTGCTTCGCTGACCTCCCCGGCATGCAGTTTGGCGAACATCGCCGCCGACATCACCACGAACATGCTCATCGGATCGTCGGCCGAATCGAACAGGGCTATCTGTTCAGACGCCAACCGTGCCGCCTCACGGTGGCGGTTGCCCATCGTCAACGACAACTCCGTGCCCGACAGCCCAGCGGCGAGCGAGGCGACGGTACCCGAAGTGGTGCACAGCGTTCGCAGTTCGTCGAACAGGGTCTCGTCGACGCTACTACCCACCCGCCAGGCGGTCTGGCACAACATGGTTCTGGGATAACAGCGCAACGCGACATGATCGGGGAAATCGGAGGGGAGCGCGTCGGCGAGCCGGCAAGCACGTTCCCAATTGCGCCGCGCCGCAGCGACATCGCGGCCCATCAGCCAGGAGCCGGCCCGCATGCGCCACGCGTATGCGGCGGGCAGGTTCCCGGCGGCCTCCCGGTGCTCGGCGATCAACGCGGCGTTCTCGTCCGTCGAATCCTGTTGTTCCATCACCGTGGCCAACCGGTGATGCAACTCGGCGCGGCGGGACTTCAGTTGCGACTCGTAGGCCACCGCGCGGATCAGCGGATGTCGAAACGCGTACTCGGCGCGCGAGGCGACAATCACCTCATCCAAGAGCTCGGCTTCTATCAGGGGCGAGACCTCGGGGCTGTCGACCACGCGGACCAACAGGTCGGCATCGAATTGCGAGCCGATCACCGCGGCGGCATTCAGAGTTCGCTTCGCGTGCGAGTCAAGCCGGTCTATGCGAGCGGCCAGGGTGGCTTGCAGAGTGGCCGGCACCCTCAAGTCCGCTACGTCCATGGCGCATCGGTAGTTGCCTCGGTCGCCGCTGAGCACCCCGCGCTCGGCGAGATCACGCACCATCTCCTCAGCGAAGAACGGATTACCGGCAGCCCGCTCGGCGAGCGTGCCGGCCATCCCGCCCAGGGATGGATCCGGCCCCAGCAACTCGTCGACCAGTGCTGAAATCTCCGAAACACTCAGGGGCGCAAGGGAAATGGTCTGTCCACCCGGCACCTGGCTCAATGGACCGCGGTATTCGGGGCGGTAGGTGACCAGGACGAGCGAACGAGTCCCGGAGATGACCTCCACGAATTCGGCCAGCATCGACTCGCTGATCTCGTCGATCCAGTGTGCGTCCTCGATCACATAGAGCGCCGGCGTCTCGCGGGCAGTCAAGGCGGCACTGACCAACGCGGTCAACCGCCGTCGGCGGGCATCGGGATCGATCTGGGGTAAAGCATCTGCCGGATCGGCGATGCCTAGAAGGTCGTCGAACAGCAGCAGGTCCTCGGGATCTGCGTGGGGAACACGGTTGCGCACCGCATCGCGGGCGGTCTGCCCGTCGAGACCCTCGACGCCGGTGACGGCGCGCAGCAACCTTGCGACCGCATGGAACGGAATCCGGCTGGCATGTGATTCGGAAAAGGTGGTGAACACCTCCCCGTTACGTCGGCGCGCCAACGCCGCCGCTTCGCGGACCAGACGGCTTTTTCCGATACCAGGCGGTCCCACGACGCCGATCACGGCGCCGTGGTGGCCACCAACGGCACGGTCCAACAAGCCCTCGACGGCGGACAGTTCACGCCGTCGACCGACCAGAGTGGATTCGTCACGTCCGACATCGTGACGCCGTTCGCCGACGCTCAACAGGCGGTGGACGCGAACCGGCTCGTCGGTCCCCTTGATCTGAACAAACTCGGCCTCCCCCAATGCTGCTGAGCTATCGACCAGTCGTGCGGTGGACGCGCTGAGAATCACCCCGCCCGGCGGGGCGACCGACTCCATCCGCTGAGCCATTCCGACCTGCTCACCCATCGCGGTGTAGCCCAAGGATTCAGAACCGATCTCGCCGGCGATCACCTGACCGGAGTTGAGGCCCGCCCGCAATCGGAGATCGATGCCGTCACGACCTTGGACGTCGTCCGCGAGCCGCTTCGCTTCGTCCTGGATGTCCAAGGCCGCCAGGCAGGCGCGAACAGCGTGGTCCTCCAGCGTGATTGGAGCGCCGAACACCGCCATGATTCCGTCGCCGGTGAACTGGCTGAGCGTTCCGCCGTAGCGCTTCACCGCGGCTGCGGAACGGTCCAGGAGGTCGGCCATGATCTCGCGCAGCCGCTCCGCTCCGACCGCCCACGCGATGTCCATCGAATGAACGACATCGGCGAACAACACCGTCACCTGCTTGTACTCGGCGTGCTCGGCGGTCTTAGAGATCGCCGTGCCGCACTCGCTACAGAATTTGGCCGTCGGGCTCAGCAGCACACCGCAGGAGGCACAGGCGAGTCCCGTCTCCGTCGGTCCACCGCCACCATCTCCGCCGCGGCCCATATCGGCATGGTTTCACCGCTGATCAGCGGTGTCCATCATCGTCGTTCATCTCCGCCAAAAACTGTCGGGACCCCGACATGGCGTATCTGCCGAAGCGACGCCCCGTTCAACTCTGACCGCAGGCGGCCAGCACCAGTTCGCGGACGCGGGCGGCGTCGGCCTGGCCCTTGGTGGCCTTCATGACCGCCCCGACGATCGCGCCCGCGGCCTGCACCTTGCCGCCCCGGATCTTCTCGGCGACATCGGGATTGGCGGCCAGCGCCTCGTCGACGGCGGACTGGATCAGCGAATCGTCGCGCACCACGGCCAGCCCGCGGGCGGTCATCACGGCCTCCGGCTCGCCCTCGCCGGCCAGCACGCCCTCGATCACCTGGCGGGCCAGCTTGTTCGAAAGTTTGCCGTCTTCAATGAGTTTCACGACGGCAGCGACCTGAGCGGGGGTGATGGGCAGCGCGTCGAGCTCGACCCCGGTCTCGTTGGCCTTCTGCACCAGGAAGTTTCCCCACCAGGCGCGAGCGGCCTCGCTCGGGGCGCCCGCGGCGACCGTGGCCGCCACCAGGTCCACCGCGCCGGCATTCACCAGGTCGCGCATCACCTCGTCGGAGACACCCCAGTCGGACTGAATTCGCTTGCGCGCCAACCACGGTAACTCCGGAATGGTCCCGCGCAGCCGCTCGACGAGCTCACGCGACGGCGCCACCGGCTCCAGGTCGGGCTCCGGGAAGTACCGGTAGTCCTCGGCGGTCTCCTTGACGCGGCCCGGGCTGGTGTAGCCGTCCTCGTGGAAGTGCCGGGTCTCCTGGGTGATCGTTCCGCCGGCCCGCAGCACCGCGGCCTGCCGGCGCATCTCATAGCGAACCGCCACCTCGACGCTCTTGAGCGAGTTGACGTTCTTGGTCTCGGTGCGGGTGCCGAACTCGTCGGCGTCCTTGGCCATCAGCGACACGTTGGCGTCGCAGCGCATCGACCCCTGGTCCATCCGGACATCGGAAACATCCAACGCGCGCAACAGATCACGCAATGCGGTGACGTATGCGCGGGCGATCTGCGGGGCGCGTTCACCGGCGCCCACGATCGGCTTGGTGACGATCTCGATGAGCGGCACGCCGGCCCGGTTGTAGTCGAGCAGCGATTCGGTGGCGCCGGCGATCCGGCCGGTGTCGCTGCCGATGTGCAGCGACTTGCCGGTGTCCTCCTCCATGTGGGCGCGCTCGATGTCCACCCGCCAGGTGGTGCCGTCCTCGAGCGGGACGTCGAGGTGGCCGTTGACGGCGATCGGCTCGTCGTACTGGCTGATCTGGTAGTTCTTCGGCATGTCCGGGTAGAAGTAATTCTTCCGGGCGAACCGGCACCAGTCGACGATCTCGCAGCCCAGCGCCAGGCCGATCCGGATCGCCGACTCCACGGCCGCGCCGTTGACCACCGGCAATGCGCCCGGCATGCCGAGGCACACCGGGCACACCTGGGTGTTGGGCTCGGCGCCGAAGTCGGTGGCGCAGCCGCAGAACATCTTGGTGGCGGTGGACAGCTCGACGTGCACCTCGAGCCCGAGCACGGGGTCGTAGGCGGCGATGACGTCGTCGTAGTCGAGCAGGGCGGCGTCGGCCGGCGAAACGGGCGCAGCGGTCATGCACCCGATCCTAATGGGCGAGAAATTCAGCCGAAGAACTCCGCGGCGTCGTCGTAGCGCCGCTGCGGAACCAGCTTCAGGTGCGCGGTGGCATCCGCCAGCGGCACCCGGCCGATGGTTTCGCCGCGCAGGCTGACCATCATGCCGAACTCGCCGGCGTGCGCGGCGTCGGTGGCGTTCACGCCGAACCGGGTGGCCAGCACCCGGTCATACGCGGTCGGGGTGCCGCCGCGCTGCACGTGGCCCAGGACGGTGACGCGAACCTCCTTGCTGATCCGCTTCTCCACCTCGTTCGCCAGCTGCTGCGCGACGCCGGTGAAGCGTTCGTGACCGAACTCGTCGGTGCCGCCTTCGCGCAACTGCATGGACCCCTCGGCGGGTTTGGCGCCCTCGGCCACCACGCAGATGAAGCTCGAATTACCGTGCTGGAAGCGCTGTTTGATCAGCCGGCACACCTCTTCGACGTCGAACGGCTGCTCGGGGATGAGCGTCATGTGCGCCCCGGAGGCCAGCCCGGCGTTCAGCGCGATCCAGCCGGCGTGCCGGCCCATCACCTCCACGAGCATCACCCGCTCATGCGATTCGGCGGTGCTGTGCAGGCGGTCGATCGCCTCGGTGGCGATCATCACGGCGGTGTCGTGGCCGAACGTGACGTCGGTGCAGTCGATGTCGTTGTCGATGGTCTTGGGCACACCGACGACGGGGACACCCTCGTCGGACAACCACTTGCCGGCCGTCAGCGTGCCTTCGCCGCCGATCGGGATGAGGCACTCGATGCCGTTGTCGTCGAGGTTCTGCTTGATCTGCTCGAGACCGGCCTTGAGCTTGTCCGGGTGGACTCGGGCGGTGCCGAGCATGGTGCCGCCCTTGGCCAGCAGCCGGTCGTTGCGGTCGTCGTTGACCAGTTGCACTCGGCGGTTTTCCAGCAGGCCGCGCCAGCCGTCCTCGAACCCGACCACCGTCGAGCCGTACCGCACATCGCTGGTCCGCACGACGGCCCTGATGACGGCGTTGAGGCCGGGACAGTCGCCCCCGCCGGTGAGAACTCCGATGCGCATGGGGCTATCTAACCGCCTCAGATCGCCGTGGGGAGCGGTCCCCGCGCAGTTTCATAGGCCGCGCCCACCCGGTAGACCCGGTCGTCGGCCAGCGCCGGTGCCATGATCTGCAGTCCGACCGGCAGGTTGTCGTCCGGTGACAACCCCGACGGCACCGAGATGCCGCAATGGCCGGCCAGGTTCAGCGGCAGCGTGCACAGGTCGAACAGGTACATCGCCAACGGGTCGTCGACCTTCTCGCCCAACCGGAACGCCGTCGTGGGAGTGGTCGGGGTGACCAACACGTCGACCGACTCGTAGGCCTTGTCGAGATCACCGGCGATCAGGGTGCGCACCTTCTGCGCCTGGTTGTAGTAGGCGTCGTAGTAGCCGGCCGACAGCGCGTAGGTGCCGATCATGATGCGCCGCTTGACTTCCGGGCCGAACCCGGCGGCGCGGGTGAGCGCCATCACCTCCTCGGCGCTGTGGGTGCCGTCGTCGCCGACGCGCAGGCCGTAGCGCATGGCGTCGAAGCGGGCCAGGTTGGAGGACACCTCCGACGGCAGGATCAGGTAGTAGGCGGCCATCGAATGGCCGATGTGCGGGCAGTTGACCTCGCTGACCTCCGCACCGAGCGCGCGCAACTGCTCGACGGCGGCGTTGAACGACTCCAGCACGCCGGGCTGATAACCCTCGCCGCGGTGCAGCTGGGCGACCACACCGACTTTGACGCCCGTCAGGTCTGCGGCCGCACCGGCTTTCGCGGCGCCGACGACGTCCGGCACCGCGGCGTCCACCGATGTCGAGTCGCGGGGGTCGTGCCCGGCGATGACCGCGTGCAGCAGTGCGGTGTCCAGCACGGTGCGCGCACAGGGACCGCCCTGGTCCAGCGACGACGCGCAGGCGATCAGCCCGTACCGCGACACCGTGCCGTAGGTCGGTTTGACCCCGACGGTCGCGGTCAGCGCGGCCGGCTGGCGGATCGACCCGCCGGTGTCGGAGCCGATGGCCAGCGGCGCCTGGAACGCGGCCAGCGCCGCCGCGCTGCCGCCGCCGGACCCGCCGGGAACCCGGTCGGTGTCCCACGGGTTGCGGGTCGGGCCGTACGCCGAGTTCTCCGTCGAACTGCCCATGGCGAACTCGTCCATGTTGGTCTTGCCCAGGATCGGGATGCCGGCTTGGCGGATGCGCGCGGTCACCGTGGCGTCGTAGGGCGAGGTCCACCCCTCGAGGATCTTCGAACCGCACGTCGTCGGCATGCCGGTGGCGGTGAACACGTCCTTGAGCGCCAGCGGCACTCCCGCCAGTGCCGACGGCAGCTGCTCGCCCGCGGCGACCTTGGCGTCGATGTCGGCGGCGGTGGCCAGCGCCTGTTCGGCGGCGACGTGCAGGAACGCGTGGTACTCGCCGTCGGTGCGGTCGATCTGGTCGAGGCAGGCCCGGGTGACCTCGGTGGCGGACACCTCCTTGGCGGCGATCTTGGCGGCCAACTCGGCCGCCGTGAGCCGGACGAGATCGCTCACTGGTCCTCTCCCAGGATCTGCGGGACGGCGAAGCGGCCCTGTTCGGCGCGCGGCGCCCCGGCCAGTGCCGCGCTCTGGGTCAGGCCGGGAACGACGGTGTCCGGCCGGGTCACGTTGACGTCCTTCAGCGGATTGTCGGTGGCCCGCACACCGGTGACGTCGACGGTCTGGATGCGGCTGACGTGCTCCAGGATCGCGTCGAGCTGACCGGAGAAGTTGTCGAGTTCTTCGTCGGTCAGCGCCAAGCGCGCCAGGCGGGCCAGATGGGCCACGTCGTCTCGGGAGATTTGCGACACGCGTAGAGCCTAGTGGTGGGCGGCGGCCCGCCGAATTCCGCAGGTGCGGAACGCGACGCGGCCCACCTTCGGACATGCCGACCCGTCTGGCCTGTGCCAGAGTGTTTGCGTGCCCTCGTATCTTCTGCGCGTCCAGTTGGACGACCGGCCCGGCAGCCTCGGCTCGCTGGCCGTCGCGCTGGGCTCGGTGGGCGCCGACATCCTGTCCCTCGACGTCGTCGAGCGCGCGGCGGGCTATGCGATCGATGACCTGGTGGTCGACCTGCCCCCGGGCGCCATGCCCGACATGCTGATCACCGCGGCGGAGAACATCTCGGGTGTGCGCGTCGACTCCATCCGCCCGCACACCGGGCTGCTCGAGGCGCACCGCGAACTCGAACTGATCGAGCACGTCGCCGGGGCCAAGGGTAAGGACAGGTTGCAGGTGCTGGTCGACGAGGCGCCGCGGGTGCTGCGGGTCGGCTGGTGCACCGTGGTCGAACTCGCCGAATCCGGGTTGCGGCGCATCGCCGGCAGTTCGGGCGCACCCGAGACGCACGCCGAGTCGGCGCCCTGGCTGCCGATCAGCCACGCGCAGACCCTGGACGGCACTGCCGACTGGAATCCTCAGGTGTGGCGCGACATGGACACCACGCTGGCCGCCGCGCCGCTCGGCCGGCCGCACACCGCGGTGGTGCTGGGCCGGCCCGGCGGCCCGGAGTTCCGGCCGTCGGAAGTGGCCCGGCTGGGATACCTGGCCGGGATCGTGGCGACGATCCTGCGTTAGCTCCGGCCCACCCCGGAGTAGCCTTGGGGAGCCAGAAGTCCCCACAGACCCGGAGGTAACCATGGTCGAGAAGGTCCAGGTGCGTTGTTCCCACTGCGGTGCCTATTTCACCGGCAACCACGGCGACTCGCAGTGCCCGAACTGCGCCAAGAAATAACTCCACCGACAAGCTGCATCTGACATCCGCTGGAACGGGACATCCGTTCCAGCGGATTCGTCTGCTCAGGCGGTAGCGGCCGGCCCGCTCTCCAGCAGCCGCACGAAACCGTCCTCGTCGAGGACCGGTACGCCGAGCTCAATTGCCTTGTCGTACTTGGATCCCGGCGAATCCCCGGCCACCACGTAGTCGGTCTTCTTCGACACCGACCCGGCCGCCTTGCCGCCGCGGGCGATGATGGCCTCCTTGGCGCCGTCGCGGGAGAAGCCGTTGAGCGAACCGGTCACGACGATCGTCAGTCCCTCCAGCGTCCGCTCCACCGACGTGTCCCGTTCGTCGGCCATCCGCACCCCGGCCGCCCGCCACTTGTCGACGATCGCGCGATGCCAGTCGACGGTGAACCACTCGGTGAGCGCGGCCGCGATGGTGGGCCCGACGCCCTCGGCTGCGGCCAGTTGCTCCTCGGACGCCGATTCGATGGCGTCCAGGCTGCCGAACTCGGTGGCCAGCGCGCGAGCTGCGGTCGGGCCGACGTGACGGATCGACAGCGCCACCAGCACCCGCCACAGCGGCTGCTCCTTGGCCTTGCCGAGGTTGGCCAGCAGGCGTTTCCCGTTCGCCGAGAGTTCGCCGGCCTTGGTGGTGAACAGCTCGGTGCGCAGCAGGTCGTCGGCGGTCAGGGTGAACAGGTCGCCCTCGTCGCTGATGACCCCGGCCCGCAGCAGCGCGACAGCGGCCTCATAGCCGAGGCCCTCGATGTCGAAGGCGCCGCGCCCGGCCATGTGGAAGACCCGCTCCCGCAGCTGCGCCGGGCAGGACCGCGCGTTCGGGCAGCGGATGTCGGCGTCACCCTCCTTGGCCGGGGCCAACGGGCTGCCGCACTCGGGACATGTTGTGGGCATGACGAATTCGCGCTCGGTGCCGTCGCGCAGCTCGACCACCGGGCCGAGCACCTCGGGGATGACGTCGCCGGCCTTGCGGATCACCACCGTGTCGCCGATCAGCACGCCCTTGCGTTTCACTTCCGAGGCGTTGTGCAGTGTCGCCAGGCCGACCGTCGATCCGGCCACCTTCACCGGCTCCATGTGGGCGAACGGCGTGACCCGCCCGGTGCGCCCGACATTGACGCGGATGTCGAGCAGTCTGGTCTGCGCTTCCTCCGGCGGGTACTTGTAGGCGATGGCCCAGCGCGGCGCGCGCGACGTGGCGCCGAGCCGGCGTTGCAGCGCCACCTCGTCGACTTTGACCACCACACCGTCGATTTCGTGTTCGACGTCGTGCCGGTGCTCACCCCAGTAGGTGATCCGCTCCTCGACCGCGGTCAGGCCCTGCACCCGCGCGGTGTGTTCGGACACCGGCAGACCCCAGGCCTTCAGCGCCAGATACGCGTCGTGCAACGTGGCCGGATCGAATCCCTCGGCGTAGCCCAGGCCGTGACAGATCATGTGCAGGTTGCGCCGCGCGGTGACGGCCGGGTTCTTCTGCCGCAGCGACCCGGCCGCACTGTTGCGCGGGTTGGCGAACGGCGCCTTGCCGTCCTCGACCAGGCTGGCGTTGAGCGCCTCGAAATCGGCGATCCGGAAGAACACCTCACCGCGGACCTCGAGCACCGCCGGCACCGGGTGCTCGTCGCTGCCCGTCAGCCGCTCGGGGATGTCGGCGATGGTGCGGGCGTTGAGGGTGACGTCCTCACCGGTGCGGCCGTCGCCGCGGGTGGCGGCGCGCTCCAGCCGTCCGTCGCGGTACACCAGGCCCAGCGCGACACCGTCGATCTTGAGTTCGCACAGGAAATGCTCGCGGTCCCCGATCTCGCCGCGCAACCGGGTGGTCCACGCCGCCAGCTCGTCGGGATTGAAGACGTTGTCCAGGCTCAGCATCCGCTCCAGATGCTCGGCCGGGGTGAAGTCGGTGGCGAACCCCGCGCCGCCGACGAGCTGGGTGGGCGAATCCGGCGTGCGCAGTTCGGGGTGCGCGTCCTCGAGCTCCTGCAGGCGGCGCAGCAGCGCATCGAAGTCGGCGTCGGTGATGGTCGGAGCGTCGCGCACGTAATAGCGGAACTGATGCTCACGCACCTCGTCGGCGAGCTCCTGCCACTGCCTGCGCAGGTCCGATTCCGCGGCGTCGGCCGCCAACTCTGAGCTCACTCTCGCAAGGTTAGCCAAGCACCCTGACTAGTCTGGGACCCATGCCGCATCCGATCATGTTCGGCGACGACGATCCGGGGCTGGCCGACCTGCGCCGGATCGCGCTGGCCTTCCCCGGAGTCACCGAGAAGATCTCGCACGGCCGGCCGACGTTCTGTGTGCCGAAGATGTTCGCGGTGTACGGCGGGTCCTCGAAGACCAGCGGCGAGATGGTGCGCTTCCCCTACTCGGTGCTGCTCAAGGTCGACCAGTCCGAACGCCTTGCGCTGGAACAGGATCCGCGCTTCTTCTCGCCGATGTACCTGGGGCCGTTCGGCTGGCTGGGCCTGGACTTCGAAGCGGCACCGGTGGACTGGGACGAGGTCCGTGAACTGCTCGACGCGTCCTACCGGCTGACCGCCGCCAAGCGACTGATCAAGCAACTGGACGGGAACTAGACTGCTTGGGATGACTTTCGCGAGTGCACGCGGGCCCGAAACGTGGATCTCGGTCGACGTCGAGACGGCGGGCCCGAACCCCGGCAATTATTCACTGTTGTCCATCGGCGCGTGCCTGGTGGACAACCCGGAGGTGGGTGTCGAGATCCTGCTGAAGCCCGTCACGGACGCGTACGTGACGGCGGCAATGGCGGTCTCCGACCTCGACCTTGCCGACCTCGCCGAGCGCGGCCTGACACCGGCGGATGCCATGGCGGCATTCGAGAGTTGGATCCTCGCCGCGATTCCCGACGGTCACCGACCCGTGTTCGTCGGCTTCAATGCCCCGTTCGACTGGATGTTCGTCGCCGACTACTTCGGACGGTTCCTCGGCCGAAATCCGTTCGGCCACTCGGCGATCGACATTAAGGCATTCGCCATGGGCGTCGGTGGCATGTCCTGGCGCGAGACGAGTGTGTCGGCTCTGACCGAGCGTTACCTGGAAGCGGCTTCACTGACGCAC
>ERZ724512.915-NODE-915-length-13839-cov-5.962855_pt1 | contig 13839 bp, 17 predicted proteins | sample MGYA00376045_ERZ724512 | MGnify/ENA primary metagenome ERZ724512 (study PRJEB28724, sample SAMN07190883) | activated sludge metagenome | isolation source: activated sludge of sewage treatment plant in Hong Hong | place: Hong Kong | collected 2016-03-17 ... | reverse complement strand
GAGCCCGCGCGAGCAAGCGGATGCCGCTCAGTGCGACATGGCCCGCGATGAACCTGGCGGCGCTGGGCAGACCGTCTCGCGCTCGGAGGTGCCTGCAAACCGCACTTACGCGAATCGCCGGATCCGGCCATGTGAGGATCACGGAACCTCCTTGTTTAGCCGTACGCAGCATCTCTGACACGGCCGTCGCGGGATCGGGAAGTAGGTGTATCAGGTTGGTGGCCACGACCACGTCCGCGACGTCATCGGCAATTGGCAGTCGCTGTGCATCACCGCAGATGCCGTGAACTCCAGAGCCGATGGCAGCGCGGTGCATCATGTCCAAGGACATATCGACACACACGAGACAGGAGGCGGCGCTCAACGTCCGAGTGAGCAAGCCTGTACCGGATCCCACCTCAAGAACCACGTCGGGCCGGGCGAGCCGGCCCGCGACCTCGTCGCGAATCTCTACGACGAGAGCGTTATCCCAGGTCCAGTCGTAGATGGCAGCGTACAGGCGCCAGAACCGTTCACCAGATGATGAACTTGTACGTCCCCCCGCGAAAGAGATAGATGGCGTAGGCGACGGCTGCCAGGCCTACCGCAATCAGGACCGGCTGAATCGTGAAGAACGTGGCGCATCCGATCACAAGCCACAGCAGCCCAATGAAGCTGAACGTCCAGGAACTCCGGCTGCCTTCAGACTCGGATTGGGACATTGCTTCCTCCTTTGCTCTATGAACCGAAGGCGTAGCCGGGTGTCAGCTCGCTGAGATCGTTATCCGGGTTGTCGTCGCAGTACTGCAGCAGACTCTCCATCACGTACTGAACCTGCTCCAAGTGAGACTTCATGCTGAACAGCGGGATCGCTTGTACCTCATCCGCGTTGTTCTTGAGCCAACCCTCGGCGAGTTCTTGCATCTTGGCGTCGGACGCCTTGTTGAAGTCTGCGCATGTGGTGGTGAGCGAACCGCACGCGGAGAGGGTATTCGCAAGCAAGGCCAGCAGCACTGCCAGACGCAGTATCACGACAGGCGACTTCCCAGCTCTCTCCTCGGGGTATGTCAGGGGACGCATCACTTCAGCCGAATACTGGCGATCGGCCCCGGCCCGACACCGTTCACGGCACGAACCTGCAACCAGGTCTTCTTACGGAGCCCGTGCTTCTTGATGCTGAACCAGGCGTTCGACGTGCTCTTCCACCGGGAGTTGCTGTGCTTCCTATGCAGCCGCACTTGATAGGAGGTGGCGCCGTTGGCCACACCCCAGTAGGCCACGACCGTGGTGCGCGTCTTCCGCTTGCCGATGCCTGGCAGCGCCGCGGGCGCAGTAGGTGCCGGTGGGCCGACCAGCGGAATTGCCGAAGCCGGTGAGAGTGAGAATCGGTATCCTGCCCCAACGCAGTTGGCCTCGGCTCGCAAGTAGAACATGTGCCACCCGTCGGGCGTGTGACTGAAGTGTCGTATCAGATTCTCGCTAGCGCTGGTCCCACCCACGTAATCGACATCGCTGTCAAAGACGGTCAGGCTCGTGCTGCAGTTGCCACCGGTCGCAGTGGTCGTCACGGTGAAGGCAGCGTTCGCCCAGAAGGCAAACCAGTCCTCGTCGTTGCTGGTGTCCAGGCTGCCCGTGTAAACGATGTCTCCAGACAACGGTCCAGTCGCCTGCTGGGCGGTTTCGTTGGGCTCACCTGTTGGCGTGGTCGAAGTCGGCACGCCGGGTCCGCCGAGCAGAGACGTCGAGGGAGAGATCTGGATCGAGTACGGCTTGGTCAGACAATTGCCGCCCACTCGGACGTAATAGTCGCCTGTGCCCGCCTGGGTCGTGTACTTGATGGTCTGGCTCTGGCTGTCACTACTGCCCGTTGAACCGATGTAGTCGCCGTCTGCGTCGCGCAAGGACACGTCGAAGCTGCCGTTGCAGCCATCCGGCAGCACGGTGAGCGTCAGTTGGGTCTGGCTGGCGATCCGCAGCAAATAGAAGTCCACGTCGTTCGTCGAGGCGATGGTCCCCGAGATGCTGGACGAGGTAACCGGCCCCGCCGCCTGCCAGATCCAGTTGTCCGGTTCGCTCTCGGCCTGCGCTGGCCCGACCGGAAGCACGAGTAACGCAGCCGCCACAGCCATTGCCAAGAGTCTTCCGATGCGCATGAGTCCTCCCGTTCGCAACGGTCTCGCGTTGATGACTGGACGCGCGACAAACGGCTGTCCCCACAAGCGGGGACATTCTCAGCAAGCAGCGGCGAAGGACCCGCCGCGGACAATGGAACGTGGACGGGGCGTCAATGCACATAGCGATTGTTGACGATCAGGCCATGTTCGCTCAGGGGCTGCATTCATGGCTGATTGTCCACGCTCCCGACGTCACCGTCGAGTACGCGGGGCCCGACCCCCTTGCCGCGGTGGCCCTAGGGAAGCACCTCGATGTGGTCCTCCTGAAGGTCAATCCAGCACCTGAGGTACCCAGCGCTGCCGAGAGCGTCGAACGTTTCGCGCGCGCGCAGGTCCCAGTCCTGCTCGTCAGTGGCATGGCCCGCGGCGCGCAACTACGCAAGGCCGTCCTCGCCGGGGCCGCTGGGTACGTCGCTCGATCGGCGGAGCCCGCGGAACTGTTGGCTCGTCTGCGACAGGTCGCGCATGGGGATCTGGTCATCACTCGGGAGATGGCCGAAGCGATGATCAGCCCCGCACCACCTGACCTGAGTGGCCAAGAATTGCGAGCCCTGCGGTTGTACGCCCAAGGCATGCCGCTGAAAACCGTTGCCCGCACCATGGCCGTCTCACAGCACACCGCCAAGGAGTACCTCGATCGCGTCAGGGCGAAGTACGCCAGTCACGGTCGCGTAGCCCGGACCAAGGCGCAACTCCACGCCGCCGCGCAGGAGGACGGGCTGCTCGAGTAGCGCGAAAGAAGCTGTCGTTCCGGTCGATCGCTATCAGGCCGGGCGCCGCGCCAGACGGTTGAGGACGTGACAAGGAGTGCGTCGCTGTCCCCAGCAATGGGGACGGCGACGCACAGTCTGCCTCGCACCTTGATGGAAGCCTCAAGGCATCGGGCAGATGAAGGGGAGCAGATGAGCAGTCGTTTGAAATGGCGCGCCGCTATTGCTATGAGCCTGGCGGCCGGCACGTTGGGTGTCGCCGTCCCCTCGCAAGCCACCAGCAGTTTCCAGACCGTTGTGAACGTCGGAGCGGCCTCCGCGTCGGTTGCCAAGGTCAGGGTATACGTGGCCCACAAGGTCACGGCGGGACAATCCGCGACTGCGACCGTCAAGGCACCCAAGGGAAGCAGATGTCGAGTGAGTCTGCGTCACGGGAAGGATGTCTGGCACAGTCCCCTCGCACGAGCCGGAGCCTCCACCACGGCACTCGAGTTTCCTTGGCAGCAGGCCAAGAGTAGAGGTGGCAGTCACTGGCGGGTCGGGGTGCTCTGCACAGGGTCCGGAGATCGCAGCGCGAGCACGGCCTACCGAGTGCGCCATGGCAAAGTCGCCCCGTCAAGGCCCTACTTCGAGAAGCCGATCAGGGTCTCTCGACGTAACCAGAATCCGCTCGGACTAGGCGGCGGACGTGGTAGCCGCCCCTACGGGACCCTGCTGGTCGCCGGAAGCTCCTGGCTGGGCGGCGCCGGCATTGACGTGTACAGCAACGGCGAAGGTAGTTACAGCCCCGAACCGCCTGGACCTTACGGGTATCGCTGGCAGTGCGTCGAACTGGTCAACAGACTCGTAATGAGCAAGGGATGGTCGGGCAGAATCTGGGGGAACGGAGCGGACTTCTTCCGAAACGGTCCAACCGCCAACTTCGACAAGCATGCGTCAGGTGATGGCTACATGCCTGTCCCCGGAGACATCATGGTGTGGGGCGGAGGCTGGAAGGGCTTCGGGCACGTTGCCGTCGTTCGAGATGTGTCAGGTGGCTTCGTGAATTTCGTCGAACAGAACGGCAGCCCAAGTGGACTCGTCGCATTGTCGATCTCCAATAGCGGCGTTCCAGCGCGATACGGAGACTTGAGCTTCACGGGCTACCTGCACGCAAAGGCCAACCACGCTTCCCCGGGCAGCGCACCTGCGGCACCAGTCGTGAATCCCAGCCAATACGACAACACCATCGTCCAGTGGGACGGGGACACCAAGACCCAGAAGACCGCTTGGCTGGTGTCTGGCGGCAAGCGATACTGGATTCCGGACGGGGGTGTTTACAACTGCCTCAAGGGGAAGGGCGCCGCTGGGCCGGTCGCCCTCTCATCAGGGATCCTGAATCAACTGCCGGATCAGACTGGGAAGTCGGCGAGTTGCACAAGCACGACACCCCAGCAACCGGCTGGAATACCAATCACGACGACCACACAGTTTCTAGTGGCTCCTTGGAAAGGCGGTTCGCCCGTCAATATCCGTACAGGACCCTCAACGTCCTATCCCGTGGCCTACACGCTTCCCACGGGCACGGTGGTGCGGGTCATCTGCCAGGCGGCCGGCGGGCCGATCGGCTCAAGCGGCATGTACCCGGGCAACAGCACCTGGGACAAACTCACTGATGGGAACTGGATTCATGACGCCCTAACAGATTCCGCCGGTGGCGGAGGGCGCACCGAGTTGGGCGGCGGGAACTTCGCCTACTGGACCGCGGGTTGGCCTCGCTGCTAGGTGTCAGATCACGCCGCGACGAGGTCGAAGGGCACCAGGGCGCCGGACGCGTCCAAAGCGGGCCGGACGCTGCAGAGACACCGTGGGACTCTCGTGGGATCAGTGATCCAGTCGCCGGCGTTAGCCCGAGACGGAGTCATCCGGCCGGAAATGCGTCTTCGCTCATAACCCAGATTTGTCCCTGCATCCGGGGACAAGTTCACGTGCCGAAGACCAGTGACTCACGACGAGCATTGGCAGCGATAGGTAGTCGCGGCGCACGTGAAGCGAGAGGAAGTGACCCCATGGGAAGTGGGCGACGCTGTGAGTTCAGGAACCATCACGATCTACAACATCCTCGTGTCCATCTTCTGGCTGGTCGTCGGAGTCGTGTGCGTGGTCTACGCCTTCTCCGGTGGCGACCTCTGGGCAGGGCTGGTCGGCGCTGGCGCAGTGCTGTATGGCCTCTGGCCTGTGATCAGGTTCGTGTTTGACCTCTGAGGCGGGACGCTGCGTGAGCGGCCAACCAACCCCTCAGTGATTCGGGAACAACTGCCAGCGATACCCCTGCCGCCAATCGATCCCGCACTCCACGGCAACCGGCCGGGCCGCGATGAGTAGGTCATCACGGGTGGCATAGGGCAAGGCCATCACCCGTTGCAGGTACACCGCGGCTTGCGTCGACTTCAGAGCTCCAGGGTGGCGGCTGGCGACCGATCGCAAGCGGGCTGCAGTCATCCGGATCCCGGCCTCAGCGCCCGCCCCTCGTCCCAGCAGGGCGCCGGCAAAGGCGCGGTACGACGTGCACACCTCGTCGCTACTGGTCGGTGCTCGCAATTGGTGCAACCGTGCCGCCCAGAGTCCACCCACCCACGCCAGCATGGTCGCGGCCAGGACGAGACAGAGTGCGTCACGGACCTTCGTCAAGCAGCCCGTCCTCCCTGGCCACCTTGCCGAGTTCCATCTTCGTGCGGGCTGGGCGCCCGGACGCCTCGTACTTGGCCCGCACCCGGTCGAGGTACTCCTTGGCGGTGTTCGCCGAAACGCCCATCCGGCGGGCGACCGACTTGAGCGGAAATCCCTGGCTGTACAGCTGCAGCGCGCGCAGTTCCTGAGCACTGAGGTCCGGCGGCGCGGGTGCGCACATCAAGGCTGCGAGTTCCCGGCTGAGGACGAACTCACCACTCGCGGCCTGGCGAATCGCGACCACCAACTCCTCTGGCGGGCGAGACTTCGCCACGTAGCCGCGCGCTCCGGAGAGCAGGGCATCTCGCACTTTCGCACCGGTCTCCAGTGCACTGACGAGAACCACTGCAATGCCATGGTCGACGAAGCGGTCGACAAGCTCGGCCGCCGACGGCAGTTCGGCACCGAGGTCGATGTCCAGCAGGACCAAGTCCAGGTCCGCAGCCAGGGCAGCGTCGGGATCACAGCCGGCGTACACGCACTGCACGTCCTGCGCATTGTCGTTCAACCACACCTGCAGACCCTGCGCAAGCAGCTGGTGGTCGTCGATCACCGCCACCCGGATCGGCATCAGCCGTCGATGCCCGGCGTGTTCGACGGACATTCCGGCACCCCCTTGACCAGACCGTCGAGATCGTCGCGGGTCAGATAGATGTCGGCAAACCAGTAGTACTGGTCGCCGGCCTTGGCATACACCCAGTTCTTGGAGTCGATCGCGAGGTCGTTGCGAATGGCTGCCGGGGAGGGCGCCTGGCACAGCACCGTGACTTTGTCACCGTGCCGCACGATGGCGATCTTGGAACGCTGCTCGTACCCCCGTGTGGGCCACGCGTTCATATCGCAGACCACTGTGAGGTCGCAGCCCGTCGGGTCGTCCGGAACCCACCACCCTGAGGTGTCCACCGTCCATTGCTTGCCCGAACCGACAGCCTTTTCAAAGGATTTGCCCGGCGCAGTCGGGGAAGCTGCCGCGGACGATTCGACCGCGGCCGTCGGCGAAGCCTCGCCGGTGGCGTCCGTTTGCTCGGAACAGGCCGCCAGCCCCAGCGTTGCCAGGAGAACCCCGGCGACTCGTAGGTGTTTCATGTCATCTCCCTTTCCGACCGGGGCTGGGCTTGGTCCAACTGCCATTGCAGATGCAGCCAGCGCTCCGACTCGTCCGTCCAACTCCCCGGTACCGCACGGCCGGCATCCTGGGTGTGCGCCAGCAACGACGCCTCGCCACCCAGCTCGGCCAGGGTGATACCGACCGCCCCCGTCTCGGGAAGCCACGCCTCGAGCAGGTCAGCGTCTTCGGCCGAGCCTGGCCCGACATCCGCCGGGTCCCCGTCCAAAGTGAGCACGACGGTCTCACTCGAGGCGAGGCGCCGCAGCGCATCCGGAAGCGGCCCGGCGACACCCAACAGCAACACCTGGCTGCGCAGACCAGCCGCGCACCTGCGGGCTTGGTCTCGCAATTGCGCACTGTCCGGCTCACCCGCGGCGATGGCCCCCATCAATCCCAGTGCCGTCTCGGTCTGTGGCACCGACCAGGTCAAGCTGGCAGCCGTCGCACGCTGCCGACTGGCATGGATCAGGTCCAAGTGCTGCAAGTATGCCCCCTTGGAGACCCGGACACGCTGGCGTTCCAGCGCCCGGCTGAACTGGAACCCACTGGCCGCCAGGCACAGCGCCACGAGGCATGTGAACAGGTAGTCGGTGCCACACTCGGGCACCAACGCGGCGGTGACGTACACGGCCGCGCTCGAGGCGGCCAGCACTGCCAAGGCGACCGCCAACGGGAAACTGGCCCGCCAGAACGCGACAGCTACGCAGATGAGGATCAGCAGTCGCGGATCCAGCGGCGACGCCACTTGGAAAGACGCGCAATACGGATCCGAAATCGGTAAGGCCAGGGACACGCACAAGGCACCAGTCAGAATCACGACCCACAGGGACCAGCGGCGGGCGCCTGGGAGCACGACAGCGACGAGAGCCATCGCACACACGATCGCGGCCAGCAGCAGCGCTGCCACCCGCACCGGACGGTCAACCAAGCCGCTGTCCAGGCCTGTGAGCCACAGCCACACCACCAGGGAGATCACGATCAGAGCAGTGAGCAGCATCAGCAGGCCGCGCCGTACATCAGCCAGAACCTGGAAGGCCCGCGCTTGACCCTGATCCCACACGAGACTCACGCGCGTCCCGACGCCAGGGATCGAACTGATCTGGGCGACGCCGCCGACCTGAGTCATCACGGCTTCCACCGAGTATCTGGTTCCGATGCCGCGACGAGCGTGGGCGAACCCCCGCCCGCCGTCACTGATATCGATCCAGGCAAGATCCTCACCGATCCGGCCCGACACCTCGACCAGGTCCGATTCGGCATGCTTGGCGACATTACGCAGGGCCTCTGCGCCGGCGCTGACAAACGCCTCGGCCACGGCCAGCGGCGGCTGGCCGTCGACGACCGTCTCCACCTCGACGGTCAAGCCGTTGTTGCGCGCTGCCTGCCGAAGCCGGTCGAGCAGTGGCCCACCGGAGGTGTACCGGCTCAGTCTGGACAGGTCGTCCTCGCAGCGCTGCTGCAGCACCGCCCACGACGCCGGCGGCACTCCGCGCGCAACCGACTCCAGGGTGTTCAGGGCCGTGTCGTGCCAGATCCGGCGGATCTCCTCCGTGCGCAGCGGCTCCTGCTCGGCGCTGGCCGTCGCAGCCAGCCGGTCGAGCGCCTCCTGCTCGGAGCGGTCGATCCGGGTTGCCGCCACACGCAGCACCTCCGCAAGAGCGATCGCCAGTAGGGCCAAGGCCGCCAGAGGCAGCAGGCGATAGCCAACCAGCAGAGGACTCGTTTGGATGGCCTGCCCTGTGCCGAACGCGGGAACCGCCAGGGCCAGCAGAATCAACGCGTTACTCAGCAGTGCCGTCGCGACCGGAACCACGACGCCACATGCGATCAGTGACCCGCACGCCGCTGCCGCTGCAGCCGGCCACCACCCTTCCAGCCCCGCCATGTCCTGCACTCCCGCCAGGAACCAAGCAGCGCCCACAGCAGCAGCGACGACGGTCACGGGAGCATGGCCCGCGAGCGCACCCGCTACACACAGGCCAGCTGCTGCGATCAGCAGCGCCGCGGCCCAGATGCCTGTGCGCTGCGAGCCTTCTGGTGGAACCGCCAGGAACCAGAGCGCGCTGACCACGAAGACCGACGTGAGCGTAGTGACGGCCAGGGACTGCAGTGACGCGCGGCACGCGTCGCGGGCGTCGATGGCTCAGTCCCGGGTCATGAACAGCGCGCGGGCCAGGTTCGGCCGGGTCCCGATCGGGGTGCCGGAGCCGGTGTAAGCCTGCAACTGCGTTCCAGTGCTCGCCAAGTAGACCTGTCCGGACCAGCGCCGCAAGTCAGGGCCCCACAGGGGCTGGATTACGTATGGCTGCCCCGTCCGGGAGTCCAGCACGGCACCATCGTCAGCGCCAGCAGCACCCCAGAAAAGCCCTTCCCCACCGAGTCCGATGATGAGTCCGGTCCCTTGCATCTGCGCCGCACTGCGTGACCACAGGGCCTCGCCGCTGACCATGTCATGCACCGTCAGGGAGCCATCGGTGTGCAGACAGGCCACCGACTGGCCTTCTGCGTCCACGATGGGATCCCCCTCGCACACGTCATGCCAGCGCTGCTGGCCACTGCGGTCGTAGGTCGCAAGGTCGACCTCAGTGGTGTCATCGTGAGCACCCATCAGCAGCACGTCGTTGCCGGACAGGGCATACCCCGTAGCCCGGTCACCGGCGCGGCGGTCATACCACGCGAACGTTGTGATGATGCTGCCATCTGCGGGATCCAGAAACGCGACATGATCACTGGCGCCGGCGCGATCCTTGTCCTCGCGGTAGGTAGCGACCACGACTTCGCCCGGATCCACAGAGCGCCACTGGTACTCCCCCGGTGTGCTCCAGTGCTCTTGGCCAGTGCTCTGATCCAGCGCTACCAAGCCCGTCTCCCGCCGGTTCCCGGCATCCGGCGCACTGGGCCGGACAAGGACGTCGCTGCTCGTGTAGCCCGACACGAGCGCGAACGGTCGCGGACCCTGCGCCGGTACTGTCTGCGACCAACGCTTGGTGCCAGTGCGCGTATCCCACGCCCACGCCTGTACCCCCCCGAGGCTGCGGATGCCGGTCGTGACTGTTCCCGTGGGGTCGGTCCTGGGGAATCCGATGGCGTCGCTGTAGGCGAGCGTGCTCAGCGTCTTGCCACTCTCCAAGGTTCCGGCAGTCTGTTTCATCAGCGTCTGGCTGTCGGGTGCCAGGCCCGCGACGGTGTAGATGTCGCCATAAGTCCGGATCGCCCGTAAGGGACCGATCCCGCCGGGAATGCGCTTGGTCCACTGCAATTGGCCGCGGTTGGTCTGGGCACCGCTGGGAACCAGCGATTCACTGGGTGAGGCGCCGCCGGGGGTTCCAGAAGGTGCCGGTGGCGTCGAGGCCACGCATCCCGAAAGCAGAACTCCGGCCAAACCGGCGACAACTAGGCGTGGTAGACGCTCCCCCATAGCGATCAGCATAGGAGACGCATCTTTCCGGCCACCCTCCGGCTGCCCCGTTAGTGATCTACGTCGCTGCCTCCCCCAGTGGAAGTGTCGCGACTTGTAGATCTTGCCGGCAAACGGGCCGTGTCCCCGTTACGGGGGACACGATCGGCAGTGTCACCAGGAACGGGGACATCTGGCGGACCGCTCCGGACGGATCGATACGTCAAGGTCAACTCATGGACCGCGAGAGTCGCGATGCTCTTCACCGCCGCCGACGGCAGACGGGGCAGCCAACGCGACTCGCTGAGGATTTCACGAAGGGGGCTCTGACATGAAGATTGCTCTGATGGCAGCTGCGGTGTTGCTGGCCGCCCCTCTGACCGGTTGTGGTGCTGTGTCGACCACATGCAGCGACTTCAACAAGGCGGACAGCTCCAAGCAGCAGGAACTCGCCGATGGGTGGCTTGAGAACAACCAGGACGAGCTGCAGGGAAACAGACTGTTCTCCCTGAAATCGTCGGATGAGCAACAGCAGTACGTCATCGACGCCATGACCGAGTACTGCTCCGAGAACCCCGACAAGGATCTCAGCGAGCTCGGGCCTGGGTATGCGTTCGGAACGTGAGAGATCGGGAGGAAGAAATGTCGCAATGGGAATCTGAAACGGGTCCGGAAAGCCCCTGGCGATTCAGCTGGGTTGGTCTTCTGTGGGTGGTGATCGCACTGGCGGCATTCGTCACTGCCACGCCGATGGGCATCCTGATCGGGCTGGGTGCGCTCGCCTACTCGATCTACCTCTTCCGGGGTGGCCGTCACCAAATCATCATCTGGTGACGGGTCCTCGTCCTTCCGCAACCGGAGCGTGATGCACTCTGCTCTGCAACCCCACCGCCACCAGCGGGAACACCAGCACGCTCAACGCACCGGCCCCCACCAGCGCAGCGGCGTTCTCCGGCAGCATCAGTCCGCTCTCCAGCCCCACTTCGGACAGGGCCACCAGCAGCGGCAGCGCCGTGGCTGTCAGGAACACCATTTGCCAGCGTTCCAGCGAGTTCAGGTGACCGCGGTAGACGACCAGCGCCGGCAACCCGCGGACCGCGAAGAGCAATCCGAAGAACACCACGAGCCGTAGCGGGTTGGCCACGATGGAATCCACGTCCAGCTTCATGCCCGACGTCACGAAGAAGATCGGGATGAAGACGCCATACCCCACGGCCTCCAGCTTGCGCTCAAGGTTGTCAATCTGGGTGGGGGCCCAGCGGCGCAGCACGACGCCGGCGAGGAACGCTCCGAGCACCACGTCCAGTCCGAAGTCGTTGGCGACCAGCACGAGCCCGGCCAGGATCACCAACGTCCAGCGCAAGGAGGTCTGCCCGGTGGACTCCTCGGGCAACTGCAGCCTGTCCCCCCAACCGCGCTGCTTCACCACCCGGATCAACCACAGCACCAGGGCAGTTGCCGCGGCCATGCCGACAAGTGCCACGACCCCAGACAGTGGTCCGGAACCCGTGAGCAGCAAGGCCATGGCCACGATCGGCAGGAATTCCCCCACGGCCCCGGCGGCGAAGATGAACGGACCGATCCGGCTCTCCAGGATTCCGGCGTCCCGCATGATGGGCAGCAGCGTGCCGAGGGCTGTGGTCGTCAGCGCGACCGCAATGGCCAGGAAGTCCTGCACGAATCCGACCTCGTAGAGCAGCGCCGTTACTGCCACCGAGATCACAGCACTGATCAGCCAGGCCCGGATCCCGAGCTTGCCTGGATCCTGCCGCATCAACCCGAGGTCGAGTTCGTAACCGGCCAGCAGGAAGAGGAAGGAAAGTCCCAGCGTGGACAAGAGGTCGACGTCGGACTCCACCGCCTTGCCGAGGCCCTGCGGCCCGATGACGATGCCTCCCATGATCATGAACACGACAGCGGGAATCTGCAGTCGGGGCAGAATCTTGGCCACGATAGGCGACGCCGCGGCCACCAGTAGCACGAAGAACAACGACTGCAGTTCAGAACTCATGCCAGTTACTGTGCCGCATTCGCCCGGGCCACGCCCATGACCCGCGGCGGGGGCCCCGAGGAGTCCAACAGCGACCCAACCAGGCAGATGCGACAAGTCCTACAGGTCGCAGTTGACGGAATCGCTCGCAGTTGGGGAAAGGGCCTGGGGCCGCTAGACCGGCTCCGGCGTCGGCCGCCCGAACCTGCGGTCCAAGGTCCGCAGCACCGGTGAGGCGGTGACCCCGTGGATCACCACCGACGCCAACACGGCGCACGCCGTCGTCGCCCAGACGAAGTCCGCGTCCGGGAACGCGGCGTGCCCCAGAGCGAACGCCACGTAGTAGAACGTCCCGATGCCCCGCACCCCGAAGAAGGCGATCGTCCGTTGCTCCACCGGTGCGATCGGCGAACCGCGCAGCGACAGCCAGGCCGTCACTGGTCGCAGCACAAGCACCGTTCCGATCGCCCAGGCGGCGCCAGCGGGGGTGAGGGCCGCCAGCAACCCAGACCCCACCGCGTAACCCAGACCCAGCAGCAGCGCCAAAGTCAGCAGCCGCTCGATCTGTCCGATGAACTCGTGCAGGACTCGGTGGTACTCGTGCCCGCGTTCACAGGCCCGGATCGTGACGGCGGCGACGAAGACCGCAAGGAATCCGTAGCCACCGCACAATTCCGCGACGCCATACGCCACAAACACCGCGGACAGCGCCATCACCGACTCTGCAGAATCCGCAAACCGCAAGGCCGCCGTCGGCGCTCGGAACGCGAGCCGGCCCAAAACCTGTCCGATCGCCCAACCCACCCCGACCCCCAGCACCACCTTGCCGAGCAACTCCCTAGCGACCCAGCCCGGTCCCAGAGCGCCGGCGGTTAACAGGATGGCGGCATAGACGAACGGGAAGGCGAGACCGTCATTCAAGCCGGCTTCGGAGGTCAGGGAGAACCTGACATCGTCCTCGCTCTCGGGATCGTCAGTGGGCTCCCCTACCTGCACATCCGAGGCGAGCACCGGGTCGGTCGGGGCCAGCGAGGCGGCCAGCAGCACGGCCACGGCGACTCCGACTCCCAGCAAGCCCCATGCCGCTATCGCACCAAGTCCGATGAACAGCGGCATCCCGATCCCCAGCAGCCGCCACGTGCTGGCCCAGCCGCGCCAGGACAGCGGCCGGTCCAAGGCCAGACCGACACCCATCAGCGCCACGATCACGCATACCTCGGTGAGGTGTTCCACGAGCACCGGATCGTCCGATGGCAACAGTCGCGGCGTGCCGGGGATCAGCGCGGACGCGATTCCCACGCCCACAAAGATGATCGCCGGCGACAGCGGCAACCGGCTCAGGACCCGCGGCAGCACCGCGGCACATAACAGCGCGATTCCCGCCAGGGCATACCCGACGGGGACCGCCCCGGAGGTCACTACTCGGTGACGCGACCGCTCAAAGCGTCGCGCAGCCGGTCCACCATGCCGACGCCAGGTCCCACGACCTTGTGGAACAGCTCGCTGTGCGGAGCCTCTGGGTGCGGGCGAGTCGGGGCAACCTTCTCGGCCATCTCGACCTTGCCGCGCAAGTCGACGATCGTGTCCGCAGGGACGGCCTCCCGCAGCCTGGGAAACTGCTCGTCCTCTTCATCGTGCACATGGTCGTTGAGCACCTCCTGAATCTTGCTCACGCATTGCGCGAAGCCGTCCTCCTCCGGAGCCAGACCCTCAAGCTTGTCTACGAGGAACGGGTCCGGCCGGCCAAGACCTCAGCGGCCGCTGCGTTCGCG
>ERZ724512.914-NODE-914-length-13843-cov-5.293299_pt1 | contig 13843 bp, 11 predicted proteins | sample MGYA00376045_ERZ724512 | MGnify/ENA primary metagenome ERZ724512 (study PRJEB28724, sample SAMN07190883) | activated sludge metagenome | isolation source: activated sludge of sewage treatment plant in Hong Hong | place: Hong Kong | collected 2016-03-17 ... | reverse complement strand
CAGAACTGCATCGCACCGACCAGCTGGCTCATCAAGCGGCGGAGAGCGCCCGTCTTGGAGCGCGCATCGTTGAGTTGGAAGCGAATCTCGAAGCCGAGCGTGAAGCGGCCAATCAACTGGTCAATCAGATTACCAGCCTTGAGCACGTGGAAGACCGCATGCGGGAGCTCGAGCGGGTGCTGGCGAGCGAGCGGGAAGAGGCGATGGCTCTGCGGAACGAACGGGCGCATTTGGAAAAGAGTGCGGCCATGGTGCCGGTATTGGAAGAGGCGGGTGAACACGCTCGCGCTCAGGTTGCAGAACTTGAAAGAACACTCACCGCTGAACGTGAGGCTGCAGCTGCGCTTCTGGCGCAATACAAGCAGATGGAAGAGAAGGCTCAGCTGGTGCCGGACTTGGAGCAGGAGCTGAGTGCCGAGCGGGACCACTCCATGCAACTCACAAAACAAGTCGCTGATGCCGAGTCGATGGCTGAACAGTCTACGCGACGATTTGAAGATCTGGCGCGAAAACTGGGCGAAATCGCAGGCCTCGCTTCCCAACTCGGAAATGCCAAACGCTAAGAGGCCGTCACTCGTCCGGTAGCAGGCGGGTGCATGCGTCAGAGGCAGGATCCACGGTGTCGACGGAACCAGAGCAAACCCAAGACGATTTCCAGAAAGAGCTCATTGAGCTGTTCGGGCAGGAGGCGCAGGAGTGGCTTGTGCAGATCCACGCGGCCCTGGTCGAACTCGAGAGCCTGCCGGATTCGGATCGGCATTCCCAATTAATCGACGCGGTAGTGCGGGGCATTACCAGCCTCGGCGGCTCAGCTGCCACGGTGAGTCTGCCCGATGTCGAACGCGCCACGTTTGCCCTCCTTCCGTTCATTGAGACGATCAAAGACCGGACCACCGCAACCAAACAGGACTTCAGCACGGTCCGAGAACATTTTCGGACCGTCATCGCGTCCGTGAAAGTGGCCACCGGAATCACGCTCGACATTGATCCCTTGCCGGAGGCGGCGCCGGCGCCTGAACCGGTGTTGGAGTTTCTTCCCCTGTTGAATGCACTGCACCAGCTGCAGGATGAACAGGCCGCGCAAGGCAGCATGTCCCGCAGCCTCATCCCGCAGGTGCTGCAGCGTTTGGAACACGAAGCGCGTATAGGCGCTGGCCAGATTACCGCTGCACAGTTTCAGGAGCTGTTACTGACGATTCACAATACCGACGCCCAATATCTCGGGTCGCTCCGCCAGGACTTGCCTGGCATTGCGCTGCACCTCAGCCGGCTCCGAGCCGGCGGGGTTGCCGTCCTGACCTCCGATGCCGGTTTCGATGCTCCAATACAGATGATTGCAAGTCTTCACGAGATTGCCAAGCAGACGAATGCCACGCCGCTCGTCACGTTCCTGACCGGCCTGCAGAATTTCCTCACATTGGTCGTCCAACGCCGCATCGATATTGCGGCTCATCGGCTCCAATCGGTCGAGACCCGCATTCTGGCCGTCGCCAGCATGGTCGAAGAGTGGATTGCGGACGGGCAAAAAGAGTTCGACATGATGAGCCGGCTCGCCCCCTCGACCTAACGGTGCGAAGCGACCGGCAGGCCGTCGCAAACCTTCCGCAGCGGACCGGTTGAATCGGCGATCATGCTCACCACAGGCTCGATGTCACAATGACTCTGAATCTATTCGAGTGAGATCCGTCGCGATTGCGACTCCCGACGGCCACATTTAGCCAGCCAAGGCGGGGAGTTGAAGAAAGAAGTATGGAACAGAACCACTACCGGCACGCAGAGGAGATCCTGACGAAGGTGGCTGCCTCCGTCCAACGGCAGGAAGACGTAGATCTCACCGAGCTCACGCATCTCGCAGACAGTATCGTCGAATCGTTACAGGGCAGCGATCAACTGGTCGTGGAAGCGCTCTCCAGTCCCAGCGGGCCTCCGCTAGTCACCAACCTCATCAATGTCGGCATTCTGGCGACAAAGGTTGGGATCGGTCTTGGGTACTACGGTGTCGAGTTACACCGCCTCGCCGTAGCCGGATTGCTGCACGACATCGGAATTTTCGCCGTACCGCAGCAGCTCCTCACGAAGGCCGGGCGCCTGACAGCCGAAGAACGGACGTTGGTCGAGCAACATCCACGTCTCGGTTCCGAAGTCATCAGACGTGTGGGGACGGAGTATGGATGGTTGGCAGAAGTCGTGCTGCAAGCGCATGAGCGGGGGAAAGGGCAGGGGTATCCCCATCGCTTGAAAGGTCGAGAGATCAACGAGCTGGCACAAATCATCGGCTTGGTGGACATCTTTGATGCCCTGGTGAGTCCACGTCCCTATCGGCGACGATTGCTGCCGCACGAAGCCGTGCGCGAATTGCTGACGACGGAACGCACGGCGTTTCCCCGGGAAATCATGAAAGCGTTGGTCGAACAGTTGTCGGTGTATCCACTCGGCACGAGGGTGCGGCTCAGCAGCGGACAAGAAGGGGTAGTGGTACGAATCACGGCCCGGTACCCCTCGCGGCCGGTCTTGCGCATCACGAGCACAGAGACTGCGGCGCCTTCAGAACCCCCGCACCTGCTTGATTTGAGTCTCTTGCCCCATGTGTCAGTGGTGGATACCGTCGAGCCGCCGGCGTTGGATCGTGTCACATTCGAAGCGGCCGGGGCTGCACCAGCAGCATCTGCTGCGCCAACAAACGTCTCAGACCAATTTGCGGCCCTGCTGGAAAGTCTCGACGCCATTGCCGGGGTCATCCAGGCTGCCGTGGACCAGCCAGCCGTAGCCAGGGGACCGGCCCAGGTACCGGCTGAGGCGGAGACGGCAGAACCGTTGATCCCTGTACGCCGGGAAATCTTAGGCCTGTTCGTCCTTGAAGCGCGGGAATGGCTCAATCAGATTCAAACGGCGCTGGAACGTCTGGATGCCACCAGTGAGCAGGCGCGCCGCGCACAATTGGCCTCCATTTTATGGCAAAGCGTGAACAACCTCGCCCGTTCCGCGGCCACGGTCGGATTGACGGCCGTGGAAACGATGGCGACCAGGCTCTTTCCACTCCTGCAGGCGGCTGCCAGGCATGAACGGGCCGTTGCCGCGCATCACGTGGCATCCCTTCGAGAAGGGTTGCTGGAGATCAGCAAGACGGTACAGGAGCTTCGACCGATTGAAGAACATCCTGCGCCAGCCGAGGAGACTGTTGAGCGAGAACAGCCGATCCTTGAACAACCGGCGCGGACGGAGTTGCCGGAGTCGCAGGCCTCCAGCGAACCCGCCTCTGAAATCGCTACGCCCCGGTACGCTCCTCCGCGCCCCATGCCGGCGTCATCCATTCTCGATGCCTTGCGACAATTGCATGTCGCACGCGGACGCTCGCTGGAGCCAGTGCGCGATGTGTTGGAGACGGTCATTCAACGAGCCGAACGCGAGCTGGCTCAGGGCGCGCCCGTGGTGGATGCACGGGCCATCGGTCGCCTGCTGCAGGAATTGGATGAGTTGGATGAACGATTTCTCAATCACATGCAGGCTCGGGTTCCTTCAGTGGTCTCGACGCTCGGCCGTATTGCTCGGGCGAGCGAAGAACGCGTCTTGCCCCCTCAGGCTCTCGAGCCGATTTTCGAAGAAATTGATGTGCTGTTCGAGGCGTCTGAAAAGGTTTCCGCGGAAAATATCAGTGTCTTTCTGCAAGGTCTGCGAACATTTCTCAGGGTGACCGCGCAACATAAGCCGGCCGTTATTCGCGAGCGGCTGGCCGCAGTGGAAGAGCGCTTGGCGACGCTTATTCCGTTGGCCCAGCAATGGGTGGATGTCGGCCGGGTCGAACGGGCGGCCATTTTTGATATTCTGCCAATGGCCTAGCGTCGTGGTCCACTGACGGACCCTGGTTCTCTCTGCTCACCGATTCTGCCCGCCTAATCCTTAGGCAGTTGATCTGCGCCCCCTCGTAGTCCGACGAAAAGCGTTCCATCCACATGGTTGCGCACAGTCCGTCCACAGTTCTTGTGGACAGGCCGTGTGAGGCCGCTCACGTGGGGCGCACACAAAACATATCTCGTCAATCTGTACAATTTCTCTTGCGGTTGAGGTGGGGATTATACGACCATCACGGCCATGCCAAAACTTGTCTCCGTCAAACAGCAGGAAGGGCACGACGCGCGCGCGACGGCCTATATCAAAGCGTACATGCTCTTTCCGGCCGGCATTCTCGGCCTGATTTCCATGCTCGGCGGCGTCGGCGGGCTGGCGTACCAACTCATCGCAACGGACACCTATTCGTGGACCACCTTTGTCGAAAGCTCCGGGTTGTTGCTGCTGGGCGGGCTCTTGGGGTGGGTGCAGACCACGTACCATCGCTGGATTCTGGCCAATCGTCCTGAGGTCTTTGCCGAGCGCATGCGGCAGCCCGCGCTCACGAAAAGCGGGAAACCTAAACGGGAGAGCGGGAAGAATCAGGAGTCATCCAGTGGCTCGCCATGGGCTCCAGGTGCCTACATGGTCGGCCTGGCGGTCCTGCTTGCCGGATCGATGCTCAGCATGCTCTATGGCGCAGTCCATCCCATTCCGGCGTGCTTCCTGCCGTGGGCCGGATTCTTCTGGGCCAAGCTGTTTTTCTGGAAGACGCTGCTCAAACCCTGACGATATCGGTGTGCGAGCTACTTACGGCGAGGCTTGCGGGTTTTGGCGGCGGGCTTGGCGGCTTGCTCCAGAGTTGCGAGACGTTCCTCGAGTTCGCGGACCCGGTTGCGCAGTTCCGGCAGCTGAGGAATGACCGCCTGGGCTTTTAGAAATGTGGCGTGGGCCATCACCGGTGCGCCGGAGACGATCTGATTCGGCTCCAAACTTCTGGTCACGCCGGATTTTGCCGCGATCATGACCTGATCGCCGATCTGCAAATGATCGGCGAGGCCCGCCTGACCGCCCACCATCACGTACCGTCCGAGGGTGGTGCTGCCCGCAATACCGACCTGTGCCACTAAAATGTTGTGTTCGCCGACCACCACGTTGTGAGCGATCTGCACGAGGTTGTCGATCTTGGTCCCGCGTTTGATGACAGTGTCACCAAACGTCGCGCGATCCACCGAGACATTGGCACCCAATTCCACGTCGTCTTCGATCAGCACGCCGCCCAGCTGAGGGATTTTCTGGTGTCGGCCCTGGTATTGGACATACCCGAAGCCGTCGCTGCCGATCACCGTGCCGCTGTGGATGATGACGCGGGCGCCGATCCGGCATCCTTCCCGGACGACCACATTCGGGTAGAGGAGGCTGTCGTCGCCGATGCTGGTGTCGTCCCCGATGAAGACTCCGGGATACAGGGTCACTCGCGCGCCGATGGTCACCCGGTCGCCTAAGGTGACGCCAGGCCAAATGGAAACATCGGTCCCGATCGTGACGCCGTCACCGCGTGTGAGGCACTCCGCGATGCCACGCACTCGGGCGGGTCGCGCGAAAAACTGTTGAGCCGCACGCGCAAAGGCGTAGGCGGGGTTCTCCACCACAATTTGCGGGGAGGGGCAATCCGCGATGCGCCGTCCGACCAATAGCGCGCCGAAAGTGGCGGTCTGTGGAGCCTTGAGATGGCGCTCGGATGTGACAAAGGCGAGATCGCCTGGTCCTGCCTGCTCCAGGCTGGCCACGGCGGTGACGGTCGCGTCCGGAGAACCGATCAGTTCGCCTCCTACATAGTCGTGCAGTTCCCGAAGTGTCAGCGGGGTGCGCCTGGGTGCCGTGCTCATTCTGTTAGGCTTTCTTACTCTCGGGCGAAGGTTTCGCGGCAGGCTTCTTGGCAGCGGGCTTGGCCGGAGTCTTTGCAGAGGGCTTCGCAGCGCCCTTGGCAGCGGTCTTTGTCGAGGCCGGTGCCACGCGTCCTTCCACGTAGGCGATGACATGGCCGACGGTGGTGAGGCCGACCAGATCCTGGTCGGGGATCTGCAGGTTGAACACTTCTTCGATGCGATACAGCATTTCAATGACCGCCATCGAGTCCAGGCCAAGATCTTCCCGCAAGTGATGCGTCGGCGTAATCGAGGATGCATCCCGCTTCAGATACTCTGCCAACGCCTGAATGATCTTGCTGGAAACGTCTGTGGTAGTGGCCATGCCCGGTTCCTTCGTGTCGTGTCTGGTTCGTCGGCCGTCAAAACTGTCCTGCCGGACAGGCGTCAGGAGGAGACAGCTTTTAACACCACGGCCGCGTTGTTGCTGCCGAATCCAAATGCGTTGATCAGCGCCACTTTCGCCTTGCGTGTTTGCTGATCCTTAGACAGGCCGGCCAGTGCGCATGCCGGGTCGGGATCGTCCAGGTTGAGCGTGGGATGAATCTGCCCGCTCGTGAGCGTGAGGGCGGAGACCACTCCGGCCAGCGACCCGGCCGCGCCGAGTGTGTGGCCCACCAGAGACTTCGTGGCGTTCACGGCGAGTTTATCCGCGCGTGACTTGAATACTAAGCGAATGGCCTTAACCTCCACGGCGTCGCCGACCGTGGTCGACGTGGCGTGCGCGTTGATATAGTCCACCTGCGCCGGCGTCACGCCCGCATCCTTGAGGGCCAGCCGCATGGTCGTGGCGACCTCCTCGCCGTCCTCCCGGGGGATGACCATGTGATGGGCCTCGCTCGTGGCGGCATATCCGGCTACTTCCGCGTACATCCGGGCCTTGCGTTTCTTCGCATGGGCCAATGATTCGAGGATCAGGGCGCCGGCGCCTTCCCCCATCACGAACCCGTCCCGTCCACGGTCAAAGGGGCGCGAGGCTTTCTCCGGGGCATCGTTATACTTCGTGGAGAGGGCTCGAAGCGAGCAAAATCCTGCGAAGACGAGAGGCGTAATGCTGGCATCGGCTCCGACGACGATCACGGCGTCGGCCGTGCCGGCGCGAATGGCGTGCATGGCCTGTCCCAACGCGTGGGCACTCGATGAGCAGGCAGTGGAAATCGTGAGGTTGGGGCCCTTGGCTCCATAGGCCATGGCCACGATGCCGGAGGCGGAATTCAGTGTGATCACCGGGATAAAGTTCGGATGCACCCGATGCGGGCGCTTCTGTTCATAGAGTTGTGTGATCTCACGTTCGCCCATCACCATCCCGCCCATGCCGGCTCCGACGATCACACCCACCCGGTGCGGGTTTTCACGTTCCATCTTGAGGTCCGCATCAGCGAGCGCTTCCTTGGCGGCCACGAGCGCAAATTGCGCATATCGATCCACACGATCGCCCTGCCCGGCGGGGAGATACTGGTCCGGGGAGAAGTCGACGATGCGCCCCGCGATGCGCGACCGATAGCCTTCAAGGGGAAAGGGATCGAAGGAAGGAATGGCGGAAATCCCCGATCGGCCTTCCAGTGCCGCTTTCCAGAATTGCGGCACGCCGATGCCGATGGGGGAGACGACTCCCAGCCCTGTAATGACGACCCTCGTCGACATAAAACCCTTTCATGGCCGCAGGATGGTGAGGTGTGCGGCCTGTCTACTTACCGCACGGGGGCGTCACAGTCAATGCTGTACGCAGGCACCCGCTCGAGATCTCCGTAGGTATCGTGGTGGAACCACCGCACAGGAGGATCAAATTGGCGCCAGCAAGACGCAGCAGGTGAAGGCCCGCAGGCGTTCCAGCCGGTTACATTGATGGCCTGTATGAACCGAGAACGACGCTGGCGAACACGTTCAACATCCTTTCAGTAGCGCACCTTCATGAGCAGATACAAACCGAACGTCAGAAACACCATATTCGCCATCCATCCGGCCAGCATCGGAGACAACGCACCGCCGCGCCCCAGCGCAATGGCGACGGAGTGCGTGGACCAATAGAAGAACCCGACCGCCATCGCTTGTCCGATGCCCATCGCCATGCCGCTTCCGCGGACACCCGTGCGGCGAAGGCTCAAGGCAATGCCGACGATCACCATGATCAGCGTCACGCAGGGGAAGGCGATCCGGCCATAATAATCCGTCAACAAGCGGGGGAGCATGGTGCCGCCCAGATGGAGGCGAGCGACGTAGGCGCGAATCTCGCGCAAGGTCATCGTTTCCGAGTCCAGTTCGGCCCAGGTGGTAAAGTCGTCGGGAATGTGGGGCAGCGCCAGCGGTTGCGTCTGAAAGCTGCTCACCAGCACCGTGCCGTCCTGGCGGAATGAACGCGTCATGCCGTCATGCAAGGCCCATCCCTGCGAGGAATAGACCGCACTCTTGGCTTCCGCGATTTCCTCCAATTGAAAGGTCGGACTCAAGCGATAGAGCCGGATGTTGCGCAACACCGCGCCTCCGGGATCGATCGTGTCGATGTTCAACAGGGTCTGTCCCCCCAGACTGACCCATGGCTGCGCCGCCTTCAAGGAGACGGGCGTGACGCGCTTCTCGATCTGTGTCGTCTTGATCTGGTCGGCCTTCGCCAGGGCCAGGGGAATGACGGTGGAACTGAACAGGAACAACACCATCGCCAGGACCGTTCCGAGGAAAATAAACGGCGAGGTGATCCAGTACAGGCTGATGCCGCAGCTGCGCATGGCCGTAATTTCGTGGCTGCGCGACAGCAGGCCGATGGTCAAGAGGGTCGCCATCAAGACCGCCAGCGGAGCAATCTGATAGGAGATGGCCGGCATCTTCAGGACGAAGTAGGCCAGCACATCGAGCGCGTGCGCGTCATACCGGAGGAAGCGGCGCACCTTTTCAAAAAAGTCGATCACGAGATAAATCGTCATGAGCCCGGAGAAGCACATGCCGAAAATCTTCACGTACTCGCGCAGCATGTATCGAAAAAGAATGTTCATGGGGTTACTGCCGGCTCACGCGATAAAACCACAAAATCGTCACGATCGTGAAGATGACATTGGGTAACCATGCGCCGGCGAACGGGGAGATCCACAGCGTGGTGACGAGAAACTCGCAGGCGACATTGATGACGTAGTAGGCGATGACGACGAGCACGCCGACGGCAAACCCGCCGATGCTGCCGGAGCGTTTCGACACGATCCCGACCGGCACGCCCAGGATGCAGAACACCAGCGACGCGGCCGGAAACGCCAGGTCTTTATAATATTCCATGAGCCGCCGCAAGGCATTGGTGTCCGTCCAGTTGGAACTTTCCAGTTTCGCGCGAATCACGTCCATCGGCGTGCGCTCTTCGGCTCCGTACAGGCTGGCGTTGATGCTCAATTTGAGATCGTAGGCCGTAAACGAAATCTTCTGATACTCCTCGGGGTTTTGCGGACGGCTGTGGATGACGCCGTTCATGAGGCGCAGCGCCACCTGGCTGCTTGCCGAGTCGGTCATCACCTGGTACTGCTGCGCGACGATGATGCGCGGATCAGCCGGGTTCCGTTCATCCGCCACGAAAATGCCCCGGTTGTCCTGCCCCTCCTGCGCATCCGGTACGTAGATCACCATCTTAGGGATCGCTTCGTTGAACACGCCGCGGTCGAGCTCCAACACCAGTTCGTCGCGTAACAGGTTCAGCGCCACTTTCTTCAGATTAACATTGCTCCACGGCTGCCCGTATTGCGCCATCATGAGCGTGAGGCCGCAGACGAGCGCCGCAAACAAAAACACCGGCTGGGAGAGCCGCAACAGGCTGAAGCCGGCCGCGCGCATGGCGACGAGTTCTTTATCCAGCGAGAGCCGGCCGAAGGCCGTAATCGAGGCAATGATGCCGGCGATGGGCAGGGTGAGCACCAGGAACGAGGGGAGTAAGTGCGCGAAGACTTTCAACACCGACAGAAAGCCGATGCCCTTCGTCACCAGCAGCTCCACCAGGCGGAGCAGTTCCTTCGTGAGCATCACGAAGCACAGCGCGCCTAAGCTGATGCAAAACGGCGAAAGCAACTCGCGGAAGATGTAACGATCGAGGATGGTGTGCAGCACGAGAGCGGTCGGGGTCCTACATCGGAGAATTGGATGCTGCACTATAGAAGAGTCTGCGTGCCTTGTAAACAGATCAGATAGGCCAGGGCCATAAAGATCCGCTTGACAAGCATTTCACCCCATGGTACATCGCTGCGCACTTTTCAGCAGGTTAAGATGGTTCGGGTTGAATATTGTCTGAACGCCCCCGCAAAAGCCGCCGCGCTCGTCGCTGTTGTTTCTCCTTTTTTATCGTCATCATTTCCTGTCATGCGACTCAGCAGACGAGCTGATGCGCTCATTATGTCCGTGCGTTGAGAAAAGGAGGACCGTATGAAGACTAAGGGCACCGTGAAGTGGTTCAACGATCGTAAGGGATTCGGATTTATCCGGCTCGATGGCGGAGACGATGTCTTCGTACATTACTCTGCGCTGCAGGGCGACGGGTTCAAGACCTTGAAAGAGGGCGAGAACGTGGAGTTCGACATCGTTCAGGGCGCCAAGGGACCGCAGGCGGCCAACGTGTTGAAGGATCTCGCGCCGGCCAACTAATTTCGGCCGGAGTCATACCTAATCCGCGGCCCCTCTGCCTCATCGAGGGGCCGCCGGTTTCCTTCAGAGAATCCCCGCTCCGGACGCCGCGTGTGCGGTGTCTCTCTTTTATCCATTTGTTTTGACAATAAATAGGTTGACTGTTAGCGTGGACTCTCAACGTCGGGTGAGGGGTCTCCTTGGCTGTCGACCGCCGTACAGTGCTTCAGAATGCGCAGCTCTTTGCATCCAAAGGGCAGTACGATGCCGCCATTGCCGAATGGCGGAAACTGATCGCCGACACGCCTAACGACGGCACGGTGTTTAACTCCATCGGCGATCTTCAACTCAAGCGCAACGCCACCGCCGAGGCTGTCACGGCGTTTCTGCAAGCCGCCAGCGCATTCCGCTCCGAAGGTTCCGTCCTCAAGGCTATCGCCGCCTATAAGAAAATACTCAAGGTCGATCCGGCCCGGATCGAAATCTATCGCCATCTTGGTGATCTGAATGCCGAACGGGGGCTGCTGAGCAGCGCCGTACAGGACTATCTCACGCTGGGCAAACATTACTTCAAGGACGGCCGGAACAAAGAAGCGCTCGAGATTTACCGCAAGATCGTCTCCCAGGATCCGTCTAATCTGGACGCCCAGTTACGCGTCGCGGAGCTCTGTGTGCAGGAAGGGCTCGTCGACGAGGCGGTGCGGATGTATCTGCAACTTGGCCGCGAGCAGTCGGCCGCGCAGCAGTACGAGCAGGCGAAAGCGATGTATACGGCGGTGCTGCGCCTGGATCCGGAGAATGCCGAGGCCAAAGAAATCACGTCGATGATCGAAACCGGCGGCAGTGTGACGCCCAGTGCGGCACGCCCGGCCAAACCGGCTACCACCGCAGCCAAGCCCGGCGATGCGAGCGATCTCATGGCTGAAGCCACGCGCCGTATCGAAGAAGGGCAGTATGCCGGCGCCGAGGCCATGTTGACCCAATTGCTGAGCCGCGAACCCGGCAATCCGGAGATCTGCCAATTACTGGCCCGGATGCATCTCTTACAGGGTAATCTGGTCGTGGCCCTGGGCGAATATCGATTTCTGGCCGGTGCGGCCTTGCGCGCGCAGGACTATGGCGTGGCCGAGTCGTTGATTGCAGACTATCTCAAAGTGGAACCGGCCTCCGTCCCCATGTTGGAACTACTGGGCGAGCTCTATCAGGAGAAGGGTGATGCTGCCACGGCGGCGCAGCATTTCGGCCGGGCTGTGGAGATTTTGTTGGAGCATCCCGAGCCGGGCATGCCGACCTTGCCGGCTGAACTCTTCGAAAAAGTGCAGGCCCTGGCGCCTGGGAGCCCGATAGCCCGGAAGCTCGCGCCTGCATTCGATCCCAATGCCGGGTCGATGCCGGAAGCGGAACCCATTGCGCCGGTGCCTGAGCCTGTTGTCGAGCCGGCACCCGCGTTGGAGCCGACGCCGGTGATCATGGCCGCAGCACCACCCGCCGAGGTGTCCTTTAGATTTGTGGGTGACCCTGCGCCGCCGGTCGAAGCTGCAGTCGTGAAGCCGCCGATTGTCGAACCCGTGGTCGAGCCGGTCGTCGTACAGGCTGCTCCGCCGCCTGTGACGGCTCCCGCACCTGTCGTCGAAGTTGAACCGGTCATTGCCGCCGCGCCTCCTCCCCAGGCACCACCGCCGGTGGCACCGCCTGCCCCCGTAGTGGAGCCGGTGGATGCGGAAACGCGTTATGCCCTGGGCATGGCCTACAAAGACATGGGGCTCTGCGAGGAAGCGAAGGAAGAGTTCATCCTGTCGATGAAGGATTCCGGATTCTTTGTGGATTCCTGCCTGATGATGGCCCTCTGCTGCAAGGAGCAGAGCCGTCCGGATCAGGCCATTCAGTTGTTGGAGAAACTGATCTCTGACTCGCGCTGCCGCGGAGGCAACGCGCAATTGGTCCGGTACGAACTCGCGTTACTCTACGAAATGACGGGCGCTCGCGATCGGGCGCTCACCATGTATCAGTCCATTCCGTCGTTCCACGACGTGCCTCGCCGGGTTGAAGCGCTGCGGATGCAGTCGACCAACGGGGCCGCGCATCCGGAACTTCCCGCATCCACTCCGACCAGTCCTCTGCCCATCGCGGGCCACTAAGGCCAGTCCTTCTACAGTCTTGCTCTCGTCTCGAGCGTCACGGCGTGGAGCTGTGTTATGCGGCGTGGATCTGATTCGGCGCCGGCTTTCCCGCAACCACTGCCGCGATGTTTTCCAGGCAGATCATGCCCATGCGGACCCTGGTGGCCAGTGTGGCCGAACCCAAATGGGGCAGCAGCACGACCTGCCTGAGTTCGCGCAGGCTCGGATGAAAGGCTGGTTCATGTTCGAAGACATCGAGCCCCGCGCCGGCCAGCCTGCGCTGAAGGAGCGCATCAACCAGCGCGGCCTCCTCGACGACCGGCCCACGTGATGTATTGATCAGGAACGCGGTCGGTTTCATCAGCTCGAGTTGGCGCGCACCGATCAGGTGATGGGTGGCCGGGGTCAGCGGCACATGCACGCTCACAAAATCGGCTTCCTTCAGCAGATCGGGGAGGGTGCGGGGTTCCCATTGAGACGGCACTCGTTCGAGAGCCGTCGGGGTGCGTGAGGTATAGAGGATACGCATGTTGAAACCGGTGGCCCGCTGCGCCACGGCCTGCCCGATGCGCCCCATCCCGACGATGCCCAAGGTTTTTCCCGATACGTCCGTGCCCAGCATCTGCGTCGGCGCCCAGCCGGACCAATCTCCGGATCGGACGTAGGCATCGCCCTCCGCCACCCGTCGAGTCACCGCCAGAAGCAACGCCCAGGTCAGATCCGCCGTAGAGTCGGTCAACACATCCGGCGTGTTAGTCACCACAATGCCGCGTGCTTTGGCGGCAGCGAGATCGATGTTGTTGTAGCCCACGGCATAATTCGCCAGGATTTTGAGGCGCGTCGCTTCGGCCAGCATGGAGGCATCCACGCGGTCAGTCAGTGTGCAGATCGCGGCGTCGGCCTCACGTAGGCCTGTTTTCACATTGTCCCAAGAGGGCGAGGCATCACGAGGATCGTTCAACAGTTGGAATTGCCGCCGGGCGGCGGTCATCACCGGATCCGGGAGCAGACGGGAGATATATAAGGTAGGGGCAGCCATGAACGCCTCGCCGGACTGACGAGCATCTTAGCGGATCGCACGGGACTCAACAACCTGCTTGTCGTGCCATGACCCGAGCAACCAACGCGTTGCCGGAAAACCGATTGGTGCCATACGCGCCCACTCATTCCTGTGCGCGAGAACGCCGCTGGCGGACTTTTTCCGTATCCTGCTAGAATGCGGCAGCGTATACACAAGCATGACCCTCATCCTGCCCAACACCTCATCCGCCGTCGCGAGCGATCTGCGGCACCTTCTCGGACATGCGAAGGTCCAGGACGACGTGCCCACGCTCACGGCCTATGCCGTCGATGCGAGCATCTATCGCATGACGCCGAAGGCCG
>ERZ724512.909-NODE-909-length-13859-cov-7.343958_pt1 | contig 13859 bp, 11 predicted proteins | sample MGYA00376045_ERZ724512 | MGnify/ENA primary metagenome ERZ724512 (study PRJEB28724, sample SAMN07190883) | activated sludge metagenome | isolation source: activated sludge of sewage treatment plant in Hong Hong | place: Hong Kong | collected 2016-03-17 ... | reverse complement strand
TGGGGCCGAAGCCGTCCGGGGCGTTGAGGCCGGTGCCGACGGCGGTGCCGCCGATGGCCAGTTCACCGAGGCGGGGCAGGGTGGCCTTGACCCGTTCGATGCCCGCCTCGACCTGGCGCGCATAGCCGCCGAACTCCTGACCGAGGGTCACCGGAACGGCGTCCATCAGGTGGGTGCGCCCGGACTTGACCACCGTCTTCCACTGCCGGGCCTTGGCGGCCAGCGACTCGTGCAGCACCTCGAGGGCCGGGATCAGTTGGCGCACAGCGGCTTCGGTGGCCGCGATGTGGGTCGCGGTGGGGAACGTGTCGTTCGACGACTGCGACATGTTGACGTCGTCGTTGGGGTGCACCGTCACGCCATCGCGGGCGCAGATCGAGGCGATCACCTCGTTGGCGTTCATGTTCGAGCTGGTTCCCGAACCGGTCTGGAAAACGTCGATCGGGAACTGGTCGTCGTGCTTGCCGTCGGCGATCTCGGCGGCGGCGGCGATGATCGCGTCGGCCTTCTCGGCGGCCAGCAGCCCGAGGTCCTTGTTCACCTGCGCGCAGGCGCCCTTGAGCAGCCCGAGCGCGCGGATCTGGGTGCGCTCCAGGCCGCGGTGGCTGATCGGGAAGTTCTCGACCGCACGCTGCGTCTGCGCGCGCCAGAGGGCGTTGATCGGCACCCGGACCTCGCCCATGGTGTCGTGCTCGATGCGGTATTCAGCCTCAGTGCTGGTCATTGGTGTTGAAGCCCTTCGGATTTCGTGGGTGTGGAGGGTGACTAGGGAAGTGGGTAGGCCGCGGACTTGTCCCCGGTGAAATCCACCGCGGAGTATTCGTTGAGCTTCGAAAGCCGGTGGTACGCGTCGATCATCCGGACCGTGCCGGATTTGGAGCGCATCACGATCGACTGCGTGGTGCAACCGCCGCCGAAGAAGCGCACGCCCTTGAGCAGGTCGCCGTCGGTGACGCCGGTGGCACAGAAGAAGACGTTCTCGCCGGACACCAGATCCTTGGTGGTCAGCACCCGGTCCAGGTCGTGGCCGCGGTCGAGGGCCTTCTGACGTTCGTCGTCGTCGATGGGCGCCAGGGTGGCCTGGATCTCGCCGCCCATGCAGCGGATGGCCGCCGCGGTGATGATGCCCTCCGGGGTGCCGCCGATCCCGGCCAGCAGATCGGTGCCCGAGTCCGGTCGGCAGGCCGAGATGGCGCCGGCGACGTCGCCGTCGGAGATCAGCCGGATGCGGGCGCCCGCGGCGCGCACCTCGGCCATCAGCTTGGCGTGTCGCGGCCGGTCCAGGATGCACACGGTGATGTCGGAGGCCGACGCCTTGCGGACCTTCGCTATCCGCTGGATGTTGGCCGCGATCGGCGAGGTGATGTCGATGAACTCGGCGACGTCGGGTCCGCCGGCGATCTTGTTCATGTAGAACACCGCCGACGGGTCGAACATGGCGCCGCGTTCGGCCACCGCCAGCACCGAGATCGCGTTCGGCATGCCCTTGCTCATCAGGGTGGTGCCGTCCACCGGGTCGACCGCGAAGTCGCAGTCCGGTCCGTCGCCGTTGCCCACCTCTTCGCCGTTGTACAGCATCGGGGCGTTGTCCTTCTCGCCCTCGCCGATGACGACGATGCCGCGCATCGAGACCGAGTTGACCAGTTCACGCATGGCGTCGACGGCGGCGCCGTCGCCGCCCTCCTTGTCGCCGCGGCCCACCCATCGGCCCGCGGCCATGGCGCCGGCTTCGGTGACCCGGACGAGTTCCAGCGCCAGGTTGCGGTCGGGGGCCTCGCGGCGCTTGCGGGCGGCGGCATCGCTCATGGAACGTGATTGTCCCAGAAGCGGGTGGCGTGGCGGCGGCTGGGATACTGGTGCGGTGAGCACCCAACCCCAACCCGCCCCCAGGCCCCCGAAGAATCGGTTGCTGCAGGACGGCCGGGACATGTTGTGGTCGATGGGTCCCCTGGTGTTCGCCTGCCTGGTGCTCGCCGGACTGGTCGGGATGTGCTCCTTTCAGGGCCGCGGGCCGACTGCCGGCCAGGTGCCCCACTACGACGCGGCGGCGGCGCTGAAAGCCGACGCGGAGACGCTGGGCTTCCCGATCCGGATGCCGGCCCTGCCGGCGGGCTGGCAGCCGAACTCGGGGGCCCGCGACGGCATCGAGTCCGGTCGCACCGACCCGGTCACCGGGCAGCAGGTCCGGGCCAAGGTGTCGACGGTCGGCTACATCGCCCCGTCGGGCAAGTACGTGAGCCTGACCCAGAGCAACGCCGACGAGGACAAGCTGGTCGCCTTCATCCACTCGGACGTCTATCCCGGGGGCACCGAGGACGTCGGCGGCACGCGCTGGGTCGTCTATGACGGCGGCGCCCGCGGCGAACCGGTCTGGACCACCCGGCTCGACGGGCCCGACGGCACCCAGATCGCCCTGACCGGGGCGGCGGGCGCCGCGGAGTTCCGCACCCTGGCGGCCGCGGTCCGGAATGCGACCCCCCTTCCGGCCGGACGAACGTAGTCTGACGGGATGCCCCACGCGCCTCGAGCGGATCTGACCGGATGGACTTGCGCACCGTTCAGCGGCGGCGGCCAAACCCATGACGTGTACCGCCGCGGCCCCGATATCCCCGGGCCGGGGGTGGTGCTGATACCGGAGATGCCGGGGCTGACGCCGGAAGTTCTGGCGCTCGGAAATCATTTGGTGGACAACGGGTTCACCGTGGCGTCCCCGTCGCTCTACGGCACACCGGGGGCGGCGGCGCAACGTCTCGGCGCCGTTCCCGTCCTGCTGCGGGGCTGCGTGACAAGGGAATTCGCGGCCTTTGCCACCAACGCGAAGCGGCCGGTGTCCGACTTCCTGCGCGCCCTGGCGCGCGACCTCAACGCGTCGACACCCGGCCGGGGCGTCGGCGTCATCGGGCAGTGCTGGTCGGGCGGCTTCGCGCTGGCGGCCGCGGTGGACGATGCCGTGCTGGCGCCCGTGCTGTCCCAGCCGTCGCTGCCGCTTCCGCTCACCGCTGCCCGGCGCCGCGATCCGGGGGTGTCCGAAGACGAACTGAAGGTGGTGCAGCGGCGGGCCGCCGAAGAGGGCCTGTGTGCGCTGGGGTTGCGGTTCTCGGAGGATCGGATGTCGCCCGCGGAGCGCTTCCAGACCCTGCGCGACCGGCTGGGGGATGCCTTCGAGGTCATCGAAATCGATTCGCGGCCAGGCAATCCGGGCGGGTTCGGCCGGATGGCGCACTCGGCGCTCACGCTGGAGGTCCGCGACGTCGACGGACAACCGGCGTACGAAGCGCGCAAGCGGGTGGTGGAGTTCCTCCGGGAGCGGTTGGCGGTCTAGTCCCCAGCAGCCCGATTGCCCGGCTCGTCGCGGGCCGTATCGGTGCCCAGTGCGGCGGCATCGACCGGACGCGCCGGCGGGCCCGGTTCCCCGGTCACGGCCGTCGGCTTGGCCCGCTGCCACGGCCAGCGCCACTTGGGCTTCTCCCGTTCGTCGTCGGGCGGCAGCAGCGTCTCCAGCGGGGCGTCCTTGTAGACCACCAGGTACACGCTGATCGTGGTGACGATGACGATCATCAACACCGGCCCCAGCACGATGCCCCAGAAGCCGAACATGCCCAGCCCGGCGAACACCGACAGCAGCATCAACGCGGGGCTCAGATGCGCGCTGCGGGGCACCAGGAACGGCCGCAGCACGTTGTCGATGGTCGTGACCACGATGATGTGGAACAGCGCCACGAACACGCCACCGATGACGTTGCCGAACAAGGCCATTCCGATGCCGAGCGGGATCGTGACGATGCCGCTGCCCAGCGGGATGAACGACAGCGCGGTCAGGAAGATCACGAACATGAAGAAGCCGTCATGGATGCCGGCGATGTAGATGGACATCGCCCCGGCCACACCCTGACACGTCGCGATGATGAACTGACCCCGCACCGTGGCCGTCACCATGGCGCCGATCTTGGCGAGGTAGATGTCGGAAACCTGCTGTCCCAACGGGTTCAGGTCGCGGAACAGCGCCACCACCTTCGAGCCGCTCACCAACAACGCCAGGAACACGTAGATGAAGATGATGGCCGAGGTCAGGATGCCGGCCAGGCTGCCGACCGAATCGCGCACGAAATGCAGCGCGAACTCACCGACGTTCTGGCCCACCCGGGCGATCGTGGTGCGCACCGTCTCGGTGGTCAGGTTGATGTCCATGAACGGGACGCGGCCGAGCATCTCGTTGACCGACGCCAGCAGGCGCTGGCCTAGGGCCGTCAGGTCGTTGTGCGACACCCAGCGGCTGATGCCACTGACCATCTGCCCGATCTGCAGCACCGCCAGGAAGACCACCCCGGCCAGGGGAATTCCCACCGTCAGCAGGGCGGCCAGCAGCGTCAGGGTCGCCGACAGTCCCACGTTGAGCTTGGCGCGCAACCGGTTGTACAGCGGGCTGAACAGGTAGGCCAGCACGGCCGCGACGGCGATCAGGATCAGGTAATGGCGCAGGAAGTACGCGCCGAACAGCAGCCCGATCACCGTCAGGACGGCCAGCGCCCGCTTCTGGGTCTGCGTGAATTCGTCGAGCATCGCTCTCGAATCCTACGGGCGCAGCGGCCTCACCCGGAGGATTCAGGTGGTGGTGTTGTCGGGGCTTGGGTCGCCCCACTTGGCGGCCACCGCTCCCCACGGGTCGGCGTAGGGCTTGTCGTAGTGGTAGTACGGTGCGCGGCGCTTGAGGACCTCCCGGCTCAGCGGTGCGGCGAGGCGCAGCAGCGGACGCAGCGGCCCGACCTTTCCGGCGGTCTCGACCAGCAGGTCGGGCCACGAATGACGTTGGAAGTCAAGGACTTTCTGTGAGTGCTCGGTGTCCATCCAATCGGTGGACATCCATGCGGTGTCGCTGTTCGGGTCGCCCTTCAGACCGATCGGCAGACCGCCGACCAGACCCATCGCGCCCGCCATGCCCGGCGCGATGTCGCCCTGCCGCAACCGGTGTGAGTCGTCGCCGCCGATCAGCAGCGTCTGACCGACCACTTCTTCTTTCTCGGCCTTACCGGCACCGGCGGCCGCGGCGAACGCGCGGGCCACGTCGCGCACGTCGACCGTGGTGATCCGGTTGTCGATCGGCAGCAGCCCCTCGAAGTAGATGTTGTCGCTGTTCATCAGTCCCATCATGTCGACGGTCAGCACTCCGCCGAGGCGCAGGATCACCCAGTCCAGCTCGGCGGCGCGCACCAGCGCCTCCGCTTCGACTTTGTGGGCGCCGTACAGGTCGGTCGGGTGCACCGGGGTGTCGGCGGTCAGCACGTCGCTGATCTTGTGCGGGTTGCGGGCGCCGTAGACGGCGATGCTGGACGCCTGGACGAACCGCGGCGGGGTGGGCAGTTTCTCGGCCGCGCGCAGCAGGTTGGCGGTGGCGTCCACGTTGACCTTGCGGGCCAGGCCGCGGCGCGCGAAGCACAGCGGCGGAATGATGGCGGCCAGGTGGATGATGGCGCTCGGTTTGACCTGTGTCAGCAGGGCGTCGACGGCGGCCGGATCGGTCAGGTCGGCGTAGCGGACCGTCACGCCCGGCGGCAGTTTGGCGGCCTTCTTGCGGTTCGCGGGAACGTCGAGGTCGGTGGCGACCACCGCGGCGCCGTCGTCCGCCAGTTTTTTGACGGTCGCCGAGCCCACCAGGCCGAAAGCCCCCGTGACCAGAGTCGTCATGCGTCGTCCCTTCCAAGTGCGAAGCGTCTAGGCATCATCGCCTACCGGCGCGCCGCACCCGGCGCCGGGTCATCGCGGGTCGTGCGGGCCGGCCGGTTACCAGTACTGCGCTTTGCAGCCTGCCGCCAGGTTGTGGCAGTGGTTGCCGCTCTTGCAGCCGTTGCACGAGCACCGGCAGTCGTGGTCGCCGCGGTTCTTCTCAGCCATGGCCGAAGCACACCACAATTCGGCAGGCGATGTGGTGGGTCGGCGATTCTCGTCGGTGCCGGGCTAGTTCCTGATGCACCGGAATCCGATGTGGCTCATGCCGGTGTCCACCATCTGCGGGCGGCGCGCGGCGGGCCGGTAACGCATGCAGTAGCTGTCGGCGCACAGGAACGAGCCGCCCTTGATCACCCGCCGGGGAATGGTGAACTGCGGCTGGTTCGGGTCGTAACTGTCTGCCGCACAGCATGTTCCGATCGCGCGGTCGTCGGAGTACCAGTCGGTGGTCCACTCCCAGACGTTGCCGGCCATGTCGAACAGGCCGTATGCGTTGGGCGGGAAGCTGCCGACCGGCGCGGTGCTGCCGTAGCCGGTGTCGGGCAGGTACGGGAATTCGCCGTGCCAGTAGTTCGCCAGCCGCTGTCCGGGCCGTTCGGGTTCGTCGCCCCAGGTGTAGGTGGTGTGCGGCAGGCCGCCGCGGGCGGCCACCTCCCACTGCGACTCCGTGGGCAGGGCCAGGCCGGACCAGTCGGCGTAGGCCTGCGCGTCTTCGAAGGCGACGTGCACGACGGGATGGTGCTCGCGCCCGGTCAGGCCCGATCGTGGTCCGCGCGGATGGTTCCAGCAGGCTCCCGGGGTCCACGTCCACCACTGGCTCAGGTGCCGCAGGTCGACCGGGCCGGGGGTGCGCTGGAAGACCATCGAGCCGGGTTGCAGGTTCTCCGGCGGGGCGCCCGGGTAGTCGGCTGGGTCGAGCTCACGCTCGGCGACGGTGACATAGCTTGTGGCTGAGACGAATTCAGCGTATTCGGCGTTGGTCACCTGATGTTTCGCGATCCAGAACTCGTCGACATGCACCTCGTGCGCGGGGGCTTCCTCCGGGTAGTGGGCGTCGGACCCGACCATCGCGGTCTGCGCGGGAATCCGGGCGAAGCCGCCGAGATCGGCGTTCCGGCGGCTTGCATCCGTGCTTTCACGCCCGTCCGTACGTTTCGGCGCGGGGGAGTCAGGCAAAGACCCGGCTCCAATCGGTCTTGATGCTGGCGACGGTCCAGCCGCGGGCGCCGGCCTCCGCGAGTGACTTCTCCGCCCCCGCGACATAGTCGAATTCGCGGTCGGCGTCGTCGTGCAGCACCAGCAACCCCAGCGACGGGCCGGCTCCGGAGGTGGTGTACTCCAGCATCTCGATGTCGCCGTTGGAGTTGCCGGCGGCGAAGATCGGCCGCCGCCCGGTGCGTCCCCAGATCCGCACCGCCTTGACCGGACCGTCGTTGAGGAACTCCGGCGTCGACGTCGTCACCAGATCGCCGCCGCGAAAGTCCAGGCCGACCGAACTGCCGATCACCCGCTCGGGCGGGATGCCGTACATCTCGACGGTGACCGGCCGCATGAAATCCCGGCCGCCGCCGGAGACGACGTAGTTGGTGAACCCGTTGGCCTCCAGGTAGCGCAGCAGCTCGACCATGGGGTCGTATCCGCACGCGGTGTAGGGGCGGTTCAGCGTGGGGTGCACTGCCGAGGCGAAGAACCCCTTCACCCGTTCGGCGTGCTCCTCGACCGTCAGGCCCTGGTAGGCCGAAAGTATCCCGGCCGCAAGGACATTGAGTGCGGAGTCGTCACCGTAGTAGTGCTTGGTGACGGCGTCGCCGAACCAGGCCAGGTCACCCGCGGCCGCGGCCTGGTATGGCTGCGTGTCCCGCAGCGACGGGTCGGCCGCCGCCTGCTCGGCGAGCCGGCGCACCAGGAAGTCGAGCTGGATGTAGGCCGGTTTCTCCACCCACAGGGTGCCGTCGTTGTCGAACACCGCCACCCGGTCCGCGGGGGCGACGTCCCTGACGGCGCGGCCCACGAAGTCGACGATCGCCGACTTCGTGGGCCCGTCGGTCCAGGCGGCGAGTTCGGCCACCTCAGCCGCCGCTGGCGGAGCCGAGGAACCTCTCCAGCTCTTCCACCGCCTCGTTGATCGTGAACGACGCCGGTTCCTGCCGTGGCGGGAATTCCTTGAACGTGTCCAGGAAGCGCTTGACGAGCGCGGTGGCGTAGAACATCAGGAAGATGCGGTCGATCATCCAGTCCCAGTAGGTGTTCGACGTGACGTCGGCGCGCTCGAACGGGTCGGTGCGCAGGTTGAACAGCTTCGGCGCCCGTAGTCGGGTGAACGGCTCGAACCACACCTGCAGGGTGCCGGGGCAGCGCTGCTCCATGAAGACGACTTTCCAGTTGTCGAACCGGATGCCCAGCACGTCGCCGTCGTCGGAGAAGTAGATCAACCCCGGCCGTGGGCACTTGTCCACCGCACCGGTCAGATAGGGCAGCAGGTTGTACCCGTCGATGTGGACCTTGTAGGTCATGTCGCCGATCGTGTGACCGGCCTTGAGCTTGTCGACGATGCCATCGTCGCCGGCGGCCGCGAGGAACGTGGGCAGCCAATCATGATGTTGCACAATCTCGTTGGAGACCGAACGCGGCTTGATCTTTCCCGGCCAGCGGATCATCTCGGGTATCCGGAAGGCGCCCTCCCAGTTGGTGGCCTTCTCGCTGCGGAACGGGGTGGTGGCGCCGTCCGGCCAGCTGTTGGCGTGCGGGCCGTTGTCCGTGGAGTAGACCACGATGGTGTTCTCGGCGATACCCAGGTCGTCGAGCAGGTCGAGCAACGTCCCGACATGGCCGTCGTGGTCGATCATCGTGTCGTGGTAGGCCGACTGCCAGCGGCCGGCCTGACCGCGGCTCTCCGGCTTGGTGTGGGTGCGGAAGTGCATGTGGGTGGTGTTCATCCAGACGAAGAACGGCGTGTCGGCCTCGTGCTGGCGTTTGATGAAATCCACACAGGCCGAGGTGGTTTCGTCGTCGATGGTCTCCATCCGCTTCTTGGTCAGCGGTCCGGTGTCCTCGATCCGCTGTTTGCCGACCGGCCCGTAGCGGTCGTCGACCTCGCCGGAGTCGGTGTCGGTGGCCCAGGAGTGGATCACCCCGCGCGGCAACAGGGCGTTGTAGAGCAGGGGCGCCTCTTCCGCGGTGGGGTAGTCCTCGTGTTCGGGTTCCTCCTCCGCGTTGAGGTGGTACAGGTTGCCGAAGAACTCGTCGAACCCGTGCGCGGTCGGCAGGTGCTTGTTCAAATCGCCCAGGTGGTTCTTGCCGAACTGCCCGGTGGCGTATCCCAGCGGCTTGAGCAGCTCGGCGATGGTCGGGTCTTCCTTCTGCAGACCGACGTCGAAGCCCGGCATGCCGACCTTGCTCAGGCCGGTGCGGTAGACGCTCTGGCCGGTGATGAACGACGACCGGCCCGCGGTGCAGCTCTGTTCGCCGTAGCTGTCCGTGAAGAGCATGCCCTCCTCGGCGATCCGGTCGATGTTGGGCGTGGAGTAACCCATCATCCCGCGGCTGTAGCAGCTCAGATTCCAGATGCCGATGTCGTCGCCCCAGATGACGAGGATGTTCGGCTTTCCGTCGGGCATTGGCGTTCCTCTGTTCGTGTCGTGGATCGAGCCGGCCGTGGTGACCACGGTAGGCGCGCAGCGGGCGCGCTGGAAGGGCGGTCCCCGCGGCGCTGCTCGGTCCCGGGTGGCGGGTCAGTCGGTCACGAGCGCGGCGGCGGCCTCGCGTTGCAGATCGAGGAACTGTTCGCCGCTCACGTCGATCGCCACTCCCCGGATCGTGCCACCGGTGAAGGTGCCGGGCGTCGTGTACAGCGATGAGACGGCGTCACCGCTGTCGAACCCGACGCACAACCCGTCGCCGGCCAGGGTGAACTTGCCCAGCTGGGCCCGCATCGGACCGGTGTTCACCGCCTTGTCGTTGACGAAAAGCGTTGTGGTACCCAGCGATTCGCCGTGCTCGCCGGGCTTCTCCCGAACGAACTCCATGCCCAGCGTCTGCTTGCCCGGCGCCAGCGGCGGCGAGACGAACACCTGCTCGGGCCTGATTCCGAGGAAGTTGTACACGTAGTGCAGCTTGCCGTCCTTGATGAACAGGGCGTGTCCGCCGAAGCGGGAGCCGTGGGCGAAGATCACCCCCTGCGCCTGCGGGGTGATGTCCACGTTGGTGATGATCTTGTAGGACCGCCCGCGGATGTTGGCCGCCACTCCCTCGGGCACCGGGGAGGTGTCCGGGTAGTAGAGATAGCGGGTGCGGGGCGGTTCGGCCTGCGGTCGTTCGATGGCGATCATCTCGACAGCGGTGCGGTCATCCAGGGGCAGCACGAAATTGTTCTTCGCCTCTTCGTCCCACGCCGCGATCAATTCCTTGAGTTTGTCGGGATTCTGGTCGGCGACGTTCGTGGATTCCGAGCGGTCCTCGTCGACGTGGAACAGTTCCCACTTGTCCTGGTCGAAATGACCCCGGCCGCTGATCGGCGCGTGCAGGGCGGCGGCCTTCCAGCCGTCCTGCCAGATGCCGCGGGTGCCGAGCATCGCGTAGTACTGACGTTTCTTGGTGGTCTTGGCGTCCTTATCGTCGAAGGTGTAGCGCATCGACACCCCGTTCACCGGGTACTGCTTGACGCCGTTCATGTCCTCGGGCATCTTGATGCCGGTGACGTCCAGGACGGTCGGCACGATATCGGTGACGTGGTGATACTGGTGGCGCACTTCACCTTTGGCCTTGATGCCCTTCGGCCAGCTGATCACCATCGGGTCACATGTCCCGCCGGAGAACTGCGAGTAGCGCTTGAACATCTGGAACGGGGTGGAGAACGCCACGGCCCAGCCCGTGGGGTAGTGGTTGTAGGTGTCCGGTGTGCCCAGCGTGTCGAGGTACTTCATGTTCTCCTCGAGCGAGTCGGGGTAGCCGTTGAAGAATTTGTTCTCGTTGACTGACCCGTTGGGTGAGCCCTCGCCGGACGCGCCGTTGTCGGCGCAGTAGAAGATGATCGTGTTGTCCCGCTGGCCGGTCTGCTCGAGGTAGTCGACGATCCGGCCGACCTGGGCGTCGGTGTACTCCGAGAACCCGGCGAACACCTCGGCCATTCGCGAGAACAGTTTCTTCTCGTCCGGGCTCAGCGAGTTCCACGGCCGCATCGAGTCGATCTCCTCCGCGACGTCGGCCGGCAGCGGGTTGATCGGGGTCAGCTTGGTGCCCTCGGGCATCACGCCCTTCTCGATCATGCGCTGCAGGACCCATTCGCGGTAGGCCTCGTACCCGTCGTCGAACTGGCCCTTGTACTTCGCGGAGTACTCCTCCGGGCTGTGGTGCGGGGCGTGGTTGGCGCCGGGGCAGAACCACATGTACCAGGGCTTCGACGGGTTGGACGAGTTCTGATCGCGCAGCATCCGGATTGCGTTGTCGGCCAGGTCTTTTGACAGGTGGTAGCCCTGGTCCGGGCCGTAGGGCTGCTCGATGAAGCGGTTGTCCTCGACCAGGTCGGGAAACCACTGGTTGGTCTCGCCGCCGAGGAACCCGTAGTAACGGTCGAAGCCCTTGGCCAGTGGCCACTCCGACTTGCTGCCGCCGCTGGAGACGTCCTCCTCGGGCACGTTGTGGTTCTTCCCGATCCAGAACGTGGAGTAGCCGTTGGCCTGCAGCACCTGCCCGATGGTGGCGCACTGCGCGGGCAGCCGCGCCGCCGCGCCGGGGAACCCGTCGGAGCCCTCGGTGATGGAGGCGAACCGGTTGACGTGGTGGTTGCGGCCGGTCAGCATGCACGAGCGGGTCGGCGAGCACAGCGCGGTGGTGTGCCACTGCGAGTAGCGCAGCCCGTCGTCGGCCAGCTTCTGCAGCGTCGGCATGTTGATCCGGCCGCCGAACGGCGACCATGAAGCCAGTCCGGTGTCGTCGTAGAGCACGATCAGGACGTTGGGTGCGCCATCGGGGGCCTTCTTGAGTTCGAACGGGGCCCAGTCGGGTTTGGAGTCGCGGACGTCGAGTTCGATCTTGCCGTCGAAGCCGTCGTTGATGCCGGTGCCGAAGCCGGGCGGGCCGGCGTTGGCACCGCCACCGCCGGTTCCGTTCTGGTCGTTGCAGCCCGCGATGAACGGCGCCGCGGCCGCACCCGCGCCGGCCGCCGCCATGCCGCCCAGGATCGCGCGACGGGACAAGCCCCGCCGACGTCCGTCGGACCGGGTCGAATCGGTTTCCGGTTGCTCTTCGTTCGCGTCCATGACGTCGATTATTGCCCGCTCACCGGGGTTAGCGGACGAAGAAGTGAGTTCAGTTCACGATCACCGCTCCGCGAGGGTGCATGACTTCCCGCACGTCCCGGCACGTCGTGGACCGACGCGCACGCTCACGAGGAATGTGTCAGCGCGTCAAACCTGGGACAGCGCGTCGGTGCTGGGCAGCGCCTTGGACTTGTGCGCCTGCTCCATGGTGTGGAACAGCTCGACGTAGTACGGCAGGCATTCGTCCATCGCCTGCGCGGTGGTGAACAGCGGCTCGTAGCCGAGGTCGCGCTTGGCCTTGGCCGTCGAGAAGTAGTTGTCGAGGTAAAGCCGTTCCACCGCAGTGGGTTCCAGCGGCGGCTGGGGCAGGCCGAACTTGAAGTGCAGGCGCTGCCAGAAGCTGACCAGCTTGTGCACCAGCGCACCGGAGACCCAGAACTTCGGCCACGGCCGGCCGCAGGCCTCGAGCACCGGCCGGGAGAACTCGAACATGTTGATCGGTTCGGCGTCGTTGATGAAGTACGCCTGACCGGGCGCGGTGCCACCGGGCACCAAATGCTGGGCGGCCAGGATGAAACCGTGAATCAGGTTGTGCACGTAGGAGTTGTCGAGTTTGGCGTTCTTGTCGCCGACCAGGACGACCACCAGGCCCGAGAGCACGTTCTCGAAGACCTTGCGGAACATGGTCTGATCGCCGCGGCCCCAGATGCCGCTGGGCCGGATGGAACAGGTCAGCATGCCGTGCTCGCCGTTGCTGGCCAGCACGAACTTCTCCGCGGCCACCTTGGTCTCGGTGTACAGGTCGTTGAAACGTGTTGTGTAGGGAAGCGTTTCGTCGCCGCCGGAAATCCGCTGACCGCCCATCACGACGCTGTTGGACGCGGTGTAGACGAACCGCTTGACGCCCGCCCGTTGGCCGGCGTGCACCAGGTTCTTGGTGCCCTCGACGTTGACGGCGAAACTGCGCTTGCGGTACTCGTCGGTGACCGACGCACCGCCCATCAACTCGATCAGCGCCGCGGTGTGGAAGATCGTGTCGACCCGGTTCTCACCGGTGCCGACGGCCCGCTCGACATCGGCCATGTCGGTGATGTCGCCGACCACGGTTTCCAGCCGGGGATGCTCCGGTTGCCGGGACGGAACCCGGTCGAAGGACCGGACCTCAAGGCCACGGTCGAGAAGTTCGGCGACCAGGTTGGCGCCGACGAAGCCGGAGCCGCCGGTCACGAGCACCCGGCCGAGGTCGGTCGTCAATGATGCGTCACCCATCACCAGAGAATAACTGAAACGTGTTCTAATTTCGAACAGTCCTGGAACTTCGGAGTCAGCCCGAGCCGTCGGTGTCATCCTCGGCGGCCAGTGCCGCTTCGATGCGCCGGTGGGCCCCGGCCAGGTGCTCCTCGCACCGTTTGGCCAGCTTCTCGCCGGTTTCCCAGAGGCGCAGCGATGCGTCGAGGTCGAGTCCGCCCTGCTCGAGGGTCTGCACGACGTCGATCAACGCGTCCCGGCACTCCTCGTATCCGAGCTCACTAATGTCTCTAGTGCTGTCTTGTTCAGGCATCACTGGCTCCTCGACTGGTCGCCCGCACCGCGCCGTCGGAGACGCGGATGCGCAGTTCGGTTCCGGCCGGGGCGCCGGCCACCGAGCGCAACACCTGCGACCCGGCCTGCACCACGGCGTAACCCCGGGCCAGCGTCGCGGCCGGCCCCAGGGTGCCCAGCCGGGCCGACAGATGGCCGACGCGCTCCGATTCGGCGTTGACCAGACGTTTGACATCGCGCCGGCCGGCGGCGCGGGCGCGGGCGATCTCGTCGCAGCGCGCATCGAGCATGCGCTGCGGGTCGGCGAGCACCGGCCGGCTGCGCAACTGCCCGACG
>ERZ724512.908-NODE-908-length-13868-cov-5.978933_pt1 | contig 13868 bp, 14 predicted proteins | sample MGYA00376045_ERZ724512 | MGnify/ENA primary metagenome ERZ724512 (study PRJEB28724, sample SAMN07190883) | activated sludge metagenome | isolation source: activated sludge of sewage treatment plant in Hong Hong | place: Hong Kong | collected 2016-03-17 ... | reverse complement strand
GCAGACCGTCATGGCACCCGCGCCGAGCCCCTGGAGCACGCGGCCCGCGACCAGCACCTCCATCGACGGCGCGAGGCCGCACACGACCAGGCCGACCGAGAAGAGCACCAGGGACGCGACCAGCGGGGCCACCGGGCCGCGCCGGTCGCTCCGCGCGCCGGCCGCGACCATGCCGACCACGCCGCTGGCCAGCGGAGCGGCGAACGAGAGCGCGTAGAGACCGAGGCCGTCGAGCTCCTTCGCGACCGTCGGCATCACCGTGGTGACCGCGGTGGCCTCGAACGCGGTGAAGGCGACCAGGGCGAACATGCCGATCGTGGTGACGGCGTACGCCGGCGAGAGCAGCCGGGTGGGCGGCTGGGTCGGGGCGGCGGTCACGACGGAAACGGTAGGAGCCGGACCACGGTCGACGTCAATCCGGTTGGCTCTGTCGAGGGTCCTTCGGCAGCATGGTCCGATGATCGCCTCGTGGAAGGACCTCTGCATCGACGCCGTCGACCCCGGCCTGCTCGGCCGCTTCTGGGCCGACACCCTGGGTCGTGAGCTGGTCGAGCGCGCCGACGGCATGGTGATGCTGACCGGGCCGACCCCGCAGCACCGCGTCTGGATCAACCGCGTCCCCGAGCCGGTGACCGTGAAGCAACGGGTGCACCTCGACGTGCACGCCGCGAGCACCGACGAGGTCCTGGCGCTGGGCGCGACCCCGCTCGACACCACGTCGTTCTCCTGGGACGTCCTGCGCGACCCCGAGGGCGGCGAGCTGTGCGTCTTCCCGCGCGAGCAGGTGCCCGCGGAGCGGCTCTACGAGATCGTCGTGGACGCCCACGACACCCGTCGGATGGCGGCGTGGTGGGCCGAGGTGCTCGGCGGGCGGCTCGAGGCGGACGGGGACGGCGAGTCGGTCGAGGCGATCCCCGGCGCGCCGTTCGAGTTCCTCGTCTTCGAGCCCGTACCCGAGCCCAAGACCGTGAAGAACCGGATCCACTGGGACGTCGACACCGACGACGTACGACGGCTCGTCGAGCACGGCGCGACCGTGCTGCGCGAGCCCGACGACGACATCTCCTGGACGGTGCTGGCCGACCCCGAGGGCAACGAGTTCTGCGCGTTCACCCGCGCCCAGGGCGCCGAGTAGGGTGCCGGGCATGACCAAGTGGGAGTACCTGACCGCACCGATCCTGACGCACGCGGCCAAGCAGATCCTTGACAACTTCGGCGCCGACGGCTGGGAGCTGGTGCAGATCGCGCCAGGCATGAACCCCGAGAACCTGGTCGGCTACTTCAAGCGGCCGGTCGAGCTGTGAGCCGGGTCGAGGACCGCCTCGCCGAGCTCGGGCTGACCGTCCCGGAGGTGCCCGCGCCGGTGGCGGCCTACGTCCCGGCCGTCGTGTCGGGCGACCACGTGTTCACCTCCGGCCAGCTGCCCATGAAGAACGGCGAGCTGCTGGTCACCGGCAAGGTCGGCGGCGAGGTCGGCGCCGAGGAGGCCGTCGCGTGCGCCCAGCAGTGCGCGCTCAACGCGATCGCCGCGGTCAAGTCGATGGTCGGTGACCTCGACCGGGTCGCGCAGGTGGTCAAGGTCGTCGCGTTCGTCGCCTCCACGCCGGACTTCACCGGTCAGCCCGGCGTCGCGAACGGCGCCTCGGAGCTGCTCGGCCGGGTCTTCGGTGATGCGGGCGTGCACGCGCGGTCGGCCGTCGGCGTGCCGGTGCTGCCGCTGGATGCCCCGGTCGAGGTGGAGATCGTCGTCCGGGTCGCCTCGTGAGGCCGGCGCGGTGAGGATCCCGCTGCCGCCGGTCCCGCTGCCGGACCGGCTGGTCGAGGTCGCCCGCGAGTTCGAGGACGGTCGGCAGCAGCCGGCCGAGCCGCGCAACGCCGCGACCGTCATCCTGATGCGCCCCTCGGCTGAGGGCCCCGAGGTCTACTACCTGCGCCGGCACGTGTCGATGGACTTCGCCGGGGGCATGTGCGTCTATCCCGGCGGCGGCGTCGACCCCCGCGACTTCGACGCCGCCGTGGCCTGGGCCGGCCCGCCGCCCGAGGCCTGGGCCGAGCGGCTGGCGTGCGACGAGGAGACCGCGCGGGCGCTGGTGTGCGCCGCCGTACGCGAGACCTTCGAGGAGTCCGGGGTGTTGCTGGCAGGCACGTCGACGACCTCGGTCGTGGCGGACACGACCGGTGCCGACTGGGAGGCCGACCGCGTGGCGCTGGAATCGCGCGACCTGTCGATGACCGACTTCCTGACCCGGCGCGGGCTGGTGCTGCGCACCGACCTGCTCGGCGTGTGGGATGCCTGGTTGACGCCGGTCTTCGAGCCCAAGCGCTATCGCACCTGGTTCTTCGTCGCGCTGCTGCCGTCCGGGCAGGTGACCCGCGACGTCTCCACGGAGTCCTCGGAGGTGGCCTGGATCCCCGCGCGGGTCGCCGCCGTCCAGGCCGACGCGGGCGAGCTTGCGCTGATGCCGCCGACCTACCTCACCTCGCTGGAGATCGGCGAGCACGATACGCCCGAGGAGGTCTTGGAGGTGGCGTCGGGGCGGTCGGCGGAGATGTTCACCCCGTCGATCGAGCCGCTGGGCGAGGGGTGGACCCTGTCGATGCCGGACCGGCTCCGCGCGCTGGTGGCGCAGCGGCGGCGCGCGTGACCGGGTGGGCGGGGGGCGCCTTCGGAGCCCGCGGGCGCTGCGTGCTCGCGCCCAACCCCGGGGTGATGACCCTGGACGGCACCAACACCTGGGTGCTCCAGGAGCCGGGTGCGTCGGGGCTGGTCGTGGTCGATCCCGGGCCGGTCGAGGACGGCCACCTGGACCGGCTGACCGCCGAGCTCGGTGACGTGCGACTGGTGCTGGTCACCCACCACCACTTCGACCATGCCGAGGTCGCCGCCGAGCTCGGCCGGCGCAAGGGCTGCCCGGTGCGCGCGCTGGACCCGTCGCTGTGCGTGGACGCCGCTCCGCTGGTGGACGGCGAGTCACTCGACGTCGACGGGCTGGTGCTGCGGGTGCTGACCACGCCGGGCCACACCGCGGACTCGGTCTCGCTGGTGCTGCCCGGCGACGGCGCCCTGCTGACCGGCGACATGGTGCTCGGTCGCGGCACGACGGTCGTCGCGCACCCCGACGGGCAGCTGGCGCCGTACTTCTCCTCGATCGAGCGGATGCGCTCGCTGGCGCTCTCCGGAGAGGTCGCGACGCTCTGGCCCGCGCACGGTCCGGTGCTCGACGACGCCCTCGGCGTCCTCGACTACTACCTCGCCCACCGCCGCGAGCGGCTCGCCCAGGTCGAGCGCGCCCTGGCCGAGCTCGCCGTGCCGCTCGCCCCCGAGCTGGCCGAGGACGACACCCTCCCCCGCCGCGTCGTGGAGGTCGTGTACTCCGACGTCGACGAATCCCTCTGGGACGCTGCCGAGCTCTCCGTCCGCGCCCAACTCGCCTACCTCGCCCACCGTTGAATCGAGACTTCCGTCGGTTGAATCGAGACTTCTGACGAGACGTCGGACCGGTTGCCGTCCACAGTCGATGCTCGGGACGCGGTATCCACAGCGCGGGCGGCGTTGGCTGGGAGCGGCGGCTCGTCGGATTGATTCTCGGTCGATGACCAACGACACACCGGCTTGGCCGGACGAACCCTTCACGCGCGCTGACCTGCCCGGGCTCGGGCTGACGGAGAACGACCTTCGCCGAGCCCAGCGTCGCGGCGCGGTCTGCTCCCCGGTTCGGGGCGTGTTCGTACCGACGCACGTTGAACCGACGCTCGAGCTGCGCGCCCGCGCGGTGGCCAGGGCGGTCCATCCCGACCAGGTCGTCACCGACCGCACCGCAGCCTGGCTGCACGGGGTCGACACGCACGTGTACGCCGAACACGACGCCGTCCTGCCGGTGGAGACCTGCGCGCTGCGCTGGCATGCCCCGACCAGGCTGACCGGCGTCGACGGCCGGACCCGCGACCTGATGCAGCAGGACGTGATGGTGCTGCACGGGGTGCGGGTGACGACGCCACTGCGCACCGCCATGGACCTCGGCTGCCGTCTGCGCCGGCGCGAGGCCTTCGCCGCCATGGTTCTTCTCGCCGGCCTGCACGGCCTGACGGCGCTCGAGATCGCGCGCGCGCTGGGGAGGTATCGCCGGCGTCGCGGTGTCATCCAGCTCCGCAGCCTGGCCGGCCTGGTGGACCCTCGGATCGAGTCGGCCCGGGAGGCCTGGGTCTTCCTGGCGATCGCGGACGCGGGCCTGCCGCTACCCGAGCCGCAGGTGTGGATCGAGATCGACGGCGTGCCGACGTACCGCCTCGACTTCGCCTACCGGCGCGCCAAGGTCGTCGTCGAGTACGACGGCCGCGAGGCGCACGAGGGTCGCGAACTCGAGGACGAGGCGCGCCGTGCGTGGCTGCGCTCCCACGGATGGACCGTGATCGTGGTCCGCGTCGGTGACTTCACCGGTGACGCGCTCGACCGGTGGCTCCGCGAGCTGCGCGCGGCCCTCGCTCCGGCGTACTCGAACTGTCGGTGGTGACGAGGCTTCTGCCCAGCCGATCTGGCGAAAACTCTCGACTCAATCGACGGAAGTCTCGATTCGATCGACGGAAGTCTCGATTCAACGGGCGCGGCGGGCGAGGCGGTCGACGTCCATGATCACGACCGAGCGGGGCTCCAGGCGCAGCCAGCCGCGGGAGGCGAAGTCGGCCAGCGCCTTGTTGACGGTCTCGCGGGAGGCGCCGACCAGCTGGGCGAGCTCCTCCTGGGTGAGGTCGTGGTGGACGTGGACGCCGTCGTCGGCGGTGCGGCCGAAGCGGTCGGCGAGGTCGAGCAGCGCCTTGGCGACCCGTCCGGGGACGTCGGAGAAGACCAGGTCGGCCACCACGTCGTTGGCCTTGCGGAGCCGGCCGGCGAGCTGGGCGAGCAGGCCGCGCGCGACCACCGGGCGGCCCTCGAGCCAGCGCAGCAGGTCCTCGTGGGAGAGCGAGGCGAACGTCGCGTCGGTCACCGCAGTCACGGTCGCCGAGCGCGGACCGGGGTCGAAGAGGGAGAGCTCGCCGAACATCTGGCCGGGGCCGAGGATTGCGAGCAGGTTCTCCCGCCCGTCGGACGAGGTGCGCCCGAGCTTCACCTTGCCCTCCAAGACGATGTAGAGCTTGTCGCCGGAGTCGCCCTCGTGGAACAGCACGTCGCCGCGGCGCAGCTTGGCCTCCGCCATCGACGCGCGCAGCGCGGTTGCGGCCTCGTCGTCGAGCGCGCTGAAGAGCGGCGCCTGGCGAAGTACGTCGTTGTCCACGGATCCTCCTCGCAACGACCCGCGTGCACGGGTACCGGGCAGATCCTATCCAGTGGGGAACTTCACAGGAACCGATCGCCACCGCGAGAGACGAATGGAGTGGATCGGCCACCGAATCGGCGGTGTCCGGGCACCACCGTACGCTGGACGCGTGTCTGCCCCCGTCGTCGCCGAGACCCGCACCGCGCTGGTGCGTCGCGCCCGTCGGATCGACCGGCTGCTGGCGGCCACCTACCCCGACGCGACCACCGAGCTGGACTTCGACGACCCCTTCCAGCTGCTCGTCGTCACGGTGCTGTCCGCGCAGACCACCGACAAGCGGGTCAACGCCGTGCGGCCGACCCTGTTCGCCGCCTACCCCGACGCTCCGGCGATGGCGGCCGCCGACCGCGCGACGCTGGAGGGCATCGTCGGCCCGCTCGGGTTCTTCCGCGCCAAGACCGAGTCGCTGCTCACGCTGAGCGCGGCGCTGGTCGAGCGCCATGGCGGCCAGGTCCCGCCGCGGCTCGACGACCTGGTCCGGCTGCCCGGTGTGGGCCGCAAGACGGCCAACGTCGTCCTCGGCAACGCGTTCGGGATCCCGGGCATCACCGTCGACACCCACTTCGGCCGGCTCGCGCGCCGGTTCGGCTGGACCGAGGAGACCGACCCGGTCAAGGTCGAGCACGCGGTCGGTGCGCTGTTCCCGCGCAAGGACTGGACGATGCTCAGCCACCACCTGATCTGGCACGGCCGCCGCGTCTGCCACTCGCGCAAGCCCGCGTGCGGCGCCTGCCCGGTCGCCCGCTGGTGCCCGTCGTACGGCGAGGGGCCGACCGACCCCACCACGGCCGCCGCCCTGGTCAAGACCGAGGGCCGCGCTTGACCACCTTGATGAGGCGACTCCTGGTCGCCGCGCTGGCGGCGCTGGCCCTGACCGGCTGCTCGGGCTCGGACCTGCCGACGCAGCCCGGCGCGGCCCGGGTCGACGTCGACACGCCCGCGCTGCAGCAGGCGAAGGCGAAGACGGCGATCGAGGACTGCGCGCCGGGCACGGGCAGCGGCGGACCGCTGCCCGACCTCACGCTGCCCTGCCTCGGCGGCGGCCCCGACGTCGACCTCGCCTCCCTCCGGGGCCCGCTCGTCGTCAACGTGTGGGGCTCCTACTGCGGTCCGTGCCGCCAGGAGATGCCCGCGCTGCAGGAGTTCTACGACAGGTACGGCGACCGGGTCGACGTCGTGGGCATCGACTACCAAGACACCCAGCCGATGGCCGCGATCGAGCTCGCGAGGAAGGCCGGGGTCACCTACCCGCTGGTAGCCGACCCCGGGGGCGACATCAATGCGGCCGCCCCGATCTCGGTGATCAGAGGCGTGCCCTGGTTCGTCTTCGTCGACGCGGACGGCAACGTCACCAACGCCGCCGGCGGGGTCGACTCGGCCGACGAGCTCGCGGAGCTCGCGAGCGAGCACCTCGGGATCGACCTGTGATCCCCGACTGGCTCGAGCCGGTGCGCACCGGCGCGGCGAGCATCTCCGCCGACGACCTGACCCGGTTCACCCCGCCGCCCGGCGGCGGCGCCCGCCCCGGCGCCGTCCTGATGCTCTTCGGCGAGGGCGCCCGCGGGGGCGAGCTGCTCCTCACCGAGCGTGCCCACGACATGCGCTCCCACCCGGGCCAGGTCTCCTTCCCGGGCGGCTCGGTCGATCCCGGCGAGAGCGTCGTCGAGGCTGCGCTGCGGGAGGCGTGGGAGGAGGTCGGCCTCGACCCGGGCACGGTCGAGGTGTTCGGGCGCCTGCCCGAGCTCTGGCTGCCACCGAGCAACTTCGCGGTGACGCCCGTGCTCGGATGGTGGCGCGAGCCCACCGGGGTCAGCATCGTCAGCCCGGCCGAGGTGCACGCGATCCACCACGTGCCGATCGACGAGCTGCTCGACCCCACGCACCGGATCATGGTGCGCCACCCCCGGGTCGACTACGTCAGCCCGGGCTTCCTCATCGGGCCCGACAAGGACGTCATCCTCTGGGGCTTCACCGGCGGCATCATCGCCCGGCTCTTCGACTTCCTGGGCTGGACGCGTCCGTGGGACCAGTCGCACGTGCAGGACCTGCCGCCGTACATGCTGCAGGCTGACCCCCGACGGTCCCGGCTGCTGGACATCGAGGACCGCGACCGCGACGGACACGACGAGGGGGACGACGGGTGAACGTGCTCGACTGGCTCCTGGTCGCCCTCGTGCTCGCCTACGCCCTGTCGGGCTACTGGCAGGGCTTCATCGCGGGCGCGTTCGCGACCGGCGGGCTGCTGCTCGGCGGCCTGTTCGGCGTCTGGCTGGCCCCGATCGCCCTCGGGGACGCGAACCCGTCGCTGATGGTCTCCCTGGGTGCCCTGTTCATCGTGATCCTCTCGGCCTCGCTGGGCCAGGCGGTCTTCCAGTTCGCCGGAACCCGCCTCCGCGACCGCATCACCTGGCAGCCCATCCGGGCGCTGGACGCCGTCGGCGGCGCCGCCCTGAGCGCGGTGGCCGTGCTCCTGGTGGCGTGGGCGCTCGGCGTCGCCATCTCCGGCTCCCGGATCAACGGCATCACCCCGATGGTGCGCAGCTCGGCGGTGCTCGGCGAGATCGACCAGGTGCTGCCGCCCTCGGCGAGCAACGCGCTGCAGGCCTTCAACGACGTCGTCGGCACCAGCTTCTTCCCCCGCTATCTCGAGCCGTTCGCGCCCGAGCGGATCGTCGACGTCGACCCCGGTCCCAAGCGGCTCCTGGCCGACCCGGACGTGCAGCAGGCGCAGTCGAGCGTCCTGAAGGTGCGCGGCACCAACGAGTGCGGCCGCGGCGTCGAGGGGTCCGGCTTCGTGTACGCCGACAACCGGCTGATGACCAACGCGCACGTGGTCGCCGGCATCGACGACCCCGAGGTCGTCGTCGGCGACGACTCCGTCGATGCCGAGGTCGTCTACTACAACCCCGACGTCGACGTCGCGGTGCTCGCCTTCGACAGTGGCGACCTGCCCGTCCTGGACTTCGACCCGACGGCCAGGCCGCAGCAGGGCGTGGCCGTGCTGGGCTACCCGCAGGACGGCCCGTACCGCGTCCAGTCGGCGCGGATCCGGGCCCAGCAGCGGCTCCGCTCGCCCAACATCTACGGTGACGGCGCGGTGATCCGCGAGGTGTTCTCGCTGCGCGGGCAGATCCTCCCGGGCAACTCCGGCGGTCCGATCGTCACCGGGTCCGGCGGCGTGGCGGGCGTGGTGTTCGCGGCGTCGGTGACCGACCACGACACCGGCTACGCGCTGACGGCGCGCCAGGTCGCCGACGCCGCCGAGACCGGTCGCAGCAGCTCGACCCAGGTCTCGACGGGTGGGTGTGCGGGCTAGGACCGGGGATCGGGCCAAGGCCGTCTGTGAACTCACCGGGTCTCGACACGGCGGTCGCGGCTTCGTCCCTCAGCCGCGCGCCTTGCTCGACCGCCGGTCGTTGAGCGGTCCCACTGGCGCGGTCCCGCTCAGGCCCGGCCCTTGAGCGCGTTGGGGATCTCCTTGCCCTGCTCGATCGCGCGCTCGGGGGCGCGGACCTGCTTGACCTTGCGGACGCCGAGATAGCCCAGCAGCGCGGCGAGCAGCACGTAGAAGGCGAAGACGATCGTGAACGCCCACTGCAGGGCCAGCCCGTCGCCGTTCCAGTTGATGAAGTAGGCGATGGCGACCGACAGCATGATCACCGCGAGCACGAGGATGAAGGCCGCTCCGGCGAAGAGCCCCATGCCCGTCCCGCCGGCCTTCACGCTGACCTTCAGCTCGGACTTGGCGAGCTGGATCTCCTTCTGCACCAGCGAGGAGATGTCGCGCGTGGCGTCGTGGACCAGCCGTCCGATGGTCGGATCGGAGTCCTGGACCTGGTGCTGGGCCATCTGTGCTTCCCTCTGTCGCGTCGTTCTGCGGTCGTTCCGACCCTAGGGCATGATCCCGCGGATGCTCATCGGGGCTCGTCCTCGTCTCGCTGGTAGACGTCGGGTACCCCGTCGCGGTCGGCGTCACGCTCCTCCAGCTCGCACAGCTGCCGGTAGGTCCGGTTGCGGGCCCGGAGCACCGCGGTGGCGAGCGTCGCCGCCACCAGCGATCCCACCAGCACCGCGACCTTGACGTGGTCGTCCTCGGTCGAGCCGTTGCCGAAGGCGAGCTCGCCGATGAGGAGCGAGACGGTGAAGCCGATCCCCGCGAGCATGGCCATGCCGAGCACGTCGACCCAGCTCAGCTCGTCGTCCAGCTCCGCCCGGGTGAACCGGGCCAGCAGCCAGGTCGAGCCGGCGACGCCGACGGTCTTGCCGACGACGAGGCCGGTGACGATGCCCAGCGACACCGGGTCGGTCAGCGACGTGACGAGTCCGTCCCATCCGCCGATGGTCACCCCGGCCGCGAAGAAGGCGAAGAGGGGTACGGCGATGCCGGCCGAGATCGGTCGCACGAGGTGCTCGAGGTGCTCGGCCAGGCCCGGCCCCGGCTCGCCGTCGGAGCGGAGCACGGGGACCGTGAAGGCCAAGACGACGCCGGCGACGGTCGCGTGCACCCCCGACGCGTGCACGCAGGTCCACGCGGCGAGGGCCAGCGGGACGAGCAGCCACGCGGACCAGATGCGCCGCTGGACCAGCACGGCGAAGACCGCGATCGGCACGGCGGCGGCCAGCAGCCAGGCCGGGTGCACCTCGTCGGTGTAGAAGAGCGCGATGATCGTGATCGCGAGCAGGTCGTCGACCACGGCCAGGGTGAGCAGGAAGGTGCGCAGCCCCGATGGCAGGTGGGTGCTGATCACCGCGAGCACGGCGACCGCGAAGGCGATGTCGGTGGCCGTCGGGATCGCCCAGCCGCTCAGGTCGCCGTCGGCGCCGAGGTTCCAGGCGGTGTAGACGATCGCGGGCGTCACCATCCCCCCGACCGCGGCCACGACCGGCAGCGCGGCACGCCGCGGGTCCCGCAGGTCGCCGGCGACGAACTCCCGCTTGAGCTCGAGACCGGCGACGAAGAAGAAGATCGCCAGCAGCCCGTCGGCCGCCCAGGTGTCCAGGCTCAGGTGCAGGTGGAGCGACTCCGGTCCCAGCGTGATCGCGCCGAGGTCGTCGTACGACTGCGACCACGGGCTGTTCGCCCAGACCAGGGCGAGGGTGGCCGCCGCGATGAGGAGCAGGCCGCCGGTGGTCTCCGCGCGGAGGACGTCCGCGACCCGCGAGCTCTCGAGGAAGGAGCCGCGCTGGAACAGCCGTTGGCGCCTGGCGGGCTGGGGCGCGGTCATCGGGCTCCTCGGGGTCGGCTCAACGCTGCCGACCAGACTTCCCGGCGCACCGCGCCCCAGGCTAGCGAACTGCCGAGGGCACTCAGTCCTCGCCCCTGCCGGCGCTCTCCTTGTCCTTGATGAGGTCCATGACGGTGGAGTCGGCGAGGGTGGTGACGTCGCCGACCTCGCGGTGCTCGGCGACGTCGCGGAGCAGACGGCGCATGATCTTGCCCGAGCGGGTCTTGGGGAGCTCGGGGACGATCATGATCTGGCGGGGGGTGGCGATGGGGCCGATCTCCTTGCGCACGTGCTGGCGCAGCTCGGCCACGATGTCGTCGCCCCCGTCTCCTGCCTCGTCGCGCAGGATGACGAACGCGCAGACGGCCTGGCCGGTGTCCTCGTCCTTCGCGCCGACCACGGCGGCCTCGGCGACCTTGGGGTGGGAGACCAGGGCGGACTCGATCTCGGTGGTCGACAGGCGGTGGCCGGAGACGTTCATGACGTCGTCGACGCGGCCCAGGACCCAGATGTCGCCGTCCTCGTCCTTCTTCGCGCCGTCGCCGGCGAAGTAGTAGCCCTGGGCCCGGAACCGCGACCAGTAGGTGTCCTTGAACCGCTGGTCGTCGCCCCAGATGGTGCGCAGCATCGCCGGCCAGGGCTCGGTGAGCACCAGGTAGCCGCCCGACCCGTTGGGTACGGCGTCGCCCTCCTCGTTGACGACCTCGGCCGACACGCCCGGGATCGCCGTCATCGCCGAGCCCGGCTTGCCGTGGGTGACCCCGGGCAGGGGGGAGATCATGATCGAGCCGGTCTCGGTCTGCCACCAGGTGTCGACCACGGGGGTGCGGTCGCCGCCGATGACGTGGCGGTACCACACGTAGGCCTCGGGGTTGATCGGCTCCCCGACCGACCCCAGGATCCGCAGGCTGGACATGTCGTAGCGGTCGGGGATCTCGCGGCCCTGCTTCATGAACGACCGGATCGCGGTCGGGGCGGTGTAGAAGATCGTCACGCCGTAGTCGGCGATGATCTTCCACCAGCGGCCCCGCTCGGGGGAGTCGGGCGTGCCCTCGTACATCACCTGGGTGACCCCGTTGGCCAGCGGCCCGTAGACCAGGTAGGAGTGCCCGGTGACCCAGCCGATGTCCGCGCTGCACCAGTAGACGTCGGTCTCGGGCTTGAGGTCGAAGACCGCCCAGTGGGTGTAGGACGCCCCGGTCAGGTAGCCGCCCGTCGTGTGCAGGATGCCCTTGGGCTTCCCGGTCGTGCCCGAGGTGTACATGACGTAGAGCGGGTGCTCGGAGTCGAACGCCTCGGGGGTGTGGTCGGTCGACGCCGAGCCGACCGCGTCGTGCCACCACACGTCGACCTGGTCGTCCCAGTCGACGTCCTGCCCGGTGCGGCGGACGACGAGCACCCTCTCGACCGGGTGCCCCTGCTCCGCGGACCTGGCCCGCGCCTCGTCCACCGCCGGCTTGAGCGCCGACGCCGCCCCGCGCCGGTAGCCGCCGTCGGAGGTGATGACGACCTTGGCCTGGCAGTCCACCAGCCGTGAGGCCAGCGCGTCGGCGGAGAACCCGCCGAACACCACCGTGTGCGGTGCGCCGATCCGCGCGCACGCCAGCATCGCCACCACGGCCTCGGGCATCATCGGCAGGTAGATCGCCACCCGGTCCCCGGCCTGCACGCCCAGCTCGGTCAGCGCGTTCGCCGCCTGGGACACCTCGTCCTTGAGCTGGGCGTAGGTCAGGTCGCGCGTGTCGCCCTCGGGCTCGCCGACCCAGTGCAGCGCCACCTTGTCGCCCCGGCCGGCCTCGACGTGCCGGTCCACACAGTTGTACGACGCGTTGAGCCGCCCGCCCACGAACCACTTCGCGAACGGCGGGTCGTCCCAGTCCAGCACCCGATCCCAGCCGGTCGCCCACGACAACCGCCCGGCCTGCTCGGCCCAGAACGCCTCCCGGTCCGCCGCGGCCCGCTCGTAGGCCTCCGCCTTCAGGTTCGCCCCCTCCGCGATCTCGGCGGGCGGCTTGAACCGCCGCTCCTCGTGCAGCAGGTTCGACAGGGTCTCTTCGGTCACGATGATCCTCTCGGGTCTGGCGGGGTGTGGCTCCCGCCACAGTAGGACCTCGCCGGGAGGCCCCTCCACAGGGTCTCCCGGCAAGGTTGCGATGCGGTTGCTCGCCGGTGGGTCAGTGCTGGACGGCCTGCTCCGCGCCGGCCCCGGTGAGCGCGCGCACCTCGAGCTCGGTGTAGCGCTCCTCGGCGGCCGGCTCCTTGCTCGTCACGGTGCCGAGCCAGCCGAGGAAGAACCCGAGCGGGATCGAGACGATGCCGGGGTTCTCGAGCGGGAACCAGGAGATGTCGATGCTGGCCGGCAGCAGGGACAGGTTCTTCCCCGTCGGGTCCAGGCCCTTGCCCGAGGTCACCGGGGAGAAGAACACCAGCCCGACGGCCGAGATCAGGCCGCCGTAGATGCTCCAGACGGCGCCCCGGGTGTTGAACCGGCGCCAGAACATGTTGTAGATGATCGCCGGCAGGTTCGCCGACGCCGCGATCGCGAACGCGAGGGCGACGAGGAAGGCGATGTTGAGGTTCTGCGCCGGGATCGCCAGGGCGATGGCGATGACGCCGATGCCGGCCGCCGCGATCCGGGCCACCCGGAGCTCGTCTCGCTCCGATGCCCGGCCGTGCTTGAGGACGGCGTTGTAGATGTCGTGCGCCACCGACGCGGACGACGTCAGCACCAGGCCCGCGACGACGGCGAGGATGGTCGCGAACGCGACCGCCGAGATGACGGCGAGCAGGACCACTCCTCCGCTCGCGCCGTCGCCGCCGCCGACGGCCTGGGCCAGCAGCGGGGAGGCCAGGTTGCCGCCGGAGGCGGCGACCGAGGCGTAGTCGGCCTCGTCGAGCAGCGCGGCCGCGCCGAAGCCGAGCACGAGGGTGAAGAGGTAGAACGTGCCGATCAGGCCGATCGCCCACAGCACCGACTTCCGGGCGTCCCGCGAGGTCGGCACGGTGTAGAAGCGGATCAGGACGTGCGGCAGTCCGGCGGTGCCGAGGACGAGGGCGATCCCGAGCGAGAGGAAGTCGATCTTGCTCGTCGTCGTGGCGCCGTACTTCAGGCCGGGCTCGAGGAACGCCGCGCCCTTGCCGCTGTTGTCGGCGGCGGTGCCGAGGAGGTCGGAGATGTTGAAGTCGAACTTCGCCAGGACCAGCACCACGATCAGCGCCGAGCCCGCCATCAGGAGCACGGCCTTGACGATCTGGACCCACGTGGTGCCCTTCATCCCGCCGACCGTCACGTAGAACACCATGAGTGCGCCCACGGCGGCGATGGTGAGGT
>ERZ724512.905-NODE-905-length-13903-cov-4.947790_pt1 | contig 13903 bp, 10 predicted proteins | sample MGYA00376045_ERZ724512 | MGnify/ENA primary metagenome ERZ724512 (study PRJEB28724, sample SAMN07190883) | activated sludge metagenome | isolation source: activated sludge of sewage treatment plant in Hong Hong | place: Hong Kong | collected 2016-03-17 ... | reverse complement strand
CGTGTCCGCCCAAGCCCGGCGATCAGCCGCCGCCCCCGCCGCCTCCCCCCGGTGATCAGCCGTGCGGCGAACAGGGCAACCCGCTCCCGCCGCCTCCGCCGCGCCCCGATCACCCGCGGCCGGATCAACCGCCGTGCGACGAGCAGGGCAACCCGCTCCCGTGCGACGAGATCCAGAAGCAGTGCGACGAACTCGGTGATTCGGCCGAGCAGTGCGCGCCGAAGCTCGATGGCTGCGTCGAAGCGCCCTGAACGCGCGCCGTGAGGCGGCGACGGCTGGCGGACGTGCGCGTCCGATGGGCCGTCGCGACCGCGTGCCTCGATTCGCGCGATGTGCGAAATCGGCGGCGGCCCGGATCGACCGCGCCGACGGGTCGAGAGCGCGGAGATGCGTGCGCTACCGCCGACTCGCGCCACCATGGCCGGGCATGCTCGCCTTGCGGATCGCCTATGCGGCCAACATCTTGATCCTCGTCCCGATCGCGATTCCGACCCTGCTGCGCCTCGGCGACGCCGCGCAGGGCCGCTTCGACGAGAGCGCCGGCTGGCGGACGCTGGTCGGCGCGCTCTGGACGGCGATCCTCGTGCTCTCCCTGCTCGGCCTGCGCGCGCCCCTCGTCTACTGCCCGGTGCTGCTGCTGCAGGTCATCTACAAGGGCCTGTGGCTCGGCGTGTACGCGCTCCCGCGATTGCGCCGGGGCGAGGGGCGCGGCGTGCCCGCGGGGATCGCCGTGTCGTTCGCCGCGATCGTGCTCGTGTGGCCGTGGCTGATCCCGTGGCGACACTTGCTGGCGGACTGACCCGCGCGTCGGCGGACACGCCGCCGGCGCCGCTTCACGGCGACGGTGACATCGGGCCGCACTCGAACCACCGGCGCGAGGGCTCGCAGCGCCCGCGACGCAGCAGCTCGAGGCACCGCGAGGTCAGCGCCCGCAGACTGAACGGTTTGGTGACGAAGTCGTCGACACCGCAGGCCGCGGCAGTGAAGCGACAGATCTCCTCGACCCGCGACGAGGTCATCACGATCGGCAGCGACGAGGTCCGATCGTCGGCGCGGAGCTGCTGGCAGACATCGAACCCGGACATGTCCGGGAGCATCAGGTCGAGGAGCACGAGGGCGGACGTCGGCATCGCAGCGGCGAGCTGGAGCGCCGCCTCGCCGTCCTCGGCGAGGCACGTCATGAGGCCGGCGCGTCGCAGGGCGAATTCGAGCGGGGCGCTCAGGTCTCGCTCGGGCTCGACGATGAGAATTGTGCTGCTCATGTTCCTCCCGCCGGTCGCCGGGGCCCTGGTGGCGCCGGGGCGGCCAATATCACTGCTCCTGGTGACTGTCACCCCGCCCCTCGCCGCGCGGGGTGAGACTCGTGTCTCAGGGCCAGACGTCCGAATCCGCGCCCGACCCGCGCCGTGAGCATCGCATGCGGCGCCGCCGTGAACCGCGTGCTCTGCTGTGACGATCGCGGTGCGCGCGCGGTCACGCGTCTGACACATGCGCAGACTACCCTGCCTGCGTATGGTCCTTCGCCCCCTCGCGTTCCTGTTGGTGGTCGGCCTCGGTGGTTGCAGCATGGCGAATGTCCCTGCCGAGGACACAGGGACGAGCTCGGAGCCGTCGACGTCCGGCTCGTCACCCGGCTCGACCGGCGTCAACGACGCCGTCTGCGGTGACGGCCAGCGCAGCGGCGAAGAGACGTGCGACGGCGCCGACCTGGCCGGCCTGTCGTGCCCCGACATCCACCCCGCCTATGTCTCCGGGACGCTCGCGTGCGCCGACGATTGCCGCGGCTTCGACGTGTCCGGCTGCACCCTCGATCCGGGCGCGCCTCTCGTCGCGCTCAACGAGGTGACCTCGAAGGGGGTCGACGCGGGTCCGTACGCCGGCCTCGGCGACGCGATCGAGCTGTTCAACGCAGGCGATTCCCCGGCCGACCTGTCCGGCTGGAAGCTCTCCGACGATCCCACGTTCCCGCCGGACAAGACCTACATGTTCCCGCCCGGCAGCGCGCTCGCGCCGCAGGGCTTCCTGGTGCTCATCGAACGTGACGACGCGGCGATGACGGGCGACTTCCCGTTCGGCATCAGCAGCAGCGCGAGCGAGACGCTCACCCTCGCCGACGCCGGCGGGCGGACGATCGACGTGCTGACCCTCGACGGCGCCGACGCCGTGCTGTCGCTCTGCCGCCTGCCCGACGGCCTCGGCGCTTGGACGGCCTGCGATCCGACCTTCGGCGCCGCCAACACGGCGCAGACCGGCGACTGCGGCGACGGCGTCGTGCAACCCGGCGAGGCGTGCGACGGATCCGACCTCGGCGGACAGAGCTGCGCGAGCCTCGGCTTCCCCGACGGCGCCCTCGCGTGTGCGCCCGACTGTACGCTCGACACGTCGACCTGCGGCTCGGACGCGGAGGTCGCGATCAACGAGGTCGAGTCCGGTGAAGATCGGATCGAACTGTACAACGCCGGCGAACAGACGCTCGACCTGTCCGGGTGGATCCTGACCGACGACGACGTCGCCGGCTACGATCCGGCCGCCGACGCGGAGAAGCTGGTCTTTCCGCCCGGCACCCAGCTCGCGCCGCAGCAGTTCTTCGTCGTGACGAAGGGCATCGGACCGGGGCAGCACCCGTTCGGGCTCGGCGCCGGCGGCGATCAAGTCTCGCTGCTGCGCCCCGATCTGCTCGTCGCCGATCAGCTCAGCTACGGCGCCGACGAGGCCGTCGTCTCGCTGTGCCGGCTCCCCGACGGACCGGGCGGGACACCGACCGCCGGTTGCACGCCGAGCTTCGGCGCCCCGAACGTCGGCCCGTGAACCCGCGACGCCGCAGCCCTCGGCGCCGAAGGTCCGCGCCCTCCGCAGGTGCGCGTGCTAATCCTCTCCGCGATGCACAAGACGGTATCGAACGCTCTCCTCTCGACCCTCGCACTCGCACTCGCATGCGCGGACAAGACGCCCGGCGACACCGCGGCCCTCGATCTCTCGACCGGCGGCGACAACACGACGACCGGCGATGGCCAAAGCGCCTCGGACGCGACCACCGGAGAGCCGACGGGCGACGCCGGGAGCACGACCGGGGGCGGAATCACCGGCGACGGCACGACCAGCGTCGACACCGGCGCCGGCCCACCGGGCGAGCTCCTGTGCCCCGATTCGGTCGACCAGGGGATCCTCGAGTGCGTCGCCGCGCTGCAGGGCGATCCGGACCTCGGGGAGAAGGTGTTCTTGCTCGACATCCTGTGGATGTGCAGCGACGCCGAGCCGGTCGCCATCGACTACGACGCGCACTGCGCCGCCCACCCCGAAGACCCGATCTGCTCGCTCGACTACGAGGTCTTCGTCACCGACGTGCTGCCGCAGTGCGTCGCCCGCGTCCAGGAGGATCTCTTCGCCGACGTGTGCCTGCTCCCCGCGACCTACGGGGAGCTGCTGTTCACCCCGAGCATCGCGCTCATGCAGCGGCGCTTCGTCACCGACGCGGCGACCCTCGACTCGAGCGAGCAGGAGCAGATCGTGTGGGCCAGCGCGGACATGGGCTTCCCGGTGGCGACCGCCGCCGAGGCCCTGCTCGCCACCGACGACGACGGCTTCGAGCTGTTGACCGTGCTCGACGTCGGCACCGATCGCCCGCTCACCCTCTACACCGCGCATTACGGTGACACCCGCGTCGGCCGCATGTTCTTCCCCGGCTCACTGACGGTCGTCGGCGCGGTCGAGGACGACGCCTTCACCCGCTGCGCGATCGAGCGGACGATCGAGGGCCAGCCGTGCGCGTCCGACATGTCCTGCGGGCAAGGTTTCATCTGCACCGGCGTCCTCACCGACATCAACGACAAGGTGCTGGCACCCGGCGCGTGCGTGTCGACGCAGCCGCCGCCGCCCGCGCCGCCCGTGTGCGACGACCACGCCGACTGCGACCCGCCCGGCGGCGGCCAGCTCTGTCTCGACAACCTCGGCCTCGGCACGCCCGGCGTGTGCCGCCCCGGCTGGATGCGCCGCAGCTTCGCAGGCCCCGATACCGCGCTGAAGGCGGGCGGGACGGCCACGGTCCCGATCGTCGCGTCGGGGCTCGCCACCGTGCCGAATATCGCCTACATCGACCTCCGGCTGTCCCAGGGGGGCGCGAACCAGCTCGCCGTGCGCCTCGTCAATCCGTCCGGCACCGCCACGACCGTGGTCGATACGGACGCCGAACTGGTCGTCCTCGATCTCGAGCCAGTCCAGGTCGCGAGCGACGAATCGGCCCGAGGGATCTGGCACCTCGAGATCGAGGACATCGGCGGCAACGCGAGCGGCGCGGTCTCTCACATCGCCCTGACGCTCGACACGCGATGGGATTGAGCCGACCCCTCAACTGCGAGGGAACGCCGTCCAGCCGGCCGTCCAGGGCTCGCCTTCCGGCGCAAACGCGCCGGCGTAGGTGGCCCCCTCGTCGAACTCGGGCGACGGCGCGATCGCCGTGTCACGCGCGACGACATCGGGGCGCAGATCGGGCGCGTCCAGGTTGAACGGGTCGGCGAGCCCGGGATCGACGCCGAACGCGTGGCCCAGCGCCGGCTCGCGGAAGAACAGGTCCTTGTCGAACGACGCGTCGTCGTCGCGGCCGTCGCCCGGCTTCTGCGTCGTCTCGTCGGCCGGCGTCGGGAAGAAGTGGGTCCCGCCGGTCCCGATCTTGAAGAACATGCTGTGCTCGACCGACAGCTCGCGCGCCTGGAGGTTCGCCACGACCGCCTCCCCCTGGACATCGATCGCCTCGAGCGAGTGGCCGAGGAAAATCGCGTTGTAGATCTCGCCCGCCGTCCCCGCCTTGAGCATCATCCCGCGCTGCGACCCCGCGCCGACGCTCACCGCCGTGACGTTGTAGAGCACTGGACGCGAGCGTGGCTCTGCGGCCTCCATCTCCTTCCAGTTGTCGGCCTCGATCGCGTTGTCCCCGAGCTCGTCCTGCACGATCGCAACGAACTGCGCCGTCCCGCGCCAGCCGCGATCCCAGTCGAGGCCGTCGTCGGAGCGAGCAAGAAGGCGAGCAGCGGGTGAGCGCGGTACATGTCTCTTCTCCAACCCCGAGGACGACACACGTCCAGGGACCGGCCGAGCATGCTCGGTCCGCGTCACCGGCGCGTCGCAGTCCGTCACGTCCGCGCATCGATGTCGCATCAACCTGCACGCGGCTCGACGCGTGGGGACGCGTGGGGCGTCCCGTTCACCCGTGATTCGACTGTGATGAAATCGTGACATCGGAGAGCCGATCCCGGCGTAGATTGTCCCTGCTCGCGCGACGTGAGCGGGGGTGTGGATGTCGAAGGCGGTCGCGGTCGGGGTTCGTGAAGAGTCGCAGGCGTTCTCGGCCTCGCCGCCGTCGGCGACGTGCGGGTGCCAGGCGCCGCACCGCCGCCTCCACGCGGGCGTGTTCTTCGACGGGACCAGCAAGAACAAGGACGTCGACCTGCGTGACGGGACCGAGAGCAACGTCGTCCGGATGTGGCAGGTCTACAAGGTCGGCGCGACCGCCGACGCCGTGCAGGTCAAGATCTACATCGACGGCGTCGGCTCGATGCCGGTCGGGCCGCGGGTCGAGCAGGCCGGCCGCGAGATCGCCGACAACACCCGCTGGTACAACCCGCTCTCCGGGCCGGCGGCGACCGTGGTCAGCGGCGGCCGCCTGATCGGCGACCTCGGGGACAAGGTCGCCGGGCTCGTCGGCGGACGCGGCGGCAAGGCGCGGCTGGGCCGCGCGTACTTCTGGCTGTGGGATCAATGCAAGGGGCTGCCGGAGCAAGCGACCAAGACGGTCGACGTCTACGGCTGGAGCCGCGGCGCCTCGTTGTCGCGGACCTTCGTCAACCTCGTCAACATGGCGCTGCGGCGGCACGTCCCCGCGCTGTCGGTCCGCTTCGTCGGCGTCTGGGACACCGTCGGCTCGTTCGGCATGCCGGGCGACGATTCGGACCCGGGGCAGAACCTCTACATCGACGGTACCGACGCGCAGGCGATCACCCACCAGACGGCGCGGCACGAGCTGCGCCACAACTTCCCGCTGACGATCATCCCCGGCATCGACCGCGAGTACGCCGGCGAGCACACCGACGTCGGCGGCGGACACCCGCCGCGCGACGCCGACGATCGGCTCAATCACATCACCTTCATCTGCTTCAAGGACATGCACACCGACAGCGCCCGGACCGGCGTCGCGCTCGACCCGTGGCGCACGCGCGTCCCCGCCGCGGTCGACGTCGAAGATCTGCGGCGCAAGGCCGAGATCTACGCCGGCGCGAGCCCCTCGTTGACGGCGCCGAACAGCCCGTGGCTGCGCGAGCGCGAGGCGTTCTTCCGTACCTACATCCACGTGTCGACCTCCGACGCGAGCCCCTGGTGGTGGCTCATCCCGCCGGTCGGGGCCGCGACGCATTACTTGAACCCGAACCGCACCGACTCGCCCGGGCGGCGCCGGAAGTTCACGCCGCGCCGGCTCGGCCTCAAGCGCGAGCCGCCCGACTTCGAGTGGGGATGAGCGCGACCGCGACGCGCGCCATGTTTGCGCGCTGAAGGCGTCACGCCAGGGATTATGGTGTGCGCGGAGCGGGGAGCGGAGCATGTCCAAGCTGATCGTCATTGGAGCAGGGATCGCGGGCCTGTCGACCGCGGTGCACGCCGCGCGAAACGGCTACGAGGTCGAGGTCTTCGAGCACCACACCGAGCCGGGCGGCGTATGCACGGCGTGGCGCCGCGGCGACTACACGATCGACGGTTGCATCCATTGGCTCGTCGGCGCCGCGCCGGGGCACCCGATGTGGCGGCTCTACGAGGAGATCGGCGCCACCGAAGGCGTCCGCTTCCTGCCGGTAAGGAAGTTCGTGCGCCAGCTCGACGAGGCCTCGGGGATCAGCCTCGAGATCGGCGCCGACCTCGAGGAGATGGTCGCGCAAGTCCGCGCGATCTCGCCGGCGGACGCGCACGTGTTCCAGGAGATCGCCGACGCGGGCCGCGAACACAACCTGATGGCGATGATGCCGATCGACGCGCCCGAGGTCACCAGCCCCTGGGCCTGGCTCAGCGCCGCCTGGAAGGGCCGCAGCGACCTGCTGTTCATGGCGACGCACCGCGCCTCGACGGCCGAGCTCCGGCACCGGATCCAGCACCCTGTGCTGCGCGACTTCGTCGGCCGCATGTTCCCCGAGATCCCGTTCGCCTTCGCCACCGCGGTGTTCGGCGAGCTCGCGCGCGGCACCCTGGGCACCGTCGAGGGCGGCTCGCACCGCTTCTCGGAGGCAATCGCGGCCAGGCTCGTCCGCCTCGGGGGCGCGATCCGTTACCAGCACGATGTCGACGAGATCCTCGTCGAGGACGACCGCGCCATCGGCGTGCGCACCACCGACGGCGCCGTGCACCGCGCCGACCGGGTGATCTCGTGCGCGCCGGGCTATACGACGATCTTTCGCATGCTCGGCGGAAAATACACCGACGACGAGATCCGGCGCCGCTATGCGGAGTGGCGCCTCTTCGACCCGCTGGCCCTCGTCAGCTTCGGCGTCAAGGGCCGCTGGGAGCAGCTCCATCCGGAGACCCAGATCCGTCTACGCGAGCCGCTGCGCGTCGGGCCGCGCGAGGTGACAGACCTCGGGCTGCGTAACTTCGCCTTCGATCCGACGCTCGCCCCCGCGGGCGCGAGCGTCATTCAGGCGATGCTGGGCGCCGACTTCGACCTGTGGCACGACCTCCACCACGCGCCGCGCCGCTACGCCGAGGCCAAGAGCCGGCTCGCCGAGCAGGTGCTCGAGCGCCTCGAGGCCCACGCGCCCGGCATCGCCGATCTCGTCGAGATGACCGACGTCGCCACACCGTACACCTTCTGGCGCTACGCTCGCAGCTTCCGCGGCTCCTACGAGGGCTTCCTCCCGACCGGCGAGACAATGGGACGCCGGGTAGCGAAGACCCTGCCCGGGCTCGCGCGCTTCTTCATGGCCGGCCAATGGGTCGAGCCCGGCGGCGGTATCCCTCCCGCCGTGCTCTCGGGCCGCCAGGTCGTCCAGCGGATCTGCCACGAGGACGACCGACCCTTCGTCACAGGCTGACCCCAAGCGCGCGCTTGCACGGGCGCGCGTGTGAACGCCACGAGGTGGCCTCGTCAGGTCACGCCGCTGGCTCACGCCGCACGCGGATCGATCGTCACACTCCTGTGATGCCCCGCGATGAAGCTCCTCGCATGCGGGGACGGGGACGGGGTGCGATCGCGGCGAGTCTTGTGCTTCTCGGCTGCTGGAAGGAGAACCCGGCGTGGCTCGACGGCGTGGGCGGCACGTCGGGATCGGGCGCCGAGACGTCCAGCACGACCGCGACGGCGAGCGCGGGCACCACGGGGCCGATCGGCTCGACGGGCGACGACCCGACGGGAAGCGGTTCGGCCACCAGCTCGACGGGAGCCCTGAGCGGTGAGCCGGGCAGCTCGAGCGACGCGTTGACCTCGACCACCGACCCCGGCGATCCGAGCTCGTCGAGCGGCGACGCGAGCACCACGAGCGGCGAGTCGCCGCCGGTCTGCGGCGCGGCAGGCTACGGCGAGGCCCAGATGTTCGGCGGCTACTACCTCGGCGGCGTGCCCATGCCATGCAGCGACATCAGCGGCCGGCACTTCAAGTTCATCCTCAACGAGAAGAACATGGTCGTGATGCAGCCGTGCTCGCCCGACCCCGTGATCGGGTGCAACCTCTGCGACCTCGTGCCGCAGCTCAAGTTCGGCCTGTCGACGCCGGAGCCCGCGGGCACGTTGCCGACGATGCCGTGCATCTACCTCTCGGCTCACGACATCGAGCCGGTCGAACAGGGGCAACCGTGTCGCTACAAACAGATGGCGGTCTGGTGGGACGGGAGCGCCACGCCGACCAAGGCCGCTCCGAGGACGATCCTGGGGCACGGCACGACCGCGGTCGATCCCGCGGTGGCGGAGCTGGCCAAGCAGACGCTCACGGTCACGCCGACGCCGACCGGCGCGGCGTGCTCGTGCGTGGACGCGAACGACTGCTGCCCCGAGAAGGCGGTCGAGTACAGCTTGAACATCAAGGGGACCGACATGATCGAGATCAAGCCCGGCGAATTCGCCCCTCTGAAGTTCGCCGGCACCGTCTACGACACCTACAACGGGCGCGCCCAGGAGACTGGCGCGTGCAGCCCGAAGCAGCAGCTCGACTGGTGGCTGTGGATCCCATGAACTCCCGGCCACACCAGCGAGCGCGAGAGCACGCAGACGCGGCCTGCCACGCGGGCGACGGAGAAACGTCGCCGAGGCGTGGAACGTCGGCGAAGGAGACGGCGTATCGTGCCCGCGTGCCCCAGCCTGCCGCGTACGCAGCCGCGCTCGACGAGATCCTGGCCGGGCCCGCGCTCTCGGTCGTGTTCCAGCCGATCATCGATCTCCGGCGCGCCGAGCCGTGTGGATACGAGGTCCTCGGGCGCTGTCGACCCGTCGACGGGCTGCTCGCCGAGGCAGCGCATAACCCGGCGTCGCTGCTCGATCTGGCCGCCCGCCACGGGCGCCTGCTGCGGCTCGATCGGCGCTGGCGCGAGCTCGCGTTCGACATCATCGCCGACGAGGCACGCTTCGCCGGCCCCTTCTTCCTCAACGTCGATCCGCGGGTGATCGAAGATCCCGAGTACACCCCGGGCTATACCCTCTCGTTGGCCGCGCGGCACAATTTACCGCCCGCTCGCTTCGTCCTCGAGCTCACCGAGATCGCGGCGCGCGACCCGGACGCCGTCGAGCGGGTGCTCGCCCACTACGCCCGCCAGGGCTTCCGCGTCGCGCTCGACGATCTCGGCGCAGGGCAGCAGTCGCTCGTCACGCTCCTCCGCGTCGCGCCGGAGATCGTCAAGCTCGACCGCAACCTCGTCCGTGCGGTCGACACCGATCCGGCGAAGGGTCACTTGCTCCTCGCCCTCAGCGAGTTCGCCCGCCGGACCGGCATCCAGCTGATCGCCGAGGGCATCGAGACGCCCGGGGAGCTGCGCGCGGTGATCGCCGCGGGCGTGCCGCTCGGCCAGGGCTTCCTGCTCGGGCGACCCGCGCCCCGGCCGCTCCCGCTCGACCCTCGGGTTCAGGCGACGCTCCGCGCCGAGTTCGCAGCGAGCTCCCCCGCGCCGTCTCCGAGGCGGTCACACCTGGTCCGCGACCCCGGCGCGCTGCTCCTCGATCTCGTCGAGTCGCTTCGGGTAAGCCACGGGACCCCGGCGGCCTTCGAGCACGTGATCGCCTGCGCGGCCGCCCTGTCGGGAGCGGAGCACGTGGGCCTTCACCTCGCGCCCGACGGTCGATCGGCGGCGCCCTGCGACGAAAGCGGGATCGATACGTCCGTGCTCGATCGCGTGTTCGCCTCGTGCGCCCCGATCCGCCAGGAGCGCGACGGCGACGCCTCACGCGGGTGCTTCTCGGCGCACCGCACGGTCCTCGCGGTGCCGCTGATCGATCATTGCGGGCTCCTCGGCGCGCTCACCGTAGCGTCGGCCGAGACTACCTTCGACGCCGCCGCCGAACGCTGGCTGACGGTCGCCGCGGGAATGGCCACGCCGGCGCTCCGCGCCGCGCTGGCGAGATTCTCGGTGGCCGCCGGGCAATGCAGCGTCCTTCGTCACCTCGCGGACGTCACGGATTGACCGCGATGACGCCGGGACGTGGCCGAGCGGGAGGATGCTTTCGCGCGTGACGAAGCTCGACCGACGCACCTTTCTCCGCCTCGGCGGCGCGGCCACCGGCGCGCTCGCATTGCCGGCGTGCATCCGCGACGCCATGATGATCCCCGCCGACTCCGAGGAGGGGTCGATCATGGATGTCGACCACGTCGTCATCCTGATCCAGGAGAACCGCGCGTTCGACCACTACTTCGGGACGATGCGGGGCGTCCGCGGGTTCGGCGATCGCTTCACGATCCCGGTGGCGGGCGCCGACTCGGTGTGGCACCAGCGCGACAGCGGCGGGGACGTGATCCTTCCGTACCATCTCGACAGCTCGAAGGGCAACGCGCAGCGCGTCGAGGGGACCCCGCACGGCTTCCTCGACGCCCAGCTCGCGTGGAACCACGGGCGCTACGGGGCCTGGCCCGAGATGAAGACGTCTCGATCGATGGGCTACTACACCGAGCAGGAGCTCCCGTTCCAGTTCGCGCTGGCCGAGGCGTTCACGATCTGCGACGCCTACTTCTGCGGCGTCCACTGCAGCACCAACCCCAATCGCCTGATCGCGTTCACCGGCACCAACCGCCTCCCGGGCAAGCCGCCGGTGACCGACAACGACCACGACACCCTCGGCGACCCAGCCGCCGGCTACACCTGGACGACCTACGCCGAGCGCCTCGAGGCCGCGGGCGTGTCGTGGAAGGTGTACCAGGACATGGAAGACAACTTCACCGACAACCCGCTGGTCGGCTTCAAGAGCTTCCGCGGTGCGTACGAGAGCGACCCCGGGTCCCCTCTGGTCTAGAAGGGGCTCAGCACCACGCTGACGAACTCCGACCTCGAGGGCCTGCGCCGCGACGTCCTCGCCGGGGAGCTGCCCAGTGTGTCGTGGATCGTCGGGCCGGCGAACTACTCGGAGCACCCGGGGCCGTCGAGCCCGGTCCAGGGGGCGTACTACGTGCAGCAGGTGCTCGAGGCGCTGATCGCCGACCCAGCGGTCTTCAGTCGGACAGTGCTGCTCGTCACCTTCGACGAGAACGACGGCTTCTTCGACCACGTGCCGCCGCCGTGCGCCCCGTCGGGCAACGGCGACGGCACCCTCGCCGGGGCCAGCACGGTCGACGACGCTGGCGAGCGCTACGACGAATCGGGCGAGGACGCGTTCTTCGGGCCGCGCCCGCTGGGCCCGGGGCCGCGCGTGCCGATGTGGGTCGTGTCCCCGTTCAGCCGTGGCGGATGGGTCTGCTCGGAGGTCTTCGATCACACATCGATCCTCCGCTTCCTCGAGGCCCGCTTCGGCGTGATGGAGCCGAACATCAGCGCGTATCGACGCGCCGTCTGCGGGGACCTCCTGTCGGCCTTCAATTTCACCGAGCCGAACGCCGAGCCGTTCCCGGAGCTCCCGTCGCGTACGCGCGAGGAGGCCGACCGGCTCCGCGGCGACCAGGAAATGCTGGATCCGATCCCCGCGCCCGAGGGCGACAGCGGCGCGCTCCCACGACAGGCGTCGGGCACCCGTCCGTCGCGCAAGCTCCCCTACGTCCTGCACGTGACCGCGAGGGTCGCCGCGACGGGAGAGGTGACCCTCCACTTCGACAATCAGGGCACCGCCGGCGCGGTGTTTCATGTCTATGATCGCACCGCGCTCGACGCGCTCCCGCGACGCTACGCCGTCGAGGGCGGCAAGTCGCTGTCCGGTCGATGGGCGGCGCCCGCGAGCGGGCCCTACGATCTATGGGTGCTCGGGCCGAACGGCTTTCATCGCCACTTCGGCGGCGGCCGGGAGTCGCTCGAGATCGAGGTCGCCTACGACCCGGGCCTCGGAGGCCTGCAGATCGTCTGCCACAACGACGACAACACGCCCAGGACCTTCGTCATCGCCGCCGGCGCCTATACCGACGCGCCGCCGACGAAGGTCGCGGTCGCCCCGGGCGCCAGCGAGCCCGCAGCGTTTGACATCCGCGGGAGCGGTCACTGGTACGACTTCACGGTGACGGTCGAGGGCGTCGCCGGGTTCCTCCGCCGCGTCGCCGGTCGCATGGAGACCGGCGAGGACTCGATCAGCGACCCTGCGCTCGGGCTCGGGTGATCGACGCCATGACCCTCGCACTCGCGCGCTCGCAGAGGTCCGGCGTGAGCACCACGCCGAACGGCGCCTCGATTGTGTGACGTGAGTGCCACGACGCGACGACGTGAGCGATCAGGCGAGCTCGCCGCCGTCCGCACGCGCGGCCGCGAACCGCCGAGCGCGTGCCGTGGCCGAGATGTCACTTGCTGGGCCCTCGGGCCGCGTCTACGGTGCCGCCCGGGATGAGCGCGCCGAGGTTTCGCCGGCTCGCGGCGGTCGGGTACGGAGGGATGGCCGACGTGTACGTCGCCGCATCGCGGGGAGCGGGCGGCGCGGTCAAGCTCCTCGTGCTCAAGGAGCTGCGGCCGGCGCTGGCCCACGACCCCGAGCACCGGCTGATGTTCCAGCGCGAGGCCACGATCTCGGCCCTGCTCGCCCATCCGAACGTCGTCCACACCTACGAGGTCGGCAGCGAAGGCGGCGTGCCCTTCATCGCCATGGAGTACCTCGAGGGGCCGACGCTCCGGCGAATCCTGCAGCGCCTCACCGGCGTCGACGCGCCGCCGCAGGCCGTGCACCTCTGGATCCTCGGCGAGCTCCTGGCCGGGCTCCACTACGTCCATGAGCTCCGCGATCACGAAGGGCGGCCGCTGGCGCTCGTGCACCGGGACGTCGCGCCAGACAACGTGCTCGTCACCTACGAAGGTCAGGTCAAGCTCCTCGACTTCGGGGTCGTACACGTCGGCGACAGCGAGCACACACGAACCGGGACCTTCAAGGGCAAGGCCTCCTACGCCTCGCCCGAGCAGGTCCGCGGCGACACAGTCGACCGCCGAAGCGACCTCTTCGCGGTCGGCGTGATGCTGTGGGAGGCGCTCGCCGGCCGGCGCATGTGGGCCGGGCTGGACGGACTGGCGATCACCCGCCGACTCGCCGACGGCGCCATTCCGCGACTTCCGGAGGAGTGCGACGCGACCCCCGACCTGCGCGCGCTCTGCGAGGCGACGCTGGCCCACGATCCGAAGGCGCGACCCCGGACCGCCGAGACTCTCCGCCAGGCGCTGGAGGCCGCGGCGCCGACGATGGCGACCGTCGGTCGACGGGCCGTGGCGGCGGCGATCGAGCGCGCCTTCGCCGACGAGCGCGCCGCGCTCCGGCGCGTGATCGAGAGCCAGCTTC
>ERZ724512.902-NODE-902-length-13930-cov-4.644685_pt1 | contig 13930 bp, 12 predicted proteins | sample MGYA00376045_ERZ724512 | MGnify/ENA primary metagenome ERZ724512 (study PRJEB28724, sample SAMN07190883) | activated sludge metagenome | isolation source: activated sludge of sewage treatment plant in Hong Hong | place: Hong Kong | collected 2016-03-17 ... | reverse complement strand
GGGTGCGCTTTGCCTTGTGATTCTTGGTGAATGCGAAGGTGACGTCATAGCCGCCCTCGGCTCGTGGGCGGACTTCAGTGACCGTGCTCAACGGCAACACCTTGGCGCCATTCTTTTCGGCCAAATAGAGGTAGTTCTTGACCAAGGTGTTCTTGGAGTTGTGCCGACAACCAGTCATGCACTCGCCGCAGTGCTTGCACGGCACGCGATCTGGGCCCTCCCCTCCGAAGAACGGGTCGGCGACCGTGTCCTTGGCTGTCTGGCCGGGGCCCCCGAAAAAGACCCCGACCGGGGTGGTGTGGAAGGTGTCGCCCACACCCATGTCTTCGGCGACCTGCTTCATCACCTTGTCGCTGGCCGTGAAGAGTGGGTTGTCCACCACCCCAAGCATCCGTTTGGCCTGGGCGTAGTACGGCGCCAACTCCTGTTTCCAGTCGGTGATGTGCGCCCAGGATGGATCATGATAGAAGGCATCGAGCGGCTCATAGAGCGTGTTGGCATAAACCAACGAGCCGCCGCCCACACCCGCCCCCGCAAGCACAAGGCAGTCACGCACGCTGTCAATGCGCTGGATGCCGTACATCCCCAGTGCTGGCATGAACAAATACTGCTTCATGTCGAAGGAGGTGTCGGGCAGGTCCTTGTCTTCAAAGCGAGCACCGGCCTCGATGACTGCGACCCGGTATCCCTTCTCGGTCAATCGCAGCGCGCTGACCGAGCCTCCAAATCCCGAGCCGACGATGATGACATCGAAGTCGAAATCGCTCACGGCCGACCGATCTTCTTGAGCAACTTCAAGTTGGCTGTCATCACGCCAGCGAACTTCTTGTCGTTGAGGCCGAAGCTCGGGCCAAAGCGCAACAGCCGTTGTACGGCGACAGCTTGCGTCTCGGTGTAGCGCAAGAGGCCTTCAGCCCCTTGGCGACGACCTTGGCCTGACTCGCGCATCCCGCCCATGGGCGCATCAATGCTGGCGAAGGTGGCCGCGAAGGCTTCGTTGACGTTGACCGTGCCGCACTTGATCCGCTTGGCCATCGCTCTGGCTCGCTTGGTGTCGCGCGAATAGATGCTGCCGTTGAGCCCGTATTCACCTTGGTTGGCTCGGGCGATCGCATCTGCTTCATCGGTGAAGCGATACAGCGAGATCACCGGCCCGAAGGTCTCTTCACCGAAGCACTTCATCTCGGGGTTGACCCCTTCAAGGATGGTCGGCTCATAGAAGTAGGGGCCCAAGTCCTGGCGTGCCCTACCACCAGCGAGCACTGTGGCCCCCTTGGCCTTGGCATCTTCGACGTGCTTGGTCACCGCCTCCAGTTGGGAGGGGCCGGTCAAGGTGCCCATGTCATTGCCCCAGTCGAGTCCGGGGCGCAGCGTCATCGCCTTGACCGCTGCCACGAACTTTTCCTTGAACCGGTCATAGATCGCATCGGCGACGTACATCCGCTCGGTGGAGACACAAAGCTGTCCAGCGTTGGAGAAGGTGGCGCGCACCGCGCCTTCCACTGCCCGATTGATGTCGGCATCACGCAGGATCAGGATTGGGTTCTTGCCGCCGAGCTCCAAGGAGCAGCCGATCAGCCGATCGGCACAGCCCTTGGCGATGATCTTGCCGGTGGCCGTGGAGCCGGTGAAGCAGATGTAGTCGGCCCGGCTGATCATCTCCGGGCCGATCTTGGAGCCGGCACCGGCCACGGTCTGCCACAGATCCTTGGGGAAACCGGCCTCCTCGAGCAGGCGTGCACCGATCAGGGCGGTGAGCACCGTCTGCGAGTCAGGCTTGATCACCACGGCATTGCCGGCTGCGATCGCGGCAATGCCATCGCACAAAGCCAAAGAGAATGGATAGTTCCACGGAGCGATGATGCCCACGACACCCTTGGGCACATGGTTGATCTCCACTTGAGTCAGCCCTGGCACAGCCCCGATTGCCTTGTGGGTGCCCATGATCTTCTTGGTGCGCTGGCCGTAGTAGCGCGCCGTCAACGCTATGTGAAGCGGCTCATCGTAGGCATGCTTGCGCGCTTTGCCGGTCTCCCAGATGATCACATCCATGATCTCGGCCTGATGTTGCATCACCAGATCGTGCAGGCGCAGTAGCAGTCGCTGTCGGTGCTCGATGGAGGTCAGCGACCACGCCCGAGCTGCCTCACGCGCCCGGGCAAATGCCTGGTCGACATCGGCGTCGCTCGACTGCGGGATCATGGCAAGGGCCTGACCGGTCAGCGGGGTGTACGTCGCAGCGGCCTCGCCGCTGGTCGAAACGATCCGCTTGGTCAGCTCACGCACCATCTGCTGGTCGAGCGCATAGCTGGCACTGGGGTCGTGCTCGGGGTCTGCTGGACCGAGATCTGATGGGGCCGCGGGATCTGGTGTTGACGTCATTGCGCCAGCCTAGTTGCCGTTACGTCGAGTAACAATCAATTGTCTCGGGGGATCTCAACCCCGCCCGCACTTGTTGGCTCAGTCGGTGCCGTGCGCTGCCAAGAACCCGAGGATCGCCTCACTCAACTCAGGGCGGCAGACCACGAGGTCGGGCAGGCGCACGTCATCTTGGTTGTATTCCAACACGCTGCCGTCGACCCGACTGGTGAACAGGCCAGCCGCTCGAGCCACAGCAATTGGCGCTGCGGAATCCCATTCGTACTGGCCACCGGCGTGTACGTAGGCGTCACTGACCCCACGCACCACCGAGATAACCTTCGCGCCAGCCGATCCCATCCCGATCAACTCACCATCGAGGTGTTCGACCAGGGACTCAACGAATTTGGGTGGGCGTGATCGCGAAGCGACGATCCGTGGGTGCCCTGCCGTCGTCGGCGGTACCACAGGCGGCGCACCCGTACTGAAGGTCATGCCAAGACCGGGTTGGGCTACTGCTCCAGCAACCAGTGCGCCCTTCTCCCACAAGGCCACGTGAACCGCCCAGTCATCCCTGGGTGGTTCGGAGAACTCCCTGGTGCCATCGAGCGGGTCGATGATCCAGACCCGGTCAGCTGTACGCCGGTCATGGGCGCTGGTGGTGCCTCGATGTTCCTCTTCCGACAGCACCGCATCATCGGGGCGGTGAGTGGCAAGGAGGCTCATGAGCAGTTCATGCGAAGCGAGATCACCGGCATCTTTGAGCGCCGTCCCCTCCAAGCCTCGACCGCGGACTTCCAGCAGGAGTGCGCCAGCTTGTTCGGCCGCCCAGGCGGCGAAACTGTGATCATCCATTTCGGGCATGTCGATGAGCCTATCGGTGAGTGTCTCGTGTCGGTCAGCGATTGAAGCGCGACTGGGTCAACTCGAGCCCGTTTTCAATAAGACTCTCGATCGCGTCAGCCGCCTCCACAATCTGCAAGTCGAGCTCCTTGCGCTCCGCGGAGGAATAGTTGGACAACACAAAATCAGCGGGATTCTGGCGACCTGGTGGCCGACCGATGCCAGCTCGCACCCGATAGAAGTCGCCGGTACCCAAGGCTGAGCGCATCGACTTCAGGCCATTGTGCCCGTTGTCGCCTCCCCCGAGTTTGACCCTGAGTGTGCCGAAGTCGATGTCGAGCTCGTCGTGGACTGCGATGATCCGCTCGGCCGGCACCTTGTAGAAGGTCGCCAAGGCCTTGACCGGTCCACCGATCTCGTTCATGAAACTGCGCGGTCGAGCCAACACGATCTTGGGGGCATCCTGCCCGGGAGGGGCGAGGCGGCCTTCAACAACGTCGGCCCGACCACTCTTGTGAGATCGAAAGCTCGCGCCCATGCGTTTGGCCAACTCATCATTGACCAGATAGCCGACATTGTGCCGGGTGCCGGCGTACGTCGGGCCGGGGTTGCCCAGCCCGACGACCAGCCACACCTGCGCAGGCTCCACGGATTTGGCTGAGCGGCCGAAGAGGCGGCTCAGGCCTCTTCGCTCTCTTCCTGAACAGGCTCGGTGGCAGGGGCCTCAGCAGCCTCGGCCTCGGCAGCATCAAGGTCGGCCTCAACCTCTGCCGCGGTGGGCGCATGGATGACATTGATGATCAGATGCTCACCTTCGGTGAGCAGGACCGAGCCCTTGGGCAGGGTCAGATCTGCAGCAGTGATCTGGGTGCCGACCTCGGCATCCTCCACCGAGACCTCGATCGACTCGGGGATGTGGGTCGCTTCAGCCTCCAGTTGCACGGTGGCAGCTTCGGTCACGACGAGTGCGTCGGACTTGGCTTCACCGGTGACGTGAACGGGCACATCGACGACAACCTTCTCGCCCTTCTTCACCGCGATGAAGTCAACGTGCTCGATGTGACCCTTGATCGGATCAGCCTGCACCTGCTTGGTCAAGGCCAGTTGAACCTTGCCGTCGACCTCGATATTGAGCACTGCGTTGGCGCCACCGTGCTTGATCGCCATCATCGTGTCGTGGCCGGGCAAGGTGAGGTGCATGGGGGTGTCGCCGTGTTCGTAGACGACGGCGGGGATCTTGCCGTCACGGCGGATCCGGCGCGCGGCACCCTTGCCAAACTCGGTGCGGGCTTCGGCCTTGATCAAGTCTTCAGACATGTTTGGTCTCTCTGGTTCATGCGTCTTGTGGACACTTCGTTATCGGTCGGCCTCATCGATGAGAGACCCAGAAAAAGACACATGCACCGCGTCATCAGGGCGCAGTGCACGGTTGAAGTCGTACGGCCGCGTCGATAACGGAGCTTGCATCCCATTCGGGGCGTCCCTCGCCAAGGCGGTGATCATCTTAGCGAATCCCTACAGACAAAGGAAAATCGGCCGAAGCCAGACCGCCCGAGGCTCGACCAGTCAGCGCGGCCCTTCGACATACCAAAGGGTCTGAGAGCCCTCGAAACCCTTCAACTCCACCGTCTTGGCCACTCCCACGATGAAATCCTCATCAAGGACCTTGGCGACCTCTTCGCTCACCAATATCTCACCACCTTCAGCCTGAGCGGCGATCCTTGCAGCCAAGGCGACGTTTTGCCCAAAGAAGTCCCCGCCACGCTCAATGGCAGTTCCGGTGTGGAGTCCGAAGCGGAGACTGATCGGCGTACGCCGCAGGTGCCGGTTGCGATTCCAGGTGGCAGCCAGGGCCCGGTTGATGTCGATCGCTGCTTCGACGGCCTGGTGTGGGTTGTTGAACACAATCATGTGTCCATCACCTTGGGTCTTCACAATCAAGCCGCGATATTTGTCGACATAGGTCTCGACCAACTCATCGTGCGCGGCCAAGACCTTGACCCATTGTTTGTCGCCCAGGGTGGCATTGAGTCGGGTCGAGCCTTCGATATCGGAAAACAAGATCGTCACAGTGCCGTCATCAGCGGCAATCTGGGCGATCTCAGACTGTTGATCTAGAGCCCACCGACTGAAGTCTTCAAGAGATCCCCACAAGAGCCCGCCGACACCCTCGTAACGCAATCGCTGAGCCGTCTGTTGGGCCGTCTCCACGACAGCGCCCACGACCTTGCCGGCCGCCAACAGGGCAGGCGGGGCCCACCCGGAGCCCTCTTCAGCCAGCGTTGTTTGTTGCAACTCCTCTACCTCGAGTCTGGCCTGAGCAAGCTTGGCTCGAAGGTCGACGATCGCGACCAACAATCCAGCAATGATGGCCGCAAGCACTGCTACCAGACTCCATGCAACAGCGCTCACGGCCACCACTTTGGCACAGTGGGCCAATAGCCCACCTAGGTGCTACCTGATCCGAGGTGACGGAGCGGTCACAATCGTCGTATCCGCAAAGCCTGCTCTCGAATAGGTCACCCGCAATGACAGCTGCTTCCTGCGATCACGCTTGGTGATCTTGTGTGCCGCTGCTGTCTGCCCCGCGATGATCTGCCCATTTCGCAACCATTGGAAATGCGCCGTGACCTCGGCAGGCAACGGGCCCGCAGCGATATATGTCGCCAATTTGCCCTTCCTCCACTTGCGCGCTGTGATTCTAGGGTCACCTGGCACCTGTACTGGACTCATCACAGGGCCAATCGATGGGGTCAGCGCATAGGTCACCAGACCATTGATATTGGTTTGCCGGAGCAATGGTCCGCGCACATTCGGGCCAAGGAAGTCAACGATCGCAGCGATTGTGTGCCCAAGGTCGGTGCCCCTGATCCGATAGCTGGGCCCAGAGCCGACTTCTTCACCCCGTACGGCGCCGCCCTCGTCCAGTGCCGGCATCGGATCACGGACCCAGGTGATGTCAGTAGCTTCTGGTTCGGGGATCAGGCTGTTCAGGTCGACATGCACACGTTCGCCAACTACCGGACTGCCAATTATTTGGAGCCCGGAAGTGACGGCCAGACTCTTCAGCCCCAAGTCAACAGAGCCCAAGTCGCGGTCTGCCACAAGATTGACCGTGGTGGCATCCTGCACCCAGGTGGCGCCTAGGCACTTGGTTTGAAAGCGCGGATCTTCGGGCTCAAAACAGAAGCGATATTCCCCTGGGTCCAAAGACGCGGTGGCGACCCCATCTTCATCAGTTGAGGCGGGATTGTTGATGGTTTCCCAACGATGAAAGGGAGCTAGGTAGGAATAGATTTGCAACCTAGCCTCGCCGGCACCGGCTAGTTCACCTCCGGTAGAGATGGTGACGGTGACATTCACTGGCTCTGCCGCAGTTGCTGGCGACATCAGCATGCCAAACACGCAGGTGAGGGCCAGAGCTGTGACATTGAGACTTCTCAAGATGGTTTTCATGGTTTTGTCTCCACTCTCATCTGATCTTGGGCGATGGCTGCGTCGTGATTGTGAACAGCTCATGCATCGGCGCGCTGTAGGTCACCCGTAGAGTCAACTTGCGCTTGCGATCGGCCTTGCCCAGTTTGTGCCAAGCATTGGTTTGGCCTGTGAGTGCCCGACCATTGCGTAGCCACTGGAAGCTGGCAGTAAGACCGGCAGGCAGATTGGTGGGCGCCTGATAGGAGACGGTCTTGCCGACACGCCAAGCACGCGCGCTTAGCTTCGGTTTCCCGGTGGCTTTCGCAGGGAAGAGCACCGGCCCGATGGCCTTGCTGACGTAGTAGCTGGCAAAGTAAGAAATTGTCGAAGGCCCGCTCACGTCGGGTCCGAAGAAGATGACCGCAACCGAAATCGAATGTCCCACATCGCTTGCCTTAACGAGATATTCTTGACCGCGACCAACCGGAACCCCGATCGGAGGATCCCCGGCCTCGGCGCCAGTGGCACCATCTTGCACCCAATAGATCTCACTGAACTCAGGGTCAGGTGACATCTTGGAAAGGTCGACACGAAGCCTCTGGCCGACCACTGGTCGCCCTTCGATCAGTGAGCCTGAAACTGTCGCGACTGTCTTCTTGTGCAGGTTGGCCACACCTAGATCGAGAGGGCCCACCAAGTCAACTGTGCTGGCGTCAAAGACCAGTGGTGCTCCATGGCACCCTCTTTGATAGCTGGCATCTTGTACACCAAAACAAAAGCGGTAGCTACCCGGCTCCAAAAAGAGCGTGGCAATCCCGTCTTGATCAGTGGAAGTCCCAGCGATCTGATTCCAGCGCTTCTTGGTTTCGGAGTAGGTATAGGCCTCAAAACTGCCTTGTCCTCCCGCAACTTGCACTCCATCGGTCTGCAAGGCGATCTGCACCGAGACCGGATCTGCGTGAGCCGGTAGTGCCGTGATCGAGGTGACCATGAAGGCCCCAACTAGCGCCACCCCAAGACGAGCTAGCCAGCCGCGGCTAGGCCGGGCGCTCATCGCTTGATCCTCGGTGATGAGGCGGTCTCCATCACGGTGTCTGCATACCCAGGCCGTGAATAGGTGATCCTCAAGGCCAGTCGTTTGCCTCGGTCTGCCTTGCTGATCTTGTGCTTGGCACCTGTTTGCCCAGCGATCGCTCTCCCGTCTCTTAGCCATTGGAATTGCGCGCTAACGTTTGCAGGCAAGTCCAATGGCGCGCGATACGAGGCAACGCCCCCCTTCTTCCACCGCTTGGCGAAGACACTGGGTGCCCCGCTGAAGCCAACTGGCATCTTGATCGGCCCAATCGTGGGAGACAGGTCAAATGTGGAGTCAGAGTCAGCGTCATACCGGCCGCGCACATTGGGCCCGACAAATACGATCACTCCGGCGATCATGTGGCCCTCATCTGCTGGCTTCAGCAGATAACTGTCGCCCATCCCCACCATCTGTCCATAAAGTTCACCACCGTGATTGTCAGGTGCTTCTGGATCACGAATCCAATAGATTTGGATCTCTTCAGGATCCGGTGTGATCGTCGAGACATCCAGGCTCACTCGTTGACCAACCACTGGCCGACCCTTCACAGTGACGCCGCTGGTATTGGCCACATCCTTTAGACCCAGGTTGATTGTGCCTAGGTCAAAGTCATCGGTCACAGGCACCGTTTGCGCATCGATGACATCGCCGCCGCCATAGCAGGTTTGGCGGTATCTGCCGTCCCCGCTCGAGAAGCAGAAGCGATAATCACCCGGCTCCACATGGGCTGTGGCAATCCCGTTTTCATCGGTATTGACCCATTCACGGTCTTCCCAACGCCGAACGTTCGGGTCATAGACCATGACCTGGAGCGACCCATTGTAGTCAGCAACAGGAACTCCGTCTTTCTGAATGATCGCGGTGATCTCCACCTGATCGGCAGCTACAGCTGACACTGAGGCCAGTCCGGTCATCATCAGCGCACCCGCAACGATTGCGGTCACCTTCAAATGCAATTGCTTCTTCATCGCCTTAACTCCTTCTCACTTGACCTTGCGAGATGGAGCCGACTCCATCGTGACGGACTCATGTCCTGCTTTGGTGTAGGTCACCTGCAAAGACACCCGCTTGTGCCGATCGGCCTTGGTGAGCTTGTGCGTGCTCACTGTCTGGCCAACGATGACTCGACCATTGCGCAGCCACTGAAAGTGAGCTTCGGTGCCGGCTGGGATGCCTACGGGAGCCTGATATGACGCAACTGCGCCCTTCTTCCATCTAGGGGCTTTGATGCTCGGGGCGCCAGAGAAGCCAAGTGGCGCCACGATTGTCTTGGCTGGCAGATGGATGTAGAACGATCCATCGTGCATCAACTCAGGGCCGCGCACGCTAGGGCCACCAAACATCAAACCCGCAGTGATGGTGTGCCCGAGGTCACGATTGCGCACAACATATTGAGGACCTTGGCCCACCACTTCACCGCCAGGGGCATCCCCAGGGTTGGCCGGGCGAGTTGCATCGCGCAGCCAGAAGATCATCACTTGTTCAGGATCAGGAGTGATGCTGCTGGTGTCGAAGGTCAGTCGCTGCCCGACTAGCGGGCGCCCCATGATTTGCAACTTGGAGGTGTCTGCAACAACCTTCTTGGCGAGATTCACCTCACCCAAATCGAGAGTCGAGTCGAGATTGACAGTGGTGGAATCCCACGCATTAACCCCGCCGTAGCAGCGCTGCACATACAAGATGTCATCGCTCTCAAAGCAAAAGCGATATTCACCTGGTTCCAACTGCACGGTGGCGCGGCCAGAACTGTCGGTCTGTGCACCATCCACCGAGCGCCACTGTTTGCGTGCAGAGTCATAGGTGTAGGCAAGCAGCCGGCCTTCATCTTGACTCAGCAGAGCACCATCGGCCTTCAAAACCACCGTGGCTTCGACTGGTCCGGCAGCCAAAGCCGAAGTGGCCAAGCCGGTCGCGATCAGGCCCGTGGCTGCCGCCAGCGCAAGTGCGCGCCTCAGCGTCGTACCAAAAGCACGAGTGTGTTGATTTGTCATGGTCTTCCCTCCGATATGGCTTCTCAAGCCCCTCCGGCTTGAGCAACCCCTTCGGAAGGAAGCGTAAAACGGAACCGAATAGTTCCGCAGAAAAATAGAGAAATACAGACAAATTGCGAATAGTCGACTAAGTCAGACTTACGCGTGTCCGTCAAACATCGAGGTCACCGATCCATCAAGGAAAACCTCCTGGATCGCCCGCGAGAGCAAGGGCGCAATCGACAGACAGGTCAACTTGTCGAACTCCTGATCTGGAGCCAAAGGCAAGGTGTCGGTGACGATCACTTCGGTGGCCGGCGAGTTTTTCAACCGATCTACCGCTGGGTCTGACAGCAGCGCATGGGTGGCTGCAATCACCACTCCAGCAGCACCATCAGCCATCAGCGCCTCCGCCGCCTTCACGATCGTGCCACCAGTGTCGATCATGTCGTCGACCAGCACGCAGATCCTCCCCTTGACTTCACCAACGACCCGGTTGGCTGAGGTCTCATTGGGTCGATCAGTACGGCGCGTCTTGTGGATGAAGGCCAATGGCACCCCACCCAAACGAGCCGACCAACGCTCAGCGACCTTGATCCGCCCTGCATCAGGCGAGACCACCGCCAAGGATTCCTCACCGTATTTGGCTTTTACATATTCGGTCAAAATCGGCAGCGCCATCAGGTGATCGACCGGGCCATCGAAGAAGCCCTGGATCTGGTCGGCATGAAGGTCGACGCAGATCAACCGATCGGCCCCGGCGGTCTTGAAGAGATCAGCGACCAGTCGGGCCGAGATCGGCTCACGCCCCCGGTGCTTCTTGTCTTGACGGGCATAGCCGTAAAAGGGCATGACCACGGTGATCCGCTTGGCCGAGGCCCGTTTGAGGGCATCCACCATGATCAGGTGCTCCATGATCCATTCGTTGATCGGAGCGGTATGACTCTGGATCACAAAGGCGTCGCAGCCGCGCACCGACTCTTCATAGCGCACGTAGATCTCGGAGTTGGCAAACTCATACGCCGAAGTTGGCACCAGCCCGGTGCCCAACTCCCTTGCGACCGCTTCAGCCAGGGCTGGGTGTGCACGCCCACTGAAGACCATCAGATTCTTTTCAGTAGTCCGCTTCATCCCGCTCACAGGGCCAACTTTCTCATCATTGATCAGGTGGGGTCGTGGTGCCCGGCTCATCCGCGGTTGCCTCCGCTTGAGAGGCCACCTCGGCCTGCGCCGTACCTGGCCTATTCTTCACCGCCCAGCCGAGGATATTGCGCTGGGGTCCGGCCGAAACCCCAAGCGCCCCTGGGGGCACGTCTTCACGGATCACGCTGCCGCCGCCAGTACCAGCTCCGTCACCCACATGAACTGGTGCCACGAAAGTGTTATTGCTGCCCGTGCGCGCGTGCTTGCCGATCACTGTGCGGTGCTTGTTGACGCCGTCGTAATTGGCGAAGATCGTGCCTGCGCCAATATTGGTGCCCTCACCGATCTCGGCATCACCGACATATGACAAGTGCGGCACCTTGGCGCCGTCCCCGATGGATGCGTTTTTGGTCTCTACATAGGCACCGATCTTGCCTTTGGCCCCTAGGTGGGTGCCTGGCCTCAGATAGGAAAAGGGGCCTACCTCAGCATCCTCACCAATCACGGCCAATTCACCATGGGTGCGGATGACCCGAGCCCCTCTGCCAATCTCAACATCTTTGAGTGTGCTGTCTGGGCCAATGACGGCGTCTTCTGCAATCACGGTGGCGCCCAGAAGTTGGACACCAGGCAAGATCGTGACATCGGGCTCCAGGCGCACGTCAGCGTCGATCCAGGTGGTGGCTGGATCCATGATCGTCACCCCAGCTCGCATCCACTTTTGCAGGATCCGGCGATTCTTTTCCTTGGCCATCTTCGCCAACTGAACCCGATCATTGGCGCCCTCGGTCTGGTCAACGTCATCGAGTACGAAAGCATCGACAATCTCGCCATTCTGACGCGCCAAGGCGATCGTGTCGGTCAGGTAATACTCCCCGGCAGCATTGGCATTGCTCAACTGCGGCAGGGCATGATCAAGGAAATCAGCGTTGAAGGCCAAGATGCCACTGTTGATCTCGCGCACCAGTCGCTGCTCGTCGTTGGCGTCCTTGTGCTCGACGATGGCCTCGACCTGACCTTGATCATTGCGGATGATCCGGCCATATCCGGTCGGGTCGGCAACCTTGCCAGACAGGATGCTGATCACTGCCGATGAGGCTGCGTGGAAATCGACAAAGGCCTTGAGACTCTCGGCCTCCAACAAAGGAGTGTCTCCATAGGCAACCAGCACGATGCCGCGATGTTCACTGTCGGGGACGGCGTCCCAACCAATGCGTACGGCGTGCCCGGTGCCATCTTGGGTCTCTTGCACAGCCAGCACACACTCGGGCATCAACGACTGGATGTGCGGCCCGACCTGCTCGCGTTGGGTGCCGATCACTGCCACCACCCGACGGGGGTTCGTGCCGGTCACAGCAGCCAACACGTGGCCGACCATCGACCGGCCAGCGATCGGGTGCAGGACCTTCATGGTCTTGGACTTCATCCGCGTGCCGCCGCCAGCAGCCAGCACGATCACGGTCAGATCAGAAGACATCAAGATCCCATCCAGTTGAGCTTGTTCACAGATTAGTCGCCCAGGCTGTCGGGGCGTCGTACCCCCAACTCTCGTTCGTAGGCCCGGGGGTCTTCAAGAGGCTCCAGATGCGTGAACACCTCGCACGAGCCGATCTCAGTCTCCAACTGGGTCTCAAGTCGCTCACAAATGTCGTGCCCGCGACTGACCTTCCAATCGCCCGGCACCAGGACATGCATTGACACAAAGTGATAGTGCCCAGACTCCCGGGAGCGGATCGCATGGATCTGCACTTGGCCGTCCGCGGTGAACTCGGCCGTGATCCGGTCGATGATCTCCTGGGTGTCTTCATCAACGGCCCGGTCAAGCAGGCCACCCACCGACTCCTTGAGCAGCGCCCACCCGGCGATGATGATGTTGATGCCGACCACGAGAGCAATCACCGGATCGAGCCGGGTCCAGCCAGTGATCGCCACGGCAAAGACACCGACGACCACACCGATTGAGGTCCAGACATCAGTCATCAGGTGTTTGCCGTCTGCCCGCAGCGTGATCGACCGGTGGCGTTTGCCAGCCCGCATCAACACAACAGACACGACGCCATTGATCACAGATGCAAACAAGGAGATCGCCAAGGCAATCCCGACATTCTCCAGCGGTTGAGGATGCAACAGGCGCTCGATGGCCGTGTAGATGATGAACAGTGCCGCCACGAAGATCATCGCGCCTTCGACGACAGCGCTTAGATATTCAGCCTTTGTGTAGGCGTAATTGTGATGCTCATCGGGCGGTCGGGCCGCCACGGTCAAGGCAATGAGGGCCACTACTGCCGCCACCAGATTGACCAAGGATTCGGCCGCATCGGAGAGCAGGCCAACTGATCCGGTCAGATAGTAGGCATAGGTCTTGAGGGCGATCGTGGCCAGAGCGGCCGCGATCGAGAGCCAAGTGAACCTGGTCAGGTTACGCCTGGTCATCAGCGGCAGTCTCCCGGTCAGCCGAGGGGCACATGGCGGCTCAGGAAGTCGAGTTCGTCGGCCACGACCTGCTCGAAGTCGTCACCGACGTAGATGTCGAAGTGCCCTGCGTCGTACATCTTGATCTCACCCTTGGGCGCCTTGGCAGCGTGGCGCAAAGTCGCCTTGGACGGAGCCACACTGTCGGGCTTGCACACCGCAAACATGATCGGGCACACGACATCCTTGGCCTTGACACCCGGCCGGGCGCGGAGTACGTCGAAGACCACCCGGGCCACCATGTCGGTGGGCACGTCATAGCCAGCCGCCGCCAGGACTGCTTCGTAACCGGGCTTGGCGTCGGGAGCAGTCATCAGCGCAGTCTCACCGGGAGCACCGACCAATGGCACCCGCACCAAGCCCTTGCCACTGGCAGCCAAGGCCGCATCTTGGGTGGCTAGCGCCGTCAACTTCGCAGACACGATCGGGTTGATCGCGAGCACCGAGGCGATGCCGTCGGTGAAGGGGCATTGCGCGATCGCCGCCACCACACGCGGGTCTTCAGCCGCGGTGACGATCACATGGCCACCGGAGAATGAGGTGCCCCACAAGACGACCCGCTCGGGATCCACCTCGGGGATGGTGCGGGCATGGGCGATCGCGGCGTGGTAGTCCTCGCGCTGCAGCGGCACCCGCAAGAGCTCACGGGGCA
>ERZ724512.891-NODE-891-length-13998-cov-5.468192_pt1 | contig 13998 bp, 25 predicted proteins | sample MGYA00376045_ERZ724512 | MGnify/ENA primary metagenome ERZ724512 (study PRJEB28724, sample SAMN07190883) | activated sludge metagenome | isolation source: activated sludge of sewage treatment plant in Hong Hong | place: Hong Kong | collected 2016-03-17 ... | reverse complement strand
TCGTGCGCTTCGCCCACGCCGTTCGCAGCCGGATGTCCGTCAAGGAAGCCCTGCGCCAAGGGGGCAAGGATGTCGTGCAGGGCCTCGCGCCGGACCCCGAGCAGGTTGGGATCGTTCTGTGCGCAACGAACGCCCAGCGGCTCTCCAGCAACGGCGAGGCTCGCCTGATGCGTGGGTTCCGTGGGAAGCTTCCCAACGAGGGTGAGACCCTCATGTGCCTCAAGAACAGGCGTGACGGGTGGTGCAACGGGATGACGTGCAAGGTGCTGGAGATCGCTCAGCTTGACGAGGAGCGGGCGTCCCTACGCGCCGAGTGCGACGACGGGCAGGAGAGGGACTCGATCATTTGGCTCGACCAGTTGCTGAGCCCGAAGATGCTCAACTGGCGCGACGCACCGTGGGGTGCCGAGCCCTTCACGTACGGGTACGCCGCGACCGTCCACAAGGCACAGGGGAGCGAGTGGCCTCTTGTGGAGGTGGTCGAGACCTGGCCGGTCCGCAAGGACGACGAGGAGACGCGCCGTCGGTGGCTGTACACCGCGGCCACGCGTGCGAAGAAGACGCTCTACTGGGCAGCGTGAGGAGCCTGTATGGGTTGGCGAATCGGGTGCTTGAAGAACACGCTGACGTTCCCGCCGGAGTGCGACACAGCCCTCATTGCGTGGGCTGACGCCAACGGCCACGAGCAGATCGTGTACCGCGGCGAGCTCCAGTGGGGCGACCTCGAGCACGCGTGCTGGTTCATGTACGAGGAAGAGGTCATCGACATCTTCGTCAAGCACGGCACGCGCGGCGAGGTGCTCTGGGGCTCTGTCGACGGTGACAACGCCGGCTCCTTCTGGGGCTGGAGCTTCGAGGAAGGCCGCTGTGTCAAGCTCAAGGGCACGCTGACGTGGGCTGAGAACCACAGCAAGGAGTCGAGCCATGGATGATGTCGGCACTGTGGATGCTGACCCACCGATCGGCCTGGAGTACGTGCGCACCCTCGAATACTTCGAGGGCGACCTGCTCGTTGAGGCCCGCGGTAGCGACGGCAGCACGTACCTGTACTCATGGGTGAACAGCGACCGCGTGTGCAATCGCTGGCTCGTCTCCAAGGTCACGCGTGAGGCGCTCGAGAGCTACCTGGCCGGCGCGTGCTCGCTGCGCACCCTCATCCTCGAGAGCCTCGGGGAGCACCTGTACCTCGTGGACCTCGACTCCGAGCATCGGCCGCGTCGAGTCGCAGCGGTCACACGCGACGGGTTGCCGGCGGACTACCTTCCCAGCGACAACGCGTACTACGACGTGAGTCTAGCGCCACAGGAGTGAGCGTGTCTGTCTACGTCGACACGATCGTCGTGTACCCGAACGCGTGGGGCCCGTTCAAGAAGGGTTCGTGCCATCTCGTCGCAGACACCCTCGATGAACTCCACGCGTTTGCGGAGAAGCTCGGGATGCGGCGAGCCTGGTTTCAGGACACCAAGCACATGCCGCACTACGACCTCACTCCGAAGCGTCGAGAAGAAGCGCTGAGGCTAGGAGCTGTCTCGATCTCCACGATGGAGCTCGCGCGGCGGCGCCGGGCCGCGCGGCTTGCACAGGGGAGCACCGGTTAGCTCACAGGAGCTTGAAGCGCTGCCGCAGCGCGCGGTGGAGCATTCCACGTGGCGTGGAACAGAAGCGTCAACCTCGCCTCTTCTCGACTCGCAACTACGTCATCGACCTGGAAACCCTCGCTCTGGGCAACGACGCCGTCGTCACCGCGGCCGCGCTCTCCCAGTTCGGCGGGTCCGGTTTCGGGCCGCCCATCCTGATCAAGACGTGGACGATCGACCCCATCTCCCAGCAACGAGATGGGCGCAAGCTCGACGCCGACACCTGCCTCTGGTGGATGCTCCAGCCCGAGGCCGCGCGTCAGGCGATCGCCGGTGAGGACGCCCGGCGCAACAGGGTGCACCCGCTCGGCTTCGTCGTCGACCTCCTCGACATCCTCGCCCCGAAGCTCCACGGGAACTTGACACGGGGCGAGGACGGCAGTTGGAAGACGCGCAACCTCGACTTCACGCTGTGGGCCAAGCCCCAGCACTTCGACGTGGCGATCCTCGAGCACCTGGCGCACCAGTACAAGGTGCCTGACCGCGATCTCATCCTGCACCGGCGCAAGATGCACAACGTGCGCACGGCGCTGGCCCTCGTGAACGCGATGCGGCCGGCGCTCGCCGAGGACCTCGACGAGGTCAAGCCCAGCGGCGACGAGCACAGCGCTGCCGCCGACGCCATGCGCACCGCGGACGTGATGGCGAAGTGCATGAGTGAGATGGAGGACATCATGCAGCGGCTGCGCACCGCGTAGAAGGCTGGTCGTGGACCAAGGGTGCCGCGCGCCCATTAGCGCATGAAGTCGAAGGTCATCAAGGTAGCCGGGTCCATCATCGGGGTGACGAGCCCCGAGAAGGTCACGCAGTACATCTCTCCCCAGCTCGCGGAGCTCTCGCAGACAGATCGCAAGTCGTGGCTGATGGGGGCGGAGGGGGCGACGAGTGGCTCGTTCACCGTCGAGCGGCTGTACCTCGTCGACAGCGACGGGCCGTCGCGGGTCTTCGTGTTCGCCCGCAAGCCGTTGACGTTCACGTGGACGCTCGTCGTGCAGGGCAAACGCCGCGCGTACACGGTGAAGCAGGAGGACCTGGGCATCTCGTCGATGGCAGACCCCGCGGAGTTCCTCGACAACATCGCGGCCGAGGTACTCGAGGTCACGCGCTTCGCGTACACCCCCGCGTACGCCGACCATCCCGTGTACCGCGACAAGGCCGCGCTCGTGCGTGCGCTCGTCAAGGTGGAGTCGCTCCCGTGAAGTACACCCTCGTCTGCCGCGACTCCGCGACGGCGCTCGAGGCTCTTCCGGAGCACTCGGTTCGCGCCATCATGCAGGACCCACCTGCGGGCATGGACCTGATGGGGCTCGACTGGGAACGGCTACAAGGACTCGACTTCGCCAAGGACCTTGCTCGCGTCTTCGCGCAAGAGCGCCGCGTTCTCAAGCCGGGGCACTGGTCGTTGACGTGGGCGCACCCGAAGACGAGTCACTGGACCGCGGTCGCGCTTGAGCTGTCCGGCTTCGAGGTCGTCACGAAGATCGTGCACCTCAACCCGGAGGCGAAGTCACCCGCGCCGGGCAAGCTACTCGCGCCCGGACACGAGGATTGGATACTCGCGCGTGCACCCGGCCCGCCTCAGCCACTCAACATCGGTATGTGGCAGGTCGAGAGGCACCCGCGCACCGTCGTGATCGGCAACGGGTACGACAAGGCGCTCGACCGCGTGATCGGGACCCGCAAGTCGGGCACCTTCACCGGCAAGCGGAACAGCGACAAGCACCGCAACACCTTCGGCAAGTTCAAGGGGACGCCGGCTGCCGAGACACCGCGTGAGGGGTCGACCGGTGGTGTGTCGCGCTACTTCCCGCGTGAAGACGACCTGTTCATGGTGTACGCGCCGCGAGCTCGCATGCGGCACCGCGAGCTGTACCCTGGCGGGCCTGAGTCTGTACACCCTACGAAGAAGTCCCTGCGCCTCATCGTCCCCTTGCTCGACCTGATCACAGGCGCTCTGCCGGCGGGCACGGAGGGGCCGGTCGTCGACGCGTACCTTGGCTCTGGTACGACCGCCGCCGCGTGCGCCATGCTCGGCCTCGACTTCTGGGGCGCCGACCGCAACGAGGCGTACGTGCGCGAGGCGGAAGCGAGCCTGTCGTACTGGGTGGCTGAGACACCTCACGAGAGCTAGCCGAGAGTGCTTGGTGCGCGCCCAAGTAGATGCAGGCGATGGCTACGTTCCTCGCTGCTCTTGTCAGTATCGCTTCCACCATCCTCATGTGCCACGTCGTCAACGTGGGGTGGGGGTGGTTCATCACGCCGGCGCTTGGTGTCGCGGCCCCGGCATCTTCCTGCTGTACATCGCGCGCCTTCTGTTCCTTGCTTGGACCTTCCGCCTTCCTTCGGTGAAGGAGCGCATGGAAGAGGACGACTGGCGCGCGAAGGTGAAGGCAGACACGGCGCTGACCGCATGTATGGAGCGCGCCATCATTGACCGTGCTGTGAGTTGCACGACGGTTCCGCTTCTGGTGTGGGGCATCCTCTACATCGTTCACCTGTTCGTCTGACCCACCGGCGCCGCACGAAGCGGCGCCCATAAGACCCGCGCGGCGGGACGCCTAACATGCAACCCATCACGTACACCCTCGACACCAACGACCTCCACGTCCTCGCCGTCATCGCATGGGACGGGCAGCGCGGCGCCCTCCTCGTCAGTTACGACGAGCGCTGCCTGAGCATCAAGCTCGGCCCCCAAGTCGAGTACCTCCGTGAGGATGCCTGCCGCGCGCTCACCTCGCGTCGCTCTCTCGCCGAGATGGCGCCCCAGTTCACCTACAGCCACAAGGCGACCTGCCGGGCGCTGGCGAACCGACTCGACCTCCTCGTCGAGCAAGGCAAGGTGCTGGAGTCGGAGGCGCGCTGTCTGCTCGACAGCATCGCCACGCGCTTCAACGGCTTGCGCACGGAGCACGACTTCGACCGTTTCGTTGGTGTGTGCGCGCTCGACGTGGAGCGCTGCCGGCGCAACGATGAGGACTTCGAGAAGGTGGTCGCGCCGGCACTCGCGGAGGCGATCAAGGCAGACATCAAGGCCGGGCCACGCGTCACGGCGGAGACCGCGCTGGCCGCGATGACGAGCGCCCTCAAGGGGTTCCTGCAGTCGCAGGGCTTCCCGGTCAAGGCGGGTGACGGACTCAAAGATGTCCTCACGGGGCTGGGCGCTGCCGTGTCGAGCCTGCGTGCTCAGGCGGACGCGTCGCTTCAGGCGGGCTCGTGCGACGCCATACTGACGAAGGCGCTCGAGCGTCGCGGGGTGGCGGTGCCTGTCAGCTTCGGGCCGGCGCTCAAGGTGCGTGCTCTCGTCGAGTACCTCGGTGCTGTCGAGGCAGCCGTGGTGAAGTGGCAAGCGGTGGGGCGGCGGTGGCAGAAGTTTGCAGACGGCCGCCTTCGCCTTGGCTGGCCGTGCCCGCGCATGCTCTCGCTGCAACACATCGAGGTGCCGCCGGGCGCCACGAAGATCGAGAAGGCTGACTTGGAGCGCTTGCAGGCGGAGGTGCGGGGCTATGTGCTGCCTACTCAGGTTACGCACACTACCCCGTTTGAGGTCGATGAGGCATTCCTCAAGCGCTGGGACGCGTACAAGCGTCTGGCGTCGTGTGCGCCTGGAGAGTGCACCGACGTGGAGAGCTACAGCACGTCAGGCGCCCCCACAGAGGTCCCCCTCGTCGTCCACAAGCACGACAGCGAGGAGCCCACGTGCTGACGCTCGACTGTTCATCTGCGGCGTGGGTAGAGGTAACATGCTGACCATCTGTGAACAGGCACAAGCGTGTGAGGTCACAGGACAAGGCGAGTGCGACGCCTTCCTCCGAGGGTTTGCCCTCGGTAACCTCCTATGGCTACTCGTGCTGTTCTTCGTGCTGCGGCGCCACCTGTGGAGACCCCGCTAGTGTTCCGCCGCGGCCAGCGCCTTCGCGTTCTCCTGCGGTGGGAGTACGCCAGCAAGGGGCGCCTACTACTCACCACCGCCGACGTGCTCACCTCGTTCACCGCGCTATGCCGCGAGCACGACCTCTCGCTGACGATCGGGCAAGGGCTCAAGTGGTCGGTGGCCGAACGCGTTGGCTACACGGTCGTGTGGGTGACCCCGGAGCTCTCCGTCAAGCAGACCCGCATGTACTTCGACGTGTGGCTGCGCGGACCGACCATGAGCGAGGACAAGTGGTCCGTGTTCGACGAGGTCGCTCGCAGCCTGCGAGCGGGCCACGAGGTCAATGCCGCGACGCTGCACAGGAAGACACTGGTCGAGTTCCGAGACAACCGCGAGCTGGTCTACACCGTCGATGGAAGCGTACGCCTGACTGTGCTCGGTGAGCACGTGGCGTGGCTGAGAGAGCATCCGGAGGCTATCCATGCGAACCCACACGCAGCCCAGTGACCCGGGCGAGCGCGACATCATCGACGACATGCTCGCCGGCATAGCGGGCTATCTCGGCTGCAAGCTCGAGCCTGACCGGCCCCGATATGGGGGTCTCCGAGCTTTGGTCGAGGCGACCATCTTCGAGCTCGCCGAGCAAGCCGCTACGCGCGAATCCACCGCCGGGCTCACGTTGACCGACGTGGCGGACCTGCTCTACGCCTGCGCCAGTGCCATGTGGGCGTCGAACGTGGTCGAGTGCGTCACCGAGGCGGCAGGACCCATCACCGACGAACAGAAGGCCGCGCTGGCGCAGTGGCTAGAGGCCAAGCAAGCCGAGGAGAGACAAGGGCGATGACTACTGAGACCCCATCCAACGACCTCGGGGCTATCCGGCGTGCGATCCCCTTCTGCTGGTCGCACAAGGCCGACCGGCAACCTACCGGAGGTTACAGCGCCGGCTTCGAGTACGGTCTGCACGGCGACCGCATTCGCATCGCGTGGGCGGCTGACCACGGTGAAGCTCCCGAGCCCAGTCTCGGGGCCGATGAGCCTGTGCTGGTGCTGTGCCGTGAAGCCTTCCCTGTCAACGATAAGCGCGTCATGGTGGCGCAGTGCGTCGACACGGGGGTGCACATCGATGCGAGTACGTGGCCGCGTGACGGTTTGCCAGGCGCCGCGCCGCAGCGCATGTGGCTCGGCGTGGCAACGCTCTGGCACCACCAAGGGCTTTGGGCCGCCCGCGCACGGACACCGAGCGGGCGGATGGTTGGTGTGGGCAATCAGCCCGACCGCAACGCGGCACTTCGAGCACTCGAAGAGGTCATCAGCAAAGCGGAGACGAACGCATGAACAAGATCAAGGAGACCTTCGGGCGCGCTCGCGTAGTGCTGCCCGTTGTGCACTGCTGCAACGAGGCGCAAGCCCGCGTCAACGCCAACATGGCGCGCATCTGCGGTGCTGACGGTGTCTGGCTGATCAACCAGGGCGGCATGCGTGCACGCCCCGTGTTGAACCTCGCCGGCGAGTTGGTCGCAGAGTCCCCCGGCTTCTTCGTCGGCGTCAACACGTTGGGCACCCGGCCTCTCGACACTGCCCGCCTGCTCGCCGGGCGGGTGAAGCCGCAGGGGCTGTGGACCGACAACGCGGGGCTCGACGACGGGGCGTTCGCGGCGTTCCACACGCAGCTCGGGTGGCGGCCGCTCTACTTCGGTGGCGTCGCGTTCAAGTACCAGGCGCCCGTGGCGCCCGAGCTCTACGGGCAGGTCGCAGCCGAAGCCGCTCATGCCGGCGTCGACGTGGTCACCACGAGCGGGCCAGGCACCGGCGAGCCGACTCCGGTCGAGAAGGTGGCTGCGATGCGTGAGGCCATCGGCACCCACGCTCTCGCGGTGGCTTCCGGCGTCAGCATCGAGAACGTCGATGGTCTGCTCCCCTACGTCGACGCCTTCATCGTCTCGAGCAGCATCGAGAGCAGCTTCGGGCACCTCGATACGATCAAGTTGCGCGCCCTGGTCGAGAGGGTGCACGCGTGGGGGCAGCATGCGTGAGCCTCTCGTGGGCGAGCACCGCGTACTCGTCTCGCGCCGTGGAGTCGCGTTCACCGCCGTGTGCACTCAGCTAAAGACCCGGCGAGGGCACACCTTCGTGTACTTCAACAACTGCGCACCCATCGTCTACACGGACATTCCCGGTGGAAGGCTCCATGTCCGATCGTCAGATGGCGGCCCTCTGTCGGGGGTGCGGCGCCTCGACCAGTGGCTGCAGGGAAAGGCTGTGTGATGGTCGACGAGATCAACTGCCCCGGTCGAGGCCAGTGCCACGGCTGCATGAAGTGGTGCCCGAAGTGCGGTGACGCGGCCGCCCACGTATGCCCGTACAGCGAGACCGGCGGCTGCAGCTCACGCGACCTTGCATGGTCGCGCATTAGCCCAGCCCAGTACAAGGCGAGCAGACCATGAACGTGATGATCTTTGACAGTGAGCCCGCGACCCCTGCGCCGCGCATCCGCCTGCTCCACACCCACCGAGGGCACATCCTCGGTGTGCGCGTGCCGGGCAAGCCGTACCCCGTGCTGCCGAGCGCTCCGATGCCGGGCAACATCCACACCGTTGTCGACTGCATCACGCGCGCGATTTTTGAGCAGACCGGCCTCGTCGTGTGGGTCGCCGACGAAGCGGTGTACAGCGACGCTAGCGACTTCCTGTTCGGCGCCGCTGTAGTCCTCGGTGGCGCGCTGCGCCCTGCGGCCGGCTTCTTCCATCCCTCCGAGTTCGCCACGTCGCCCGACATCGACTTCATCAAGGACATCATCGGCCTACAGGACGACCTCGAGCCCCTGAAGTACGAGCAGGTCTCGCTGTACCCGCACGAGGTCTCCCCCGGCGACCTGTACCTGTTCCCGATCGTCGGCACCCGCTACGAGCGCACGATCGACGGCGACGAGGGCGTCTCGTTCTGCTACGAGAACATCGCCGAGGGCACGCTCGGCCGCGACGACGAGCACGACGAGGAGGAGGACGCAGACAACCGGCGCCCACGCAAGGTGGTCGAGCGGGACACGCGGCTGGGACGGGTGTGGTACGCGCCGCACAAGCTGAACGTTCGGCTGATCGTGCACCGGCTCGGTGGCGACTTCCGCGGGCCGAGCACGTAGGTCGAGATGCCGCGCAAGCTCAGAAGGGCAAACGCCACCCGCGCGCAGCGGAAGCGCATGCGCCGGAAGTTCAGGCCAGGCCAGCAGGTCACGTGGGGACGCGGCGCAGTTGCACACGAGATCGTTGAGGTTCGGTGCGATGGAGTCGTTGTTGACGTGACAGACGCGGAGAACGCCAACCATTTTGCCCGGAGGCAGTCGGATGGGCGGTTCTTCCTGTTCGTCGCGTTTGACGCGAACAACCGTAACCGAAGCGGTCGAGGCCCAATACGACAGGTCGGAGTGAAGGAGGGGTAGGGGTATGAAGCTGACAGCGACTGGGTTCGACATGGGGTTCGGCGAGCGCCGTGCATGGCACACCCGACCGATCGGCAAGGCGGAGTTCGGGACGTGGCAGAAGGTCACCGAGGAGTACGACGAGTACCTCGACGCGCGCGGGCAGGGCCTCAAGCTCGTGATGGGGTTCGAGCTCGCTGACATGGTCGGCGCGGTCGCCGGCTGCCTGTACTCGATGCCCACCTTCCGGGAGCGTCAGTGGGGCCGCCTCTCGCCGGAGGCGCTCCGCAGCGCGGACAGCTTGCCGACCGCCATCAAGCGCTTCGAGAAGGCGTGGCGTGTCGGCCCGAAGCCGGGCCCCTCCCTCGAAGAGGCCGCCGAGGCTGCCGAGAACCTCCTCACCGCCATCCTCAGCGAGGGCAACCTCCGCGGCTACACCTCGCGTGAGCTGCTGTCGCAAGCCCAGCTCCGCAGCGCGATCACGGTGAACGGAGGTCACACGTGCTGACCCTGCGGCAGTGGAGCAACCTCATCCGCGCCGTGGCGTTCTACGAGACGCGTGGGTACGAGTTCATCGAGGCGGCATGGCACGCGTCGCCGCAGGCGATCGGCGTCACCCTGCCGCCGGGGTGCAACTACACCGAGGCCCGCGAAGCGGTCGCCGGTCGCACCGCTGCGCTCGCCTTGGTGGGGTCCGCCGAGCAGTCCTTCCTCGACCTGTGGCTGCGCGGCCTGCTCCCCGACCAGCGGAAGGTGGTCGCGCTGACCCCGTGCTTCCGACTCGCAGACGACTGCACCGCGACTTGCCACCATCCCTACTTCATGAAGGCCGAGCTCGGCTACTTCGCAGACGTGCACTTGGGCTCGTTCCGGCCGCTCACCGGGTACATGTGCGACGCCCTCTCGATCGCCCGCGAGATGCGCCTGTCGGCTCACGTCTTCATGGATAGCCTCGGTGCTGAGCACTTGGAAACCGTCGAGTTACGCCCCGAGCTCCGGACACGTCTCGTCGAGGGTGGCCGCTTCTACGAGATGCCGCTGGGCGACCTCGAGGTCGCGGGTGTCGAGGTCGGCTCGTACGGCGCGCGTGCCTTCGAGATGGAGAACGGGCGCACCGTGGTGTGGGCGTACGGGACTGGGCTCGCCGAGCCCCGCGCGTCGTGGGCCACCGAGAGGAGCCGGAAGTGAAGTACGACCCGACGGCGCTCTACCTCGCCACGCACTTGCGCGTGTCGCCGCATCAAGCACAGCGCCTGATCGACGAAGCCCACAAGGCCGTCGCTGACCTGTGGCGGCCCCTGTTCGTTGGCAACCCAGCGTACCCACCGCGCAAGGCGAAGAGCACGACAAGATGAGCCCCAACCCGATCGAAGTCTTCGAGAAGCGCTCCGCAGAGTGGAACATGCACAGCCGGCCGGTTCTCGACCGCGCGACATGGCTGCTCGTTCACGCTGCCGCCGCGCGCTTCGCCGGACTCGACCCGACTACATCGGACCTCGCGGCCGTTGGGCAGGCGCTTCGGGAGTGCCCCGAAGTCGTCACCGATGCGCTGCGCCTACTCGACCAAGCGGACGTGCGTCGGGCCTCGGCGCTGATGGCGGCAGCAGCCCGCCGCGCCTCCTCCTTGAACCATGAGCGACAGCGGAAGCACGCCCGCGGCCTGCGCACCTACCTCGAGCACCTGCGTACGGACTCTCGATGGTACACAGCCGGCGAGCGCCGCGTCATGGAGCGCTTCACGTGGGCTGGGACCGGCGTGGATGATCCCAGCCCAGAGTCGACCTTCGAGGAGGTGCTACGTGGGGCAGGCCCCACCACCAACACCATCGCCCGCAGGGTGCTTGGTGGCCGCCTGCGCTGGGTGAAGCGGGACCGTGCGCGGCTCCTCGAACTCGTGTCGTCGCGCATGTGCGAAGCGCAGGCGGATGTGGTCGCACGCAGCGCGGCCGCCTTATGGCTGCGCCTTCGCGGCTTCACAGGGGTGCTTGCTGAGGCAGTCACGGAACTCGAAGCTGAGGTCGAGCGCCGTGCCTGAGACACTCTACCGCGCCACGAACCCACGCACCGGCGTCTGCGCAGGTTGGGTGGAGTTTGGTGACAAGGTGGTCGCCTGCGCTCCGATCTTCCGCCGCTTCGCCGGGCCAGGGATGGCCTCGCGTCTGCGCTTCCTCGGTTACACGGTCGAAGAGGTCGGTGCGGAGGTTTCTAAACCAGGGCTTTAGAAACCTCCGCACCGACCTAAGCAATCTCAAGCACTTAGCGGGCGCCACGTGTCGACGCCGTGGGCGCACTACGCGATCTGCCAGCCGTAGCGCGCCGCGTCGTTCACCTCGAGCTTCAGCCCGACCGAGCCCGGCCCGTTGGGCGCGTGCCGCGTGACCTCGAGGACCTCGCGCTTCGCCAGCCGTACGGTGTCGTCGTTGACACGCACCTCGACGGTCTGCGGGTTGACCTCGGTGAGGCTGTCGACGTGGACGACCACGACCGAGAGGTGGTTCTCGATCGGTCCGGGCAACTCGCACGAGTAGGTCTCGTCGTTCTGCCCGCGCCACCAGAACATCCACGGCCGGCACTCCACCATGATGTCGTGGCCCTTCACCCAGGTCTTCCCGCTCTCCAGCAGCGAGGTGAAGTCGTGGGTGCCGTAGCGCTGATGGAGCTCGGCCCGGACGAACTCGCTGTGCTCACCCCTGATCGGGCGCGGCGAGCCGTCCTGCTTGCAGAGCGTGCCGATGCGAACCGAGTGCGGCGGGAGGAGGACGCCGTTGACGGTCGTGTCCGCCTTCATGTTCGTGTCGCCCCACTGGGACTGCACGGCGTTGACGCAACGGACGCGGGTGTTTTTCGGAATGGTGACGAACGTCATGCCTGCGTGGGTACCGGGCCGCGACTTGCACCTGCGCGGCGAGCCCTCGTGAGCCGCCGCAAGACTCCGTCATGTCCTCGAAAACATGCTGGGCAACCTCCGAGACTGAGGTCGCCGCACTCGTCGTCGCGTGGCTCCGCGCGCAGGGGTGGGAGGTCTTCCAAGAGGTCGAGTGCCGCGGGCACGGGCGCGCCATCGACATCGTTGCCAAGCGCGGCGACGTGCTGTGGGCGGTCGAGGTGAAGCGCGCGCTCAACCTCGCGGTGCTCGAGCAGGCGTTCTCTTCGACGCCGTACGCGCACCTGGCGAGCGTGGCCGTGCCTCGCATGGCGAAGGTGTCCGACGGGTACGACTTCGGTGTGCAGGTGGCCCGCCGCTTCGGGCTGGGCTTGATCGAGGTGTGGCCGCCGAACGTCGCCAGCCGCGTTGTGGAGGCCGTTGGAGCGCGACACGCAACGGAGGTCAAGGGGGAGCTGGCGGCCTCGCTGAGGCCAGCTCAGCAGGTGTACGCGGCTGCCGGCTCGTCGGGGGCCTCGCACTGGACGCCGTTCCGCGAGACCGCCACGCGGCTCAAGGCGATCGTGTGGCAACACCGCGCCACCGGCATCTCGATGAGCGACGCCGTGAAGCGGCTGCAGCACCACTACGGGTCGAACGAGACGGCCGTGGTCGAACTCCGGCGAGCTATCGAGAGCGGCATCATCGACGGCATCCGGGTGCAGCGGGTTGGTGCGCGGCAGGTCAAGCTGTTCCCGAAACTGGTGTCAGGGCGCAAGCCGCTCACCGTCGCGGAAGAGGCCGCGCTCGCAGCGAACGAGCGGGCGAGGCACACAGCGTACGCGAAGAAGCGCTAGCGAGGCGCGTGCTCGCTGAGGACGAGGGCAGGGCAGAGCGCACGGCTGAGACCGTCGTACCAGCGCCCCTCAAAGAGGGCGATGCGGCGACCGCAGTGCTTACAGCGGGCGCTCACCGAAGCCCCCCTGAACCTCGTCAGCGATGTCGCTGACCGCCCTACACGCCAGCGTGGTCCACGTGATGATGCCCTCGACGGCGGTCTTGAGAACCTCATCGTCTGGCATGGGGAACGCACCGAGGCGCACGAACTCCGCCAAGGCGACCAGCGACGGGCGCATGTCATCCGCCGGCAGGTTGCAGCGCTTGCGTGTGTACTCGACCAGCGCCTCGAGGCCGAGCAACTCCACCGGCCCGTTGTCATCGTTGAACCTGTAGACCTGGACGCCCAAGATCGCGGCGGCTTCTTCCTGTGTCACGTCAGCCTCCCGTCTCGTCGCTCCATCCATAGGCGCCCGAGCCAGTTCGACCCCACCCATTGTGGCGGCGAGCCCGGTGGCCCCAACACGCCCCACATCGCACCCCAGAAGAGCCCTGAGTCTGTCGGGCGCCGCGAGTAGTCTTCGATGATGCGGCGCTCGCCGGTGCTCACCAGCAGTTTGCGCACTGACTCGTGTTGCTCGTGCTTCAGCCGGACAACAAGCTGCATGTTCTTGAGGTCGGGCAGCGAGCGCGGCACAACCACGGCCTCACCGAGCAGGGTCTTCGCCAGCATCTTCGCCCGCATCGGGTTCTTCTCCGCCCGGATACACTCGCGGGCGGGATGAGTGGGCGCGAAACGTAGTGCCTGGAACAGGTGCTCGGCACGCGGCCACAAGAGCCCCTCGTAGTTCAAGGGGTGCGCGCTCATGTTGGAGAGCGCACCGAACTCGTCGGCCACTCGACCAATGAGACAGACATCAGCCTGTGGTGCCTTCATTCGAGGTTCTCCCACACATCCTCGAGCAGGTCCGGAGGTACGGGTCCGTACGCCTGACGACCGGCCACCGTCTCCGTCCCATCGTTGGTGGGGAAGATTTGGCGACAGTCGCGCACGCACACGATGCACAGCGGCGCGCGGCGCAAGGGCTCCCCCGCACGCCACAGCGGCGGGGACGGGCGCCCGGCGTCATCGTGTGAGTGCGTCAGCTCGACGGAAGCCGGGCGCCCACATTCGCAGCGAGGAGCAGTCATGCGGCGCATCCTGCTCCTCCACGCCCAGCACGCGCCCGGCTAGCTCTGGTGAGCTAGCCGTCGTTCTTCGACGGCGCGCCGAAGAGGCGCAGGAGGTCCAGCACGAGATTGACGAAGTCGAGGTAGAGGTTCAGCGCCGCCTGCACGGCGCCCGCGTACCCCGACTGGTAGTCCTGCTTCG